>Ga0247779_1001740_pt1 | contig 10243 bp, 6 predicted proteins | sample UWRJL221509R5_FD_179925 | JGI IMG/M metagenome (GOLD analysis project Ga0247779, IMG submission 179925) | Plant litter microbial communities from Arlington Agricultural Research Station in Wisconsin, United States - UWRJ-L221-509R-5 | ecosystem: Environmental > Terrestrial > Plant litter >...
TGTACGGATCATCGTCTCTGCGGATTTCCTGGCCGTGTATGATGCGCAAAATAATAGATGCAGAGAATCTGGTAGGGTCATAGTAATCAATGATTATTAAACGAGGATATGCACTTCCAATGTGATAAATACAAAAATGATGCAGTCTTACCGGCTCAAATGGTCGGTGTATGCCTCGGGTTTCTTTAAAATATTGATGACAAGCCTCTTTGCCTCAGCAACTTGAAGTGCTCTGTAACCTACACATTTTTCCTGGTTCAAGTACTCGTTCAGCATGCGACGATGCTGACGAAACCTCTTCCCGTAGGGCATGAAGCCTACGTTGTTAACCCAGCCCATTCTGCAACAATTTTATGAGTCCTCTAACAAATCCATAATTGAATGAAGAAAGTATTGAAGGAAGCCTACATGTCCATCATTGGAGAGGATGGCCTATCGCTGTAAATTGCTCCTCTCTTATCTAAGAGATCCACAGCCGCCTTCATGCTATTGATGACGATCATTGTCCGTCCAAAGATAGAAAGATGCGCGACCTTCCCTTTTTTTTAATTACTATTTTTCAGTCAAGAATTTAATAACACATACTTCACTCACCGTAATCTTTTGAAAGCTCGTAAAAGTAATTTTCACTATTTTCCTTTGGTAATTTCCTCAAATGTCCGATGATCGGGTCTGTGGGAGGCCCAGGAGGCAGGGGAGGCCGCTTTCGACGGTCGAGCTTCTGCCTGAATACCCACCAGGCAAGAATAACCAGTGAAAACAATAGCATTGAACTAGTCTGGAGAAACATAGTTATCCTGGACCCAGCTCCAGCAAAGAGAGAGAACGCAGGGAGACGAGTGATGATGGGGTCCCTTGCCACATCGTTCCCTAGTTCTTATATTATATTTAATTGCCACATCTAATGCAGTCCAATCCACCAGCCGCAGTGCTTGCGCGGTTAGCAGTGACAAGGCTGTTCTATTCCCGGTTAGCATCGTACGTTGTCGTCTGTCGCCGACAGTATCGGTTCATATATATTGTCTACTTCGAATTGATCCACTCTGGTGTATGTATATCTAAACTTCTAGAGCTCTAATCCTGGTCATGAGACGTTAAGGGCCTGTTTGGATCCCCAGCTCCGACGAAGCGTGTCTGCCAAAATCCAAGCCCCGACGTATTTCCGAAGCGGAATCAAGCTAGATCAGGCTTTGACCCCGGCAAGCATGTAGCGGAGTTCAAATTATTACGATGCGATCAGTCGCGCCAATGTCACTCATTTTTTGTTGTCGCTTTGTTGCCCGCCCATCGCCTTGAACGACGAACTCGTATAAATGGATGAAAAATAGTGTTCAAAAAAGCGCTTCTGCTGTTCAATAATTTTAATGTACTGGAAAACTGTATGTAATGGAACTTCAAGTAAATTCTTATATATTGTTTCTATAAAGACACCCGACATAAATGGCGGGATGTGCGGGTGCACAGTGAGCAGGATGCTTTGACAATGTTCAGGGGATCTTCAAGCGTAGCTTGGCAGTGTGACTATAGCGCCATCAGTCTGTGACTCCAACCATCAATTTGCTTGGTTGCCGAAGCTGAAGCTGAAGCCTACAGCCCCATCAGAGCTGGGGATCCAAACAGGCCCTAACTGATATAACAAAATCAATGATGCTAGAAAAGTAGAATGTATGGTATTCCGATCCATCCGGACTCAGATTGAAGTCCGATTCAGACTCATGCCGAAATCGGCAATTACACCCTCCTAGTCGTGGAGTACAAACTTCAGGTACATTTATTTACTTACTTTACATATAAATTACAATGTTAGATCTCCAAACTTTATGTATATAATTTATGTGATCATTTGAAGAATGATTTCATGTCTGCAAGTTCAATACCAGGACTTGCAGTTGGACCTGTGTCAACCGTGGGAACACGGACCTCAGCGATATCTTCGGCCCGAGGCATATCTGCAACGTTCGGAATAGGGGCAGTGATCATACAGATCAGCTACTCTCCTGTACAAAATCCTGAATGTGGCTATTGCGCGGGGTGATAGAACACGGGAAAAACTGCGGATGTCTGATTGGAAGGACCCCAATAAAGTGTTCAGTAGAACTAGCGTGGAGTAGCAATAGATACTCACGATGTTATCCCAGAGAAAAATTTCAAGGGAGGAATTATATCTTTGCCGTTTTGGTCGACTGCAGGCTTGATGTCGAACGATGTAAGGATGTAAGCGATGGCAATCCAGACGCTAGCATCTGCGAGATGTCTCCCTGGGCATATCCTTGGTAATACGTCAGGACTGATATATCTTGGAAGATTCTTACTCACCTTCGACCAAATCCGAACTGTGCAACTGGGTGTGGTTCTCCTCGGGCGTACCGAGACGGGTCAAAAACATGTGGATCTTTATATACTTCCTCGTCCAAGGTCATGCCCCTGCAAAAATTAGGGTTAACTTCTGGAGAGAACTACGACTCCAATATTGCACCTTGTGTTTGGAATAATAGTAGCACCTTTTGGAATAAACATCCCCTCGTATACGTCATCTTCCGTTACTCGATGAGGAAGACCTGGAATGAAGTGGTAGAGCCGGGATCAAAAATAGTACAGCGAATATCAATGAATTTTTACTTCACCTGAAGGAACTGCATTATACCACCTATATGACTCCTGGACTATGCCTTCCAAGAACGGCAGATTTTCACGATCCTCGTACGTCGGCAGTCGCATTGTCCCAATTACGCTATCAAGCTCCTGCTGTGCCGTTGATTGTACCGAAGGATAATGTATGACTGCTAGAATGAATATCAACACCGTCGCCCAAGTCTGAAAGATAATTCAATGAAGTTTAAATCGAAGTCAGAGAGAGAATCTTAATGACATACTGTGTCAGTACCCGCGCTATAACATGTTGCAGCGGCGCCTTTGATATCCATATCGCCGAATGCGCATTGATCTCCCTTTCGCTTGAGCTCATCTAGATGCGAGCTGATAAATGAGTCTAGTGCTGTGTTTTCAGCCTCAATTCGACGTCAGATTAATTGAGAAATTAAAGTTAATTTTTGTTACCATTTGCCGCGCCACATCGTTGAATGGATAATTATACAACTCTTCCACCATGGGCCTGAATCGACGTGAGAGTGTGGCGGGGTACGTCCCTGGGAACCAAGACGGTAAATGCTGGACTGTTTCAAGCAAGTTATTGTTAATCACTCTCACAGGCACTGCATTTATGAATGGGTATATAAGACGTACGGATAGGAACCAGGTCGACCGAGTTACTTCCAGGAGGAGCACAATTAGCATTACAGTATGCTGCCTCCTTCATGAGTCTAATGTACGGATCGTTGTCACTCCGAATGTCCTGGCCGTGTACGATGCGCAGGATAACAGCTGCAGAGAATCTGATGACATCAGTATCCGCAGCGAGTTTCAGTGATTACATTTAAGTTCAAGTTATTGAACATTAAGAAAGTTTGCTCACCGACTTAAGTGGTCGATGAACGCCTCTGGGCTCTTCATAATATTCCTAACAAGTCTTTTCGCCTCAACAGCTTGACGTGCCCTGTATCCCACGCACTTCTCCTGGTTGAAGTACTCATTCAACATGCGGCGGTGCTGGCGAAATTCTTTTCCATACGACATGAAAGCGACGTTCTTGATCCATCCCATCCTTCCAGCAATACACTTTAGCACATTAAAGATCGGTCGGTTCAGGATAAGCTTACATATGCATCATAGGAGATGAAGCCCTGTCACTGTAAATCGCACCCCTTTTATCTAAGAGGTCAACGGCAACTTTCGTGCTATTGATTATAATCATGGTCCGTCCCAAAATAGACAAGTGTACGACCTTTCCTACAGTAAAATTATTGGCCAGTGACAATGAATAATATATGGCACCAACCATAATCCTTCGAGAGCTCGGCGAAGTAATTTTCGCTATTTTCCTTGGGCAATATTCTCAGATGTCCAATAATAGGGTCTGCCGGAGGTCCAGGCGGTAACGGAGGTTGATTTGGACGTCTCGATTTACGCTGGGACATCCACCACCAGACACCGATTACCGAAGACATCAGAATAAGCATATTCTGAACAACCATGACGATGACTGTTCCAAGAAGAGCAAGGGAGAAGACGTGAACAGGATGTGGGGTATTCGGAACCTTTCGTTACCTTTGTTCTTATATTTATATGTCGGCCGCAATGCAAGCGCGGTCAGCAGTTGCATTCTATTTTCGCTTGAGTAGCTGCCTATTGCCTACGATGCCGCTATTTTATCTATTCTGATACAGAGCCATGGGGGCTTGGCATTTCTCGACTGGAGTATGTGATCCACTCGGTTACTTATCCTGATGCCGGACATTGGCGCGTTACTTTTTTTCCCCTACTTATCCAGAGTATTGCTGCTTTCTGATCCATCGAATGAGTCCCAGTTTTACATATATTGCGATGTTATTTACAGCTCGCATCATCATCATACCATACCGCTCATTGAACGGAGCTCAGCGACCACTGGATGGACCCATAATTTACTACATGATGTCAGGAATTCTCGGACAGGAGTTCCTCGATATCTTTGCTACGTGGCGTGATAGAGCACTGAAAGGGTTTAGGATGCCTAGCAGATACCCAGAATTGAGCATAAATATGGTTATCCAACAGGTAAAATACCAGTAGACACTGACAATGTGAGCCCGAATACAAATTCCATGGGTGGATAGACTTTCTCCCCGTTATTGTTGATTTCTGGCGTTATATTGAACGCCGACAGGATGTACGCAATAGCAATCCAGACACTGGCGTCCGCGAGGTATCTCCCAGGACAGATTCTTGGTGCGCACGTCAGCTCGATATATAGTGGTTAGAGGGCTGTTTACTTGCCTTCGACCAAATCCGAATTGGGCGACAGGATGTGGCTCACCACGGAAATAACGAGATGGGTCGAAAACCGTTGCATTTTTATAGACGGTTTCATCCAACGTCATACCTCTGGATAACGATGAAAATTTGAGTCGAATATATGGAGTTATAATAGCGCACCGAGTATTTGGAATAATGGTCGCACCCTTCGGAATAAACATTCCCTCGTATACATCATCTTCTGTTACTCTATGAGGCAAACCTTGAAAACATCAAAGGTACAAGATATCATCAGAAACTATGGAACCCTCGCATACCACCGTCAATAACGTGAGTTTTACCGGAAGGGGTCACATTATACCACCTATACGACTCTTGGATTACGCCTTCCAAGTATGGTAAGTTTTCACGATCCTCAAACGTAGGTAGACGCCCAGCTCCAACTACTCGATCGAGTTCTTCCTGAGCCTCGGACTGCACGGATGGATGGTATATCATAGCGAGGACAAATATGAGTAGGGTTGCCCATGTCTAATACATCATACAGACAGGTTAACACAGAGCGGAATAGGAAGGTGAATGATGTTTACCGTGTCAGTACCTGCACTATAGCAAGTTGTTGCGGCGCCCTTAATATCCATCTCGGTAAATGGACATTGGTCTCCCTTCTGTTTGAGCTCGAGTAGGTTTGAACTGATGAACGAGTCTAGTGAGACATTGCTTGCCTCAAATTTATGTCAGCGCTAGCTTAGGAGTGGAAATTAATTCGTTTTACCATTTGGCGTAACACATCCTTAAATGGGTAATCATACAGTTCTTCCACCATAGGTTTCATTCGGCGCGACAATGTCGCAGGATATGTGCCCGGGAACCAAGATGGGAAATATTGCACTAGTTCAAGTAATTTTAAGCTCATTATATATGTAAGGAGATATATGGATATGTGACATACGTATAGGGAAAAGATCCACTGAGTTACTACCAGGAGGAGCACAATTTGCATTGCAGTAGGCAGCGTTTATCATTAGCCTGATGTAAGGGTCGTCGTCGGTGTCGATTTTCTGACCATGTACAATACGCAGAATTATGGCCGCGGAAAATCTTGCCCAAGGAGTTTAGGATGGAACGTAATAAAATTTAGACAATTCTTCTCACCGACTTAGGTGGTCTCTGAACGCCCCTGGCGTCTTCAGAATATTACAAATAAGCTTCTTGGCCTCAGCAGCCTGATGTACTCTGTGGTCGAGACATTTCTCTTGGCTAAAGTATTCGTTTATCATGCGACGATGCTGCCGGACTTCTTTTCCGTAAGGCATGAAACCCAAGTTTTTGGTCCAGCCCATTCTGCAAACGATGAATAATTAGAGAACACATATCGATCTTAGTGTCCCATAATGCACATCATAGAAATTCATCTGGGAGATGCTTACATCTCAAGCACAGTAGATCGAGGTCTATCACTGTAAATTGAACCTCTTTTATCGAGGAGGTCCACAGCAACCTTCGTGCTATTGATGATGATTAGGGTACGTCCGAAGATAGAAAGATGCGACACATTTCCTGCCAGTCGGTTTTAAAGTAGAAGTATGTCAGCTAGAGTAAAGGACTTGCGATTAATGATAACAACGAGCACTGTACTGACCGTAATCTTTCAAAAGCCCATAAAAATAATTCTCACTATCATTCTTTGGTAATTTCCTGAAGTGGCCAATAATCGGGTCCGCGGGAGGACCGGGAGGTAACGGATACGGATATCTGTTTGATTTGCGTCTTGAAATCCACCATCCCAGACTCAGCAGGGTAGAAAAAATGACAAGAATGCCCTCGAAATACATGGAGAAGTATGCAACGAGGAGAGACGGCGAAGAAACAAGAGGCAATACAAAATGTCACCTTTCCCCCGATTCTTAAGGCATATGTGACCACTATAAATTGACTGCACCGTGCGGTGAGATGGGGTCAGCAGGCTTACTTTGTCCATGGATTAGGTGGAGTACTGTGTATCTAGACTCGTAAAAGCTCCTTGTTGCCGACAATATTAATGGACGATATCAGTGCCGCTATCTTTCTGGATGTGACTCTAGTCTTTGGTATCTTTATATCAATGTAGGTTGATCGCCAGGGCCGGCATGTTGCTGACCCAATAGGACGAGGCTTATTTGGGCTATAGAATGAAAGATAAATTTGTACAGTGGGAAATTGATAAACAATTATGTCGCCTATTCCGACTTATTAGCACTAACTTATGTTTCCATCCTTCTAAGACTAGTGCAGGGCTTTCTACAATCTGCCAGGCGCAACATGTTGTATTAGGCCGGTATGTTATTAACTCACTTTATAAACTTATATAATACACTGGACGAGCCAGACGAGCAGGGAATGGGTTACTTGGTTTGGATAGTTATACTAAATCGTACGACTTAAATAACAAAGCTGCGGCCTGTCATGTTGCCTGTGAGAGTGGGGACTCTGTGTACGTCAAAGTCGGAATCCTCGTTAGATACCGCATATCAACCTCTTCCGCGTAGAAAATCCAGGATATGCTTGTCGCGTGGTATAATAGAGCTTGCACGCAAGCACCCTTCATTCCTTTGCCTCCAAATGGCAGTACTCACATTACCCTTCCTCTTCTTTTCTTTTTCTTGCCTTCGTGTTTTTCCTAGTTACAGCTACAAGTTTTTTTAGAGCTAATTATGCCATGAGCTCGGTCTGGTCTTCATATGTAAATATGACTTCGCTGCACGATAGAAAAGATTTCAAACCCAGCAGAAATCTTACACACGGCGGAAGAATCGGAACGCCATAGAATTCAAGATCAGATGATTGCCGATGACGGCTACTTTAGGCTAGTTTATCAAGTTGAGCCTCTGAATCCACACAATCCAAGCATATAGTCACTCACTTTGAAGTAATTCGTTCCATGTACCACATTACTAATCACAAGTTCTATTTTTGTTATTACAAACCAATATCTAATGTAGGTTCATGAGGTAAGTAATTTCGCAAAAGTTGCCTGTCCTTGCAGAGTGGCATATTCTTTTCTATGCCTGTCGCCAAACCAGGGAGGTGTTCAGGTACTTTTCGGTCCAAAACAACCATCTTTAACAATGGAAAGCGGTCCCCTGAGAGAAGTGAATCAAGAGCGCCCCATGCCTCGTCGCTTTTCGACGTTTCGGCGTAGTCTTGCCCAAGTTTAAGCTTGCTGTGCGCAATTTGGATGATTACCGTTCGTAAGTATTGCTGCCGAAGAAGCGATGATAGAAACGTCATAAGCTGTATGGATTGAATGTTCATATTTAATGTGTGTTCGTCGTTGACAGTGATTGTTCCCGTTTTCAGTTCGATGAGCTCAGTTATACACGCCAAGTCGACGCGACTCAGAAAGCTTTCTACATTGTTTATACTGTCATTCGGCGTATAAGTTAACCGAGTATAATAAAGCGCGCACCAATGTTGGATGGAACAGTGGCAAATTCGACCTGTAGAAATTCAAGCGATGGGCCGATGAATTGGAGATATCGAGAAAATGCGGCAACCATAGGTCTGTTATTGTCTCCATGATCGATCACGATCGTACCCAAGTAAAGCGTTGATAGCCTGACTTTTATATAGAGAAGAAAGCTCCAGAATAATTGGCACCACTTTGTTTGTATCGAATAGAGAGTACAGCATATTTCGACTTTCTTCAATTGCGAACAAGATTCAGCAGGATGAGATTCTAGAAGAAGTTCCTCGTCGTTCCATTCACTAGAGTGGCTCATGTCGTACGTTAGAATCTCGAGTGATGGAAAGGTCCGGATGGTTTTGCTGAAGGACTGGAATGATTCAAATTCTACAAAGTAGCCAAGAACAAGGTCGGTGATTTGACGGATGAATGATGTTTCCTGCAAGAAACGATCCCAATCGTTCCAGTTGCATATTTTTACCATAAGCTTCGTTACAGATCGAAGTTTGCTTAAACGAGGTAAAAGAGCGGAGAAAGGTCGAGGAAGATCCTGTTCTTCAAATAGAGGACCATAGGCATCCAGTACCATGATAAAGCGCATGGATGATCCAAATGTACATAGAGGGTTATCCAAGTCTTCGAGAAGCTTGAGAGTCCTCAAGTAGTGGGAATTCTCTTCGTGGAAAGGTGCCAGAGTGAGGATGCCGAATAAGTGGTAGCGACTTTGTGGGACCCAGTTTTGACAGACGAGGGCACAAGCTGCGAGCTCTTGACGACCTTCAACGTGGTCGATGATCTGGTCAATTATTTCCTGTGCCAAAGGGAAGTTCCCTATATAACCAGTCGAAATATCTAGAATCAGCAAAAAACAACAGCACGGGAATGAACGCAGCGACTCCGGGTCAGGACTAGGTGCTCACTTTCGCCTTGCGGTACAGGAATATTATGTGCCATCTCTTTTAGATGATGTAAAGTAGCGAAGTCGTTAAATTCCTAACGGCAAGTAAGTGGTGGCTTAAGCTGAAGTAAGGAAGTCCACGGAATCAACTCGCGAATACAATTGCACTTCCTTATCCTTATCTGACCATCGCATGTCTTGGCCGCTTGGCGATACTGCACGGCCGAAAATGGAAGATAAATGTAAATTGCTAATTAACTCAATGTGTATATGTTAGGTTCATTGCAGAGTCTGGATCTATATCCCGAAAGAATTGTGGCTGGTAAGGGCTAAGAATGTGACGACAGCTTTGCAGGGAATAGGATAACTATCTAATCTAATCTAGCATTCAGGATGTCACTCAAATTGCACTGCCACAATAAAACTTCTACTAATGGGACATTATTATGCGTTACATCGAATGCCCAAGACATCGGAACATGTGGACACAAAAATAATTGGAAACGACAACGAACCAATGAGGGAAGATAATTTAGTACACCATGAATCGCAGGGTAGGATGCAGAAAAAAGCATTTTATTGCATGTTTTTTTCCAGAGAATAGTCGTAAAAGTACATGCCTTTCAAAGGCGAGTCGTAATTAGTCTAGGAGGGGTCATAAATAGTAATACATTAAAATTTGTTTCATAGTCCATTTGAAAGTCGAAGGCGAAAAGAGAAAATAAAAGGAATGTAGAAGGTGGTAGGCTGAGGGTAAAGAGCCCAAAGGAAGCGGTCGTTTTTCATTTCCGTAATACAGCCCAAGCTGCGACTCCTCCTGTAACAGCAAGCAACACTAGGACGCATAGCGCGCAGAGGCATCGTCGTGCCCATTTCAGTTCCACAGCGCGCAGGGTGGCAATCATTTCTCGACGTTCTTCTTCCGTCTTTTCTGGCATCCACGACGGGGTAGTGACCGGGCTCTCGCTGCTGTCTGATGATGGTGCAGTCGTTGGCTCGTTTAATGGAGAGAGCAGGATGAATGCTCCGAATATCCAGAACGGAAAGAA
>Ga0247779_1001741_pt1 | contig 10243 bp, 11 predicted proteins | sample UWRJL221509R5_FD_179925 | JGI IMG/M metagenome (GOLD analysis project Ga0247779, IMG submission 179925) | Plant litter microbial communities from Arlington Agricultural Research Station in Wisconsin, United States - UWRJ-L221-509R-5 | ecosystem: Environmental > Terrestrial > Plant litter >...
CACCCGTACGTCGCGGTGCTGCCCCGACGCGGGACGGCGTGCGTGTCCTGGTCTGCGCCAGGACGACCGCAGGAACTTCTGGGGCGGGCTTGGGGTAGCAGCTTGCGCACATTCCCACCTCGAACCCGTGGATGCACTCGTCGCTCACGCTTGCCTTTCGTTGGCGCCGGGTCGAGCTGAAACCACTCGACACGGACTCTCTAGCCTACGTCGTCGCGGCACTTCCCGTCGTGTCGGGCCTAAGACGCAAGGGAAGATGTTGGATTGCACATAGTCTCGTGTCGCGGCGGAATGCCGCTGCCGTGGATGGTCGGCGAAGGGAGCGGGATGACCGAGAGCGCTGACGGTGTTCCCGCGATCCCCGCCGGCTGGTATCGGGACCCGGCCGATCCCGCACGCCTGCGCTGGTGGGACGGGCATGGGTGGACGAGTTCGGTGCAGCAGGCGCCGGTGCCCCAGCCGCCGGCAGCACGGCCGCCGGTAGCGCAACCGCCAGGAACTCCACCGCCAGGACCCCCGCTGCCGCGATCCCAATTTCCCGCGACGCAGCAGACAGCGCAGCAGGATGCCGGCGGCTACGTGCCATTCCAGCGGGCGGCACAGCTCGCGGCGGCAGCGTCATCCGGTGGCCTTGCGTACACGAGGGCGATGTGGTGGATCTGCGCGCAGCCGATCTGGGGCATCGTGACGCAGGTGATGCTGTTCGGGCTGGTTTCCGCATTCGGCACGCTGCCCGCGGCCATCCTGGTTCCCGGCTACCTCGTGCTGAACCTCGCCATCGTCGTCGCGCTTGTCGCGCTCGCGTTCGCCGATCGGTCTGGGCTCCTCCGTGGAGGCAACAGGTCGGCGGCATCCCCGTGGTGGATGCTGCTGTCGCCCCTCGTCTACCTGATCCTCCGCGCCCGCCAGGTTGCGCTCTGGGAGGAGGGCGGCTGGGCGGGCGTGCTGTGGTGGTGCATTGCGGCGGTGCTCTCCCCCGTGCTCGCGATTCTCGGGTACTTCGCCGTTCTCGGCGCCGTACCCGTCTAGCTCGGCGTTCTAGACGAATTGCACCGCGGCTTGCAGCCGCGTCCGCAGCTCGAACAGTTCTGAGCCGCCGACCGCGGGTGTGCCGGGCAGGCCATCCCGCAGCAGCTCCGGCAGGCGGGAGCGCTGCACAAGCGCGCCTGGGACTCCACGGATGCGTCCAACGAGGGTGAGTCCGGCATCCGTCGCGTCATCCGGCACGACGATCACGATCGCGTCGAAGCGCACATGTGCCGTGCGGGAGAGAGAGCGCGTTCGTGCGGCCAGCCCATGGAACGGATGTTCGCCGGCGAGCACTTCGCCGATCAGCTCGCCCTTGCGCACCCGAACCGGGCCGCCCCAGTCCTCGGACAGCACCGCGAAGAGGCCGGTCGGTCCGAGGATCACGTGATCGAGCTTCTGCTCCGGGCCGCCAGGGGTCGCGACGTCGTGCCAGGCGGTGAAGGCGATGCCGAGCTCCGAAATGGCGCGCGCGGTCGCCTCCTCGGCGAGGGCATCGGCGAGCACATGCCTGATGTCGCGCGGTGCCGATCGCACGAGCGCCGGGTCATATGGGTTCTCCACGGAGACGCCGCGGCCGGTCCACTCCCGGATCATCGCGAGGTATCGCTCCCGCCGCCAGCCGCCCGGATGACCGTAGCTGCGCGCGGTCGGGCGCGAGTCGCGGGGTTTTCTGGTCGGCTGTTGCGCGAAACTCTCGTGCACGGGGCTCGCCGACCGACCACCGTCGTATGCCGCGCGGGCACCCGCCGTCCCGATCTTCTCCCAGGCGAGCTGCACAGCGGTGAACTCTGAGGCCTTGCCGCCGGTGTCCGGGTGCGTCTCGCGCAGCCGACGTCGATACGCGCGGCGGAGTTCGTCCTCCGTCGCACCCGCATTGACGCCGAGCACCTCATACGGCGTCGCGGCGATCGGGCTGTCGGCCATTCGTGTGTTTCCCCCGATTCAGTCGCCGCCCGGTGCGCGCGCCCTCTGTGCCCCAACGCCCGGGCAGCGAATGCCAGAGAGATGAATGCCAGAACAGGAGAATAATCGATCGGCCACTCAGGCGTGCGCACCGACCGTAACCACGCCGAATGCGACCCGCGGCTCGAGGCCGATGAACGCCGCAATCCGCTCGCCTTCATGCTCGGCCGCCGAACGCTCGGCGCGGGACAGCCGCACGAGAGGTTCGACCGTGATGGCAACGGATTTCGCCGACCGGGCGGCATGCCAGACCCCCGCGACGACGCCATCGCGCAGGATGACGGGGAGGTTGCCCGCCTGTCCCCTGTTCAGCGCGCGAGCCGCCGCATCGCCCGGAAACACGAGGTCGCGCGGGTAGCTGCCGACCACATATGGGTCGAAGTGCCCGAGCAGCCGGATGCCCGTGGCAGGCTCCCCGTCGAACGAGGCATCGGAGGTCGCGACCATGGCGCCGGCCGACCCGGGCGCCGCCGACAGCGGCACACCGGCATCGTTCGTGATGTCGACGCGGGTGAGAGTGTCGGCAAGGCGCGCAAACCGGGTGTTCGCCCAGCCGACGGAGCCGGCCATCCATCGCCCGAACTGCGCCGGCGTCGCCGGGCCGTACGAGGCGAGGTAGCGCAGCAGCAGCCAGTCGAGTGCGGACTCGCCGTCCTCGGGGACCTCGACCCCCGGGTTCACGTAGGTCACCCTGGTGCCGCGACCGGCGCCGAAAGCGAGAACGCCGCGATGTGCCGCGGTGGAGATCGCCTGCCGCCAGCGTGGCCACATGCCGCCGAACGCCGGCATCACGAGCTCGCTCGCCCAGGCGCCGAGCCGCGCCGAAACGGCGGCGTCGAGCTCGTCGCGGTCGAGCTCGCGGCCGGAGTCTGCCGCTTCATCGAGGGCGGTCGCGATCGCCTCAACCACCTGGTCGGTCTGCGCAGCATCCAGCCGGACCCCGATCGCCTGGGATGAGGTCGGTGGTGCGGCGCTGAGGGCCGCGCACCACAGGGGCAGGTCGTCGCGGGGCAACAGGTGCACTGTGCCGCGCGGACCGTAGGTCTTCACAAGTGGGCCGCCAGGTGCGATCGCCGCGGTTATGTCTGCCCGGTCGACGCCGTCGACGCGAGCAGCGATGGACAGCGCCGCCGCGTCGGCGATCTGGGCGTGCGCCCCGACCATCGCCCCAACTGCTCGTGCGATGGATTCGAGTGGTCCACCTAAGCTGAACGGTGCATTCGGGTCGAGGGGTGCAGTCAGGCCAAACGGTGCAGTCGAGTCGAGGGGTGCAGTCAGGCCGTGACGCGACATCCTTCGTGCCACGACCCGCTCCCACGCGACGTCCATGGGTCGATGCTAGGCGCGACGAGGGACACTCGTGGTGCGTCGGTCAGATGGCGACATCCCCCGCCGTCGCCGCGATGATCCCGACGCAGATGAGGCCAGTCAGGGCGATCAGGATCATCAGGATGGCAAGCAGGGCGAGCAATCCGCGACCCGGATGCGCGTTCAGGCGCACCACGACCATCGCGGCGTAGAGGGCGACGATCGCGCAGATTCCAAACAGCGCGAGTCCGGCAGGGCTCTGCGCAAGCAGCGGAACGAGGACCGCGATCGCGATAATCGCGAGGATTCCGCCGAGGATCAGCCAGCTGCGACCCGTCGACGTTGTGAGTGCCGGCTGGTCGCGCACACGCGTCGACGTGCCAATCGGCCCTGTGCCGATGTTGTCGTCGCCCGGTTTACCAGCCATGGTTTCCACGTTACGCGCGAAAGCCCCTCCACGCCGCTGTAATCAGCAACGGGAGGGGCTGCTCGTGTGGACGTTACTTGAAGGCGTCCTTGACCTTTTCGCCGGCCTGCTTCAGGTTGGCCGCGGCCTGGTCGCCCTTGCCCTCAGCTTCGAGGTTGGGGTTGTCCGTTGCCTTGCCAACGCCCTCTTTCACGTGTCCGGCCGCATCCTGTGCTGCGTTCCTGGCCTTGTCGTCGGCTCCCATTGGATCCTCCTCGTTTCGATGTGCGATACATCCAGCTAACGCTGCCGCAGCGCGGAACGACAGGCGCTTGCGCCCGGGAGGAGAGCGGTGTAAGCCCTAGCCGTTCGCGCGGGCGGCGTTGCGCTTGCGCACCCTGCGCTGCTCCTCGCGTACCGCGGCCTGGGTCGCGCGCTCGCGGACCAGCCACTCCGGTGGAGCGGCCAGGAGAGACTTGATCTCGGCCGTCGTCAGTGCCTCGCTTACGCCGCCCCTGGCGAGTCCGGATGTCGAAACGCCGAGCTTGCTGGCCACGACCTGGCGGGGATGTGGCCCGTTCAGTCGCAGCTGCACTACCCAGTCCGGAGGGGTCTCGAGCAGGGAGTTCAGCTCCTCGCGAGTGATGGCAGCGGCCTGGAATTCTTCGGGGGTCGCCGGGAGGTAGACCCCGAGCTTCTGTGCCGCCGTCGCGGGCTTCATGGTCTGGCGGGGTTTCTCGGAGCTCATGCCGACAGCGTAGCCTGAGCGTCGTGACCGACCCCACGACGCTGCGCATCGCGTTCGTGCCCGGCGTTACGCTGCGCAAGTGGACGACGCGCTGGGCGGAGCGGCGTCCCGACCTGCCGGTTGAGGTCATCCCGACGCCCGAGGCGGACATCCTCGCGCTGCTGCGCGGGTCGGATGCCGACCTCGCGTTCGTTCGACTGCCGATCGAACGCGACGGGCTGAGCGTCATCCGGCTGTACGGCGAGGTGCCTGTTGTCGTGGTGTCCCGCGACGATGAACTCGCCGAGGCGGAGAGTGTCAGCGTCAGCCAGGTCGCTGGTGCGGTCGAACGTCCGGAATCCGCGAAGGACGCGGTCGAGCTGGTTGCGGCCGGCGTCGGCAGGGTGCGTCTTCCGCATTCGCTTGCGAGGCTCACGGCACGCAAGGATGTCGTCGCTATTCCGGTCTCTGACGCGGAAGAGACCGAGATCGCCCTGGTCTGGCTGGCCGAACGCACGACGCCCGACGTCGAGGAGTTCGTCGGAATCGTGCGGGGCCGCACCGCGGCAAGCTCACGCGCCGTTCCGACTCCGCCTGCCGCCAAACACCGGGCGGCCGCCGATCGCGACAGGCCGAAGCAGCAGGGGCGCCAGGGCCGGCATGGGCGCCCGCGCCAGCAGGGTCGGCGGCGCCAGGGACGTTAGGGACCTAGCGCCGTTAGTTAGTGCCGTTAGGGACTTAGCGCCGTTAGTGCCGTTGGCGCCGTTAGTGCCGTTAGGGACTTAGCGCCGTTAGTGCCGTTAGGGACTTAGCGCCGTTAGTGCCGTCGGGCCGTGAGGAGCCAGTTTTGTTCCTGTGAAGGTTGTGACGCTGACTGGGTGCGTGCTGCGTGCTGCGTGCTGCGTGTTGCGTGTTGCGTGTTGCGTGTTGCGTGCTGCGTGCTGCGTGCTGCGTGCTGCGGGCGGATCCTGTGTTTGGATGCGGCGTACGGGTGCGCGTGCGGATGCGGCGTACGCGTGCGGCGTGCCCCTCGCGACCGACCTCCCACCCACCAGCCAGCCTCTCAGCTGGCACGTTGGAGGTCTGCCATGACGCGGCTCTTGGAGTGCAGTTCGATGGGCGTCTGTTGTATGTCGACACCGGCGGGTGGGGTCATCCAGTACCGGCCGTGATAGTCGCGGGTGATTTCCCATCCGGTGTTGTGGTGGAGCATGTGGTGGTGTTTGCAGAGGAGTACTCCGTCGGCGATGTCGCTTTTGCCGTGGTCCCGCCACCAATGCTCAATATGGTGTGCTTCGGTCCAGGATGATGGTCTGTCACACCCGGGATGGACGCACCCACCCCACTTCAACGCCAACACCTGTTTCTGTTTCGCGGTGAAGAGTCTCTGGTCGCGCCCCAAATCCAGGGGGATGCCGTTCTGGTCGAACCCGGTCTCCCGGTGACCACCGGTGCACGCCAGTCGCTCTAAGGTGGCGATCGACACCGGGTCAGCCTGCCCGCGAAAGTGCGCAGCACCAATACGCTTCTCCACCGCGTCACGAGTTGCCGCGATGTGGATCACCGGGGTACCAGAACCCAACAGGAACCGCCCAGCGGCACCACCATCGGCAGTCCCAGTGGGTGACTCGGTGGCGAGGGTGTCAGCACCCACGCGAAGGAGGTGCTCGAACGTGTCCGAGGCCAACTGGGCGGGGGTTCTCTCATCCGCGGCGATCGCATCCGCCAGTGCTGATTGGGTTTTGTCGACGAACCGCACACCCCCGAGCTTCGGCGATGTGGCACGGTCGTAGAGGTCTTTCACCGTGACCGCGGTCTCGGGGTCCATTACCCAGACGAGACGGGACATCCCGTTCGGCAACTGCACGAAGCTCAGTGCGCGTTGCTCCCGACGCTGCTGCTCACGTTCCGCGATGCCGGCGGCATCGATCTCGTCCCGCAACTGCCGCGCCCGCTTGAACAGGCGATCCGGGTCGGTGCCCGCGACCGCCTCAGCACACAGGGCGGCTGCCGCTACGGCGAGGTCCGCTTCGGTGACCCCGGTGCAGGGTGCACCGAGTCCGCGGTCGATGGATTCCGCCGCGGCGGCTGAGATGGAGCCATCGAGGACACCGGCCGCAACCCGCTTCAGCCACGGCTGCACCGGCGCAACAACCTCACCCGTGGCCACATCCACCACGGGGGCTCCTGCGGTGTCTTGCATCATCCGCCCAACCCGTACTGCGGTGACCGCCTGCTGGGTGGTGACTCCGGTAGAGGTTTTGATGAACTGCTCCGACGTGCGATGACCCAACCGCTGCGCCAAACCTTTGCTGCCGAGCTCGGGGGCGGAGCGGCGGGCGACTTCACCGGCGATCAGCGACGCCGTCGCCAACGCGTTTTTCACGATGGTTGCGTTGAGGCCGTTGGCGGCCAGGAGTGCGGCGTCATCTAGGCCCCGGTAATGGGCAAGATCGTGGGACACCGCGGACAGCGCAGCAGACGCGGCGGCCAGCTGGCCGTTCACGTCCGCTGCCTGAGAGGCGGTGTCGAAGTTCATACCCCTATTATCGACCTTCGAACATATGTTCGTCTAGCGAAAATGAGCAATCTGTGGATAACTTGGGCGCCCCAAAAACTGGGGCACGAGGTGGAGGAGAGGTTGGCGCAACCACGGTCTCGATAACGCGGGCTCGTACCTCGCGCCGCTACTCGACCAACGATGAGACCTCCGCCCAGACCACCGCCCGGACCACCGCCCAGACCGCCGTCCAGACCCTCGCTCAGACCCCGCCAGAACGTCGACGAAAACTACAGCCCGGCTTTTCCCTGACCGACGAACAACAGCTCGGGCACCAGCGAGTCGACCTCGCGGCTCCACTCCGCCACGCTGCGACGTGACGCCCTGGACGGCCCGCACTCCGAGAGGAAGTCGATGAGGCGCCGGATGTCCGACTCGTCGAGCTCCCGCGGCTCGCGCGGGTCGAGGACGTCGATCCACTCATCGCGGTCCGCGCGCCAGCGTGCGGCAGTCCCAGCCGCCCCGCTCGGATGGTCCGCCGACCGCAGCAGTGCACGCACCCTGGTTGCGAGCTGGTCGGAAAACGCCATGCCACAAGGCTAGCTTCGACGGGCGGCCCGGGCGGCCCCGGGCGGCCGGGGGCGGCCTCGGGCGGGTCGGCTCAGCCGATCCTGAGATAGAGATCGCGCAGCAGCGCGACCTCGGCCAGGTGGTGGATGATCTCGCGGTTCTCCCACCAGATGATGCCGATGAACGGGATGTGCGGGTCGAGTCCCCATGGATACTGGCCGAATCCCGGCGTATCGAGCTGGTCATCCGTCAGGCTTTGCAGCCCGTCGCGCCAGCGCTCCATCCAGTCGGAGAGGGTCGCGAGGGCTCCCGCGGCCGTTTCGCTGAAGTCGACGAGCGAGTTCGGGTCGGCTGCGCGATCGCCGAACGTGTACTCCCAGCGGCCGGCGAGCCCGCTGGTGAGATGGCCGAGCCGCCAGGCGATCGTGGTGAGGGGCGCGGGGTCTGACACCGGGTCTGGCAGGGTGTTGTCGAGCTGCCACTCGCCCGGCCCGAATGGGTTCGAGGTTTCTGCCCGCCCACGCCGGCGGATCGACCACATCGCGGGCCACGGCTCCCAGCGGTACTCCCGGTCGTCGAGGCCGGCCAGCCGCTCTCCCCCGATGCTCCACGAGGTGTCGAACTGGTCGATGAGGGCGCCGAGCCTGTCGAGTGCGATGTCCATGTTTCCAGTCTGCCCCCGGCGTGCGACCATGGTGTGAGGCCAAGGATTTCGTCGCGATTTTCGCGACACGCCGCATGGATGTCACTGGCAATTGACACCATCGAACATATGTTCGAACATGGGGAGATGGCCCAGGCATCAGCGACCCTGCAGGCGGCGGAACCCGCTGCCGCCGGCCAGCGCGCCTCCGTCGAGGAGCTGCAACAGCGCATCCGGTCGATGCAGGCGACCAGGCTCGACTCGAGGCTGCTTCCGACGCATCCCGTTCTCGCCTCGCTGCTGCCGGGAGGCGGGCTCATGCAGGGCGCGATGTATTCGATCGAGCAGTCGGCGACCCTGCTCATGGCGCTCCTGGTCGGCCCGTCTCGCGCCGGGTCGTGGTGCGGTGTGGTCGGTGTGCCGGAATTCGGGGTCGAGGCCGCGGCATCCTTTGGCATCGATCTTGAGCGCCTCGTTCTCGTGCCGCGGCCGGGCGACCAGTGGCTCGCTGTCACAGCGGCGATCGCCGACGTCATGCCTGTGGTGGTCGCACGACCCCCTAAGCGGGCCTCAGACGGCAACCTGGCGCGTTTGGCGGCGCGTCTGAGGCAACGGGGCTCCACCCTGATCGTGCTCGGCAGCTGGCCGCAGAGCGAGGCGATGCTCTCGCTCTCCGACAGCCGGTGGAGTGGCATCGGTGAGGGGCATGGCCACCTCTCGGCCAGGCAGGTGACCGTAACGGTGTCGACCAGCTTCGGCAGGCCGAAGTCCGCCCGGCTGTGGCTGCCAGACCCTGAGCTGCAGTTCGTTACGGCAGAACCGCCATCGCTCGAGGTGCCAGCGGCGCCGACCGAATACCTGAGGGCGGTGTGAGCGCCCCGATCGCCCGCAGCATGGTGCTGTGGGTTCCTGACTGGCCGATCGTCGCATCCACGCGGGTGTCGCCGCTGTCCGGCGACCTTCCCCTCGCGCTCATCGACGGGGGCCAGGTCTTCGCCTGTTCCGCCGCGGCGCGGGAGGAGGGCGTAAAGCGTGGCCTCAGGGTGCGCGAGGCCCAGGCGCGCTGCCCCGGGCTCCTCGTGCGCCCGTATGAGCAACAGCTCGACCAGCGCACGTTCGAGACCGTGCTCGTCGAGGTCGAGGAGCTCATGCCCGGCGTCCAGCTGCTTCGCCCCGGCATCTGCGCCATCCGTTCGCGTGGTCCTGCCCGCTACTACGCGGGCGAGAAGCCGGCGGGGCTCGCCCTCGTCACGCTGCTCGACCAGCTCGGCGTGCCGGGGGCAAGGGTCGGAGTCGCCGACGGACCGTTCACCGCGGAGCAGGCGGCGAGGACGGCGACAGGCGCACGGCGCGTCCGCGTCGTCGAGGAGGGCGGGGCCGCGGAATTCCTCCGCGACCTGCCGATCAGCCTGGTCGAGGATCCGTCGCTCATCGTGCTGCTTCGGCGGCTCGGTATCGCAACGCTCGGCGACTTCGCCGCGCTGCCGGCCGATGACGTCGCCGGGCGATTCGGCGAGGCGGGCGCGCGACTTCATGCGCTCTCCGGTGGCCTCGACTCCCGGCCGATTGTGCCGAGGATCCCGCCGGAGGAGCTCGACGTCCATGTGGCGTTCGAGCCTGCACTCGACCGGGTCGACCAGGTCACGTTCGGGGTCCGCGCTGCCGCGGACGACTTCGTGCAGGGGCTCGTCGGCCAGCGGCTGGTCTGCACGGCGCTCCGCGTCGAAATCGAGACCGATCTCGGCGACTACTCCGAGCGCAGCTGGCTGCATCCGCGCTCCTTCACCGCATCGGATGTCGTCGACAGGGTGCGCTGGCAGCTGCAGGGCAGTGCAGAGGTCGACTCCGGCCTGCGCTCCGGAGTCACCAGGGTGCGGATCGTGCCGGAGAGCGTCGATGCCATCGCGAACCACGAGGTCGGGCTCTTCGGCGCTGGGCCGGATGAGCGCATCCATCACGGTCTCTCCCGGGTGCAGAGCATGCTCGGGCACGACGGCGTCCTCACCGCGATGGTGAGTGGCGGCAGGACGCTGGCGGATCGCCAGTCGACCATTCCGTGGGGCGACAGGCCAGCCATGCCGCGCAATCCGCGAGAGA
>Ga0247779_1001742_pt1 | contig 10241 bp, 7 predicted proteins | sample UWRJL221509R5_FD_179925 | JGI IMG/M metagenome (GOLD analysis project Ga0247779, IMG submission 179925) | Plant litter microbial communities from Arlington Agricultural Research Station in Wisconsin, United States - UWRJ-L221-509R-5 | ecosystem: Environmental > Terrestrial > Plant litter >...
TATTTGATGTGGGGGATAGTCACAGCTTGTGCACAGAGTATATATACATATTTGAAGCCAGTCACATGATTTTATTTGTAGCTATTTGATTTGATTAAACAAAGTCACATGCTTAATGTATGGAAGGGACAAAACTGTTCAAATGTACTTGTACCAGTAGAATATTAATAGCGTGGGAGTAAAATAATATTATGTAATAAAACAAATTTTCCCTTGTTTATCACATCTTAATCTACCTTGGTTAAAAATTTCAACCAGTTTGGATCAGCCAGTCCTGAGTTATTCAAGTAACAGTCTAAATTCAAAAAACATTTCAACAGTTTTGTCCCTCACTGTAATGTTGAAGTGAACCGGACCTGTCACTTAAACGACAATTCTGCAGGTATCCACAGGGAAGGCATTCGTATTCATTAATATTCATTACTCATACCGCCGCATACATACTGAACTGGTTGTAAATTATGATACATTACTTAGAATTTATATCAGCTACTCTTTGCCATATCCTGAGCCGGTTCCATATCGCAAAAAAAGTCCTAGAGTACTTGATTGCTCTATCCTGGCCCATATAGCTGATAGATTTCCAAATTCGAACTAGACCTCCATTTCCACACTCTCCGGCACTGGAGTTGAGAAGAACAAGGCGTGCATCAGTGTCACAATATGTTGTAAGAAATGAAGAAGGGCAGCATCTGGTGTGATTGGGTGCATGGAAAGCATTGATGACAAAGAGGGTATCCTGAAAGAACTCTGATTCTCTCAGCATATAGTACGGCTGAAGGGCGCATGCAAAATCGTACACCACAATTTTTGGAGCTTTCTCCCATTGTGTGCAGAGCATGGAGAACACATCATTTCTTCCTTCAGCTACCGGGATGCAATGGAATCCGTAGCTTATGCTATGCATACACCACGCAACCATGATCCCCCCGGTCAGTCGCTTCGGACTATACCTGGAATAGAATTTACGACATCCATCTTTCTTTTCGCTACCTTTGTCATGGTAAGAGTCTTCTTGTAATTTAGGATACTGTGGGTGAAGGCGGATTTGCGGCATAGCATAAAAGCATCCAGTCTGCAAAAAATAGGCTCAGAGAGTTCTGGATTCTTAGAATATTGCAGCACTACCTTCTCCCATTCCGAGGAATTATGCTTTCTTGAATAATCTGGTGGTGAAAGGTCATGTACCAGGAGGGTTTGTCGTACTGTTTCTCCCCGCTTATACAGCCATATGCACACTCCAAATGTATCTCCGCTAATAGATTTCAAGTTAGAAAGCTCATATCGTAGAACATTGTAAAGGGCAGGTATGAGTATGAGATCTGATGCTGTAGCGTCATTTTGGTGGTGGAGAAATTTTAATAATGATTTCAAGGCACAAAAATTAGCCATCTGCAGAGCTGTTTCTTCAGCGCTTATCTGAATAATTGAGGTGAAAATGGGGAATTTAGATTGCAAATGTTACGTACTTGTATAAAGAGTCTCTCATAAGCTCTGTCTGCCTCGATCCCATTTAGAATGGTCTCCATACCAAAGCATCTCTCGAACAAGCGGCTTAAAGAGGGTTTGATTTGATGAAGACACGATACAATGCCAGGTATGAGTTTAAACCTCTCCAGACAAGCGCTTTGACGCTGAAGGAAGGCTTTATCACAGAGGGACTTATCATTCCCCATAGATACCTCATCATCCAAAGATGAACAAGTTGAAGTGTCTTCATTTTTGTTCATATCTGAAGCCAAATCCGTATCTTTGTCAAACAATGATGGACCAGCGAGCACTCGTCGGATAGACTTTCTGAGGTCTGCGTCTGTGAGCCACTAAAGCTTCTTGGCGTGTATAACATTATTGTGTGTCGGTGATTCTTTGTTTACAGTAGTCGGTGGGCGCAGTCAGGTGAGCATGTGCTTCCTATTGAAGGAAAGGGAAACACCATCGAAAATGACAGCTTCGGGGGAGGGACCGCAATCAGGACAGATCATATCACCCTCCAGCTGAAGGAGAGATGAATAGGAAAACCAGGCTGTGTGGAATATCTTCTTGCTAATGAATATAGTACTGGTAGGATTGCATGATTGATACCACTGTGAAATGACCGAAACCCATGCCACAAACGGTGTTTCAGAAGATGTGAAGGCAATGGTATATTCATCAAGTAGCTGATGCGTGAATAGTAGGCGATTGTTCCAATTAAATAGACCCATATCTCTGCAATCCAGACCAATAAACCTCAGCTTGCAGGAGGGACATTTTTGCAGCTCGATTTCGGTTTCCCAGATGGTTGTAATGCCATAGATAATGCATGGACGTACTTCGGTCGTTTGGAACGGATTATATTGTGTTCATTCCTTTTTGCAGCAGCAAGTAGAGGTTTCAGGTGTTATGTTTATTCGCTCTGGTCTACTGCCTGGTGGGGTAATGTATTCAGCATCAGGATCGGATGGAATTCTGGCCCAGATAGGAGGAGGAATTGGCCAGTAGGAGACGGAAAGATTATTTGATCCACTTGCGGGACAAACAATTGAATCTATGATTGCATGAGCTTCCATGTTTTCAAGGTCTATTATGGGCTTACCTGAGTATTGAGCATCACTGCTACCAGCAGCTGGATCGATTGCATGAATGTTTGACTGCAGGTGTTGTTGAAGTGAGTGGCGGGTGGCGACTACGTGGCTGCAGCTCGTTGACCTGGAATCTTTTGTACATGTCCAAGTACCAATCCCAGTGTCATAACCGGAGAAGCGAACAATCGCCCTGTTCTTAATGGTAGGCAGCCGGGGTGCAGGAACAGAGAATATATTTGTATAAATGTCGTTCTCCAGCTCTTGAGATCGGGTGACCAAAAATGGTTGATCATCTGTGACTAAGGTGAAGTAAGATAGTGCTTACAATTGCGGAGCATATACGTACGTGCAAGATCGTCACTTGGAGGAAATCTTTCTCACCAAAGTCGCTGAGGAACTCCTTATGAAAGCATGTCCCATTTTTCTTCTCTGCCGGGCACATACAAACGGTTACCGTCTCTTCTCTAATATTAATTAATTGTAAATGATAAAGCTCATCCTTAAGATAAGTTGTTAATACAGTCATGGATAGGCTAAATATTCCGGTCTCACTGTAATTCTCTGTGTCTTTGCACTCCAGCCGCTGACTACAAATAGCCGATAAGACAGTTGATAAAAAAAACATTCCTCCGCAAAAACAGATTCGACAAAGTGCTGATATGGTGTGGCTCTATTACTAGTCCTTGCTGGGTTATTTTGAGATTCTTCTTGTTGGGTAGTGACTACAATGTTTATCAGATAATAAAATAAAAGTAAATTAGAGCCGTGTCTCACCTTGACCTGTTGGGATTGTATTATGAAGGTCTGGAGGCGAAGAATCATTTAATTCTGGATTGAGAGAAATATCAATGAGCTCAGCACTGTCTGACTGAGGTATATAAGTATTATCAATCTGAGAATGCACTGGTTTGCACTTGTTCCAGTTTTTCTCTACTATTGCACCACGTGGGAGTCGGCAAGGAGTAGGTATGTGCTTGCTCTGAGCTAACAGGGCTGCTGCACGCAAGGTAAAGTGCTGCTTGGGAGATGGCAGAGGGGGGACTAGACGAAATCTTGGTTTTTCAGACATGCCATAGTTGTGAGAAAGAAAGTCTATCAGATGTAAGGATAGGAAATACTAATTTACATTTCAATGTTGACCTACACAGGATTGACGACATGAATATTCTGTTAATATGAGCGTCAAAGCTGGCCCATGTAATCCTGTAGATACCCACAGGATGTTCAGCTTTTCACAGTTGATTGACAAGCAAATAACCGCACTTGATGTCCACCACCACTCCCAATGTTCACCATAGTGAAATTACTCATATCGCTCTAACTATCTATCAGTTCTGCGAAGCTTCTATTGGAAATAATATCCTTCAAACACTCAAGCCACACTTATGCTTGGACGTTATCAGACGTCCTTGATGTTGGTATCGTGAATCTCTAGGCGTAGAAATTCACAACCTGGCACATACAGACTATCGGAGAACCCAGCAGATGTGGAACCGGAAGACTAAAATATCACATCACAAGGTCTATGTATACATATATCGTGACTATACAGTACATAGTAAACTTCTTCGATACTGTTTACATTAACTAATCTTTTCAAACCTGGCGCAGATTGGAGTTCATCTGCCGAAACTGGTTTCTCTTGAAATTTTTGGTCATGACTTTGTTTATGACGACTGTCCCAAGCTTTTTTACTATCTCAATCATACTCAGTTTTCGATTGAAAGATGGATGCCATCTGGCCATTTCAAGGCCATCAACCCTTTCCGAAGAATTGAATATAATCAACGTTCAGAGCCATTCATAATATTTCGGCCAGGTGGCCAGCCGGACGACTACCTCAAGAACTGTAAAGGGCTCCGTGAACTTTCCTATGACATGTTCTTCGCCGAGGTCGCGTATGACTAGATCCCAATTGCGAAAGGACTTGCTCCGCAGGATGGAAATCAAATCCTTAGAGCAATGGGCGGACCTGCTCTCAGGAATCTCCATTCGGAGCTGCAGAGTGGTAAGCAAATTACTTTGAAGGAAGATCCTGAGACACGTGTACTTGATTTTGACGATACACCGACTGCAAAGAATGAAGGACCTTGGGTTTGGAATGAGGGAGAATTTTATAATTACATTGATTACTGTCATGATGCTCATGTTTACTACTAAGAAATGACTATTTTTTCATGCTCCTTGTTACCTGGATAGCATAGTGTATAATAAAGTATCAACCCTAATAATTATCCTGTCGATGTTTGGACTTTGGGGAATAAATTTATAGCTACTTCAATCCTGTAGGTACCGGCAGCATTTATGTTTCACAGGTATAACCTGTATCTCTCAACTGCATGAACATAGCTGGAATAGTGTAGTGAGCTGCAGAACTGGTACTCTTGAGGTGTATCCAGTTGATTATACCTGAGTGTCACATGCATAAGATCCTGTATAACACTACAGGATTCACATGGACGAGAATCGGTCCGGGCCGCGTCTACTTTATGGTGACGGAAACAATGTACTCGTCATCACAGATGTCTTCTACGTAGATAACTGGTTAGTTAGAAGAGTCAGAAGAATTTGCTCAAGAAAAAATAATTCATGAAGAAGCATATGATGCTCGGATACGTAGTGAAATAGGTCTTACTGGTGGTCAAGATGCCTATGTAATGTGGTAATAGATGCCGCATATGCCGATAATGGCCCCGTTCACGTGCTGAATTAGTGTTTGCACTCTCGCTGCTTGACCAAGCCTTTCAGGAATTCAATTTAAATAAAGATGTGTTTAGTCCGTAAGGGATATTGCGCGTATGAGCTGGAGTATTTCCTATCGCTCTTCGTGGCTAAAGAAAGTCTCTGTCCGACTCTTATTTTTTTATAACAAGCTGGAGAAGTTAAGAAAGAAATGAATGCAAATTTCACTGCTAAATTCCATTGTATATAATGCTCTGTGTCCAGGCATCGCCCATGAGGGCAATTCAACCGGTATACAAACGGTCGTGCATTTCAATGGTTTCGATTTCCGACGCTGATCGGATCAGCCAAATGAGGCCGGGTGTTCTATTTAACTTGGAATTCACCGACAACTTCAAGCTCCGATTATAACGGGCCGAGCGAGATTCTGTTGAATTATACAGCATCTAAATATTCGAGGGATATCCAGTTGATTTGAACAGAATATGAAACATACCAAATCCTGTTATATTGAACATGATTCTGACTCAAGGGACATGTCCTATCTATTCAAACAGGATTTATTCGAGCATGAGAACTGTGGGTCATGAGAATACTGATATTTCCTGGGAATGTCCAGTTCATTTGAACCCAATCTATGCTTGCTATTTATGTCTATTTCTACTGGTACACTTTTAAATACTAAAGACAAGTACATCAAGACTGTTGAAAGACAATGACCGTCTGCAAATCAAGTCTGTGAAGAACACACCTTAATGCTTATGCCCACACATCGGTGCGCGTTATGCCAGCAAGCTGCTCCTTCAATGATCATCCGGTTAATTCGGTTTCAATTTGTGAGCATGTGTATATTTACAGTGTTCTTACTTTCCCGGAATATTCAGTCTGTTTCAACCGACTCAAGCACCAGTTGACATATACAGGATTTCTACTTGCCACCCTGTTAGTTTCGACTGATTACGGTGTAATCCTGTCCCGTTGACGAGTACAGGATCCAAACTATCAATTACTACATCGTCGATTCCGACTGGATGCGACCTAGGCTTAACCCTGTGTATGTCAACAGGATTCCCTCTCGTCATGAATATTCCGTCAATTTCAGCTGATGACGGTATACACATAATTCTGCTCAATTCACCACGATTTGCACATTCATGAATTCAAGATATCCACCTACCCATTCTGCTGATTACAACAGGTTTTATTTGCGATCATTTCGTTGAAGCAGGCAGGACATTCACAGAATATAATCGGAGTATCTTCTTGGACATTGTATAATATGGACATCTGGTATTATGTAACTTCTGTTCATAAGAACATTATTTTGGTAGGAAATCTAGGCGACCCTAACATCTATTATATATTATGCAGAATGTACGGTGTGGTGCCCCCGGTGATGCACGGTGCCCACACTTTCTCAGCGTACGGTATGTTATACTTACATACACACCATGGCTTTATTCGGTTTGATGTGAGTGGTGCGCGCAAGAGCAAAGTCGAGTCATTCTTGTGGTAGGTCATTGAACGTTTGAAAACACAGGGAACAGCACCGGTCGAAAATAAGCTAGATTAATGAGCTTGCGCGGCAAAACTGTTTGGTCGAGAAGAGTCTCTATATTGGACGTGACGTGTATCTGAGTTGGCGACAGGGAGAGTGCGTTCCAGCAATACTCACACCCTTTCCATCCAAAATGAAACTCCGGCCCAGCCAGAGACGCACATTACGAGTAAACACAGCAGGCCAGTCTCAATTCGAACCGCGAACAATCGAACACGAAGGGGAACACACTCAATTGTTCAAAGTTGGGAAGCCTGTGAGGCAGAACAACGTATCAGCGTTGTTCGACGATGAGATGAATCGCGCATATAAGCAGTACATACACCAATTTACAGGAAAGTAACAGTAACAAAAGCGACCGCGGAGAACTTGGCATGCCACATAAGACAAGAGGGAATAAGAAGCCAATGTGAAATATTGATATCGCGAAGACGACAAGAAGCATATCGGATGTCAGATACAAATGTTGAAATAGACGACATGAGCGTAGGTACAACGACACGGGCTCGAACTGCCGACAATGATTGAGATTGAGGGACCTGCTCTAGGAAGCTGATCGTTCGCAACGACCCTGGAGGAAACGGACCTGACACAGAAGAACGTGTAGCCATGTTCACGAGAAACAGGGAGTGGCAAAGCATGCAATGTTGCATCGGCCGTGTAATGTACTTTGAAAAAGGGTGCTGTACGCAGTATCGGTATAATTGAATGATTGGAGAGAGTGGCGCTGGTGAGAGCGAAGACGGGACATAGCGCGCAGACCAAGGGAAGGTAGCACAAGTCGAGAATAAATTGGATTGGAGAGTGTGCATTAAGGAACCTGTGGGGTAGGAGCAGGCTCCAGGCAGGATATTCAACGAGAAGGACCTGTACCATACGTGGGCTGAGGTAACCCACAGAGACCGAAAAAAGTAGAGTAAAGCTTTAATATTACACGCACATATTCCCGCCCAGCATATCCCATTCCATAAAGACGCTTATATCCTATCGAAACTTGAAGGGTTCCAACTGGGAGATCAAAGAGGAAGATTTGTCAATGAGAAAAAGTTGAATAAGGTCATAGCAGGAAACTGGAAGCATCAAACCTTCCAAACATGGTGGGCACGAAGAGGAAGAACGGAAATAAAAATGATGACGATGCCCATTGTCGTATCATGTGGCGGTCTTCGGCACGATCAGCCGGCCATGTATACTGTATGCGACCGTGAAAATGGTCATTTTGGATCATGAAGATTATTGCTTGCGCTGTAAGGACTTAGCCAGTTTTGAAATAGGAAAGTATCAAGGATTCGGCGTAAGGTACACGAATAATAATTTTTTAGATTTCCAGGAGCATAAATTGCAGTACACGGCTTCGGTTAAATAAAACTCGGATACACATGGTGCATTTCAACTTACTTCAGGGTCTGTTCTTCGGATTTGGGCCCCACCTCCATTGGAATGGTGCCTATCATGAGATAAGGATCACGCAACGTAATGATATGTTTGTCATAATTCTCAATGCCTCATTAAATTTATATATGCCGATCTTTGATGTTCTGAAAATAAATTATCGATACTAAAAGTAACATTCATGTGCGATCATTCTTTTGATCTTTAAATGTTTAAAAATAAGCGACTTGCTCTAACAGTAAGATAGGTTTATATGTGAGTAGCTCTCTTACAATCTTGAGGTACAGAAGGACGGGCGAGAGTCTTGGTACTGACGATCGGCAATATGTGCAATAAGAGAAATGGGTCGTCGATATTGCAAGAAAGCCGGCCATCGAGCACGAAGTTCATGAAATCCAAAAATACTTCGCAAAATATAGGTGGAAACGGAAACGGTCTTCACGGTCTACCCCGCAGCCTAGCACAAGGTTTCTCCTCCCACGAAAACTTAAATTGGACACGACGCTAACATGGGTGGAGGAGAACCATCTCACTCCATACAAATTAACCCTTCTTCTTCGAAGGACTAATGCCCATCGTATGCGTTCATTAGCATTTTTAAAGATGAAACTTGTAACAGAACTTAAGCCCTGTCCTGAACAGAATTAGCAGTGCTTCCTTGTGTGTTTACTATCGATTTGTTCACTTTTTCCCTTAATTTCTCCGTTATGAGACTCCTAGACAGCTCATCCATCAAGAGAACATCGAAATCATTATTTGTTCTCCACAGGCCATTCCAAAATAGCAGTCACCCCACAAGGTTTGTTCTATTCATACTACTGAGACGGAGACGCATCAAAGATAAATTTAAAAAAGTCATAACTGTATAAAATCTTTGCTGTACATGATCAAGACTGCGCCACCACGTCTTCGTGAATTATACCCCTACTATACAGTCATGTCTTCTCAAAGCGATCCTCCTCCTCCTATCAGAGAACAAAATGTACTTATCTCTTCAGATATCCACCCGACGTTAACATTTCTATTTATCATTGGAATGTACACTGCAATTTACCCTGCCAGTACATATATTTATCGTGAGTCGTATTTAATTGTCAAATCAATCTGTATTACCCAATCACAATATTCAAAAATTAGTGCGCAGTCATCAAACTGTAGCATTCAATAAATGCATTGTCATCGGTACTTTGACAGGTCTTTATTTCTGTTTAGTCATACAGACATGCACCGAATGGCTGCTTGTAATCGACGTTTTCGTACGCCATGGAGACACTAGGCTCTCAACTTTTAACGAGGATATATTAGGCGAGTCATACTCAGCACAACTTGGTCTCCTCCAATTATCGGTGCAATGGCTGAGTTTCCTGCTCGCTGATGGACTTATGGTAACGTTCCTCTTAATCATTCGTTTTCAAGGAACAATTTTGACGCAATTTTATCAGCTATGGAGGTGTTACAATGCCTGCGGCCGATCCCTTGCAAAGTCCGCTGTGCCAGCGATTCTATTTGTAGGGGAAACAGGTATGACCTATCTTTTTTGTTTTTGTTTTGTTTCATTATCATAATTAAATTGATATATAGGCCTTGTTGTTGCTGATACGACGTTGTTTGGTTTTCTTGACACCGACCCTAACTTTGGAACAGTGAAAAGAGCTAGACAGATAAACCACGTCACCTCTTCTCTATTCTGTATTACGTCTGCCACAAGTCTCTCCGCGACATTCATCATATGTTATTCTATTTACACGCACACGCGAACAGCACCGAACCTACGTACAAGGCGTCGCTATAGACATATCATCGATATTCTTGTCCAATCATCCGCTGTATACACCACATCTGTCATTCTCCTTTTGATCGCCCAATTTCTCAATACCGGACTCTTTTCCACATCTGTCGCTTCAGTCGTTCTAGATGATTATCTGTCAACATTTGCCACATGTGCTGCGGTATGAAATATTCCTTACCATCAGTGTTCTATGGGGCTTTACTAACACATGCACGTTTGCAGGGCATCGCACCAACAATCATGGTCGCCAGATTAG
>Ga0247779_1001743_pt1 | contig 10234 bp, 11 predicted proteins | sample UWRJL221509R5_FD_179925 | JGI IMG/M metagenome (GOLD analysis project Ga0247779, IMG submission 179925) | Plant litter microbial communities from Arlington Agricultural Research Station in Wisconsin, United States - UWRJ-L221-509R-5 | ecosystem: Environmental > Terrestrial > Plant litter >...
GTCACTGCGAGCCAGGATTGGCTGGGGTGAGTACGAGGTAATACAGAGGTATTGCAGCATCGCCTCGTATATGATCAGTGTGAAGCATTGGTAATAGTATGGAGTGGCCAACGAGCCAGAGACCCTCAACTGAAGATGAGCAATGGGATTTATTTTGCTGGTGACCTGTGAGAATTTATTTATAGTTATTCCCACGACTATAAATAATTTATACGTCGCCCTGTTCTTCATCATTCAAGGTGATGGTGATGCAATGGGTACTGAGTAAGATTATCAGTGTATTCTTATTGTAACATGATTAAGGTATCTAGCATCCAAAGAAATATGCGCTTCTTTACTACCCCAGGATAGTACATCTTTTAGGCTATATGTTATTTGTTATCGGAAATCAGACACGCAAATTTGCTTGCCTCACTCCAGTCTGTAAATAGTCCGGGTATAATTGACCCTGCTAAACATATACTTTTGTCGTATCAATGGCCAAATTTAAAAATGACATTTATCTGATGCTGATTTCAAAAATTCTAGTACGTATCTCCGTGGCAAACAAACTTTTTTTAAAAGCCACCAACTGGCAATTAAGAGGGCACGCCAAAAGTGTTTTATTACCAGAAAAAAAATTACTGCTCTACCAACCAGTACTTATATCGTAAACAAGAGGGGACTAATCGAAATCTGCCTACTCAAAAAAAAGAACGCCAAAATTAAAAGGGTGTGCATGAAAGTGTCCAACGGGGTATGGTTACATCGTCCAAGAGAAGAAAGAAACAACAGGCAAGTCTACATTTACTGACTCGAGCTGGTTGCGCTGCTGGCAGAGGCGGAGGCAGATGCAGTTGCAGAGGCAGCGGCGCTCGCGCTCGCGCTGGAGCTTGCCTTTGCACTAGCGGCAGATTTGGTGCCGGTCGCTGACTTGGCCGCCTTGAAAGCATTATCAACGGAGGCAGGAGATGACTGGTCGTTCCAGTTTGATCCGGAAGGAACGCTGTAGTGGCTGCCGACGTCATGGCCACTGAAGCCCATGTCCGAGTTGCTGAGAGAGCCATCAGAAGAGACGATGTCTCCGTAGTGGCTGGCAATGCTGCTGTCGTAGCCGATGCTTCTGCCGGACTTGTGCCTCAAGTCACTGCTGAAGTGGCTCATGCTAGAGTGGAATTGCTCAAAGACGATGGTCTGTGTCTCGACTTCGCAAATCTGCTCTGTGATAATTCTGGAAAATACAAATTTAGTTCACATGTGCGCAAGTTATTGATGGGTTAAATATGTAGTACCTCTTGGCCATCTCCTGGAGAACAAGGAGACGCTGTTGGATGATCTCGACGGATTCGCTGTGGCATACGAGTTGCTGCTCGTGCTCGACGATGATTTGGCTGGACGACATGTGACCAGAGAAGTTGTCCGAGCCGTAGAAGTTGTCGAAACCAGAGAGGGAGGAGATACCCATCCAGTTGTTGAACGACATCGAAGTCCTTGCAGCTAAGCACAAGAGTAAGTCAGATAGCTACATAAAGGTTGGAATTGACTCACCCAAACGCAGGGGAGAGGCAGTCACACCAGCGACCATAGCGCAGACGGCGACGACTTGGGAAAGTTTGGCGAACATTTTTGAAGTATGAAAAAAGGTGATTTCAAATCAACGAAGAAAAAAGACTGCGAAGACAAGTTGAGCTGAGAATCGTAGTAATGACATGGATAGAATATCGTACCTGGAAGTTAGAAAAGAGTTGAAAGTAAAGATTGTTTCTGGAACTGAAGGCGAAAAGAAACAGGCAACCTGGCCAGGTGTCTGAAGACAAAAAAGAAGAGACGAAAAAGGGGGGAAGAAGAACGAATGAGGAATGATTCTCATGGGTGCACCCTCTTTTATATGCGTGAAAAGAGGAATGGTTCCTTTCTTTCGGGTTGATCCAACGACGACGAAAAGCGACGGGGAGTTCGGAGAAACGAGCTATATCTGAGGGGCTATTCCCGTGGCAAGCCAAATTTTGCAGAGGAGTCTTTGATCTTGACGAATAGGAGTGCTAATTTTAACTCGTTGCAGCAGGATATAAATAGATTACCGTATTCCGAGCTGAATTGGTAGTTACAATGGTCCTCTTGCTTGACGACTCTGGGAAATAAGAAGCAGCAAGAGTTTACACGGTGTATACGCGACGTCGGTGGACAAAAGATTATGCCACTGAGTGGAAGAAATGCGTTCTGTGAGCGTCAAGCAATAATCCTCCTTGTGTCTATTCATAGTGTTCATCAACCTTGATTGCTTTGATATCAGCACGACGTACATAACAGAAACCGCCTTCACCAATGCCAGATGTCATATTCATCTGTTCGTCAGCGACTGTCGTTATCCGGATGGAACTATCAGTATCAGGATATCCTCCTGCAAAGGGCAAGAAATAGCGCGCCAGTTAAAACACTGCATCATATCTGTCAGAAGAGTGATTAATATCATATTAGCTTGAGCTTGGAATAAATATTCATGTACATCCACGGAGGCATCGTTGCCATCATATACACGCAAATTAGCATTTAGCGAGAAAGTTCGGATAAAATTGGTGGCTCGGGACTATAGAAGCTTGCCAGGGTGCGAACAAGTTCAGCTCATACTATTGACTCACGGGGCAAATTGTTTTGAATAATTGATGATTAATCAGAGGAAAATGTAAATGGGCCTAACAGAACACGACTGAATGGAAGGACTCAAGGAAATAATAATACGCAGAGACGCCCATTGGCTGTTCATCCGCGAATAGCTGAACTAGCTGTGAGGCAATTCAACAACACGATGTATGTAAGTGATCGTATCCTGAGAGATGATGATACTCTGCTTACCTTGCGCTAGAAGACCTTAGCAATAGATGCGCAGTTGATTAACTCGGACACGGGCTCATTCAGAGGTCTAGTCACACAGGAGAATCTTTTGACGAGAATGAATCGTTACTCGAGATGGTGGTGGACAGGAACTTGGAATCAGGTGATGCACAATCATACGTTCGCGTTATTAATTGAGCTGGACGAAACCAAACAACAGGCGTTCGCCGGACGCGGCATCACGTCCACAAGTCGGTCTCTTTGAGAAAGTTCAAAGGCCATTCCTCTCCGGCTTTTTCACCTTCCTCTATCGTTTCCGTTCCTGTCTTTCATAATACCCTCCCCGGAGAGATGGCGGTATCCACGCCTGATGAGAGGGCCGATGAATGTGCTTTCCTCAACTCGGTAGAAGGCGAAATATCTTTCTTTCGGTCAATCATGCGCGCTCGACCGGTCGGCATGCACCGTTATTTCCACGTCTTGACTATTCGCAATGCCATTTTGAAAGACACGGGGCGCAGCATACACGTCGAGACAATATGGGAGAAGCTGAGGGAATGTTACGATTTGGACGCGTTGGACGCTAATGTGAGTTTATTCGAGATATTCTACATCTTTTTCCTGTCAGTGAGCTCGAGGAATGACAAGACTCCTTTTTTGTCGCCACCTTTCATCGTTTCATACATTACCAGGAATTCGAAGCCGATGGATACCTTTCATACCATAAATCTAATCTCTCTCCTATATCGAACCGGTCTCCGTCCCCTTCGCAAAACTTGGACAACCATCCATTCTTCCGAGAAGAGTTTACGCTACCGTATGAAGAATTCGAACCCATCATCGCCCAGCGGCGTCTACGTGCAACAGCTTCAGCGCCATCATCACCTGCTGCCTCGCCAGCTCCTGTCATGACACCACTCGCTGCACCCAGCCCGCGCGTCACTGCAGGCTCGGCAAGCTCAACAGGCAAACAACGGGGCACTGGCCGCAAACGGGTGAAAAACACGCGGAGTAAGCTGAACCTCGCGGGGCTTGTTGCGGGCGACAGCGACAGCAGCGCGCTGACGCAGGAAAGTGGTGACGAGGGCGGGCCTGTGGCAGAGACCCCCAGAGAGAGCGTGGTGACCGGCACAGATGCCGGTACTGAATATGCGGAGGACGAGGACGCGGATATGCGTGAAGCTTCACCAGGTGAATTTTCGGTTTTTCTTTCTTTCGTTCGTGGAGAAAGCAAATATTTAACCCTTTTTTTCTCCCTTTAAGCTCAGGAAGCATCTCCGAGACCTCCGCGGGGTCGACCTCCAAAAGGTGGCGGTGGTGGTCGACGAGGACGAGCAGCTGCGCCACGAGGCGCCTCAACGCGAGGTGTGGCGAAGAAAAAGAAACGATAGTTCATATATTTATGGACTTTCTGTTTGTATTATTATTATATATGGTTTTTATTGCACATGAAACTCTCAGTTACCTCTAATGTGACGGTGCATGAAGGATTTGCTTGTTCTGAACAAAGAACATAATAAAATGGTATAATTTGTGAAAGTCCGCGGTATTTATAGGCAAATAAATATATGGAACCTTTGAAGAGACTAAATGAAAAAATAGATAGATCCATCAAACCGATAACTCGTTTACATTATGATACAATCCTTCTTGTCCTGAGCAGCGGCTTCCTCAGCAGCGAGAATGGCCTTCTCCTCTTCATTGAGTAACTAATTGAAAGCCTTCAGATTTAGGAAAACTCAAACGTGAACGCATAGTGAACCCTCTTACCCCTTTCTTGGCCCGCATCTGCATCGCCTTTAACTTGCTCTCCCTTTCTGCTCGGGCACGACTAGAAATACAGAAAAGATTATCGATACAATATGGAATAGATGTTAATGATACAAGGGGGTAATTATGCGGATGCGAATATTGATCGAGGCACAAAAGACATAGGGTCGATTATATGGGATGGTTTAATGATATGATCGTCAAAGGCATCAGTTGTGGTGGTGGTTTGCGAAAGATGCGTGTTCGTCGTATTATCGTTATTATCAAGTCGGATAGAAGAAGATATGGCAGAAGAGCTAGTGCTTGACGAGCGAGCACTAGCTATAGATGCATCATGAACGTACCGATCCATCTTGCTGAAGGGCAAGGGAGGCTTGGAAGATGAGGGCTGGGAGGGCTTTGAGACGCTTGCAGGCATCGAGGCGTTAGCCATCGATTTCTTGACAGCATCTACAGCAGCAGAACTCGCGGACGATGCCTTTGTGTTGAGATTCTTTGCTCCAGCATTGAGATTGGCGTTAAAATTCGTAAAAGCGTTTGCGACATTCGTTTTCGGTGCTGGTTTCGGTGTGGGCGAACAGGAATGGTCCGCAGGGAATCTGTGAGAAAGACAGAATTGCTTTCGGCAACCCTGAAAAGAAACGGATTAGAACAAAGAGAAGTAGTGTTTGCATACGAATAATATACTCACATCACATCGCACAGGTGCGAAAAGGACCTTCTGACAATTCCTTCGATCACATGTAGGTAGGGTTTTTGCTTTGACTTTTCCTGTTACGACGGAGCATTCACTATCGAGATGGGCATCCATGACAATGTTGGGATCCTGTCCGACCGGGACAGTGATCGGAGAATTGCACAAAGGACCTTTGAACTGCGATTCAAACGATTTCTCAGATGAAAGTAAGTAAATAGTACACACAACTTGGGGCAATCCTGTTATACTTGCTCTCGTCATACTTTGAACATTTATGAGCGTCAACTTTGTAGTGTTCCTGGCAGAACGCAAGTTCGCAGTGGTGGCACTTGAAGGGAAGAAAGTCGACTGTGTAACAAGTAGGGTCGGAACACTGGCGCCCGATGGAAAGAATATGAGTGTCGCGTTCCTGGATAGAATTAGGGGAAGAGGATGAAGTCATTGTGGTAGTATAGGATTGAGAGAGTTAATGACAAAAAGAATGTGTTGTAGCTTATATAGAATAAGAAAAAGCTGACGCGTCGTCCCCACTGCCTTGAGTCTTGACGGTATGAAGCCAAGTGCTTTTGAGATAATTAGTCACACTTCTCGATTATTCCATCACATGACTGAGCAGACTGCCGACTGGCAGTGCCGAGCTCGCGACGAGCTTGATCCGCTTCCCTTCTCGCTCATTCTAGCAATTACTACCGTCACCTCAAGTTCCATGGTTTCTTTCATTTTTGTACGTGCGCATATTGCAATGCTCACAAAAATGGATTGTCAACCTAAAAGTCTCTAGGTGCGCCACGGTGAATCTAAGGATAACTTGGTATGCATTTCGTTCAGTGAAGCAGCAATCCTGTTAAGCACACTATGGTGGCATTGGGACTATGTAGCGACAAGTCTGGGCTGGTTGGAGAGATTCGCCACTCTCTAACCATGGTATGTACAGTTGCTTGAATGTCACAGCTATCGCTATTTATTGGCGTACATTCACCTTTAGGGATGCGTGTAAGCGCATATATTTTGCTTCTCCGTTGCGTCTGACATCGAATGACACCGCCATGAAGCAAGCAGAGGCGTTGGGGGATTACTTTGCTAAGACTAACGTTTCGATAGACGCTATATATACCTCTGACCTCTTAAGGGCAAAAACTACCGCGAACGCCGTTCGAGACAGACAGACTAGCGCTGAGATACCATTCCAAGAGCTTCACCTTCTTCGGGAACAGCATTTTGGTGCCGGCGAAGGAATGAAGTTTGCAAAAAAGGAGAACAACCTCTCCATTACCGCGCATTATGCCAAAGGCAAATTTCCCGCTCTACACACTAGACAACAAAAATTTCCAGGAGGCGAAAGTCTCGACGAACTGGCTGATCGGGCAGAGAATATAATTGATGAGGTCATAACACCCGAAGTACTCAAAGAACAGCAAGAAGGTCGTCCCAGAACTGTTGTTATATTCAGCCACGGAATATTTATCGCCGAACTCGTTACTTCAATTCTAAAGAAAGATGGACAGAATCAAAGCAATGTGAATCCAAGAGATCTTCGGGGAATGCATAACACCGGATGCACGACACTTAACGTCATTTCGAAGGTCTTTTTGGGTCTTTTCTTCGATGTTATAATGATCATTGATTCTTTCTTCTGTCCTAACGCTCCGCTAAAGGTGTGCGAAGAACTAGGGAAGTCAGCGTCAGCGAAATCAATGTTCACCGCTTTTTCCGTCGAACTGCGAGGAATTAATCAGCACGCCCACCTATCAGACCTGGTAAGCGAGACATGACTTTCATTGTAATGACAGCTATGATGTATCATCTGTGCGTTTCTATTAGCATCGTCAAAAGGGAGGGATAGGGAGTCTTGCGCACGACCCTATGCAACAAGATATACGAACTTTCTTGGGCAGTAAACAGAAGACCGCCAAGCCTGCGACAGCTCCCGGAACGAGCTCAATGTACATGAATTCCCGTGTCAAATTCAAACCGTATTAAAAATGCATGCAGTCGAGAAGTTATAACCGAGGATTTTACTAGCAGTGAAGCTAATCGTCATCCGACTTCGGAATTTAAGTACTCGCGTGTCGTAGTAATCCTTGCTTTGAAAGTAAAACTTGCCACTCTTATCAATGTGATATGTGAGTAAAAAACAGATTTGAATCTAGTTTCTACGTTGCTATTGAAGCCTGTAGTGGAGCCACGAGCAGGCGTTTCCCATCAACCTGTACCAAAAGGACCGGAGGACTTGTTTTCTATTGAATATGTTCAGAAATCGCGGTTCCTTCTCCGCACATTTACCGCTGATATCCGTCGCCAATCCCAGGTGTCTGGTAACATTCAAATCATTTCAGCCTATCCACGTAGTAGGCCGTGTAGAGAATGTAAGAATGCAGGTAGTAACGGTTTGTCGTTTTCGAGGGACTTAGCTTACGCCAAATGGACACAACCCAGGTACACCTCGACCTCGGGAATAGATCTTAGAAGTATCTACTACTAGTTATATAAGGTCAGGGCTTCGAAGGTAAGAGCAAAATAGCAACCTATCTCATGCAGAAGAGACAGCAGCACGGACTTTTCAGTATTCCATCCCGTGGCGAGCTCCAAGCTTGTTGGGAATTATGCCGACTTCAGAATGGTATGGGATGCTGGATCGTTTGGCTACCAACAGGTGAACATCATACTTCTTACATCGGACGTCTCTGACTCGAACCTCTTACCAGCTTTCTCTATTTGTATGGCCTACCACAGTGAAAAGCAAATTACTGGTTTTCAGGCCCTTCTTTGTGCTTTGAAATATGTCCCTCTTTGCATGGGTGTCAAATCTCTTGTCTGTTGCTTTTCTTTCCATCCCTGATGCTTTGAGTTTCTCTGACATATGTCGCCTTTATTAATGTACAGATTATGACTATTGATGACATTCTCGATGCTGACATTGATGGGAAGGTGGAACGGACAAAGAACCGCGCACTTCCTCGAGGAGCCATATCCATGGAACGCGCATGGTTGTTGTTCTTCATTCAGGTCATCATAGGTGTCGCCCTTGCTTTTAAATGCTTGAGTCCTACTGCGTAAGGGGCTTATTGTCTATCATGTCCCTTTGCTGATGATCTAGAAGCTTGCGTATTTCTGCCCCAGTTTGGCCTATATTTGTGATATATCCGACCTGCAAGGTACTGTTCTATTGTTGCATCCATTTATTAACCCACTGACAGAAAATAACTTAAATGAACAGCGTTGGATGAGTTTCGCACCTATACCCTTGGTAAGTTTCTATCGTTTCATGATCGACGCTTATTGTAACGCCTAATGGGGATAGGGCATCATGTTCAATGTCGGCATGTTTATGGGGTGGGCTGATTTAAGCGCTCAGATCGGTCGCGACATCCCGTGGGACATATTGATCCCTATGTACGTCGGCACGTGCCTTTGGACGTTCACATACGAAACTGTGTACCAACATCAGGTTAGATATCTTGTACAAGACTGCTATACGAGGCGGTTGATTAAGATATTCGCCTCCAACAGGATAAACTAGATGATGTGAAAATCGGGATGAGCTCTGCCGCGTTATTTTTGGGCAACTACACAAAACCTATCTGCACAGCAACGGCCATCGGATTTTTCATGCTCTTAGCCTATGGTGGCATATTGAACGGAAATGGTGCATGCTTCTTTATGGGAATCCTCCTAGCTGCAAGGCGTCTGTTGTCACTGTTACCTCAGACGGACATCGACAAGCCCCGTGATTGCATGAAATTCTTCTTGGATACTGTCCCTGTGGGGCAAATAATACTGGCTGGAATGGTTCTTGATGCATTGGTTCATCGTGGTGACACAATGCACGCCGCTCAGAGCATCTTGAGGGCGCCATTCTCGATGGTCACCGTATAGGTATAAAATAAAGCACTTGTGACAATGGAAATGATACTAGAAGACATTGAGCCTTGCCTTATTCAGATGTGTATGATATATTTATATTGGAATGAATTCCTGTTGATTACTAAGTACTGGTTAGAGATCTTGTATAAACCTAGCTGAACGCTTCTTTATTACTAGCCATGATGGTATATTCCGGTACATGGAGACAACCGCCGAAGGACTATCTTTCCCAATGTCAAATGATTTCCACTGCTCCAGCCAGAGCTCAGTCCTGCGACCACGGGCATATTGTGAAACAAGATATATAAAGCTCGAGTTAACTCGGAGAATTTCGTATCAAATGTAAAATTCTGGAAGTGGTAATAACCGTGAATGCTAGGGATCAAAATTTAAGCTACTTTAACGATTAAGAGTGACTAGTGACTGACAGTCAATGAGATTTGTCCTACAAGTTGCAAACTCTATCATATTGAGTGCCAAATGTAGTTCAATTTTACCCAGCTCTTTAGTAATACACATGCTGTTACTCCCAGAACTAAAGAACGCCATTCTCCCATGATTACTGTGGATCTCGGGCCACCGTACAACTTACAATAACTTACCACTATCCGATAACGCCCCAGATGGTGAAAATAACTACAGATTCTACATGAGCTGTATATAAGCCTGCTTGTAAGTCATTTTGAAAGCAAGTCAACCCACCTTTCTACTTTCATGGTAAATAATCAGAGAAATCGACTCTTCAGTTTCATTTCGTACGACGAAATTCAAGCTTGTTGGGAATTATGCCGACTTCAGAATGGCAGGGGTTGTTGGGTTGTTTTGCCGACAGGTGCACTTAAAGCTTTATCATTCATTTATCTGCTGGATTTTTATGCTCCTGGCATATGGTGGAATATTGAACGGAAACGGGATATATTTCTTTACGGGAATCGTGTTGGCTGCAAAGCGTTTGCTGTCCCTGCTCTCTCAGACAGATATCGATAAACCTCATGATTGCCTTGTATTCTTCTTGGATACTGTCCCTGTGGGGCAATTATCACTAGCTGGAATGGTTCTTGACGCAGTGGTACATCGTAACGCTATAGACTA
>Ga0247779_1001744_pt1 | contig 10230 bp, 10 predicted proteins | sample UWRJL221509R5_FD_179925 | JGI IMG/M metagenome (GOLD analysis project Ga0247779, IMG submission 179925) | Plant litter microbial communities from Arlington Agricultural Research Station in Wisconsin, United States - UWRJ-L221-509R-5 | ecosystem: Environmental > Terrestrial > Plant litter >...
TGCACCGGCTCGACCTGCTGATCGCCGACGAACCGATGGCCCGCAAGCTCAGCGTCAAGGCCTTCAGCCACCCGCTGGGGCGCACGGCGATGAGCTTTTTCGCCGCGCCCGCGCTGGTCGAGAAGGAACTCTCGGGGCGCTTTCCGAAGTGCCTGGATGGCGCGCCGATGCTGATGCAGGGCGCCGCCTCCGCGATGCGCCAGCGTCTGGACCTGTGGCTGGCGGACAAGGGCGTGCATCCGCGCTTCGTCGGCGAGTTCGACGATGCGGCGCTGCTGACGGCCTTCGGCCGCGAGGGCAGCGGCGTGTTCATGGCGCCGACGGTGCTGGAGGAGGAGACCTGCCAGCAGTTCGGCGTCCAGGTGCTGGGCCGCACGACCGAGCTGGTCGAGGAGTTCTATGCGATCTCGGTCGAGCGTCGCATCACGCACCCGGCCGTCGTCGCGATCACCGAGGTGGCGCGAGGGCAGTTTCTCGCGCCGAGGTGAAACGAGCCCCTCGCCCACCCAGGCCGCGCTGGACGCGGGCCTGTCTGGTCGGTCTCCCGGGGGGACGGCGATGCTTGCGGCGTCGAGCCGCAAGCATCGCCAGCGCGGGCCGGCTTGGGGCGGCCCGGCGCTCGGCCCGGAATACGTGACCGCGTGACACCCTCCGTTTCATCGGCTGCTGGTGGCGCGTAGCGCTGGGGACAACCGAGACGATGAGCCGCCTCAGGAATGCGCGGGCGGCATCGTCGCGAACATCTGCTGCAGGCGCCGCTGCAGTTCCTCGGGCGACGGGTCTTCCTTGTGCGTGGACAGCATCCACTTGTGGCCGAAGGGGTCGGTGATGCTGCCGCTGCGGTCGCCCCAGAACTGGTCCATCAAGGGCATGCCCTGCGTCGAACCGGCGGCCAGCGCGGCGGCGAAGACCGGATCGACATCGGGGAAGTAGAGCGTTGCCGTCGAGGCCGAGCCGCCGATCGTCAGCGGGCCCAGCGCGCCGTACTCCGGGCGTTCCTCGGTCAGCATGAAGTGGGCCGGGCCGACCTTCAGTTCCGCGTGGATCGGCGCGCCGTCCGGCGCGTCCATGCGAAGCACCATCTCGGCGCCGAAGACCTTCTGGTAGAAGGCGATCGCCTCGTTGGCGCCCTTGATCGTCAGGTAGGGAGTTGCGCCGCGCACCGGCGGGACCGGCGCCACCGGCTGGAGCTGGGCGCGCAGCTTTTCCTCCTGCTCGCGCAGCTCGGGCGTGAACTCGGCGCCGAAGTCCTCGGCCTCGAAGACCTGGCGGATCTCGATCTCGCCGTCGCCCGGCATCGGGTTCGGGCAACGCTTGACCCACTCGATCGCCTCCTCCTTGGACTTGACCGTCCACATCCAGAAGCCGGCGACCAGTTCCTTGGTCTCGGCGAAGGGGCCATCGACGACGGTCCGCTCCTTGCCGGAGAAGCGCACGCGCGCGCCCTTGCTGCTGGGCTGCAGGCCTTCGCCGGCCTGCATGATGCCGGCCTTGACCAGCTCTTCGTTGTAGGCGCCCATCGCGGCCAGCAGTTCGGTGCTGGGCATCACGCCGGCTTCGCTGTCGGCGGTGGCTTTGACGAGGATCATGAACTTCATCGTGGATCTCCTTTTCCGGGAAACGTGAAACGAGTCTTGCATCGCATTGGGACGACGAACGGGCCGCCTGCGAATCGACAAGCGGGTTTGCGCTAGATGCAAAAAGGCGGGCAGGTCTTCAAATCAGTCGGGCTAACTCTCTAGCCAACGGAGATCATGGCCATGAAAGCAGAGCTGAGCTACCTCACCTGGGTGACCTGCCTGACCGGCGTCATGTGGATGCCTTACGTGATCGACCGGCTGAAGGCGCGCGGCATGCTCGACGCGTCTGGCTACCCGACCGATCCGAAGCCGCAGTCGGCCTGGGCGCAGCGCCTGATGCGCGCCCACCTGAACGGCGTCGAGAACCTGGTGGTCTTTGCCACGCTGGTGCTGGTGGCGCAGTTCGCCGGCGTCGGCGGCCCGCAGGTGGTGGCGGCCTGCCAGATCTACTTCTGGGCGCGCCTCGTGCATGCGATCGGCTGTGTGTTCGCGATCCCCTGGGTGCCGACCTTGGCCTTCACGGTGAGCTTCGGCGCGCAGGTCATCATCGCCCTGGCTCTGTTGCGCGTCGCCTGAGCCGCGCGGCGAGGCCGAACAGGGCCTCGAACAGCAGGGCCAGCGCGGCGGCGGGCAGCGCGCCGGCCAGCATCAGCGTGCGGTCGTTCAGCGCCAGGCCGGTGACGATGCGCTCGCCATAGCCGCCGGCGCCGATGAAGGCGGCGATCGTCGCGGTGCCCACGGCGATGCTGGTGGCGGTGCGGATGCCGGCGACCAAGGTCGGCATCGCCAGCGGCAGCTCGATGTGGCGCAGCCGCTGCAGCCCCGTCAGGCCCAGCGCGGTGCCGGCCTGCTTCAGGCCCTGCGGCACCTCGGCCAGGCCGGTGCAGCAGTTGCGCATGATCGGCAGCAGCGAGTAGAGCGTCAGCGCCAGCAGCGCCGGCACGGCGCCGATGCGGTCGGTGGCGGAGATCAACATCGCCAGCAGCGCGATCGAGGGCACCGTCTGCATCAGGCCGGCAACGCCGAGCGTGAAGGCCCGCGCACCGGCATGCGGGGCGACCAGCACCGCCAGCGGCACGCCGATGATCACGGCCGCCGCCACCGACACGAGCACCAGCCCGAGGTGCTGCCAGGTGAGGCGCGCCAGGTCGGGCCCGGTGATGCGAGCCCACAAGCCCGCCGGTGCCGCCGCGCCGGAGGCCCCGCCGGACAGGTGCTCGCGGGCGATCTGCTCGAAACCGATGCCCTTCAGCTCGGCCTGCGCATTCATCGCCACCATGCTGCGCTCGTCGATGCTGTCCTTGAGTTTCTGCAGCGCCGCCCAGGCGGCGGGGAAGCGCTGCGGCACGTCGAGCCGGTACAGCACGACGGCGTCATAACGCGGAAAGTAAGCGTGCTCGTCCTGCAGCGCGACAAGGCCCAGCTGGGCGATCTTCGCGTCGGTCGTGTAGATGTCGATCGCGTCGACCTGGCCGGCCGCCAGCGCGTCGTATGCGAGGCCATGGTCCAGACCGCTCGGCTGCTGGGGTAGCGCATAGCGGCGCGCGAGGCCCGGCCAGCCATCCGCGCGGCCGATGAACTCGTTGCTGAGGCCCAGTTTCAGCGCCGGGTGGGCGGCCAGGTCGGAGAGCTTAGCGATGCCCAGGCGCTTGGCCACGTCGGCGCGCATCGCCAGCGCATAGCCGTCGTTGAAGCCCAGCGGGAGGTCCATGCCGAAGCCGAGCTTCTCGAGTTGTGCGCGCATGGCCGCGGGGCTAGAGGGCTTGTCGTTGCCGAGGATCTCGCGGTCGATCGTGCCGAGGTATTCGGGGTAGAGATCGATGCTGCCGCCGCGCAGCGCGGCATAGACGATGGCGGTGTTGCCCAGCCCCGGCTTGACCTCGGCCTGCGCCCCGGCCCGGCGCGCCGTCTGCGCGAGCACCTCGGCGAGGATGTAGGACTCTGTGAAGCGCTTGGAACCAATGCGCAGCGCCGGGTCGGCGGCAGCGATGGAGGAACTGAGCAGGGCGAGGACCAGCAGGGCGAGGAGGCGACGGTGCATCCGGCCAGCATCGTCGATGCGACGGGGCGGGTCAATCAATCGTGAGGGAGGAACGCGCGCAGCGGCGCGGGCTGCAGCGGCTCGCGCGGCGGGCTCTCGTCCTGCCAGCCGAACAGGTCGCGCACGATGGGCTTGCAGATGCGGCCCTGGCAGGCACCCATGCCGCAGCGGGTCTGCAGCTTGGCATCGCGCCACGAAGGCTGGGCCCGCAGCGCGCCGACCGTGACGTCCTCGCAGCGGCAGACGATCGTGTCCGCTTCGGGCGGGCGCAGCAGTTCGGGCCGCAGCGCGAAACCGGCGCTCAGCCGCGCGGCAAAGGCCAGCGCCCGCTCGTGGCGGCGGCGCAGCGGCGCCGGCGTTTCTTCGCCGAGGATCTGCACCGCGGCGATCTCACCCTCGGCCAGCGCCTTGTCCACGCCGCCGATGCCGCAGCACTCGCCGGCGGCCCACACGGCGGGCAGCGAGCTGCGCTGCTGCGCGTCGACGACGATGGCGCCGGTCGTGCCGTCGATGCGGCAGCCGAGCGCGGCGGCCAGGCCCGTGTTGGGCAGCAGGCCGAAGCCGGTGCCCAGCATGTCGCAGTCGATGCGGCGACCGTCGTCGAGCTGCAACGCTTCGAGGCGTCCGTCGCCGAAGGCCTGCGTCACCCGGCAGTCGGAGCGATAGGCCGTGCCGCGCAGCCGCCAGCGCAGCGCTGCGGCCTGGGCCAGCTTGGCCGCGGGCAGGCCCAGCGCGAAGCGGCTCAGGGCCGTGCGGGGTGCCTGCTCGACGATCAGCAGCACCTCGGCACCGCCGGCGCGCGTGGTGTCGGCGGCGGCCAGCAGCAGCGGGCCCGATCCGGCCAGCACGACGCGCTTGCCCGCCACCGGCCAGCCGTTCTTTACCAGCGCCTGCAGACCGCCCGCGCCATGCACGCCGGGCAGGGTCCAGCCCGGGAAGGGCAGGAAGCGCTCGCGTGCGCCGAGCGCCAGCAGCAGCCGCGGGGCCTGGATGCGCAGGGCGGGCTGACGGGGTTGCAGATGATCCTGCAGCAGCAGGGTCAGGTCGTTCTCGACGGCGATCACCGCATGGCCGGGCAGATGGCTCAACGCGGCGCCGCTCGCGGCATCCAGCCGCCGCTGCCAGTCCGCCGGCAGGCCGGCGCGCCAGATCTGCCCGCCCGGCCGGGCCGCCTGGTCGACCCAGATCACGCGTCGCCCGCCCGCCAGCAGGCGGCAGACGGCGGCGATGCCGGCCGGTCCGCCGCCGATGACGATCACGTCGGCTGAATGCTTCATCGCGTGAGCACCACCATGCCCTCGGCGGCCGGCGTCATGCAGGCCAGGCGGTCGGCAATGCCGTCGATCCGCACGCGGCATTCCTGGCACTGGCCCATGCCGCAGAAGGCGGCGCGCGACTGCCCGGTCTCGGAGATGCGCGTGTGGACCAGGCCGGCGCGGGCCAGCGCGGCGGCGACGGTGCAGCCGTCGGGAATCTCGTGGATCTGGCCGTCGATGTTCAGCTTCATCATGCGGCGGCAGTCAGGCGTTCGGGTGCGAAGGGCCTGGCGTCGATGCGCGGCTCACGCCCGAGGTAGAGATCGGCCAGCAGTTCCGCCGTTGCCAGCGAGGTGGTGATGCCCATGCCCTCATGGCCGCAGGCGAGCCACACGCGCTTCAGCGTGGGATGCGCGCCGATCAGCGGCAGGCCGTCGCGGCTGGTCGGCCGCAGGCCGGTCCAGCAGCGCAGCAGCGAGGCGTCCGCCAGCGCGGGCAGCATCGCGCAGGCCTCGGCCAGCATGCGGCCGAGCAGCGCGTGATCGATCGCGGCGTCGCTGCGCCCGGGCTGGCGGGAGGAACCGATTAGGATCTGGTCGCAGGGCCGCGGCTGCAGGTTGAAGGCGACCGAGTCCTCGTCGGCGAGGTGGGCCTTCTTCAGGTAGCCGAGGTCGACCAGCTCGTGCTGGATGCGCACGTCTTGCCGGCGCTGCGTGATCGCGAGCTGGCCCTTCTTCGGCCGCAGCCAGCCGGGCGGTAGCCAGCGCTGGCTCGCCAGGCCCGCGCAGAGCACGACCAGCGCGCCCCACAGGCGACGGCCGTCGGCCAAGGTCAGCGTGTGGCCGTCGAGCGCGACGACCTCGCCGTGGATGATCTCCGCCCGCGCCTCGCCGAGCCAGCGCGCCACGGCCTTTGGCGGGAAGACCCGCGCGTCCGACGGCACGCGCAAGCCACCGGCCAGGCCCGGGCGCAACTGGGGCTCCAGGCGGGCGAGTGCGGCGGTGCCCAGCAGCTCGGTGGCGATGCCATGCCCGGCGTACCAGGCGTGCTTGCGGCGGGCCTCGGCCAGCTCCTCGTCGTCGGCGGCGATCCAGATCGTGCCGCAGCGCTGGTGCTCGGCGGCAGCCGCGTTCCCGGGGGATTCGGCCAGCCACTGGTTCCACAGCTCGCAGGACCGGCGGCTCAGCGCGAACTCCGCGTCGTCGACGACCAGCAGGTGGCCCATCGCCGCTGCCGTGGCACCGCCGCCGATGGCGCCGCTCTCGACGACGGCCACCGACAGGCCCTGCCGCGCGAACTCGCGCGCGCAGGCCGCGCCGACGATGCCGGCACCGACGATCAGCACGTCCGCGGTGCGGGGCATCAGCGGCTGATGCCCCAGGCGAAGGGGTCGCCGGCCTGGAAGACCAGTGTGGCGTCCAGGTTCACGAAGGCGCGGCCGGTGATCGTTGGCAAGACCTGGCCCTCGCGCTCGCCGCGCCGATAACGCGCCTCGAACACGCTGCCGATCACGCTCTCCTGCCGCCAGATCTCGCCCGGCGCCAGCTTGCCGTCTGCCGCCAGGCAGGCCAGCTTGGCGCTGGTACCGGTGCCGCAGGGGCTGCGGTCGTAGGCCTTGCCGGGGCACAGCACGTAGTTGCGGCCGCTGTTGGCGGGATCGGCGGCCGGGCCGGTCAGCTCGATGTGATCGATGTGGCCCGGCAGTTGCTGGCGCAGCGCCCAGCTGAAGGCCAGCAGCTCGTCCTGGTGCGTCAGGTCCAGCGGGATGCCGTGGTCGGCGCAGAGGAAGAACCAGTTGCCGCCCCAGGCGATGTCGCCATGGACGGTGCGGCCGTCGACGGCGATCGGCACCCTCGCCTGTTCCCGATAGGCCGGCACATTGGCGACGCTGACCTTGCCGTCTTCGTGCAAGGTGGCGGTGACGGTGCCGACCGGCGTTTCGATCCGGTGCTCGCCCGCGCCGATGCGGCCCAGGTGCGCCAAGGTGGCGACCAGGCCGATCGTGCCGTGGCCGCACATGCCGAGGAAGCCGACGTTGTTGAAGAAGATCACACCGGCCGCGCTGCCCGGCTCGACCGGCTCGCACAGCAGCGCGCCGACGATCACCTCCGAGCCGCGCGGCTCGTTGACGACGGCGCTGCGCCAGGCGTCGTGCTTCTCCTTGAAGACGGCGAGCCGTTCGGCGATGCTGCCGGTGCCGAGCTCGGGGCCGCCGGAGACGATCACGCGCGTGGGTTCGCCGCCGGTGTGGGAATCGATGATGCGTGTGGGAGTGGTGGTGTTCATGCGATGACGTCCTGGGCGAACTGTCGCAGATAGTCCATCAGCGCATCGCTGGCCGCCGCGGCGTCCTCCGCCTTGCTGGCGGCGATGGCCTGGGCGACGGCCTCGTGGCGGCGCGCGCCTTCGGCGATGTCGCCGTGATGCTGGTAGGCCACCCAGAAGCGGCGGCACTGGATCACCATCGGGATCACCGCGGCCACGGCGGCGCCGTTGCGGCAGGCGGCGTGGGTGACCCGGTCCAGCGCTTGGTCGGCCTGCATGTAGGCGGCGAGCTCGTCGCGGGCGGCGGCCTCGTTCATCGCCTGCGCGCAGGCGAGCAACTGCTCGCGCTGCGGCGGCGTGGCGCGGCGGGCGGCGCTGGCGGCGATCAGCCGCTCCAGTGCGCGGCGGGCTTCCAGCAGGTCCAGGTGCTCGGCCAGCTGGATGTCGCTGACCCGCAGGCCGCGCCGCGGCAGCTGCACGATCAGGCCGTTGGCCACGAGCCGCATCAGCGCCTCGCGCAGCGGCGTGCGGCCCAGGCCGGTGCGTTCGACCAGCTCGGATTCGACGATCGGCGTGCCGGGCCTCAGGGCCAGCGTGGCGATCAGCGCCTCGATCGCGTCATAGGCCTGGTCGGCGACGCGCTCAGAAGAGGCCATGCAGGTCCGGCCGGGTGTCGATGCCCTTCTGGATGATGGCCTGCACGCGGGCGCGCTCCTCGCCGGCCAGCGGCAGGCGCGGGCGGCGCACGTTCTCGTTGCCCACGCCCACCATCGTCTCGGCGAGCTTGATGTTCTGCACCAGCTTCGTGGACACGTCCAGGTGCAGCAGCGGCGTGAACCACTGGTAGAGCTTCAGCGCCTCGTCCCAGCGCTTGGCCCGCATCAGCTTGTAGAGCGCCACCGTCTCGGCGGGGAAGGCGGTGCAAAGGCCGGCCAGCAGGCCGTCGCAGCCCAGGGCCAGGCCCTCGAAGCTCAGGTCGTCCACGCCGATGAAGAGCTGGTAGCGCTGGCCGACGGTGTTGCGCAGGTCGGTCAGGCGGCGGATGTTGTCGGTGGATTCCTTGATCGCGACCAGCCACTCGCAATCGGCCAGATCGAGGAAGTTGGCCGGGGTCAGGTCGACCTTGTAAGCCACCGGGTTGTTGTAGACCATGATCGGCAGCCGTGCCGCCGCGGCGATCGTGCGGACATTGGCGACCGCCTCGCGCGTGTCGGCAGGGTACAGCACCGAGGGCATCAGCATCAGGCCCTGCACGCCCAGCTCGCGGGCGGCCTCGACGTAGCGGATGGCATTGGCGGTCCGGGTCTCGCTGACATTGGCCAGCACGGGCACCCGACCGGCCGAGACGCGCAGCGCGGTCCTGGCGACTTCCAGCTTCTCCTCCAGCGACAAGGTGCTGGCCTCGCCCAACGAGCCGCCGGTGACGATGCCGTCGATGCCGCCCTGGATCAGGAATTCGAAGTGGCGCTCCATCGCCGGGATGTCGAGCGCCTCGTCGGCGGAGAACTTGGTGGTGACGGCCGGGAAGATGCCGGTCCAGCGAGGCAGGGGAGTGGCGGGTAAAGCGGCGGGCACGATGATCCTTGTATGCTGTAAATATATCTGCAGCATATTCGAAGGTCTCGGTGATGACAAGGGTTGACCCGAGCTTGAACGCCGGAGGCCGGCCTGCATGTGCGCACGGGCCTGCCATACCCGCTGGCTACAATCCGCCGTTCAACCGCGCATGGGCAGTCGCCCGGGCGTGCGCCTACCTTCGAGGAATTCGACGTGTTTATTTCTTCTGCTTTTGCCCAGACCGCGGGCGCCACCGGCGGCGTGGAGTCGATGTTCGGCCAGTTCGGCCAGATGTTGCCGCTGGTGCTGATGTTCGTCGTGCTGTACTTCGTGATGATCCGGCCGCAGATGAAGCGCCAGAAGGAACACAAGGCGATGATCGAGGCGGTCGGCAAGGGCGACGAGGTCGTCACCTCCGGCGGCCTGCTGGGCAAGATCACCAAGGTCAACGAAACGATCCTGTCGCTGGAAGTCGCGTCGGGCGTGGAGCTGCAGGTGCAGCGCTCGGCCATCGTCCAGGTGCTGCCCAAGGGCACCGTCAAGTAACAGCGTCAGCCGCCGGACGGTCTTCGGGCCGCCCGGCCACCGCGGCCCGTTCGGCGCCGCGGCCGGGCCCCCGGGCCCTTGAGGAAGCATCCATGAATCGTTACCCGCTGTGGAAGTACGCGATCCTCGTCGTCGCGATGCTGGTCGGCCTGATCTACACGTTGCCGAATTTCTTCGGCGAAGCGCCGGCCGTGCAGATCTCGAGCGCGAAGGTCGTCGTCAAGGTCGACGGCGATCTGCAGAAGCGCGTCGAGGCGACGCTGGCCGCGGCCAAGCTGACGCCCGACTACGTGCAGCTCGACGGCACGTCCATCAAGGCGCGCTTCGGCGACACCGACACGCAGATCAAGGCCAAGGACGCGCTCAGCGCCGCGCTGAACCCCGATCCGGCCGATCCGTCCTTCATCGTCGCGCTGAACCTGCTGTCGCGCTCGCCGCAGTGGCTGTCGGCGCTGCATGCCTTCCCGATGTACCTGGGCCTGGACCTGCGCGGCGGCGTCTACTTCCTGATGCAGGTCGACATGAAGGCCGCGATCACGAAGAAGGCCGATTCGCTGGTCGGCGACGTGCGCACCTTGCTGCGCGACAAGAACGTCCGCCACGCAGGCATCAGCCGTGATGGCAACAACGTCGTCATCGCCTTCCGCGAGCCGGCGATCCGCGACCAGGCTTTGGACGTGCTGAAGAACGGTCTGCCCGAGGAAACCTGGGCGCCGTCGGCCGACGGCGGCCTGATCGGCTCGCTGAGCCCGGCGGCGATGAAGAACGTCCAGGACGTGGCGCTGAAGCAGAACATCCAGACCCTGCACAACCGCGTCAACGAGCTGGGCGTGGCCGAGCCGGTGATCCAGCAGCAGGGCGCGGACCGCATCGTCGTGCAGCTGCCCGGCGTGCAGGACACGGCCAAGGCCAAGGACATCATCGGCCGCACCGCGACGCTGGAACTGCGCATGGTGGACGACAGCGCCGAGGCCCAGGCCGCGCT
>Ga0247779_1001745_pt1 | contig 10229 bp, 9 predicted proteins | sample UWRJL221509R5_FD_179925 | JGI IMG/M metagenome (GOLD analysis project Ga0247779, IMG submission 179925) | Plant litter microbial communities from Arlington Agricultural Research Station in Wisconsin, United States - UWRJ-L221-509R-5 | ecosystem: Environmental > Terrestrial > Plant litter >...
TGCAGGAAGGGCATCCGGTAGTAAGTCTTGCAAAACACATTATTCTGCAATTTACTAACCTCTATATGTACAGACTCTTAAAGAGGCTCATGGTCAAACTGCATGGCTCGAAACTTGTGCCAGAACTGTTGGCACAGACGGTCAACGAGGTAGGACTTCTATCTTTCTCTAGCAATGGCTTGGATCGCTCAAGATCACTGCCATCTACCAGGTTACGGTCCTCTCATCAGGATCTATGTCCAGTTTATCTTGGCCAAGCTAAGGTTCCATCGTCTTCGGCCAGAATTCAATGGTTTGTTCGAATACGAAGAATATGTGACCTTGAAAGGAATAGATGATCCCAATGAGGGGTATGTACAACATTCTCTATATATCCCCCACTTGTGCTTACCACTATGAAGATACGAAACTATAAGCGACCTTATGAGCCTCCAGGACCAGATTGAGTCTTTCCAGAAAACTGTCTTTTCACATTTCCGTAACTCAACAAACAACGAATGCCGCATTTCAGCCCTTGTACCTCTAGTTAAGGAAAGCTGGGGTATATACCGCTTTATAACCAGCATGTTAAGAGCCATGTTTCGGAGTAAGTAACGTCGAATTTTTCTCCCCATTCATCACTATATCTATTGCCTCTAGGGACGAACGACCCTGATGTTTTAGAGCCGCTGCGTGAAAGATACATTTCACAACATTACAACTTGCGGAAATTTTACTATGAATGCTCTAATCTCAAGTATCTGACTGGACTTATCAATGTCCCAAAACTTGGCCATGTACGTTTCTGCTCCATAGGATTTTGTTTGGCCTCATCATTCTGACCTTGCATGTGTAGGAACCCCCAAACCTTTTGGATTCTGGTGACGCACCAGACTTGCCAGCCCGCCCCGCTGCTTCAGCAGTGAAGTCCCCTGCACCTCCCCCAAGCGCGCCATCGCCAAGTGCAGCGGAAATTGACGAGCAGGCACGTTTATTGAAGCAGTACGAAGACAAGCAAGCGGCATTGCAAGCAGAACGGGAAGCAGAGGAGCGACGTCGTCTTGAACTTGAACAGCAAGCACAGCGCGAGTTTGAAATTCGACAACAGCAACAAGCAGAAGCCCAAAGATTGGCCCAAGAGCAACTCATGCAGCAACAAATGATGTATAATAATCAGGCAGTTCAGCAACAACAAGGTGAATTGGAGAGGGAGCTGCTAGCCATGAGAGGCCAATACGAGCGCGACCAAATATTCTTGGAGCAATATGATCGTGTACGTGACTTAAATCCTTTTTTTACTTGGTCTGATATCAGCGCTCTAGCGTGTCAAAGCTCTGGAGGCAGAACTTGCGGGCGTGCAAGGTCATATCAACACGCAGCTGGCTACCAAGGACGAGTTAATCAAGCAATTGCAGGACCAAGTTACGCTGTGGCGTAACAAGTACGAAGCGCTTGCCAAACTCTATAGTCAACTTCGTACCGAGCATCTGGATATGCTATCGAAGTTTAAACAGATGCAGTTAAAAGCAAATTCAGCGCAAGAAGCTGTCGATAAAATGGAGAGGATGGAGCGCGATCTAAAGGCGAAGAACTTGGAACTCGCGGACATGTTGAGAGAACGCGACCGGGCTAGGTTTGACATCGATCGCCAGAAATCTTCTCACAAAGAAGAGATTGACCGTTTGCGCCGAGAACTCTCCTTTGCAAATGAGCGCGCTGAAGATAATTCGCGTTCAAAGAGTTCTGAGGTATCCACAATTATGTCAAAATACAATCGACAATTGTCAGAGCTTGAAGACTCCCTTCGCGTATGTTCATTCAACTGTTCTTTTGTAAATATAACTTATCTTTTCTTCTTCATAGGCTAAACAAATGCAAATTGATGACCTGCTTGTCAAGCTTGATAATGTAGCAGGCGATATGGAGCGTCTTAGGGAGGAAAAAGATAATGAAATCTTGATCCTGCAAGAAAGTGTGGATGCTACCATTGAACGACTGTCAGAAGCACAGCAGGTAAATTGCATGTGATGACTTGATCGTCGGCCTGTGCTAATTGTGCATTGATACCTAGAATCAAGGTATCATGGACGAGACTACTACCGCCCAAATTGACACTCTGATTCTCGATAATCGTAAGAAGTTGAATCAGATCATCGGTAAGTCCTCAAAAGTCAGGTTGGTGCAAACTCCCAATAGACTTTCTTTAGATTCTATTCTTCAAGCCTGTATTCACAAAGTCGACGACGCCATTTACGAATTAGAATCACCAACGCAGGCCGGCAACCTGAATTCGACCCCAGAATATACTCTTTCCATGATCGAGAAGTCTTTGAACAATTCTAACGACTTTGCCACTATCTACAATCTTTATCTAGGAGGTGAAGAAGGTGGTGATCACGTTGATGTGATAAAGTCAGCGAATGACTTCGCGCAATCACTTTCCGATGTCTTGATCAATACGAAAGGTATTACTAGGCTGGCTAGTGACGATGACGCTTCAGACAAAATTATCAGCGTTGCCAAATCCGCTGGAGACGTCGGATTGCGGTTCTTTGAAAATTTGCAAACATACCGATTAGATCTTTTGCAGCCTCATCAACGCAAAGAAGTTGCAATGCGTAACAATAGTCAGGCTCGTACAGCCCTGACGAAGTTAACGGAGATTGTCGAGGGCCTCGTCTCGAAGAGCTCCAAAGCTAGCGCTCTCGCTCGTGCCAATGGAGACATCGGGGATATTGTGGAACAGGAAATGCTGAGTGCAGCACAAGCGATCGAGGCAGCCACAGAACGCTTGCAGCAGCTCATTTCACGTCCGAGAGACTCTTCCCGGTACAGTGCTCTTGACCTACAAGTGCACGATTCAATACTTTCCGCCGCTATGGCCATCACGAACGCTATTTCTCGTCTGATCAAGGCTGCTACCGATTCCCAACAAGAGATTGTCGCTGAAGGGAAGGGATCGAGCACAGTTCAACAGTTCTACAAGCGTAACAACAGATGGACGGAGGGCCTGATTTCCGCCGCTAAAGCAGTTGCCTTTGCTACAAACCTCCTTATCGAGAGTGCCGATGGAGTATTGTCAGGCACGCATTCACTTGAGCAACTGATCGTTGCTTCGAATGAAGTTGCTGCAGCTACTGCTCAGCTAGTAGCCGCTTCCAGAGTCAAGGCTAACCTCATGTCCAAGACACAGGAACGCCTCGAACTTGCAGCGAAAGCTGTCACAGCAGCTTGCAAAGCTCTTGTTCGGCAAGTCAAGGCCGTTTCTGCGAAACAAGTGGAGGATGAAGAGGTTGATTACAAGAGCATGGCAGTGCTCGAATTCAAGAGAACGGAGATGGAGCAACAGGTAGAGATTCTCAAACTTGAAAAGGAGTTGGGAGCTGCACGTCATCGTTTGGGCGCTATGAGAAGGGCGGGATACCATACAGAAGAGACAGACTAATTACAATTTAGCAAGCTGTCTATGTATTTGCATTTTAATGGGAATAGTAATGGTTATACGTCAAAAGAATGTGTGCGTTCCAGTAAGCAGTGCATGGAAGAAAATGGTAACTATGTAAATTGTACCCTCTGCTGTAAATATAGCAATAAAAAATGTCTACGAATCACGAAAATAGCGAAAGTGGAGTAATAGCACAAATCAGTAATACTAAAAAAACAAGCAATAAAAGAACGTAATTAAGAAAGGAAAATAATGAGGGACGCGTGTTTATGGTAGGAGTTTAATCCAATGAAATACTAATAAAGTGAATATCATCTGCCAGTCTGCACAGTGTCAAAAGACTCTCGTGCCAAATCCAAGAAACTACTGGGGCCCTGATTGTCTGCTTCCGGATCCGAATCATCTTCGATATCCAGGAAGGAAGGCTTACGCAAGAGAGACTGTCGATGCATGACGCTTTCCATCGATACTTTAGATCGTATGGAAGAAAATTTCTTCTTGGGCACCGACAAAGGCGGAGGGGGCGTAGCCTTCGCTTTCGCTTTCGGGGGTTCAGGCTCTGATACTAGCCTTGCGCGTCGAGGTCGAGGAGGAGGAGGCAGGCCCTGCATGGCTAGTGGAGGGGAATGGGAACGCACAGGGAACTCAGCGACGGTCGTTGACAGCGGTATGATTAAACTATCGTTGTCGTCGTCATTCCTGAACAAGAGTGGGCGAGAAGGACTTTGATTCTTTCCCGTCATTATGGGGGGAGGTAAAGACTTGGCTTTCAATGATGTCGAACTTAACCGAATCGGTCCCGGTTTGCTGGTAGGCCTGGGCGGTGGCGAAAGGCCAATGGGTATATGCACATCAAGCTCAGAAGCCATTGTGGAAGCTGATAAAACAGACAAACCACGCGACCTCATCGGCGGGTTATTTGAATGATTATTCGAGCTCACCATAGTTTCCTCTAGTTTGGCCAACTCTGCCTTGGACATAATTGACTGAGGCACATGTGTCCGAAGAGGGCTAACTGGTGTACTTTCGTTGACTCCTTCGTCCCAATACGACGCCGTAGAATTTGATTGTTTAGTCACTCCATTGCCGAGCCAAGGTTTGTGAGGCGAGAGATGCGACTCATTATCGGATCGCAGACTGAATAGTGAAAAGGTGTCATCTTCTTTTGGCGACATTGGTTGGTTAGTTGAGGGTCGGTCTCGGTCACGACTGGCACTTGAGAAGAGTCGCTTGCGTACTGAGCTTGCTGTACTACCCCGCCTCTGTTCAGCGATCGCATGGTCATGGTCATTGCTGCCAAATTCAGGAAAATGAGTGGGCGAAGTCGTTGGCCGTATTACAGATGGGAGAGGAGGAATGGGCAAACGAGGGTAGAAATTTTTGTGCTTTCGGGAAGGTTTATTGTTGGGAAGATCCGGGGGTGATGTTGGAGGGGGGGAGGCGTGATAACTACTTGCCGATAGAGAATGAATTGAGGTCGATTTCTTCAGCGTACGTGGGGAACTTGGGACTGTCCTCGAAGTGGACTGACTATTGCCAGATTCATCGAATGTATAATGAGAGAAAAGACTTCGGTCCGATGGCCTTATATTGTGACCATCATCGAAGGGAGTAGCAAACATATCATTTGTCAACGATATGGCAGAGGAAAAGGATATCCGAGAAGAGCTAAATTCTACATGTTGTTCAGCTACCGGTGAATCATACATTCCAAAGGGAGATTGTACAGAGTCTGAAATGGGTGGCGAAGGAAGACGCTGGGTGGGAGGAGCGCAAGCCGGAGGAGTTTGTATTCGAGAGGCTGATGGCTGCCGTACAATTACTCTTGGTGAAGGTAACACCGGTACAATGGTCAACTGAGGAGGTGGTTGCTTCCGCGGCTGAAGAGGTTGCTCGACGAAGAAGCCTACTCTCTGAGAACTCCCAACGTCCGTCATCCCTCTGGCGCGTAACTTGGGACGTGGCGGAACCATTTCGGGCTGTGAAGCGCGTATGCCGGGCCCAATACTGGACGATGATCCCGGTACCATTGCTGTGCTGGAACTGGGCTTGAGGGAAGTCTGCCGAGAAAGCACATCTGGCCGTTTCAGTCCGATACTGCCCTTGGAACGCCTGTAGGAATGGTCAGAACGAGCAGCAAGAAGAGAGGAAGAGCCTAACTTGTGTTGCACCTGTCTAAATTGTGGAGGTAATTGGGGTGAGATAGGCGGCGTAGCTGGGGGGAATTCCACAGCATGACTGTTTGAATTTGACGAGGACGAAGCGTAAGACACACGGTTGAAAACTGGAGCCTCGCCCTTCCGCTGGGCTAAGTCAGATACCGAGGAATTCGAATACGCAGATAAGCGATTCGGGTCTGAAGGAACTGCTGCGACGACGATTGGACGACCAGCGAAGGGGTCTGTGTCGGAAAGGGTAAGGAGAGACTGTCGACGGGGCCGATGCGAGTCTGCGGGAGTGCGTGGCTCAAGGGAGTCGACTCTTGAACGGGTGGAAGAGGATGTGGGACGAGTTTTAGCAGAACTAGGCGATGCGGGGAATATTGGAGGGACATTCTGCATGGGCAAAGGGGGATCCTGGATGGTCAGCGCCGGATGTGAGCTCTTCTTGGATTTCAAGCCAATTGCAGAGGCAAACGAGTTGAATTTTCCGGACGACTTTGGCTTTTCCCTGTCCGCATACTGCTGGCGAAGGTCTTTAGCGCTCGTAGACCTGCTCATGGGCCACCATGATTTTGAAGGTTCGAGGGACATAAAGGAAAATATTACAGAGACATGACGGGAAAGAACAGAATTTTGTTATAGACGCCGTATCCATCTTCACACAGTCCGTCGTCAGGTGTATCACCACATCATGATTTCGTATATCTAAATATGTTATTTATCCCAACGATGCCCACACATCTTCCGTATCTCGATTTCGTGCTCCCTCTTCTGCACGCGGCATCGGCGTCATTCCCTCCTGTGCTTCAAACAACACCGAGTTCCGCACAAGCGGTCTCCGCAGCTCCCCGTCCACCTCCTCTTCACTGTCATAGTCTATGTCCATAAACCCTGCTCGTCGCGCTGCGTTGATGTCAATAGGTTTCGGTCGAGAGAATATGGACTGTCCGGATCTGAAATATTCCGTCAGTGTTATCTCGCCACCATTACAAATAGTCGGTCCACGTACTGTCTCATCACTGCTGCCAGTCGTCCAAATTGCAGTACGTTCCGCGCGACAAGCAACAGAGTATCAAACAATTGCTCCTCTTTGCTTCCTGCCCCGCATTTCGCAAAGAATAGTACCAAAAGGGTGATTGCGCAGAATATCGTCAGCACAAGATCCACTGAATTGAATGGAGATTTCCAAAATTGCTGAAATTCATATGAGTATAAATTCACTTTCAGAGTTAAATATCCCAAGTACCTTCCCCAACGCGACAAAGCGTATTCCTACTTCTAATATCATCGCAGTGTTGATGATAACTTCCAATATGTAGAAAGCCAGCCCGGGACAGCCGTCCGTCAAGCTTAGCACTACTGTCGTCACAGAAAGCGCCGCCATTCCCAAGTAAAGAAATATATACACCCTAGAGTGCACAAATCGATTTGCCACTCCTCTCGTAATTTCTCCCCGAGTCAGAGCGTATATTGACCGTGTTGCCCTGAAAGCGCAATGCCATTGAGCTGCGCAATTGTGGCAAGCAAAGAACAGACTGACACTGGGGGCCCTTGGCCATTCGAAGAGTCCCTTGCTAATGTATCATCTTGACCATATTCGAGATCTCTGTTCAGTGTTGACTGAGACATAGAGCTGCTTGAAGGCTGAAGCCAGTGTAATCGTTAATGGAAAATACATTTCATGGATGGGCAGCAGCCTCAAGGAGAACAGCTCATTTGTCATGTGACAAATATGGATGTTGGCCAAACCAATCCAAACATGCCCTCTCACTGTCATTACTCACCTACCACCACTGTCTGGCATTCATTTGACCAGGCCCTTTCCTTCGTCGTTGAAATCGTACACACAAACATCTTATCACAATGGGAGGCGGAGACTTGAACATGAAGAAGAGCTGGCATCCCCTGCTCCTGAAAAATCAGGAGAGGGTATGGCTAGAGGAGAAGAAAGCTGTAAGCACTGTCTCTAGTCCATCTTTTCATTGACGAGAGAACTTACCCATCACATAATAGCTTGAGGAAAAGAAGAAGCTTGATCAGCTCCGCAAGGAGAAGGAGGAAGAACGACAGTTGCAAGAACTTCAGCGCCTACAAGAAGAGCAGACAGGGAAGAAACGGACAGAGAAACTGGAGTGGATGTATGCAACGCCCGCAACGGGGAGTAGCCAAAATCCGAACGACTTGGAGGATTATTTACTTGGTAAGAAACGAGTGGATAAAATTTTAACTGCAGATGAAAATGAGAGGGTGAGTCCAAGTACCATTTCTCCATCATACTGGCCATGTTCATTGAATATTGTTGATAGGTGGGAGCTTCACACAAGAACTTTATCGCTGTCCAAAATGCCAATACATCTCGCGACATTGCTGCTAAAATCAGGGAAGATCCTCTTTTTGCTATCAAACAACAAGAACAAGCGGCTTATCAGGCCTTAATGTCAAACCCTCTCCTACTGGCAAAAAAGCAGAAGGAATTAGGAGTGAAACCCAAAAAGGATAAGGCAGAGAGAAAGCGAGAGAAGGAGGAAAAAAAGCGCCTAAAACACGAACGCAAACACCGCAAGGAACGAGATTCGCGCACACCGAGTCCATCTGCGAGGAGGAGTGGGAGAGGTATTTCACCCCTTAGAGACAATTACCACCACTCGTCTCGTACTCGAAGTCCTCATAGGCACTCATATTCGCGTTCGCGCTCTCCGGACTATTCTCGCCGCCGTGATGAAGAAGGCCATCAAAGGTCCAGGAGGTACAGTCCCGAACCCCGTCGAGGCCGTAGTAGGAGTCGTAGTCCAAGACATCGGAGTGACTCCGAGGAACATTCTCGAGCAGGCCCCTCAAGGTCGAACGACGATCGTGAGTTGCGTGATGGTCGATCTCACAAGTACCAGTCTCCTCCTCGCCATTCTGATTATCGGAAGCGCTCTCGTAGCCCAAGTCCCCCTCGCAGGAGCCCCCCTCCCAAGCGATATAGGTCAGACCGTTCTCCACCGCCACCCCGTCAGCCCAACGGATCTAATTCTAACGGCAATCATGCTAAACTTGAAGAAGATCGGGCAGCCCGTCTCGCGGCAATGACACAGAACGCTAACGCCATGTCAGAAGAAAGACAAAAACGATTGGCAGCGTTGTTGGAGAGAGAGAAGGCAGAGTTGGAGGCAGATGAACTTGCAAGGGCCAAATCCAAGGGTCTTTCTGGCTATTTAAGTCATGAGCAAAAGCGCGTATTTGGTGGCTCAGGAGGCCTTGAAGACAGAATCAGGAGGGGAAGAGGAGGCCTTGTAGTTGACGCCGACTAGGAACTCGGCGAAACTACCACCAAGAATAGGTATCTATCTCTGCGTCTTTACCTTTATCAATGCCGTTACTGAGATGGTCTTGAATAGTTTTGCGTTTGTTGTGGAATTCCCGATTTGTACTATAGTGTAGCACCAACCGGCCCTACATGTATATGTATTGGTCAGCTTTCAATGACTATATATTCTGTACTGCCCCCCCTGGATTACTTCAATTTGTGACGCGAATTAGATTCTTAAAAAATGGCTCCAAGACGCGCACCCTCCGTTGCTTCAGTCGCGCAGTCGCGTGCCCCGAGTCCTGCTCCTAATGAAGAAGAAGTATGTGCCACATTGAATCTTGCTTTTGTTGTTGTTGTTAATGTTACCTAGCCCCAATTTTTTGATACCGTTGACGAACTGCAACAACACGTGAGCTGAAATATCCTTGTCTCGCCGCATATACACGCCTGCCTATAGCTTTGCAAAGGGTATCAATGTGCAGGATATCCTCAAACTCAAGGTAGTGTCACCATATAAAGATAGTTGTGTTTTTCTTACCAATAAAACAGTCTGCTGCTATAAACACAGTTTTTGGGGTGAGCATGACGACGCGTCGGCAGATGCTGAAAATCAAGGTATAAACGATGCATATATTGCAACCCACCGCGTCGTACAATGATTGAGACGAATTCCTTCAGGGGATGTCAGAGGCAAAAGTCGAGAAGATTAAGGTACGCGCATATATTCAGGTTATCCCATTGGCGTGTATTGATAATGACTCTAGGAAGCAGCCCATAAGATCCTCGTTCGCCTTTATCTTCTTGGCTTATTTGCATAAGTTTCTGAACCAATAATCAGGGATCATCTTTCGCAACGGGAGTCGAAGTTCAAGATAAGCGAAAACGGGTGAATACAATCAGTACAGGAAGCAAGTCGGTAGACGGTATCTTGGGTGGTATGTGTGTCGTTCCCAACAGTATTAACTTAACTGAAATGGCACCCAGGTGGCTTAATGTCCCAATCGATTTCCGAAGGTGGGTATATGCTAAATTGATTTTTTCCTTTTCAATTTACAAAACGTGAGATAGTCTATGGAGAGTTTCGAACCGGAAAAACTCAACTTGCACATACTATGAGCGTCGTTGCGCAGCTTCCTCCGGAAATGGGAGGTGCTTCTGGAAAGGTACGCGTCTCATGTTTTCTGGACGACACAACCACTACATATGTATTCATTCAGGTCGCATACATCGACACAGAAGGTTTAGTCTATGCCTGCTTCTATTTGCTACGTACACTCAAGCCACGATAGGGACCTTCCGTCCGGACAGAATTCGGTCTATTGCTGATAGATTCGGGGTGGATGGTAAT
>Ga0247779_1001748_pt1 | contig 10222 bp, 8 predicted proteins | sample UWRJL221509R5_FD_179925 | JGI IMG/M metagenome (GOLD analysis project Ga0247779, IMG submission 179925) | Plant litter microbial communities from Arlington Agricultural Research Station in Wisconsin, United States - UWRJ-L221-509R-5 | ecosystem: Environmental > Terrestrial > Plant litter >...
GGATCGGACTCGGCATGTTGAGACAAGGTCCGGAGCGGATCGGAGAAATTGTGCGTGCCTACGACCCGATTCGAGGCGCCGATCTAGAGGTCGAGATTTGTGCTCCGACCTTTATCGACCCCGATGGAGTGCGCCTCCGTGGCTGATATTCTCAAAAACGTTCCGCTTACTGCACTCCCGGGCAGCGGCCTTTATGGCGCAAGCGACATCGGCGTCAGGATCACAGTCATCGATGGATCACAGATTGCATCGGTCGCCGTAGCGCGCGGACAGGTGAGCGCACTGAGCGACGTGTGCCGCACGGCTTTTGATATCAATCTGGTTGATGGAGCCGTGGTTTCACGCGGGCAGTCCCTGTCCTTCGTCGGCGTCGGCCCGGGAAAGTGGCTTGCTTTGGGCACCAGTCATACCTCGGCGGCAATTCCGCTTCGGCAGGCTTTTGGTGCTCTCGCGGCGGTCTGTGACCAAAGCGACGCCTATGTTCTCTTTAAGGTCGAAGGCAACCGCGCGCGTGAGTGCATGATGAAAGGCGCGGCCATAGATCTCCACCCAAGCGCGTTCAAGATCGATGACGCTGCGACCACCGTAGCTGCGCATATCGGACTGACGATCTGGCAGATCAGCGAAGCACCCTCATACAAAATTGCCGTCGCGCGAAGTTTCGCTGCGAGCTTTGCGCGCCACCTGCTCGTTGCTGCAGCGGAGTATGGCATCGATTTTCTGAATCAGCCCCGTTCCGGCGCGTAACCGCTTCCAGCGGCGACATTCGAAAGAGCCTGCAATGACATCCGACCTGTCCGATCAGTTTATCCTCCGGCTCTCGAGTCCGAACCGGCCGGGAATCGTGGCAGCCGTCTCAAGTTATCTATTCGAGAAAGGCTGCAATATTCTGGAAGCCCAGCAATTCGACGACATTGAAAGCAATACGTTTTTCTCACGCATCGTCTTCAACGCGCTGTCATCAAACATGCCGCTCGATACATTAAAGGCAGGATTTGCTCCGATCGCTGATCGCCTGTCGCTCTCGTGGCAGCTGCGGCCGCGCAGCCAGAGACGCCGCGTCATGATCCTTGTCTCTCGCTTCGATCATTGTCTCGTGGACATGCTCTATCGCTGGCGAACTGGCGAAATCGACATGGACATCACAGGAATCGTTTCCAACTATCCACGCGACACCTATGAGTATCTCGACCTCGACGGCATTCCTTTTCACTACCTGCCGGTCACGAAGGAAACCAAGCACGAGCAGGAAGAAAGATTATGGGAGCTTGTTCAAGCCACAGGAACGGAACTGGTGGTGCTCGCACGCTACATGCAGATTTTGTCTGACAAGTTGTCCGCCCGGCTATCCGGAAAATGCATTAATATTCACCACTCGTTCCTGCCGGGCTTTAAGGGGGCAAAGCCATATCATCAGGCCCATGAGCGCGGCGTGAAACTGATAGGCGCAACGGCGCATTACGTCACCGCCGATTTGGACGAGGGGCCTATCATCGAACAGGACGTCGAACGCATCAGCCACGCCGACTCGCCAGCAGATCTCGTCCGCAAAGGCCGCGATATCGAACGACGCGTTCTGGCGCGGGCGCTTGCATTTCATCTCGAAGACCGCGTTCTCATTAACAAGACCCGCACTGTGGTGTTCAGAGATTGATCGTGACAGAGACTGAAATTATAGACGGCAAGGCATTTGCCGAAAAGCTCTGCCAAAAAATTGCCGCCGAAGTGGCCTCGCTGAAGCCCCACGGGACGCCCGGCCTTGCTGTCATTCTCGTCGGCGAAGACCCTGCCAGCACCGTGTATGTCCGTAACAAGGGGCGCCAGACCATCGCGGTCGGGATGAATTCATTCGAGCATCGCCTGCCGGCGTCATTGTCGGAAGACGAGTTGATTGCGTTGATCGGCCAATTGAACCGTGATGATTCCATTCACGGCATTCTGGTGCAATTGCCGCTGCCTCCGCAGATTTCCGCCGATAAGGTACTTGCGACGATTGATCCGGCCAAAGATGTGGACGGCTTCCATATTGTGAATGCCGGGCGCCTCGCGACCGGCTTACCGGCTCTGGTCCCGTGCACGCCGCTGGGCTGCATGATGCTGCTCAAAAGCGTCATTCCGGACATGAGCGGCCTGAAGGCAGTCGTGATCGGCCGCTCGAACATCGTCGGAAAGCCCATGGCGCAGCTCCTTCTGCAACAAAATTGCACTGTCGTCATGGCGCATTCGCGCACAAAGGACATCGCAGACGAATGTCGCCAGGCGGATATTCTCATCGCAGCAGTCGGTCGCCCGCAAATGATCCGGGGCGATTGGATCAAACCTGGCGCGGCTGTGATCGATGTCGGGATTAACAGGGTGGATGGCCGAAACGGTAAAGGCAAACTTGTTGGAGACGTTGCATTCGATGAGGCACTAGGCATTGCACGTTACATCACGCCAGTGCCGGGTGGGGTGGGGCCAATGACCATCGCATGTCTTCTGCAGAACACCCTGACTGCGTTCAGGGCGCAATATCCCGCGCAAGCATAGTTCAAACATATCTGCAGACGAGCGTTAATGATCAGGCTCCCGGCGAAGGAGTTCATCGGATCGATCTCTCGAATCCTGCTGATTGGCAGAAGCTGCCCTGCAGTTGCAGGATCAGGCATGCGCGCTGCGGCTCCCTTTCCGCGGGACCGCCGGCAATCGCAAGATCGATCGCTTGTTTGCGCTACTATCGCACCGGCCGGCGCGGCTTTCCGCTGGAAACTTCCCGCAATCTTTGGCCGGTGCGATTGGGCCTTTGCCGAATACTTAGCGCTAAGGAGTGGAGTAATTTAATTTATTTGCGAGCAGTCTTTTGGTGAGACTCTGTAAAACGGTTACAGCGCCTTCAGCTAACATGGAGCCGGCATAAACGCCGACATCGTGAGCAATCGAAGCTCACGATGTTTGCGCATTCGCAGCCACGGCCAAAATATCCTCATCACAATCCCGGGCCCCCATAATTGAGAGCCCGACTGGGCAATCATCCAGCTTGGCAACGGGAAGCGAAATTTGCGGCAGACCGGCATGGCCCGCAGTGCAGAGCAATTCGAGCGCTCGCGCTCGAAACGTATCAAGCACGGCGTTCGGAGTGTTGAGCAGCGGCGCGATACCAGGCGAAGTCGGGAGCAGTAGAACGGTATCTTTTGTTAGCAGACTGCTCATCCTGTCGATGATCGTCTTGCGCACAATTTTTGCAGCTGTGATCTCAGCCGGATCGAGTACTGACGCGGCGGCGAAACGTTCCTTAATGCCGGGGCCCAGCTTAGGTTTCACTGCCGAAACCCATGCTCCGTGCGCCGCCCAGGCTTCTCCCGATTGCAGCACCCTAAACGCATCTCGCCAGGCGCCCAGCTCTCCACCTGCAACATTCACTGTCTCGCTCGCTCCAACAAGCGCAACGACACGCTCGACTGAAGGCTGCAGCAAATCGCGCATCTGCGCGTCCACCAAATGAAACAAATCCTCTGCGATCAGTACCTTCTTTGGAGTTCTCGGCGCGCGGACGCCATCAAGCAGCACGTTTCCGACTGCAACCATCAAATCCGCCGAACGAGCGAACCAACCCACAGTGTCATAACTCGGCGCCAACGGCACCGCCCCATTGAGTGGGATGCGTCCATGCGTGGTTCGAATGCCATAAATGCCACAATAACTCGCGGGCAGGCGGACGGAGCCCCCGGTGTCGGATCCAATCGCGAAATCCACGAGTTTTCCAGCAGTCGCTGCTGCAGATCCGCTGGATGAACCGCCTGGAATGCGGCCGGGTGCAACTGGATTAACCGGGGTGCCGTAATGGGCGTTCTCGCCGTTGAGACTCCAGGCAAGTTCATCCGTGTGCGTTTTGCCGACAAGCCTGGCACCCGCCCCCAACAGACGATCAACAATCGGCGCAGATTTGGTGGGTACCGGATGTGTCGTCAACCATTCAGGACTCCCCGCGCCTGTCGGTATGTTAGCGAGATCGAAGAAGTCCTTCAACGCAAAGGTCAGACCGGCAAGTGGTCCTTCTTTCGAAGTCTGCAAATCAATCGGACCATAATTTACGAAGGCGTTGAGGGTGTCATTGATCATCGGAATCTCCAGCGAAGTATGTTTCAATTCAGTGCGGCTTCAACAGGGTCGCAGCCGGCTTGACGAATGTCCGGATCCCCTTCTTGAGACCGAAGAGCGGTTGCGCGATCTCGCAGACCGCCTCCGCCTTCGTCTCGCAATCCAGGACGACCAAGTCGGCTGGATGACCGACTGCAATTCCATAGTTCTTCTTGTTGAGTAGCTTCGCCGATGCCGAGGTGACCATGTCGAGGCAATCGGCGAGATCGCTGGTCCGACTGACCTGAGCGATGTTGGCGTAGAAGTTGATCATGCGAATGAGCGAAACATCGCCGAATGGCGTAAATGGATTGAGCACGTTGTTAGTCGAGATGTTCGCGTTCACCCCCAACGCTCGCAGCTTATGCGCCGGAGTCACGCCGCGCGGTATATTGTATTCGCTGTCTCGGCCGGTGAGGAACAGATCGGTGGCGGGCAGCACGGTGACGGCGACGCCGGCACTGGCCAGACGTCGCGCTGCCGCGACAAAATCCTCGCGAGGCATCGCCGAGAGCTTGGTCACATGACCGATCGTGACTCGGCCACCCCAGTTAGTCGCGTCCGTCATGCGGCAAACTTCGTCAAGATCAAGATGCGAAGGGTCGAGACCGAAATCGAGATGGAAATCGACATCGACGTCGAATTCTTGCGCCATGCCGAAGATCTTCGCGATTTGACCGTACGAATCCTTGTCCATGTAGGGGGCGCCGCCGACGACATCCGCGCCTTCGCGCAGGGCCTGCAGCATAACCTCCTCGCAGCCGGGGTCGTCGAGCAGACCTTCCTGCGGAAATACGCAGAGCTGCATGTCGATCGCCCAGGCATAATCCTGCTTCAGTTTTTTTAGTGCGCGAAAACTGGTGAGACCTACGCGCGGGTCAACCTCGACGTGGGTGCGCATCTGGTTGGTGCCGTTCTTAATGGCCTTTTCCAGCGACTGCGATGCACGCTGATAGACATCATCCTCAGTGAAGCCGCGCTTGGCCTTGGCGACTTCGGCCACAGCTTCGTCAAGTGTACCCTTGTCGCAGATGCAGCGGCCGAGCAAGCACGACTTATCAAGATGGATATGGGTTTCGACGAAGCCCGGTACGAGCAATTTACCATTCAGATTTTCATCGGGCACATCGCTCTTCGGAAGTTCGACCTCGATGGCCGAGAACCGGCCGTCCTTGATGCCGATGTCGAGCGGCCCTTCCGGCCTGGCGGAAAGACGAGCGTTTCGCAAAATGAGATCGAATGTCATGCACGTGGTCCTTCGCGAGAGTTACTGTGCGTTTGCGAGATGGCCGAGATAGGCGGCCTCGACTTGGGGATCGCTCGCGAGCACGGCTGCACTGTCTTCGCGCACGATCTTGCCGGAGTCGATCACATAGGCTCGGTCCGCGACCGCGAGAGCCAACGTCGCCATCTGATCCACCAGGAGAATCGTTATCCCTTCGTCGCGCAGGTCTGCGAGCACATCGAAAAGTTCCTGGATCATCGCCGGCGCCAGCCCGAGCGACGGTTCGTCCAGCAGCAAAATGCGTGGTTTCGCCATCATGCCGCGCGCGATCGCCAGCATCTGCTGCTCGCCGCCGGACAGGAGACCTGCCTTGCTGTTAATCCGATCACGCAGGCGCGGGAAGCGTTCCAGGAGCGCTTCGATCTCTGTCGCATAGTCGACGTTTTTGCGGGTGTTCGCGCCGAGCTCCAGATTGTCATAGACACTGAGTTCGGGAAATACCTGACGGCCTTCCGGCACCAGCGCGAGACCGCGCACGGCAATCATATGCGCTGGTTCATGTTCAATCCGCTGGTCATTGAGAATCACTTCGCCATTTACCGGCCGCAGCAGGCCGGAAAGCGCGAGCATCATGGTCGACTTGCCCGCGCCGTTGGTGCCGATCAGCGCCACCAATTCGCCGGGCCGAACGTCGAGGCCGATCTTCTGCAGCACAGGTGCTGCGCCATAACCGGCGGTCAGATCGATGGCCGTCAACACCGCGTCTTTCGCGCCATTCCATGGCTTCGTGCGCGGTCGCGCCTTCATTTCGGCGGCGCCAAGATAGGCAGCGAGCACTTTCGGGTTACTGCGGATATCATTCGGTGTGCCCGAGGCGATGGGCTTACCGGCATCCAGCACCACGATATGATCGGAAATGCCCATCACGAGAGGCATGTCGTGCTCAACGAGGATAACTGCGATGCCGACATCAGCAATCCGGCGCAGCAGATCGCTGAGCGCCTCCTTGTCCGAGGACATCAAGCCCGCGGCAGGCTCGTCAAGGAGCAAAACACTTGGACGCATGGCAAGCGCACGGGCGATTTCAACCAGACGCCGATCCACATGTGCGAGATCGCCGGCGATGGCCGCCAGTGCGCCTTTGTAACCGACGAAAGCAACAAGCGCTTCGGCTATTGTCTCGTCTTTAGCGGTGGATGAAGCGAGCACCATCGAGCCGAGCCGACCGTTTCGCATGGCAATGAGCACGTTGTCGAGCACACTCATGCTTTCAAACAACTTGGTTGTTTGATAAGTGCGGCCGATGCCGGCGCGAGCGACCTTCCAGGCCGGTGCGGCGGCAAGTTCGAGGCCACCAAGGCGAATACTGCCGGTGTCTGGCTTGTAGAAGCCACCGATCATGTTGAGCACGGTAGTCTTACCGGCGCCGTTCGGGCCGATCACGCTGGTGACTTGGCCTGGCGCTGCCTTAAACGACACGCCGGTCGCAGCCTTGATACCGCCGAAAGTGATGCCGATCTCAGTTACTTCGAGGGGCTCGCGGCCAGCGGCGAGGAAGGCCGCCACGCCCGCTCTATCTGCGTTCGCACTACGCGGATCAATCCGACGGAACATACGCGCGGTGGAGCCCAGGACGCCCTGTGGGGCCAACCACAGCACCACCAATAGCAGCGCCCCGAAGAACAGCAGGCGATATTCAGCGAGGCTCGACAGCGCCTCAGGCAATACCACCGTAATCACCGCGCCCACCACCGGTCCGAGAACCCAACCGGCCCCGCCAACCACACAGGAGAACAGGAACAGGATCGACTGCGAGAACGGGAAGGAGTCCGGAGCGACGAAAGCGAGCAACGAGGCAAAGACGCCGCCGGCAATACCGGTAAGCCCCGCCGATATCATAAATGCCGCTGCCTTCACACTGACGGGGTTGAGCCCGATCGAACGCGCGGCGATTTCGGCATCCCGCACAGCCACCATGGCCTTTCCCCAGGCGGAATTGGCGAGGCGATGGAACATGAAGGTCCCGATGCCGGCGAGCCCGACCGCAAACAAAGCAATTTCGCGTTCGGTGAACGTCATGCCGCCGAACGTCGGCGGTGGCAGGTTCATCAGGCCGTTTGAGCCTCCAGTCAGCCCGCGCCATTCGATGGTGAGATGCTGCACGATGAAAGCAAAGGCAATGGTGACCATCGCGAGATAGGGTCCGGTGACGCGAAGTGCCGGCAGTGACAAGAGAAACCCAATAGCGGCGGAGAGCACGCCCGCAAGCGGCAGCGCGATCCAGAAGGAGACGCCCTTCAGTGTCAGGATAGCGACCGTATAAGCGCCAATGGCATAGAAACCCACATGGCCGAGCGACACCTGCCCGGTAAGACCCACCAGCACGTTAAGGCCGGTGCCAACGATGGCGGTGAGCGCAACCATCGCCACGATAAAAGGCACATATCCATCGGCTTTCGCCGCATAGAACGCAGATGCGCAAGTTAAGACCAGAATGGCAATTGGCGTTGCAAAAGCAGCCAAGGACGACCGTGCGTACATCATCGCTAGACCTTGTTGATGGCGATGCGACCGAATAACCCGTTGGGCATCAACGCCAGCGCGATGATCACGATCGAGAAGACAACGATCTGCGTATAGACCGAACCGAGGTAGGAGGTGACTAGTGCCTCTATCAAGCCGTAGAGGAGACCGGCGAGGACAACGCCCCATGCCGAACCCATGCCACCCAGAATTGCGACGGCAAAAGCCTTGATCCCAAACAGCGTACCCATCTCCGATGAGACGCTGAACAGCGGCGCGATCAGCAGGCCTGCGGCACCGGCGAGCGCGGTGGAGAGTGCAAAGGAGGTCGCGATGACGCGATTGACGTTAATGCCCATCAGCCGTGCAGCATTCGGATTTTGCACCACTGCGAGCAGCGTCTTGCCGCGACGCGTCCTGCGAAGAACAAGATGCAACACGAGCGCAGCGCCTACGCCAGCCAGCGGGATGAGAAGCTGCAGCGGATAGATACCCACGCCTAAATTGTGGATTGGCGCTGTAGCCAGCACCGAAGGAAAGCCGCGAGGCTCCTTTCCGAAGGTGAACAGCACAGTATTGTCAAGCACGATACCTGCGGCAACAGTGGCCATCAGCCAGGCGTCGGACTTACGCGTCGTGAAAGGCCGCACCAGAAAGCGCTCGATTACGAGACCGAACAGCGCACAAATTAGAAGCGCAGCGACGATCGCCAGCGGCATCGGCCAGCCATATTTTATGCCGAGCGTATAGCCCAGAACGGCGCCCAACATCATCGCCGAGCCTTGAGCAAAATTTACGGTATTGGAAACCACGTAGGTGATGTGGAAGCCGAGTGCGATCAGTCCGTACATGCTGCCGAGACCGACGCCTGAGATAAATGCGGATGCGAGCATATCGTCTTCCGTAATCTGTCAAAACAGAAGGGCGCAGCTCGCGCCGCGCCCTCTCGATATGGGTCTAGTCTGTCAGTGGCAGAATCTCGTTACCCTTGAATGAGGTAAATAGATAATCGGATGGGGAAAGCGCATCCTGGTTATCCTTTGAAAACGGCTTAACGTAAGACTTGATGAGACCGTCATACTTCTCGATCTGGTAGAAGCCTTCGCGCACCTTTGGGCCTTCCGTGGAGCCGGCCTTGGTAATCGCCAGAGCGGTCAGATGCATTGCATCATAGGCATTTGCGATACCGACCGCCGGCGTGACGTCGGCGGCCGACTTGATCTCCGGATATTTCTTCTGCAGCGCGGTGAAAACTTCTGAAGCTTTCGGGCTCTTGTTGCCGGAGAAACTAAAGGTCTGAATGAAGTGAACCTTCTCGGCGCTCGGACCTCCAAGTTCGGTAAAGCGGCCTCCGGCCGGGCCCCAATGCGAAACAACCGGCACGTTCCAGCTCATTCTCTCCAGCGACTTAACAACCTGTGCGGACGGCGCAACGTTGGCAACCATGAACAATGCATCTGCCCCGGCATCCTTTAGGCGCGTCAGCTGCGGAACAAGGTCGACATCGCCACTTTCAAACTTCTCGACGCCGGCCGATTGCATCCCCTTGGCAGCCAACGCCTCCTTGAGACCCTTCTCATTGGATTCTCCCCATGGATTGTTGATGAGAATCATGCCCGGCTTCTTGGCGCCAAACTTCTTTGCCGCGTGGTCGACCAGAGCGACGTCGACCAGATCATCAACCGCCGAAACGCGAAACACGTAGTTCTCCGGCGCGCCATTGCGTGTGATTGGCGTCCCAGCGGCCCAGACGCCGATGAAAGGCACTTTGGATTGATTGGCGAACGGCACGATGGCCATCGAGACCGGCGTATCGATTCCACCGAAATAGGCCGCAACCTTCTCGCGCTGCACGAGCTCGCGCGCCGCGATCACGCCCTTCGCCGGATTGCTCTCGTCGTCTCGCACGACAAGTTCGACCTTCTTGCCCAGCAGACCGCCCCTGGCATTGACCTCATCGATCGCCAGCGAGAGGCCGCGAACAATGGCCTCGCCAGATTTGGCCGATTGGCCGGACATGGCGGCGACGAGACCTACCTTGACGACCTCCTGCGCGACCGAGGGAAACGTGACTGCAAAAGAGAGTGATACGGCACCGGCCGCGAGTAGCAATCGGCGAGAAATGGTTGGTGATACTGCTGCCATTTGAATGACCCCTCGAATGGATATAGCCAATCACAAGCAAAGCATGTGCCAAATCGTATGCAATCTCCTAACGCCAGAAATACCGCGATTCTGGCGCTCTTCTAGAGTTTACGCCGCCTAGACCTGCTTAAAAGTAAAGCACATTCGCTCAAATCGTATACAAAAAATATCTCTAACGGATACAATTTAAGAGTGATTGAGAACAAGGCAGCG
>Ga0247779_1001749_pt1 | contig 10220 bp, 9 predicted proteins | sample UWRJL221509R5_FD_179925 | JGI IMG/M metagenome (GOLD analysis project Ga0247779, IMG submission 179925) | Plant litter microbial communities from Arlington Agricultural Research Station in Wisconsin, United States - UWRJ-L221-509R-5 | ecosystem: Environmental > Terrestrial > Plant litter >...
TATTTCCGGACTGTTTTATTACCCTGACTAGATTACATTTTACTTATTCCACTACTATTAATATTTTTTTGCTGTTACTGTTACTTACACTTACACTTATCTATACTTACAGTTTACATACTACTAACACTTGCATACTTCTGTGTCATTAATTAGCACTGTTATTGTAATTAATTAATCTTGGTATACTTATGTATAATATAAGATGTTGATTTGTGTTGAGGCATGAATCTATGTGCAGCATCGGCAAAAGGGAAAAGAGTTTACCTTACCATAAATAGACCCTAGAAAGTCTAAAAGGGGACAGGGTAGAACCTTAGAATGAACTTGTGGAGACATCGAAAAAAGGAAAGCTTAATCTAAAATTGTCAAAGTTGACAATCTTGGACATCCTTGGATGGTCTTCCATGGCTTGCTAATTTTGTACTACCTTGTATGGGCCCCTAATAATCAATATAGGCTCGGATAGCCTTGGGTCAGTCTTAGGTGGTGCTCATATTCAGCCATGGAATGTAATAGCAAAACATGAAATTAAATTAAATTTTGTCTATATTATACAAGGTAGTTTTACAGTGATGGAAAATAGGAGCAGGAAAATCAAGAATAAAATCAAAAACCACTGTAAAATAACAGAACCCCTAGTAATCAACATTTCATGAGAAAATAAAGATGAAGAAAACCATTTTACACTCACCAAATCACCTAGCCTTGGTGAAGAGGCTCGGATGTGCAATATTTTCAAATGAGCAACCTTGTAATTAATGATTATCTATCACAATGTTAGTATATGTGCATAATATAATCAATAGTTTAGATACCATGCTTGTCACAGCATCCAAAAGGTTCAGGTTGCCTTGCCAAAGGGTGTGGAAAAGAGAAAACCTGTAATTTGTAAGTATATGCGCTCTTTGACCTTGCAAGTTGCAGACCTGTGAGAGCTCTCTTACTCTTCTTCAAAAGTTTGGGGCTGGAAGTGGGTAAGCTGTCAGTAGTAGGACCTTTTTCCAAGGAGGGGAGCTATACTGACTGTCATCCAAAAAGGAAAGAGCTGACCGACAAAGGGGAAGACTGGGGTGAAAACACTGACCAACAATGGTGTGAAAGACAAAGCAGTAAGGTATATTAAGCAAAACATGCATACATATTTGGACAATTATGTAAATACTGTCATATGCGCCTAGACACATACACCTAATATTTTGACACCCCCACTTGCAAAATAGGTGTGCGCAGGGGAAAAAAAAAAAAAAAAAAGATAGAAATGACACCAAAATATCCCCCCACTGAATCTACAGTCCCTATGCATAATACCGGATCACCTTTCCACTGGACTTCTTTGAAGTGGCTAGCAGGATGGGTTTGTCCTTAGAAAGATGCACTGGTGAGGGAAGATGTTTTGGGACCTTGACCAAGTGTCCAAAGTTGACACGGTTGAGATCATCTTCACCCTCAGAGGAGAAGTCAGAGTCAGAAAAGGAGTCAGAAACACCAAAGCAAGCATTGTGGGCAATATGATTGGCGGAGTCAGATGAGTGTTGACGGCAGCGATCCTTGGCAGACTTGATGATCTTGTCCTTGATACATTGAGGCATGTCAGCAATGCATTTTGAGGAGCGATGACCATGTAGGCCACAATAGTGGCAGACATCGTTGTTGGATGGGCTCAGCCAGTCATAAGTCACACCTTCATCTTCATCAGAGTCTGAATCCTTACTAGCCCTCTTCTTCCTAGTCTTTCTGACTGCATTAGCCATCTCTCCTAATTCCCCCCCACTAAGCGCAATATGGGTGCCCTCTTGATCCATCAGCATCTTTTTCACAGCAGCGAGGGATAGTTCAGTGGTCTGGGTTGTGAGTAGGGTGTGTACAATGGCAAAGGAGGAATCTGTGAGTAGGGTGTGTACTATGGCGAAGGAGGAATCAAGGTTCATGAGAATAGAGTCCACAATGTCAAGGGAGGAGGGTGCATGTCCAAGCGAGGTGAGAGCATCAGCGGCAGCCATGAGGTCCTGGATGTAAGTGGAGACAGGCTGGTTGATGTCATGGATGGGATTGTAGAGGCGCTTCTTGGACTCAAAGCAAGACGTGCGAGAATCCTTCTGGTACTCAGACTCCAGGCTTTCCCAGACCTGGTTTGCTGTTTGGGCCAAGGTGGTTTCCTGGAAGTGAGCATTATGGACAGCATTAGAGGAGATGGTCTTGTATAGTGCCATGCGTGCACTGATATCCACACTGTGCCAGGAAACAGCAGCCGAGGGGTCAGAAGGCACCGCTGAAGTTCTCTTGACATGTTCATATAAATATGGATCAACCAGGAAGGTCATGTTGAATTCTCAAGCCTAAGTTTGATAGTTGGTGCCATCAAACTTGTTCTGGACATCAAACAACTGGAGGAGGTCATAGACAGAGGGAAACATGGTGTTGAAAGAAATGATTGATCAAAAGATCAGATAAGAGATAAAGGGAAAAATAGAAGTTGTTGTAAGAGCTGAGCAGAGTAGTGTGTGTTAAAGTAACTAATCTAGCCGTCTACAAGCACGTGGCTGATACCCACCTTATCTATCACCGAGCCTGTCTGAGTAAGGCCGAGGACTATATTTAGTTTAGTTACAAATCCTTTCGTCATACTTCATTAGTCAACTATCTGCTCTCACTTGTATATAAGCTTAGCTTTAGACTGGATTGATCTCCAGTCTGAAAAACTCGAATACATCGGTCTTCCCTAATCATAAAGGTCTACCAAGCACACCTCAGCTGCTTGCTAGGTTACAGTCATCCCGATTGGCTGTTTCCAGTTTTTCTAACAGTGTGGGGCAGGGCCCATAACCTGTCAGAAATAAAGATCCAAAAAGGGAAGAGCTGACCAACAAAGGTAAAGACCGGGGTGAAAACACTGACCAATGATGGTGTGAAAGATAAAGCAGTAAGGTATATTAAGCAAGATGTGTATACATATTTGGACAATTATGTAACTACTCTCATGTGTGCCTAGATGCATACACCTAATATTTTGACACTGACTACAATCAGGCTTGAGAGCTTGAAATGGCACTGAAGGGAAATAGAGTGGAAGAAGAAGTGAGAACTTGAAAACCTGGTCAGTATAGGCAGCTACAGTATAGGGTAAGTTACTGTCCAATGGGTACATACAGTGTAGGGTATCATATGGTCTAGTGGGCCCATTCAACTCAGGAATACATGAATTGCCATATACAGGTAGGGGCAATGCTACAGGGATGGGGTTCACCTGTGGGTGGTCCGGGATGAGACTGAGGGGATGCAATGGGGAATTTGGATAGGGGATGGGTTGGGATGAGTTGTTTCTTCACCAGGTTGGGATGGGCAGATACTATACCAGGGTGAATACCAGGGTGAAACATATTAATACTTCATTGGGACAAGATTGGTAATGCTCTTTGAATCATCTGGGACGGGCTAGAGAATGGTTTTTCCTTCCATGAGGAGCATCTGTGGATGTGATGGGTCATTGGATACCAGGATACCATTGGTAGATCGGCACCTGGTTACTATTGGCACATGGAAACGGGCTGCCATTCTTGCAGGTGTAGTCAACGGACACCTGCAAGTTTTAATCAAATTGGCGGTACCTTGCTACAATACATGGGACTGAAACAAACTACATGACATAGGTACAATGTCAAGCCTGTGGTATGTGGTACCCCACACAATGTACAAAAGGGTTGAATTAGCCTCTGTCATTACAGAAGATTTGATAGTGAAGGTAGTTACTAAAATTCAAACAGGTAACTATTTAAGGTCAGACAAAGACTAGAGAGTTTGCTTGGGTTTAGAAGAAAAAGATAATTGAACAACCGGGATGAGATGATTTAATGGGGCACCGGTATTGAATCTGCACAAACGACCTAACACCGCTCATGTGAAAACCAGTCACCATGCAAATCCACGGTAGACCGGGCTAATGCATCTATTTGAATGAATCTTTACATTGTTCAAAAATATTAGAGACGACAAAAATATCACTGTCAAGGCCCCAAATCCCAATAACTATGTTTTTTGTAAGGCTTGGCCAGAAAATGCCTACCGGTGCTTCCACATCTATACTAGCTCTGTCCCAATAGGGCGAACTGGGTCTGAAGGTACAGAACAGGGCCCCACTGTGGGAAAAACTTAGAATGACCCGGATTATAAAGGTATTTCTAATACAAGCTGTTAAGCAAAAATAGATTTGGGTTAGAAGGGTTGGGTATTTATAGATGACATGTTGAACACATGTAGCAAATGTGGCAAAAATTGTCTATGCTTGGGGTCATTTTTGATTGTTTGTGCAATGTTCAACTTTGAAACTGGGCTTATCCAGCCATTGTAACCCCCACCCCCCACCCCACATTATCTCTTTTAACTTCAACTTTTTTGTCATCTCTGTTTCCTGGTGACAACAATCTAATTACAAGTTACCTACTACACACCACAACATGTCCCCTACCCCATATCACCTCCCTTCCCAGTTCACTGCTGCTGTGCAAAGCTGCAACGAAGCAGTGATTAATGTCTTGAATAACGGTGGCAGCCTCATGGACATCATGAAGGAAAAGCGACCAATCTTGGTATGTCCTTTTTTTCTACATTCCATTCATTTCTTTACACAATTGTATAGGACAGCATTTTTGCAACCTGGAGAGCAAAAACTTTGGATCCCAGCACCCTCAATCCTCCTGTGTTTCTATTTACCTTTGCTGGGCACTACTTTCATGCCATTGGACACAATATCCCAATCGACGACATGTTCCAAGCTGCCATGGTCCAGGCGCTCAACCTATTCCGGAAGCAGGACAAGCAAATCAGTAAGCAACCCATGGCATCATCATCAAAGAACCCAGGTAGTCATCCCACAACGGGGTCAGGTAATGGAGGGCCCCAACACCGTGTTATCGCAAACTCTGGCCCATCTACTTTGGACCCACGTCCACAACCACCTAAAAGCCCAAACCTTAGTGCAGGGCTTGAAAGGCTAAAGGTGTCCTCACATACCAATGCCCCAACTCAGTCGAAAAGAAAACGGGATGCCAAGTCATCAAAATCATTGTCAGAGCCACGGAAGCCCAGTAGCTTGAAACCACCATCGGAGTCCCGGAAGTCCAGCAGCACCAACCCTGCCTCTGACAAATCCTGTGCCCGGCCTGCTCAAACTCTTGCTGGCACGGGCAAATTCTACAAGAAGAAATGTGAATGGTGTCAACGTCACGATCTCCCTTGCCAAAGCAAAACCTGGAGTGCCTTCGGCTTGCTTGGGTTGTGCAAAAGCAAAATGCTCATGCAATGCCGTGCGCGGTGAGGACAACAGCAATGGGGAAGACAACAACAACGGGGATGACAACAACAGCAACAGCAAGAGGGCAAAGAATGGTGGGAACAGCAGGACACAATCCGCTTCAAGGAAAGGGAACCCGCCCTGGGGTCAAGAGCCACCGGCCAAGAAACACAAGGTACAAACTACCTTAAAAAGTACTGAATTTGTGGACTCTGATATAGAGATGGAGGAATTACGGGCCCCAGGTCAGGGCTCCAAAATGCCTCCCAGCAAAATTGGACCCCCGGCTGGAAAGAAAAAAGTGGAGGTGGTGATTCCAGGCAAGTCAATTGCCCAACCCCCTGTCACTTCCCACCCCACCCCGATACCTGAAACGGAGGCTCCAGCAGCCTTGGTTAAAGCGTCAAAGGCTGTGGACAACCCACTAGTGACTGCAAAGGTGGCACCACCACGTCATTGTCAGGCCACAAGCAAACCATCGGACCCCAAGACATTGTCACACAGCATTGTGCCCACGCTGCATCGTCAAGGTAAATCCAATTTTCTTTCTTTCTTTCACATACAAAATTAACCATGTTTGCAGTTCATTTTGTTGAATCCTCCCAGGATAATCAAAGAATCAGTACCCGCCCCACTGCCCCAGATCCCGAAGACGTAGGCGAAGCAGTGGTAGTTAGATTTGATTATGATGATCCTCGTAAGATTGTTTTCATCACTCAACTCATTATCTTAACAAATTATTCCACAGGCAATCATCTCCCGTTCTGAATTCCCCACCCCCATCAACCTTCCCAATCAACACATGCTTCCGAACTTCTCGCCCGGGACGATGTTCCAAATTTGACCGAACTTTGCAAGGAAATCAATTTTTTGCAGTCAGATGTGCAAGCACTCAAACATTGTGTTCAAGACATCAAAGAATTTGTCGAAGGGGTGCAAAAGGAACGGTCCATCGACATCAGCCTCATGGCAGAATTGGAGAAGGAATGGAACAGGGCGTATCAGATGGTCAACACGACAACAAATCATGGGATTGCACATCTTGACAGGCAAATGGCGGGTATTTGGGCTAACATGGTGGTTGTCAACAAGGAGTCACGGATGAGTAGCAGCAGGCTTGCAGCTGTTGACAATCGGGCAACCGCTCAGCAAAAAGAATTGGAGTGGCTCAAGAAAATGATTGAGGAACACAAAGCACTGGAGAAAAAATACTGGCAGCAACTCTGGGACACCGAAAGTCTCATGCAGAAGCAATTGGACCACATTCGGGTCCTCAAGGGGACCGTCATGGGCCAACAACACATGATCGGGCAAATGGACCAATGCTATCAAATGGTGGCCAAAGTTGGAGGATCTCGCCGCTATGGTACAAGATCAAATGACTGGTGACAAGGAAACGGAGCCCTGCAAATTGAAGGAGTCCAGCCCGGCTGACCACACAACGACACCAATCCCGGAACATGAAGACAGCAATGGTGGGCTGATAGGATGAATTTCCTGAACGAAGACCTGCTCAATCAGGAAGATGCCAATCACAAAATGGACACCGATGAAACCCCCAAGGACAATGGTGAAAATGTTGAAGTGCAAGTGATACCGCCAACTCCAACCAGGCCCATAGTCGGGCAAGCACCCAACAGTCTGACTCCTACCCATGACGCACTCACCCCGTTGCCCGCCATTGCAGAGGATGTCGACATTCCTGGACCAAGTATGGGTGCCCCACTTGATGTGCCACTCCAGATTTATGAACACTGCAGGTCACCCCGGCTGATCACAGATGGCTCCGTCCCTCCACCTGTTGCTCCGGTCCAAACCCGACGCCGGAACACAGTCACTTCAAGGTTATCATGTTCACCCCGCCCCACTACACCACTGCCAAGTGCGCCCATCATCGTTCATGGATCTCCTGATGAAAGAGTTGATTTTGAAGGATCACCGTGAAAATTTGTCTCAGGGCAGAACTATTTATTTGCTATAAATTTTTATTACATACTTGCATATAGTTCTCTAGTATTTGACAGCTAGATAGGACTTGTAAATACAATGTCAAAATTTGTTCAACCTTCTGAAAGAATTTGTAAGATGACAGGTATTTAAGGAAACAAAAAAAAATATATCAATGATCCCTAATCATGTCGGATACACTTTTTGCTTTGGCGTTTACAGATGATGTGGTGCCTTGAAGCTTCTTCAAGTGCTTGCGCATCTGCTGTTTTTTTTCAGGCCCGTGAATGACTTTGTATAGACAAAGCTTTCTTTACAACGTGGACCCAGGCTGATTTTATGACAATGGGAATCCGAGCACCGGGGTCAGCATTTCCGGGGTCGGGGCTGAGAGAAGGGTTAGAGTCTGGTGTCAAAGCATTTTCATTGGTGTTTTCAGATAGGGCAGGCATATCATTTTTTGCATGCTTTCATTGCCATCATTTGTTGAGTTGGGGGTCTCTAGCTGTAAGGACAGAAAGCTGGACTTTGCAATATCCTGATCTGCACTGCTTGATGGTCCGGGACCGGGCACTATAGGATAATCAATGGAATCATCATCTGCATACATAATTAGTTGATATAATGTTCCGGGTTGACGGGGCTTTGTTCTATCATGGGGTTGTGGTCCAGGACGCAATACGGGGCCCAAGACTGCTTGTTCAATGGGGTTAGAAGCAACTTCCACAGTGGGGGCAGAAATTGTGTTGTTATTAGGGGTCGGGATAGCTTCACAGTCCGGGGTTGGTATAGCACCCTCCACGGTGGGCCTTGAAATCTCTCCGATATTAAGGGTTGGGTCAGAATTCCCGAGGACTTGATTTTGCATCGGTTGGGGATTACTTGTCTCCAGTGGCCTTTCATGCATTGTGTCCACTCTGAACCTTGAAGGACCTGGTTGCTGTGTGCTTTTTTTTTGGTCTGTTTGCGGGGTTGGTCACCTGGAGCTGTCTCTACTGCTGCATTGTATTGTGAATCAATAATGGTGGATTTCCTCTTTCTAAAGGATGTGATTTTGTTGAATTTAAAGACCTGATCAAGGGAACTATATTTTTCCTGTCGCATAAGAACATGATTCAGGAATTCTAATATTTCAGCCTTTTGCATATCACAGGGATGTGGAAAACAGAACCCAATCGGGATGTATTCAATATCTACAAAAAGCCAGTCATTGCCAATTAGGTTGCTCCATGGAACACCGTAACAGCAGTTTCCCATTGCAAGATCTAAAGAAGTTTAAATACTAGGAATTTTTGAAATAAAGAACTTACAGTTGCCCAAGATACTTTCACATAAGATCTTCCAACTGAGCTTTTGACAAGTTTTTCTCCTTGAATTTTGAAAGAAAACGAGGGTACAACATCGGCATTACTTCATATAAGTCTCCGTTTGTGGGAATAATACCCGGGGGTAAAACTTGTGTCATGGTTGCTCCGGATACCAAAAGTATATCAGTATGAACACCATGCCAGGGAGGCAAAGTATCACCTCCTTGCGCTAATGCTTCGCGCAATTTCACAATGTATCTTGCAATGACTTCCTTGAATGCTTTGACTTCTCTCAGGAAGAGCACATTGATAGTGAGGCCTGGACCCAGAGTGAAAAGATGAGCAATAATTTCATGCTTGATGAATGCAATGTCAATAAAGGACAAGATCATCCCAAAGATCATTTCAGGTTGTCAATGCACGGGGTCCTGAGTAGTACTTACATGTCAATTTGAAGCTCTCTGATGCCATTCTGAAAGATTTGGAAGTTGATTGATAACACATCCATTTGCAAAAAATGCTTGGTACTTGCTTCATTGAAACTAGTGTTCATACAGTGAAGGACAAAACCGTTCGAATGTTTTTTGAATTTGGACTGTTACTTGAATAACTCAGGACTGGCTGATTTAAACTGGTTGAAATTTTTAACCAAGGTAGACTAAAATGTGATGAACAAGGTACAATTTGTTTTATTACATAATATTATTTTAGTCCCATGCTATTAATATTCTACTGGTACAAGTACATTTGAACAGTTTTGTCCCTTCTGCATATCAAGCATGTGACTTTGTTTAATCAAACCAAATAGCTACAAATAAAATCATGTGACTGGCTTCAAATATGTATATATACTATGTGCACAAGCTGTGACTATCTCCCACATCAAATACTCTCTCAGACCCTCATGCGATCATTTACTCCTGCTCAATATAACTGTGTTCTTGAACTCCTTGACCAAGGACTTTCTGGACATGCTATCTCCACCACCACTGGTATAAGTGTTGGTTCTATATCTGGTATATGCTCCAAACATTGATCATCAATTTCTAAAGCTACTGGTGGCCGTCCACGCAAGCTTTCTCCTACTGATATCCAATACACCATTCATCTTATCACTTCTCAGAAGGCTGACAATGCCACTGATGCCACCAAAACCTTACAAGATATGACCAACACATCCTTCACTGTAAAGACAGTACGCAGAGCACTTTGTGGAGTTGGTATGAAGGCTGTAACGAAGCGAAAACGACCATTTCTCTCCAAAAAGCATAGGAGGATGCGCATGGACTATGCAGAAGTCCACCAACACTGGACAGTGGATGACTGGAAAAGGATTGTATGGACAGATGAGACAAAAGTCAATCGTTTGGGGTCAGATGGGAAGCAGTGGGTGTGGAAAAGAGAGGGGGAGGGCTTGAATGATAGGCTGGTCCAGGGAACAGTCAAGTTCAGAGGAGGTTCTCTGATGTTTTGGGGTTGTATGTTTTGGGAGGGGATTGGATATAGGACTAAGATTGATGGGAGGATGGATGCTGACCTTTTTGTTAGCATTCTGGAGGATGAACTTCAACAAAGCCTTGAATATTACAACAAAAAGCCAGAAGATGTCCTTTTTCAGCAAGACAATAACCCAAAACACAAGAGCAAAAAGGCCCAGAAGTGGCTCCAAGAGAGTG
>Ga0247779_1001750_pt1 | contig 10209 bp, 11 predicted proteins | sample UWRJL221509R5_FD_179925 | JGI IMG/M metagenome (GOLD analysis project Ga0247779, IMG submission 179925) | Plant litter microbial communities from Arlington Agricultural Research Station in Wisconsin, United States - UWRJ-L221-509R-5 | ecosystem: Environmental > Terrestrial > Plant litter >...
GAAGGATATCTAATGACATTCTTTCAGCTCAAATCTTTGTCGACGTCCAGCTTCGAGGGACGATGTTCCCGGGTAACGGAACGACCCAAGGAGAGGTTCAAACCTCGGTCGCTGGAACTGTGCGCTTGCAATCAGATCATCTCGTGAGTACTTGGACCAGATAAGAATTAAACACGATGCTGATTTTACGTGAAGCTTGCTCGAGACTCTGCTACCAACTGTGAATGGCAGTCTTTCGCCAGTAAGCACAAACATATGGTGTTCTAAAATTAGGCTTGATGACGACTTAAATTCACCCACAGACAACCAAGCTAGACTCGCCCAGGTATTTGGCCAGGCCGTCTTCAAGCTCTCGCTTTTAGGTCAGACCCAAAGCAAAGTAAGACTTTTTGTTAGTATCAACGAACCAGACGAATGCTGATAACTCTAACAGTTGACCGATTGCTCTGAGGTAATTCCACAAGCCATTAAATTCACTGGAGGTCCCGCCACTCTTCCACCGGGCCAAACTATGCAAGACATTGAGCAAGCCGTGAGTAGAATTATCTCATTTGAGTATAGCTTGTTTATCATGCTGATGGATCGATTAGTGCGCTACTGCTTCATTCCCAACTCTCGCCACTCAACCTGGTCCACCTACCACCGTCCCCTCCATGTAAGCACGGTTCATGTCTCTGCAGTCGGTACCAGACTCTAATATGTCCCAATATAGCCCTCAGGTTTAGAACATATTGTTATAGACTAGAGTTTCCGATCCGATCATATCTCTTTTGTTTGCTCCCTGGGTGTTATCGTTGTTGCGTACAGAATCCCTGTAAAGAAATTGTATTGCCGCATACGATTTATTTTATTTATTTCACTTTTCCATGCACTCCATGAGTATACAAGCATATCAGAGATTGGAGTCCTGATTGAACGTTTAACCAGCGCATGTAAAACAGATCCATTGGCTCCGAATGCGTCCTATGTCGATGTTAATATCTGGAGTACGCTTTGCTGTTGCCAGTATTTGATTACACACACGCGCTTGCTCTCGTTCCCCTGCAATGTGGCAACAGCCTGGGCATTATGGAGAACGCGAAACTCATCGATCCGCAACAGGAGGAGGACTGTGCCCCGCAGATTATGAAAGCCTTGGCTCCACCCAGCTCTTGGAAAATTTAAAGGCGGCATATCAGAAAAGCTTGATATGATACCCTGCAACGTTTGGAATATCACAATTCTTGGTCTCTGTTTTATTCATCTTGCTACGCATCCCATTACTTCTCAGTGGTTCATTTCGCTCCTGGGCTATATTCCGACTGTCACTGTTGCTTGCTTCTCATTCCACGGTATTTTGCTTTCCTATCCTTTCGCTGGAGTAGTCAGATCTGGCTTGTACTGGGGTAGCTGAACTCCGGAACGCGTCGAGCAGCCTCGCACGATGGCGGTAGCGGTCAAGGAGGACTCGAGGATGTATGACGTGTCGCGCTGTCTTACATGATGCATGATGTGCGATCTAATCTAATCTACTGACTGGATCGAGCAGGAGGGCAGATTGCACTGCCACATCGTTAAGCAACTAGTTTACTAGTTTATCAAGGTAATACTGCGATTCGAAAAGCTATCGCTTTCGACCCAGTTTTTATGATCTCTTTTTGCTGCAATATTCCAATGTGATATGCATCCAAAAGTCGCTGTTCGATCCCAGTCACTGCGTTTCGGGCCAAATTTCCTCTGGCCGGATATCCCGGATATTTGAGTTTGCGCATGTTTCCTTCCAAATGCCGTCAAATGCCATTCTTTTTTGTTGACCGTCATGTCAGATTTCTCGAGGCTCGGAAAGTAGGTGAATATTTGCATATCCCTGGTATCTTTTGTCTGGATAATTAACCTATACTGTGTTTCTTTCTAGATACTCTGTCAGATTTCCGCTTATAGGATACATCCCCAATTCAGCATTTACGAAGGCGAAAATGCTTAGCTAGGCCAAGTTGGCCGTATATCCCACCTTTCTCAACATAAGCCATATATGAAGTGCGCAGACGCATATAGGTATGCCGCCTTTCTCTTTCTGCAGCTAGTACGGCTTGGTTGATATGTCTGAGGTACTCATGTCGCAGTTTGCAGCGCTATGTGACCAAATACTTACTTTGCTTTCCTTTCATAGTCACCTGAACCCATTGCCGTGCGCAGGCGACGCTCAGAGATGTGGTACATTGTATGTATTCATATCAATCACTACTTTATGATTTAAAAAAAATTAATATATACCAGAAATTCAGCCTATCCTCTCCGGAACGAAGGATACGAGAGTTGGAATCTCAACCACTCTATGTGAGTCTTGAGTTTTTTACTCGCCAATCTGGCGGACCTGACTAGGCTCCAAACTTCAAAGGTTCCGAATCCTGCTCAAAGGCGTCAGCGAATGGAGGACGAAACTCGTGCACGGGTCCGTGCACGCCTTGGTTATCCTCTGGCAGTTGACTTGTGGATTGAGCGTGCTATCAAGGACCCTGCTACCCATCAATATAACAATGACACTGTCAGCGGCTCTACCGACTTGACACGCTACCTGCTGCTGCATGATCAGGTCAAATGCGTATTGAAGATACGAAAGAGAGAGGTACGTGGACTTTTACATTCCGAGTGATCCAATTCACAGAATCAACATAGGGTGTAGTTGAAGGTCCATTTCAAGATCCTTCAATATATACTCTTACACTTCAGGTCAATCTCCCGCCGATCTCTGGATTCTTACTCTACCTGTGGAAGAGCCTGACTATTGTACTTGCGACTTATTCGGGATTCTTGCACGACTTCTCCACTCCAGATTGGATTGATCTGGTTGGTTCAGGCAAGACTTTCTGGCAACCACGACCCTTTATGCTGGGTTTCATGGACCATCATTGTGACCTTCCTGACAATGTGCGGGTTGCACATCGTGTACGCAAGTGGTGTTCACTAGTAACAGTGAGTTTATCATTTCTTTTTGCTTTCAAAATTTTGACTTTATCGTTCTTAGATTCCAGGTCCACCATTGTACACTGTCATGCTACCACCGCCTGATAGGACCACGCCATTTACAGTACCACTAAATACCAGGTCCCATAAACCCCGTCCGAGTGAGTTAAATGCTGAGGAAAGTCGAGCTCTTCGAGTGTTTTTCAACGACCGGCATGGATCGCCTGTTAGGAGATAATGTTGGTTTTTTCAGATCTGAGGGGACGTAGTGATTCTACGGAATGCAAAACTTTAGGTATCATCGTAGTACCTTTTAATTTTTTCGATATTTCTATAAAAATGCTTTCTAAAGGGCAAATTGCAAGGTTGTCTATCACGATAGACAAATTACTGTACTGCCACGGCGACTAGTGAGTTTGCCTGCTCGTGCATGTGTGGGAACTCTCTCATTTGCATCAGAGAGTTCACACAGTTCTTCTATGCAGCTTTTACTTGTCGCTTTCAACTAGTCCTTGTGCTGTAAGCTTTTTTATACGGTCCTCTATCTCAGTCAGCTCTATGGACTTGGAATGGTTGAGGAAACGTAGGGATATTCGATAAGTTCCCACGTTCTTTGCAAAATGTTCTGAAAGTTGAACATCATCTTGTCGTCGTCTTGACTGATAACTCTTGTGAACACCATGGTATGTCCTTCAACTTGTAAGTTATACATTGGTGTAACCAATTCAAGTTTAGCCAGCTAGTAAGCCAACACGTAATTGTGTTCCATGCGAGTGTTCGGAATGTGGGGGAATTGTTCATGTTCCGCAGGATACTCGACGTGCACACCGCTCTAGAGACCGTACACGTTTAGCATCCCTTCTTCTATCAACAGCTAAACCCAATGAGCCTGCTATTCCTCCACGTTTGACACATTCAACAGCAACATCCACCGAAGTCTCTGATTCCTTGCCTCAGTTATCGCAACAATCCCCAAGTGTTGAAACTTTGCCACATACCTCACATCAGATACACCCAGAGCCTGCAGACCTACACCGACATGTTGCGCAGCCACCTGGTACTCCTATTAGTGAACAGCGTGCAGCATCTCTTTTGGCACAAGAGCATCGTGCGGCATATCTCATGGTGCAGTCCCTTGCTCAAGCAGAAGAAACGGAGGGGCTTTATTCTAGTGACATTCTCATGGACGATGATTGGGAGCAGTGGGAGAATGTGGATGATGAACAACCAGCTGGTGACTTCGACAATACTTATTCACTCCCTGCACCCAAACTTGGAGCTACAACAGACTTTGATATGTGCCGTCAAGATCCGAACTTTCAAAATCTCGACGCAAGTGGTTTTGTGCCACCTCAACCACCATCTGCTTTAGAAGTTCCGCAGAGCAAGGTCAATGAAAACGCACCTGATCCGTTTTACAAGTCCCATTCTGACGCTGCCCCACCATTGCCCTCTGAAGTTCATCCTCAAGACGGTGTATATATGCTTTACCTTCTGATCACATGGCTTCATCTTCAATTTCATCTCCCATTCCGAGCATGTACAGCAGCCATGAATGTATTTCTCTTAGTACTTTGGGCTTTTGGAGTAGTAATGCAAGCACCGCCCGTTACATCCCTCCCAAGGATAATGTGTAAGCTGCATATAGAACCAACATTCAATGTTCTTCCATGTTGTCCAAAATGTCTCGAGGTTTATCCGGCCACCGCACATACACCATCAATCTGCGACCAATGTAACACGTTCATATTTCAAGCAACACTGCCTAATACAACCAAGCGCCCACTAACACCAATTCTCCGCTTTCCTTACAAAAGCATTGAATCACAACTGGAAAGTCTCCTCGCTGTTCCTGGTGTTGAAGCAGCCATGGGATGCGTGGTGCAGAATTCCTAGGCAAGAAGGAAGATATACTGATATCTTTGATGGATGTGTGGCTAAAGAAGTCAAGGATCACACAGGGCAGTTATTTTTCAGAAATGGGATAGACGATGTCGAAAAAGGTCCTAATGGCAAGCTAAGACTGGCATTAACACTTGGGGTTGACTGGTAAGCAGCATATTAGTGCTTCAATCGTTGAAATACCCAACTTATTCTACTGCTCTCCTTAGGTTTTCCTATTTGCGTAGTCAAATTGCACCATCACACTCATCATGTCCGATTTCGTTCAATGTTGCGAATCTTCCTTCACATCTTCGGTATGGTACATTTTCCATTTGCATAAACATATTATCTTACTAGTAATAGATATCGAACAGCTAACCTCATTTTGAGTGGAATCATGCCTGGTCCCAAAGAGCAAGATCCCGATCAGGTTCAGTGGTTCATGCGAATCATTGTAAATGAACTAATTAGACTTTGGAAAGATGGTGTGGTTATTGTAACACCATCCTGCCCTGAGGGACGTCTTATACGCCTTCTCCTGCTTGCTATTTGCTGCGATAAGCCTGCTGCTCATAAGCTCGGAGGATTTGGCGCTCATTCACACACCTTTTTTTGTACACGATGCTGGATTAAACAAAACGACAAAGCAAGCCCACAGGCATACGAGAAAGGATGTAAGTTGGTTTTTCTACTCTTCAAATTGCGGAGCCCTTCTGAAGCAGTTTTTAGTCTTCCGGCCATGTACAAATGAAGAGCACCGTCAACTAGGAAAGAAGTATACAGAATGCAAATCTAATGCAGCTCGCAAAGACTTTGTGAAGACCTATGCTACCTGATGGACTGAATTTGCGCGGCTGCCATACTTTGATCTTGTCCGAATGATTGTTATTGATCCTATGCACAATCTTATCTTGGGTGTGTAATTAATTATTTTCTTCTATGCAGTTGCTCATGTCATTACTTAGGTTTAGTAAAGAATCATTTCTATCATATTTGGGTCCAGGGTAAAATACTCAGAAAGACCAAGGAGCTCCGAGCATTTCATGCAATACTGAGTGATGTAAGTGTTTATATATTTATGGGTGTACACTCAAGCAATCAACTGCATTTCAGCTTCAGCTGCCCTCATACCTCGGGCGGCTCCCTTCACTTATGGGTATACCTGCCGGTGGCTCGCTAACAGCTGATCAATGGCTGCTATTAGCTACCATTGTAGGGCCAATCGCAGTATGTCTTTTGCGCTTGCAGTTTAAATCACTCTTTTGATTCTTGATGTATAGATTCCACAGATATGGCATGACTATATGCTTCCGTCTGATCAAGCACGAGCTCAAAGGACTAAGGCAAATCAAGCACGGCTAGCTCAAAAAGAGAAAATATCAGCCCAACAGCGACAGCGGCGAGCAGCAAAGAAAAATCCACCAACACCATCTACACATATAGCACCAGTCTCTTTAGACACAGTGGAGTCTGCTCGTTCCCGCAAAACTCCTCGAAACCAATTAGAGGAAAGCGAAGACTGTGATGATGATGAATATACTGAATCTTGTCTACATCCAGATGATCCTACTAATTTTCTTAAGCTTTGCAAAGCTTTGCAAATACTGATATCACGAACAGTCACTGATGAGCATATCTCAAGGGCTGATGCTTTGCTTCGAGACTATTGTAAAGAGCTTATCACAGTAAGGATTGATTGTTTCATCTCATTTTAAGCTTGGTACTAATAGCTAGATAGTTATATGGCCCTGATGTTATGAAACCAAACCACCATTACTCAGTTCATACCACTGAATATGTTTACGATTTTGGTCCACTCCATGGATTCTGGACATTTTTATTTGAACGCCTCAACAAAGTCCTTAAAAGCTACAAAACAAATAACCATGGTGGAGGCGAATTGGAAACTACTTTTTTTCGGGAATTTCATAGAACAGTAATGACGTCGAGGATGGTAGGTGCTATATGCTCTCCGTTTGATAAATATTGATAACCTAGTATCAAAACAAGGTTTCCCGTACCGGAGCACCTGGCCAACCAGAATACTTTCGGCATGCAGTGCAATTCATGTTCGAGGCAAGTGCTGATGATCGAGGAACGGTCCAAGCTTTAGCCCGCGAGCTTGATGAGGCCAAAGAGGATGGTATTTATTTTTCTCTATTTATCTATTGTAATCAAGATATGTATCATCAGTTTGTTCCAGATGCTATAACATTTGCTTTCAGCCCACGGTCTGAGACACAAATCTGCGATGGGCAGCTGTATAACAAGTTGCTTACTCGTCTCAAGTCATTATTCCCTCAGCTGAGTTTACGTTCAATTCTCGATTTAAATCCTACATCTTGGAGTGTACCTCTTCAGCAGTCTGCAACATTCTATGACTATGCAATTGTCAACCAGCATCGATATTACGCTTCAAATCGCACGACATCAACATCATCATCACTAGTTGAGGTGGTCGTTTCTGAGACAGGACGAACATGGGTTGGCGAGCTAATGGATATCATTCATATCAATCAAAGCAATGGGTATATTTTTACATTAGGTCATATTCGCTGGTTCCGTCCTCTTTATGTCGATATTTCGCAGACTATTTGGGAGGCATTGTAAGTGAAATTTGTTTTAGTAAGTCCAGATTTCTTGCTGACATGAACGAAACAGTGTTCCTATTGGTGTTAGACTATGGCATGATAGTCAATTTCTCCACGATAATGAAACAGGCCCACCAGCACTTCTTCCATTGCAGTACTTCAAGAACCATGTCGCCCGATTTGATATCACAATCAATGATATGCCTGCTTGGGCAACGATTAGCATTAAAAAGGTAGGCATACCAGCTATGAATAATAGTCTATTTACTTAGTTTACTGCTAATTAATATTTCAGAATTAAAGGACCTCTTGGGATCCAGACAAGCTTTTGGTGCTCGCTAGACCTTCAAGATCCTCTTTCTCCCACATTGCCAAAGTAGCTAGGTCTTCAGGATTGATTTCTTCATCGTCAATTGTAAGCTCGTTCCAACCATCTGGTTTTTCTTCATCAAGTAACATCAATTCGTTTCCAGATTTGTGCAACCAGTCCATAGATATTATGAATCTAGGAACGAGTCCTTTTCTCTGCTGGCGTGGGACATCATGATTTCTGTTTTCTTCAAAACCGTAAAATGTTGCGTGATTGATTTTTTTGCCTTGTTGATCGGACAACTTATCAAGAGCATAATATAGCCGGCTCACCTAACAAATACAAGTGTGAGCAATCAAGTTCTTATCTAACGAGAACATGCAGTGCTTACTTTGTGAGGTCTCCACATCAGTCGTCGAATCTCAAAAAATTTTATTCCTTGTTTAACGGTGATCTTAGATTTCTCCGTCCACAATACAGGATCAACTTTTCCCGTATCATTTTCGTCATGCTCATCTGACATGTACCCTGAATCAAGTGCCAAAGAAAGGCCAGTAATATGATGCTTTTCTTCAAAAAGCGGTAAAGCATCTTTTCGCCGTTCAAATTTCTGTTTGCGCCGATTATTGAGTTTTGATTGCAGATTCTTTTTCTCTTGCTTTGAGGCTTCCTGTGGGTCTTTTTGAGCCTTGTACTTCTTGGAAAGTGTGGCAAAGTATTGAAGAGCAGCACGCCTTATTGTGGGTACATTCAAATCACTTTCTGAAATTAAGCTGACGGTATTAGGTGCCTTTTGGATTTAAATTAGTGCCCCGAAATATTAGTAAGTCAAACGACAATCTATACCTTGGCATTAGAAATAATAGTGGACACAACAGCATTAATAAATCGTGTATTCAGAGGATCACGTCCGAACACCCAGTTCGGTCTCCAATAACCCTCCGCATTTTTATCATTGCCATCGGGTTCAGGGTCAGGGAGAATTAGGATCTGCCCCTTTCCAGCAACTGGTCGTATTTCTCTCACATTCATGAGTGCCTTTGCCTGACTTTGTACTGCATCCTAATTTTTGTGTGAGTCAACTCTTACTTGACTGACTATTATGATATCGACTTACAACCACTGCTTTATTATAAGGTTGTGATCCAGTTTGAGATACAGCCACAGCAGTATCAGAGACAGTAGTTCCAGCATTACTGTCACGGGTACTTGTAGAGAGTGTCTGTATGTATTTCTCGAGCTCCATTATCCGTTGCATTAATACTTGATTACAGCGTGCTTGTTCATCAACTATGAATTGCAGACGGTTGTTTACGTTTACAAGACCCATTTCTACATGCTCCAAACGGTCAGCCGAGAAGGAGATTGATGGCTGAGCTTGGCCTATAGAGAATGTAGAAAGTGATGATGCTGTTAAACGTTCCATACCAGCTCCGCCATTCAAAGCTTCTCCATCCAAACGCGGCCGCTTATGCAAAGGAGTTGTGGGAATATGATCTTGGGATCCGATAGAGCTCTGAGAACTTTGTGACCCAACCGGTGTAGGAGGATGAGGACTAGGATATGCTGATGCACCTGGCATTGATCCTGCATATACCATTGGATTGAAACCTCTTGCGGATTGGTGAGTAGTTTGAGTCAAAGGGGTTCCTTCCATCATGGTATTCTGACCAAGACCTACAACAGCCTGAACACCAGCCGGTATGGACATTCCATAGCTATTAAAGCCTCTATGGGGCCCTCCACTGTTATTAGACATGATTTTCGTGTATAGCAGTGTGTAGAAAGCAGCCTACTAAAATTTCACGCATATTTTCGAAATATTTTTGTGTGATTATATAAGCCAAATATCTTACATCCGTGCTGTTTTTTGGCAGGATATACCTATGTATCACAGAATATCGTGGCATATACTACAGTTTGAAATATGATCAACATTGAATAAACTTTACCAGGAAATTCAAGCAAGCCAAAGTTGGCGCATATCCTACTTGCGGATTAGCCATCAATACCGCCCAGGAATAAGGTCGGCAATCGTGTAAATCCTGCCAAAAGATCGGCAAGTAAACAAACAAAATCTCGGCCTTGTATTTATCCTGATATATACCATATCCCACCATATCCAGCCAAAGGAAATTTGGCCCGAAACGCAGTGAGTAGTGACTGGTACGAAGTGTCACGGTGTCAGATCTAATCTGTCACATATGTCACTAGACTGACATAGTAAGGACAATTCTCTTACAGTCTGTCTTAACCCGTAGCTCTCGGTCACTGTGAACGCCCAAAGTTTGTTGAGGTTATGGCTTATTCAAGAGAACTAATAATAGCTGACAAAAACCGTGCTGAAAACTTTCGGTAAATAGTCGGAAAAAGGTAGCGTAGTTTGACGTGAAATAGCCAAATACTGTGCAGGACGACTACGATCTCTTAAAGTAGTCAGTGACCAAATCATCCCTCATGATGCTTTCTGTTTCCCAAAGA
>Ga0247779_1001751_pt1 | contig 10208 bp, 8 predicted proteins | sample UWRJL221509R5_FD_179925 | JGI IMG/M metagenome (GOLD analysis project Ga0247779, IMG submission 179925) | Plant litter microbial communities from Arlington Agricultural Research Station in Wisconsin, United States - UWRJ-L221-509R-5 | ecosystem: Environmental > Terrestrial > Plant litter >...
TCGACCCGGCCGGCGAACCGCAGGCGCGCACCACCAACGAAGGCAGCCTGTGGCTGGTCTTCAGCGCGATGCCGCCGTCGTGGTTCCACCCGACCGAGGCCAGCGGCCCGCTCGGCCCGTTCACCGACCTCGACCGGCTGCTCGAACGCGCCACCGGCTGCGCGGTGTTCTGGGACAGCATGAAGCTGCTGCAGGTCGACAACCCGAAGCCGGACACGGTGGCGCGCATCGAGCGCTACCTGCGCAGCCTGCGCCAGGCCTGGGCGGCGGCCAGCTGAGCCGGCCGCGGCCGGGAGGCCGCACTGTGCCCCCAGGCCAGCGTAAGCATTTGAAACGTCGGGGCTCGCGGCCGGGCAGGCCCGTCGACGTGCGGCGCGGACGCATCGCGCGACGGCCGGAAACGGCTCGAAACCGGGAGAGAATCGAGGCCGACACGGCGCGGCGGAGACAGGGAACGTTCCCGGCCGCGGCGCCTCGAACCCCGTCTCCGACACGAAGCCACGCCCTCATGACCGCCACCTTCCGCAGCGCCCTGCCTCTGCCCCTGCTCGCGCTCGCCGCCGCCCTGCCGCTGGCCGGCCTCGCCGCCGACGCCGCCGCCCCGCGCGCCATCGCCACCGTCCCCGGCATGCCGCCGGTGATCGACCCGAACAACCTCTACAGCGAGACCGCCGGCCCCGAGCATGTCAGCCCGGCGCTGAAGGACGACCTGGTGCGCGTGTACGTGCCCAACCTGCGCGGCAACTCGGTCAGCGTGATCGACCCGGCCAGGATGAAGGTGGTCGACACGTTCAAGGTGGGCCTGAGCCCGCAGCACGTCGTCGTCGGCTACGACCTGCGCACGCTGTGGGCCGCCAACAATGCGGAGCGCAGCAACAACGGCAGCCTCACGCCGATCGACCCCCGCACCGGCAAGCCGGGCAAGGCGATCCCGGTGGACGATCCGTACAACATGTACTTCACGCCCGACGGCAAGTCCGCCATCGTGGTCGCCGAGGCGCGCCACCGGCTCGACTTCCGCGACCCCAAGACGATGGCGATGCAGTACTCGATCGACGCGCCCAAGTGCGGCGGCATCAACCACGCCGACTTCTCGATCGACGGCAGGACGGCGTTCTTCACCTGCGAGTTCGACGGCTCGATCGCCAAGATCGACTTGGTCGAGCGCAAGGTGGCCGGCTACCTGGTGCTGCCGATGCCGGCCACGCGGCTGAAGGACCGGTTCGTGCCGGCGGGCGGCCCCACCACCGAGGTCTGCACGTCGCGCAAGGGCATGCCGCAGGACATCCGCTTCTCGCCCGACGGCCGCAAGCTCTACGTCGCCGACATGGAGGCCGACGGCGTGCACGTGATCGACGCCGCCACGTTCAAGGAGACGGGCTTCGTCACCACCGGCGTCGCCGCGCACGGCCTGTACCCGAGCCGCGACGGCAGGAAGCTCTACATCGCCAACCGCGGCTCGCACCGGATCCACGGGCCGCGCCACGGCCCGGGCAGCGTGACGGTGCTGGACTTCGCCACCGACAAGATCGTCGCCACCTGGCCGGTGCCCGGCGGCGGCAGCCCGGACATGGGCAACGTCACGGCCGACGGCAAGTACCTGTGGCTGTCGGGCCGCTACGACGACGTCGTGTACCGGTTCGACACCGCCAGCGGCGCCGTGCAGCAGGTCGCGGTGGGCCAGGAGCCGCACGGCCTCACCGTGTGGCCGCAGCCGGGCCGATACTCGCTCGGGCATACGGGCAACCTGCGCTGAGGCGGCGCCGGCGACACGCGCCTCGCGCCTCGCGCGCGCGTCACGCGAGCAGCACGCTGCAGCCGGTCGTCCGGCGCGCCTCGAGATCGCGGTGCGCCTGCGCCGCCTGCGCGAGCGGGTAGCGCTGGTCGATGCGGATCCTGACGGTGCCGTTGCACACCACGTCGAACAGGTCGTCGGCCATCGCCTGCGTGCGCTCGCGCGTGGACAGATGCGTGAACAGCGTCGGCCGCGTCAGGTACAGCGAGCCCTTGGCGGCCAGCACGCCCGGGGCCACCGGCGCCGGCGCGCCCGACGAGTTGCCGAACACGGCCATCAGCCCGAACGGCCGCAGGCAGTCCAGCGAGCCGTCGAAGGTGTCCTTGCCGACCGAGTCGTAGACCACCTTCACGCCCTTGCCGCCGGTGATCTCCCTGACGCGGTCGACGAAGTTCTCGCTGCGGTAGTTGATCATGTGCGCCGCGCCGTATTCCTTCGCGAGCGCGCACTTCTCGTCGGAGCCCGCGGTGCCGATCAGCTCCAGGCCCAGCGCCCTGGCCCACTGGCACGCGATCAGGCCGACGCCGCCCGCGGCCGCGTGGAACAGGATCGCATCGCCGGGCGCGAGCCCCTCCACCGGCAGCGTGCGGCGCAGCAGGTACTCGACGGTCAGGCCCTTGAGCATCATCGCGGCGCCGGTCTCGAAGTCGATCTGGTCGGGCAGCCTGCAGACGTGCAGCGCGTCCATCACGCGCTCCTGGCAGTACGCGCCCGGCCTGGGCGCGGCGTAGGCCACGCGGTCGCCGACGGCCAGGTGCGTCACGCCGTCGCCGACGGCCTCGACCACGCCGGCGCCCTCGCCGCCCGGCGTCAGCGGCAGCGGGTTCTGGTACAGGCCGGTGCGCTGGTAGACGTCGATGAAATTGATGCCGCAGGCGTGGTGGCGGATGCGCACCTGGCCGGGGCCGGGGTCGCCGACCGTGACGTCGACGAGCCGCAGCACGTCGGGGCCGCCGTATTCGCTGATCTGGATCGCCTGGCTCACGGAAGTCCTCCTGCTCGTCGTTGCGGTGCGTGCGGTTTTAGCACGCGGGGCTTGCCCTCGTGGGCGAGTCAGAAGCCGGCGGCCTGGCCGTCCCGGCGCGAGTCGCTGGCGGCCACGTAGCCGTCGGCCGGATCGTCGGACAGCCGCCAGATGAACTGGCCGGAGCCGAAGTCCATGTACGCGTCGACGGTGGCCTCCGACCGGTGGCCCAGCGCGCGCAAGCCGGCGACCAGCCCGGGCGCCATGCCGGGCTCGAAGTCGATCGCCAGCCCCGTGGCCACCTTCCAGCGCGGCGCATCGCAGGCGGCCTGCGGCTGCTGGCCGTGGCGCAGGATGCGCATCAGCGTCTGCACGTGGCCCTGCGGCTGCATGTTGCCGCCCATCACGCCGAAGCTCATCCGCGGCCGCCCGTCGGCGTCGCACAGGAAGCCCGGGATGATGGTGTGGAACGGCCGCTTGCCGCCGGCCACGACGTTCGGATGGCTCCGGTCCAGCGTGAAGCCCTGGCCGCGGTTCTGCAGGCTGACGCCGGTGCCCGGCACCACCACGCCGCTGCCGAAGCCCATGTAGTTGGACTGGATCAGGCTCACCATGCGGCCCTGCTCGTCGGCGGCGGTGAGGTAGACGGTGCCGCCGGACGGCGGCGTGCCGTGCGCGAAGTCCAGCGCGCGCCCGGGCGCGATCAGGCGCGCGCGTTGCGCGAGGTAGGCGTCCGACAGCAGGTGGTCGGCCGTCACGTCGGTCATCGCCCGGTGGTCCGCGACCCAGCGGTAGGTGTCGGCGAACGCCAGCTTCATCGCCTCGATCTGCAGGTGCTGGCCCTCGACGCTGTCGACCGGAAAGCGCGCGACGTCCAGCTTCTCGAGCATGCCCAGGGCCATCAGCGCCGCGATGCCCTGGCCGTTGGGCGGGATCTGGTGCACCGTGCGGCCGGCGAACGCCATCGAGATCGGCTCGACCCATTCCGGCGCGAAGTTCGCGAGATCGCTCGCCGCCATCGAGCCGCCGTGGGCCGCCGAATGCGCCACCAGCGCCGCCGCCACCTCGCCGCGGTAGAACGCTTCGCCCGCCGTCTCGGCGATCGCACGCAGCGTGCGGCCCGCGGCCTCGAAGACGAAGCGCTCGCCGGGCGCCGGCGCGCGGCCGCGCGGCATGAACGCCTCGGCGAAGCCCGGCTGCGCGGCAAGCCCGGGCACCTGGCGCGCCCACTTGTCGGCCACGATGCAGGCCACGGCGTGGCCGCGCTCGGCGAGCTCGATGGCCGGCTCCAGCAGGTCGGCGAACGGCAGCCGGCCGCAGCGCTTCGACAGCGCGACCCAGCCCGCGACCGCGCCCGGCGTGGTGACGCTGTCCCAGCCGCGCAGCGGCAGCGCGCCGCCGTGGCGCCGCTCGAAGTACGCCGGATCCCACGCGGCCGGCGCGACGCCCGACGCGTTGAGCCCCTGCAGGCGTTCGCCGTCCCAGAGGATCGCGAACAGGTCGCTGCCCAGGCCGTTGGACACCGGCTCGACGATCGTCAGCGCCGCCGCCGCCGCGATGGCGGCGTCGATCGCGTTGCCGCCGTTGGCCAGCATGCGCAGCCCGGCCTGCGACGCCAGCGGATGCGAGGTGGACACCACGTTGCGCGCGAACACGGGGCTGCGCACGGTGGGGTACGGGTTCTGCCAGTCGAAGCTCATGTCGTGCCCTGTCTTTGCGCGTCGGACGCGGATCGTCTCACGTCTTCGGATGGGCCTTGGCGAGCATCCAGATTCCCGACAGCACGAACACGGTACCCACGCCGATCCACGGCGTGAACGGCTCGCCGAGGAGCACGATGCCCATCAGGATCGTGCTGAGCGGGCCGATCATGCCCGTCTGCGCCGCGACGGTGGCGCCCACGCGCTCGATCGCCATCATCACCATCAGCACCGGCAGGAAGGTGCACAGCGTGGCGTTGAGCAGCCACAGCACCTGCGGCGCGACGGCCGCCGCGGCCAGCGGACGCGTGAGCGCGAACTGCGCCAGGCAGAAGAGGCAGGCGACGGTGGTGGCCAGCCCGGTGAGCCTCAGCGAGCCGAGGCGGCGCACTTCCTCGCCGCTGAAGACCAGGTACAGCGCGTAGCTCACCGCGCTGCCGAAGACCAGCGCCGCGCCCAGCGCGACGTGCCCGCCGGCGACGCGCAGCTCGTGGCCGAACACCAGCAGCACGCCCGCGTAGCTCACCGCCAGCGCGACCAGCTGCGCGCGCGCCACCCGCCGCTTGAACAGCACGCGGCCGATCAGCAGCACCAGCGTCGGATTGAGGTAGAGCACCAGCCGCTCGAAGGCGGCGCTGACGTAGGCCAGGCCGGCGAAGTCGAGGAAGCTCGCCAGGTAGTAGCCCGAGAAGCCGAGCCCGACGACGACGCGCCAGTCGCGCCAGGTCAGCCGCGCCCGCCCGCGCCCCGCCCACCACGCCAGGCCGACGAACAGCGGCAGCGCGAACAGCATGCGGTACATGATCAGCGTCACCGCGTCGACGCCGTGCCGGTACGCCAGCTTGACGATGATCGCCTTGCCCGAGAACGCGATCGAGCCGGCGGTCGCCAGCGCGAGCCCGGGCCACAAGCGCGGGGGACGCGGCGCCGGGTCGGCGGCGAGCGCGGGCGTCGGGGATTCGCGAGCCATGCCCGAGCTTACCCGGCGCGCCGGCACCGCGGCCTCGCCGCCGGGCAACCCGGGCTTCGCCGACGAGAGGCGGGCCGGCAGGACGGCCGCGCGGCCCGGCTGCCGCCCGAGGCCATGCCGATGCCGCGGGCCGGCGCCGCGAGGGGCGCTGTCAGCGCACTCACCGGCTTGCCCCACCGGGACGAGCGGCTATTTCGCCGTCCACTGCGGCGTGCACCGCAGGATCTCATCCATCGTGGTCAGCCCCTCGGCCACCTTCATCAGGCCGGCCAGGCGCAGCGGTCGCATGCCCTCCAGCATCGCCTGGCGCTGCAGCCGGGCGACGTCCAGCGCGGGATGCATGGCGTCCTTCAGCGGCTCGCTCACCGGCATCAGCTCGTAGAGCGCGGCACGTCCGCGGTAGCCGGTGTTGCGGCAGGCCGCGCAGCCCACGGGCTTCATCGGCCGCAGGCGGCCGCCCAGCTTCCACGGCTGCGCCAGTTCCTCGATCAGCCGGGCCGTGTCGCCGGAGTCGTCGGGCGCCTTGCACGCGACGCACAGCGTGCGCGCCAGGCGCTGCGCGAGCACGCCGATGACCGTCGCCGAGATCAGGTACGGCGGCACGCCGAGATCCACCAGCCGCGTGATGGCCGAGGGCGCGTCGTTGGTGTGCAGCGTCGAGAAGACGAGGTGGCCCGTGAGCGCGGCCTGGATCGCCATCTCGGCGGTCTCGAGGTCGCGGATCTCGCCCACCATGATGATGTCCGGATCCTGGCGCATCAGCGATCGCAGGCCGGCGGCGAAGTCGAGGTCGATCGACTGCTGCACCTGCGTCTGGTTGAACGCCGGCTCGATCATCTCGATCGGATCCTCCACCGTGCAGACGTTGACCTGCTCGGTGGCGAGCTTCTTGAGCGTCGAATAGAGGGTGGTCGTCTTGCCCGAGCCGGTGGGGCCGGTCACCAGGACGATGCCGTGCGACTGGTTCATCAGCGCCTGCCAGCGCTCGGCCTCGGACGCGGAGAAGCCGAGCGCGTCGAACGGCTTGTCGACGGTGCCGGGATCGAAGATCCGCATCACCACCTTCTCGCCGAACGCGGTGGGCAGCGTCGACAGGCGCATCTCCACCTCGGCGCCCGGCATGCCGCCGGCGCCGTCGGGGCGCTTGGTCTTGATGCGGCCGTCCTGCGGGCGGCGGCGCTCGATGACGTCCATGCGGCCCAGCAGCTTGATGCGCGCCGTCATCGCGTTCATCACCGAGGCCGGCACCGAATGGGCCGTGTGCAGCACGCCGTCGATGCGCAGCCGGATCGCGCCCATGTCGCGGCGCGGCTCGAGGTGGATGTCGCTGGCGCGCTGCTCGAACGCGTACTGCCACAGCCAGTCGACCACCTGCACCACGCCCTGGTCGTTGGCGTCGAGCTGGCCCTTGGCCTTGCCGAGCTCGACGAGCTGCTCGAAGCTGTTGGCCGCGGACGCGCCGGTGGTCTTGTTGGCGAAGCGCACCGACGCCGCGAGCGAGTAGAACTCGGGCGTGAAGCGCGTGATGTCCTCGGGATGCGCCAGCTGCAGGCGCACCGGCCGCTTCACGAAGGCCTCGATCTCGGGCACCCAGCCGACGTCGAACGGCTCCGACGTCGCCACGATCACCTCGCCGGCGCTGACCGTGATGGGCAAGGCGCGCCGCATCTCGGCATAGGCCACCGACATCACCTCGGTGACGCGGCCGACGTCGGTGCGCAGCGGATCGATGCGCGCATACGGCAGGTCGAAGCGCGCGGCGAGCCAGCGCGCCAGCGCGTCCGTGTCGAGCACGCGGCCGTCGCGCACGTCCACGAGGCTGGCGCCGCCCAGGCGCTGCAGCGGATGCATGTTGGACGCGCTGTTGCCGAAGCGGCGCACCAGCTTGTCGGCCTCGTCGGGCGCCAGCACGCCGTCGTCGCGCAGCCACTTCAGCAGCTGGCGCAGCTCGAGGCGGCCGTGCGGCGCCGCGTGGCGGCGGCCGGGCGCGGACTTGGCGGGAGGGACAGCGGACATGCGGGCTTTCAGAGGCTCAGCGGCCGCACCATGCGCAGCCACTTGCGCGCCGGCAGGCCGAAGCGCGATTCGATGTTATCCGCGCGCGCCGACAGCGTGTCGCGGTCCGGCACCACCACGCCGCGGCCGGCGATGACGACCGTGTTGCCCTCGCGCGTGGGGCGCAGGCTCCAGACCTGGTCGGCGCCGAACGCCGACGCGATCCGCGCGGCGCTCGCGGCGAAGCTCGCGTCGCGCCCGAACAGGTTGACGGCCATCAGGCCGCCGTGCACGAGCACGCCGCGGCACGCCGCGTAGAACTCGTCGGAGTCCAGCACGGGCGCGGCGGCGTCGTGGTCGTAGAGGTCGACGCTCAGCACGTCGGCGCTCTGCAGGTTGGCGGCGTCGCGCACCCAGGCGTCGGCGTCGGCCTCGACCACCCGCAGCCGCGCGCCGTCGGCCGGCAGCTGGAACCACATCCGGCACGCGCCGATGACGGTCGGGTTGAGCTCGACCGCCGTCGTGCGCATGCGCATCGCCTGGTGCGTGAAGCGCGTGATGGACGCGGCGCCCAGCCCGAGCTGCACGGCGTGGCCGCGGTCGACCTCGTCCTGCGGGCGCCACAGCATCCACGCCATCATGCGCTGCACGTACTCGAGCTCGATGACCTGGGGCTTTCTCACGCGCATCGCGCCCTGCACCCATGGCGTGCCCAGGTGCAGGTAGCGCACCCCGTCCTGCTCGGACATCGTCGCGGGTTCCATCTGCCGGCGGGGGGATCTCATCGGGAAGCAGTCTCGGTGCGAGGAGGCGCCAGATCGTAGCGCGAGAAGACGTCGCGCCACGCCGCCAGCTTGCGCTCGAAGCTCCAAGACGCGTTGGCAGGGCTCGTCGACGGCAGCGCGTGCACGTCGACGCCCAGTTGCGCGGTGATGCGGCGCGAGCGCGCGGACTCGGCGCCGTTGTGCGCCACGGCGCGCAGCTGCGGCGCCAGGGATTTCAGCGATCCCAGGTCGTTGGGCACGGGCACGCGGATCGCGCTGTCGAGGCTGCCTTCGCGTTCGCAGCGACGGTAGACGTCCCACAGGCCCGTCCGGTGGCGCCTCAGCGCCTCCAGCCGCCGCGCATACGTCATGGAGACGAGGTCCTCGTCCCACAGCGCCGACAGCAAGGGCCAGAAGTTGTTGCGCGGGTGCCCGTAGTACTGCTGCGCGGCCAGCGAGGCCGCGCCGGGGAAGCTGCCGAGGACGACCAGGCGCGTGTCGGCGGCGATGACGGGGGCGAGGCCTTCGAGCATCGGGCGATTGTGCCCGTGCCGTCGCCGCGCGATGTTGCCGGGGCCTGCGCGGGCCGGAACACGCGCTACTTGCCGACCGCCTTGTTCCAGCCCTCGTGGATCGCGTGGCCCGTGGCCTTCGCGCCGTCGTGGATCGCGTGGCCGGTCTTGCGCAGGCCCTGGTGGATGGCGTGGCCCGTCTCTCGCGCGCCCTGGTGGATCGAGTGCCGCGCGCGGCGCGCGTCCTGGCGCACGCTGCCGCTGGAGGCCGCGTGGCCGTCGTGATGCGCGTTGCGGTCCTCGGCGCGCGCGTCGTTGTGCGCCGCGTAGGCCGCGTCCATGCGCTGCTGGCGCGCGGCGTCGGCGGACTCCTGCGCGAAGGACGAGGCGGACAGCGCGGCGATGGCGACGGCGATGGTGGCGTGGAGCTTGTTCATGGAAGACCTCGGAGATGCCTGCGGCGGCGCGGATGCCGGATCATCGCAGATGGGCCGCGGCGAGCGCGCTCACTTGAGCAGCGTCGCCTTGAAGTGCATCCACACCAGCGTGCCGCCGTCGATCTCGGGCGCGGCGGGGCCGACCGCGCGCTCGGCCAGGCGATTGTCCGTCGCCAGGCCCGGGATGACGTGGCCGCTGCCGTGCAGCACCACCTGTTGCGACAGCTGCCCGCCGACGCAATGCGAACGCACGACGCGCTCGGCCCAGCGATGGCGCTCGTCGGCCGCCGGGTCGGTCATCGCCTCGCGCGCGGTGGGCGCGGCGCAGCCGGCGCGGTCGGCCCAGAAGCGGAAGGTGTCGTCGGCCGAGCGCAGCGCGGCCTGGGTCTCGCCGCGGCGCACGGTGCCGTCCACCTGGCCGCCGAAGGGCGCGGCCGGATCCTCGGTGCCGTTGACCGCCAGCCAGGGCAGCGGACGCGGCGACTTGCAGTTGCGCGCCAGCGCATCGGGCATCGTCGACAGCAGGCTGGCCGCCGCGCGCAGGCCCTCGCCGGCGTCGCACGCGAAGCGCATCGTCATGAAGCCGCCGTGCGCCGAGCCCACCATGAACACCGCGGACGGATCGCCGTGGTCCTGCGCGATGACCTCGGCGATCACGGCCTTGAGGAAGCGCACGTCGTCGACGGCCGGCGCGCCGGTGACGCCGCGGGCATCGTTCCAGTGGCGATCGAGCGCCTCGGGCGCGACGACCAGGAAGCCCTCGCGCGCGCCCAGCGTCGGCAGGCTCGTCTCGCGCCAGATGTCCTCGGCCGACTGCGTGCCGCCGTGCAGCAGCACGACCACGGGCAGCCGCCCGGGCCCGCGCGCGGCCGTCGCGGACTGCACGAGGTAGCTGCGATCGAGCCCGCCCACCGCGATGTGGCGCCGCCGCGCGGTGGCCACGCTGCCGCGCTCGGGCATCGCCCCGCCGGCGGTGCGGGCGCGCATCATCGACGAGGCCAGCAGCGCGTCGGAGGCGGCGCCGGCCATCGCGGCCGCCGCGGCCGTGCGCGCGGGCACCGGGGCCGCCGG
>Ga0247779_1001752_pt1 | contig 10204 bp, 10 predicted proteins | sample UWRJL221509R5_FD_179925 | JGI IMG/M metagenome (GOLD analysis project Ga0247779, IMG submission 179925) | Plant litter microbial communities from Arlington Agricultural Research Station in Wisconsin, United States - UWRJ-L221-509R-5 | ecosystem: Environmental > Terrestrial > Plant litter >...
AGTCACATTCGCGATTTCGCCGGAGTTGTATTACAATCTCCTAGGTTATTGAAACAATTTGAGTTGCCTTGTCGCTTCGCGTTCTGTTACCAGCGAGAACTTTAGCCGAAACCAAATCAGGAATGAGTGTGGGAACCAGTCAAGGGGGTGTCGTCGCCGAGATAAATGACTTTCCTTGTACGTCCATTCAGCGCGTGGCCCATTCTAGTTGCTTAACAATCTCTTCATCATTCCCCCATGAAATGCCAGTAGACAATACTAGGGTTATTTCCCCTCGTCGAACCCAGAAGAAACTGACAGAAGAGGAGCTCAAGGATATCGATCGTAAACGACTGCTAGGTGGGCAGTAGTAGACCATGTGATGTCGCTAATACAGATTATGCTCATTGATGAATTGTAGGGGAGCTTTCTTGCGCGGAGTGTCGTCGACTCAAGCTTCGATGCGATAAAAAATTGCCTTGTGGATCATGCTACAGACGAGGATGCGAAAGTATCTGTCCCTTAGGTGTGTCCTAATCCCTTGAAACAATGCGCATCTGACCGACCTCTTGCCTTTTACTAGGGATTCTGGCCGCTGGCCAGGGTACAAGGTTTGTCCTTTTATGGGCTTTCCTCGAGCAATTTTGACTGGCACATCAACAGGTTTATACTAGCTGACACTGAACAACTTCACGAAAAGATTTACGAGATGAGCAATCGAATACGACAGCTGGAAGACGCGTTGGCTATACTTCAGTCAACAGTATCCGACCAAAGACATCCATTGCTTACTGATGAATTGTTGAAGATCAAGTTCGGTTCGGAAGCCATAAATGCGCGAGAAATGCCAGCCGAAGAAAAGGATACTGCGACGAACAAATCTATAGACGCGCTTGGGACGTTAACACTTGGAAGCTCTGGAGAAATGCAATATTTTGGACGGTCTGCTGGGTCAGAGGTGCGTTTACATTGCGGACATATCGTGTTTGACTCCTTATGCAACCATTGTGCTGTAGACTCTCATGATGGTTTGTCTGAATTTTCTCATCGGGGAAATATTATTGACAATAACCGCCAACAGAGAGCTGGAGAAGAGGCCGATGACTCCTCTGACGAAGATCAAGAAGGTAACAACACGCCGCATGATGTCTTTTTCGAAATCGAAAAACTGGCGAATCTATTTCCTTTTACTACGAAGTCACGACCGAACCTCCACGGCGGGCTTCAGCTAGTTGAAACTTTTTTGCCACCGTACGAAAGGGCTTCGGAGCTTTGCGACTTGTATATTAAACATGGTTCATACTTTTTCCGCCCAATTAAGCCAGACGACTTGCTCGAGGGGCTATTTCCAGCCATCTATAATAAAAGGAAGGATCAGTCCCAGGCTCTTGACTCGGCTCACGCGACCGAAGGCCATACCCGAGATGGCTATACCCCACATGCCCTGGCAACTCTTTATTTTGTGTTCGCCCTCGGTTGTCTACTTGACTTGACCCGGGCGCCTTACAACTCAGAGGCCGAGCGATACTACGACCTAGGAAGGGCTGCACTTTCACTGAGGCCTATTTACGACTCGCCGAATATGGACTGTGTTCAAGCTCTTGGGTTAATGGCTACTTACCACAGTTTGGCTGGAAAGAAATATTCCCGAGATAGTGCAGTGCGTCATCATCTGTCCTTCAGCATATCTCACGATTGACAACCTGGCAATGTACAGTGGTGTGCCATGAGTTTCGCCGCAAAATTAGCTCAAAGTGTTCGTGACATGATACATGCGTGAAAATCGGTGTGCTTGCTGATGATTTTTTTCTTTTTCAGATTGGCTTGCGTGAGTACTTTCTCATTTAACACCACGACCGAGCCACTCATGCCTAGATGTCAATATAGACAGAGATAGCGCGCGATGGAATATGGATACAAAGACTGTTGAAAGACGAAGGAACCTGTTTTGGGAGGTCTTCTCAGCCGATGTCTCACATGTAAGTTGCTCTCTGCGCATAATATTCTGCGGAAGATTGAGTACATCTCAGAGTTTAGCCCTGGGCCGTCCTCCGGCCATTCATCTTTCCTACGTTGATTGTGAATTTCCATTAGACGATGATGCTTCGCTAAGCAGTGATGCAGAGCATCAAAATGGATGTACGTGCTATCATCCTCATTAAAAAGTACTCCTTTGATTTTAATTTCAATCTCCTCTATAGTTTGGCGAATGAAACATATGTTTGCGAAGAATATATATAACTCCGTGGCCGATGCTACCTTGATTGCCAAATCTCCAAGTTATAATACCATTCTTGATTTAGATCGAAAGGTCAGGGAAATCTCGTTCCCCGCTTCGTTCAACCCTTATGTGACGAGAGAAGCGGGACTGGAAATATTTCATTCAAGCTCTCTATCCCTGAGGGACTTCTATGCAAGTCAGAATAGGACAGTGAGTAAGTATACTTGTTTTATTTAAATTTAAATTTCTCTAATATGTATTGAAATTAATTAGCGATGATTTATCTACACAGAAGCTTCTTCGCTCAGGCCATGCTAGATCATCCAAACAACCCACTTCTGAGCCCTTTTGCACCGTCTTTCCTGACTGCTTACCGTAGCGCATCTGTGATTATCAAAGCTTCTGCTCATCTTTTCGAGAGATGCGCAGAAATGGCCATGCGCTTATGGTTCTTGATGTATCATACTTTCTCGGCGGCGGTACGTTTCTTCCACAAAGCTTGGTTGACTTTGACTTATACTATTCATGAAGGTCATTGTGGGCACAGTGGTTACACGTTCTCCAAACTCCAACATTGCCTCCATTGCCATGCGAGATTTTAACGTTGCTCTGGCTTTGTTTGAAAAGACAGCTCTTCAATCACAGAGAGCAAAAATTGCTCTGGTGAGATGTCATTTACCTTTCTCATTTTCGTCGGTTTATTTACCTCATAAAAGGGCGTATTGCTGAAACTACGAGAAAAGGCCGACCGGGCCTATGAACAGTTTAATGCATCCGGAACCGAGGTTACCTCTTCGTACGGGAACACCATGGACGAATTGGAAGACGATCTCGCAATATTCGGGGGACAAATGAAAGTTTTGGATAGAAAGGGAAAGCATGGTCATCAAAAGTCGTCTTCGGTTTCTGGTGGAGGTAGTATTACCACAGCCACGAGCAACAGTGGTTCAGCATCGCAGTCGCCTGCCTCCACACCCAGCTCCAGCGTGTCGCCTATTATGAACCCTACTGCGCTGAATTTAGGCTCAATGGGCTTGGAAATGCCAGACGTTCATCCTTCTTTGATTACATATCTAAACCAAGACGCAGTTAGGAGAGCAATTCAGGCTGGTCAGTCAGTCTCTGCCCAGGGAAGCCCAACCCAGCAACCTACAATTCTGGCTCAATTCCGTCCACAGCAACAAGATAATCCAGGTCTCGGTGGTGCGAATTCAACTCTTCCAACAGCCTCCTATGGATTTAATACTTCCAATTTCGGTGCACCGTCGTCGGATGATTGGTCACGCTTTGGAACATTTGGCGAAAACAACAACTCTTCTGCCGAGTCTTCAAGATCTGCTTTCGGGTTTTACCAAGATGCGGACTCCTCAATGGGCATGCGTGGCGAACAAGTGGAAAGAAGCCAGCTGGCTGCATCTTCCAGGCTTGGTACGAATCCGATATTACAGGGATTTGGAACGATGCCGAGCATGTATTCCGGGCCAAATAATCCTCTTCATCGTGCGCAGTCAACAAGTCAATATTTCAGCCAACCCTCATATATGCATGCTGCCGCTGCGCCTGACCCGTATGACGATATGCATACGAGAGGAGGAATGGGCACTAATTTACCGAGTGGATCTACCTGGGTCGAAGGTTCAGGGAATCCAATGGACACCGCAGGGGCCGTAGAGATAGGTCTTTCTGGAGAAAGTAGAATGGAAGCGGGATGGATGGCTTTGATGCGTGATTATGGGATCATGGACTCTAGTTGATTCGTATTTTTTCTTTTGATATTCAACGGTTTTGCATAACTTATTAATTGAAACGCAGGTATCATGTATGAGAATCATTCTTTGTATGTATTAAACACGACAATCGCTGAGAATTTATGAACCATGAGTCCACCATGAAGAGATAAAATTTAAGAGAGTAGCATGTCGGATGGAGATGAATGAAATGATATCGATAAAAGGAAATATTGAACCATAGCTTGGTGGATGCAAAACATCTTGCGGAGGACCCGATGTTGAGTAAGATTCTCTGAAAGCTGGTGCCTCCAAGAACAGAAGATATAGGCCGGTCACCTTGGTGAAAATTCCGCCGTCATTTTGGCGTTGGGGGGCTAGCAAATTGCTTGTTTAAATTTTTGAAGTACGTGACTTGAAAGCAAAACGCGTCTGGGCGAGGCGTGCCAAATTTCTGAGGGCTTGTAAAACGCAACGCACACCAATCCGGATGCACGAAATACCAAGAAAGAAGAAGGATGGGATGGGTGGGAGAAAACCTTTGAGCGGATGAGCAAAGGGCTCGAGAGGGTGAAATAATTCTCAAGACTTGCTGGCACAGGAGAGATTTCTTTTCTGCATATGTATATACATATTGAGGTACTAAAACATGACAAAGTCCAAAATGGATCATAAAAATTCTTGGGGAAGGATGAGAGGGTCATATAATACCTCAATCATCTTACAGGGGAACCCAACTCAGGGTTTAACTCCTAAGAAATCAGCCGAAAACGTTCGGGCTTTTCTTATCTAGTAATTCCGATAAATGTACCCCAAGGCTAATCCTGAGAAACAAAAAAATATACATATATAGTATTTATCTAACGAGGTTTACCTGCGGGATACAGATACACTGGTGGGCGCCTGCAGTGTAGGCTTGAGCTTATTAAAGTACTTATGAAATAGGGAATCTGTCGATGTTTAAAAAGTCAATTCAGACTCTAATAAGCTTATAACAGAGAGCACTCCTTCATTGTGAAGCTAGAACAGGCTGTGAAATGTGAGTGCTATAGACAAGAGGTCGTTAAGCAATTCTATGGGCGCTAGATGCCACGTTTGATCTTGATAACTTCATAGAAATAACCAGATAGAGCTCAATATTTCTTACATATATGGAGTGAAATTGTAATGTATACAGGGAATTCATGATCTTATTAAGGACCACAAACAGCAAACTTAATCCAAGAAGTTTTACGTTGTAAGTAATATTCTGAAAAGGGGTAAAATTCCTAAAAAGGAAATTAACGTGGCGGTGAATTCGTCACGCCCCGCAGCTCGTCGTCGTCGACAGCGAGCAGGGCTTGTCCCAAACCACCACAATGCCAAAACGAAATGGCGCTGCTGCTTTATGCAGGGTCATTCTACTTTCTCTTACTACCTTACTCGTCGCAGGCCAGTCGAAACCCGAACATACCGTTAATTCATTCAGCAATCTCCCAGCCAGGCTTTTCTTTTTCGATGATACAGAGGTATATAGTCACCCTGATGCACATTTCAAGTTTATTCTAATATTTTTAGGTCGTCGTCTACCATGATATGATGGAAGGAGATGTTCATGTGTCGCAGGACGAAGGGAAAACATGGAAACTCGCGGATGGGGTACCACCAGGCAAGGCAAATCTAGTCGTTGAGCACCCTACGGACCCTCGATACGTGCGTGGAATGATGTAACCTCTACTCCCATACTGACTCTCTGTACAGGCCTTTATACTCACCGCAGGAACTACGCACTATCGAACTGAAGACCGGGGAAGGACATGGCGTCCGTTTGAGGTCCCACACCCTCCTGCGGATGTTGCGCGTCCATTGTCGTTCCATTCAGACCCCAAGAAATCCGGGCACATTCTCTACCAGGGTCAATCATGCGACCGCAAGGGATGGAGTCCAGTATGCCACGACGAAGTACGTGCTTGCATTCATATGGGCGACTTGTATTGACGCGCGTCATAGACCTACTACACTAAGGAAGCATTCTCTGACGACACCAAACTTCTTCTTAAAGACGTCAGTCGTTGTCAGTTTGCCCATAGCTCGAAGGATTTCAAGCATGAAGCCCACGAAGACCTAATTTACTGCGTGGCATTCGATTCTGGATCGGCGTCGGGTTCTCATACACTTTCTGCGAGTCGTTTGTTCTCCAGCACCGATTTCTTCCAGACGAAAAAGGTGGAGGATCTAGGAATTGGGAAGCAGGCGAAAGGTGTCATAGCGTTTGCCATCGTCTCAAAATACGCTGTCGTGGCTCTCAAAGACTTGAGTCCTTCTTCCAATGGTGAAATGCTGCTATACGTGACAATCGACACGAAGACATGGGCAAAAGCGCATTTCCCACATGCTACGTCAGCCAAGCTGCGCGAGAATGCCTACACGATGCTGGAGTCCACGACACATTCCATGGCTGTGGACGTACTGCTTCACGATAGAAGTAGCATCGGTACTTTGTTCGTCAGTAACTCGAACGGCACGTACTTTGTGGAGAGCCTGAAGGATACGAACAGAAACAGCTTAGGATTCGTCGACTATGAGAGGATATACGGGGTCGATGGAATAGGACTAGCAAATATTGTATCGAATGCTCAGGATGTGGAAGCACGCCAGGCGAAGAAACGCGTCAAGACACGCATAACTTTCGATGATGGGAGTACTTGGGCCCCTGTAGTCCCACCGAAGGAAGACGCCGATGGGAAGCAGTTTAGCTGCGATATCTCAGACGAAGAGAAATGTTCACTGCACTTACACTCCGTCACCTCGCCGCACAACTTTGGCCGTATCTTCTCCTCTCCAGCGCCTGGTTTTGTAATGGGTGTAGGCAATGTTGGCGAGAACCTGTTAGAATATGAGCATTGCGATACATTTCTTAGCACGGATGCCGGTCTATCGTGGAAGATGGTCAGAAAAGGTGCACATAAGTATGAGTTCGGAGATCTAGGCAGCATCTTGGTTATTGTGGATGACGAGGAGTCAACGAACGATATTCTCTACTCGCTTGACCTGGGTAAATCTTGGTATGCTATGCTCTTCGTATTCGTCCTACTATCCTTGCTTAACATTTACAAGGCAAAAATACGAAATGGATGTCAAACTGCGCGCTCGTGGTCTTCTTACTCTACCGGACTCGACGTCGCAGAAATTCCTACTTCTGGGTCAGGTCTCTAAGAAGGACCAGTCAAGTCATGCTGGACGAGTTGTCGTGGTGTCGCTGGACTTCTCCCGCACGAGAGGCGATATATGCACAGACAGCGATTTTGAGAGGTGGTACGCTAGACCAAAACACTCTGAGTGCTTGATGGGCCGCAAGGTACGTACCCTCGAGTTTGCAAGGCCAAGCCGAACTGTTGTGTTTACAATCATGCTCTATAGCAATGGTACAAGCGCAGAAAATTGGATGCAAACTGCTATGTTGGACATAAGTACGAAGATCCTGTCGTTCAAGAGGATGAATGTGAATGCACGGACGCCGATTACGAATGGTGCGTTTCTGTTTTAATCGATGCAAAAATGTGCATGGACTGCTGACTGAAACTCAATACTAGCGATTACAATTTTGTGAAAAACGGAGATACGTGTGTACCTGTTGGACCAGAACCCGTTCCAGCAGATGCATGCACTGGCAAAGATCCAACTAAAGAGACTTACATGGGATCCTCAGGCTACAGAAAAATCCCGGGAAATTCTTGCAAAGGCGGCTTAACGAAAGATGAAAGGGTAAAAAAGTCATGTACTGAGGGTACGTTTGTTTTCTCCTCCGTTTAGTCTTTAGCATTCTCTAATCCATTTCTATAGCTCAACCTGACGAAGGTGAAATCACCAATCGCAAAGTTTGTCTTTTTTATATGTTATATGATCAAAGAACTGAACCTCTTTCATCATTAGACACAATTCCACAGCCAAGTCGTGCAACATGCATATTTCAAGGACTCTGAAACCATTCTTGCTCGCCTCAATGATCATTCCATATGGCAGTCGAGCAATGAAGGTTACATCTGGACGCAACTCGAATCAGATAAAAAATTCGTCCGCTTCTATCACCACAAGTATTCTAATGACCGCGCTTACCTTATCACGGAACACGACGAATATTTCTACACGACTGATACCGGTAAAAACTGGTGGTCCGCTAAGGCTCCTGCGCCTCCAAGTCCGTTTGCCGGGGACATTTTATCTTTCCATCCAACCTCTGACTACCTGATCTGGATGGGTGTGAAAGACTGCGGTGGTAACCAGCAAAACTGTCACTCCGAGGCCTTTTATTCGTTGGATCATGGGCGAACATGGAATCTCATAGAGAAATATGTTCGAAATTGTGCCTTTGCAAAGGAGGCGAAGCTCAATGCGGACCCCAAGGAAATAGTATGCGAGTCTTATACGGAGAAACAGGGTAATCAGCGATTCTTGGCGGGCAAACCCTTAGAGCTGGTTATCGGCTCGAATTTCTATTCCAATAAGCAGAAGTTATTTGACTGGGTGGTTGGCTTTGCTAAATTCTCGGAATTCTTTGTCGTTGCTGAGGTTAGTCTTTCCTCTAGTTTATCAGGCCTTTATTTATAACATGTGCTTTGCCTGTAGATGATGCCCGATAAACGTTCTTTGGAGCTGCAAGTGTCACTGGACGGAAAACATTTTAGTACAGGAAAATTCCCTCCCAGTATGCACCCGGATACCCACGTAAGTTTTATCAACTGTATCTTACGATTTGTCCTCTAACGACTTTCTCTTACGCAGGCCTACACTGTACTTGAATCAAGCACCGACTCCCTCTTCTTGCACATGACTATGACCGAAAACGACGAACCACCATACGGAGCAATCCTCAAATCCAATTCCAACGGAACCTATTTCGGTATATCCATCGAGAACGTCAACCGCGATGCTGCTGGATTTGTGGACTTTGAGAAAATGCAAGCGTTAGATGGAATCGCGTTGATCAACATTGTGGCGAATCCGGTTGAGGCCAAGCTTAGTGGGAAGAAAGTGATACAGAGTAGGATCACACACAACGATGGTATGTTTTTGCACCTGCAAATATTTGAGAATTCTCATGACGTCTTCAGGTGGTACATGGACTGCTCTCAGCCCTCCTAAACTGGATTCGCAAGGGCGTCCTTATGACTGCCAGACCACGGTATCTATCCATCGTTCTGTTTTTCATCAAGACTTAACTGACCACCTTTCGTCCAGAAATGCCAACTACATATTCACGGATATACTGAGAGGATTGACCCGAGAGCATCCTACAGTACGCCATCTGTGCCTGGTTTGCTCATGGCTGTTGGCAATGTTGGGGAGTCCTTGGCTCCATATAAAGATAGTGACACTTTCCTCAGTCGTGACGGTGGGTTCACATGGCAAGAAGTGCACAAAGATGCCCACCTCTGGGAGTTTGGCGATTCTGGGTCTGTCTTGATTTTGGCAAACGATGAAGAACCTACAGACTTCGTGCTTTTCAGCACCGACGAAGGTCTTAACTGGAGGGAATATAAGTTCACCGAGGAGAAGATGAGGGTTAGGACCATCATCACCGTGCCTGAAGATACAAGCAGAAAATTCATCTTGTTGGGAGATTTCCAGCGAACCGCTGGCTCTGCTATGATACAAATTGATTTCTCCTCTTTGACCCGCAAACAGTGTAAGCATATTATTGATTAACAAAAACAAAGTTTGTATCTGATTGTTTTTTAGGCGAAATTAATATTGAGGATCCAGGCCACGATGATTTCGAACTCTGGAGCCCGAGCGAGGAGCGAACGGAACAATGTCTTTTCGGGCGACAGGTGCGCCGCCTTTTATTTTTTGGGAAAATTGCCGTTCTCATTTATTTTTGTAGACCCTTTATCATCGCAGAGCTCGCAATGCCAATTGTGTGGTCGGCAAGCTACCCAAAGCTGCCGACAAGGTCGTAGAAAATTGTGGTTGTACAAAAGCTGACTTTGAATGGTAAATCTGTCCCTTTTAACCTGGTTTATTCACCAATCTGATCACTTCCTTTTAGTGAATTCAACTACGTCAAAGATGGAGAGGATAACTGTGTACTGGTACCTGGAACCACTCCATTGCCGAACGACGAGTCGTGCTCAGATGGATCTGGTTTCTGGTACGATCGCACACCTTACCGCAAGATTCCCTACTCGACTTGTGAGGGTGGTAAGCGCCTAGATCGTGGAGATGAACATGTCTGCCCTGGTTTCAAGTCCAAGTCGGGTTGGTTCTGGTTCTTCATGCTCCTCCTTCCTTTCGGTTT
>Ga0247779_1001753_pt1 | contig 10202 bp, 6 predicted proteins | sample UWRJL221509R5_FD_179925 | JGI IMG/M metagenome (GOLD analysis project Ga0247779, IMG submission 179925) | Plant litter microbial communities from Arlington Agricultural Research Station in Wisconsin, United States - UWRJ-L221-509R-5 | ecosystem: Environmental > Terrestrial > Plant litter >...
GGGACCGACGGCAAAGTTGTCATTACAACTGGCGGAACATGCGATCACATCCTGCGCCGACGATGTTACCGTCGTGTCGGAGAGTCTCCGGCGATATCTGCGGGAAAAATACGATTGCCGCGCCCACTACATCCCCAACGGGGTGCCACGGAAACGAAAGGTCCCTGCCGGCGACTTTCTGCGCCGGCATCAGCTTGAGCCGGGCAAATATTTTCTCTTCGCCAGCAGATTAACGCAGGAGAAAGGCTGTCATGACCTGATCGCGGCCTTTAACAAGACCCCCACCCATCTCAAGCTGGCGATCGCCGGCGGTGTCGGGCCACAGGATTATGCCGGGCAGTTGAAACGCATGGCCGATCCGACGCGGACCGTCTTCCTTGGCCATCTCGCCGGAACGGAATTGGCGGAGGCTTTCAGCAACGCCTATGTGTTCGTCCTCCCCTCCTATATCGAAGGCATGTCCATGGCCTTGCTGGAAGCCACGGCCTTCGGCGTCCCGGCATTGGTCAGCGATATCGAGGAAAATCGGTTCGTGGTGGGAGATGGCGGTTTCCATTTCGCTGTCGGCAATGTTGACTCGCTGCAGGCGGCACTGACGTTGCTGACCATGAAGCCGGAGCTTGTCCATGAGAAGGCGCAGGCCTTGGCAACCGTCCCCCTGCCCGATTGGGACGAGATCGCGCTGCGCTACGATCGATTCTATCGACAGCTTTGCAATGGGACAGACGGGAACCGGATTGGCGGGGAAGAGCAATGAGTCGACGACTGGTATCGAAACTGGCCGCCTTTACGGAAGCGCGCTTGAGAAATTTCGGGTGGGATGCCGGTATCATCCTCTTTGCCCGCATGCTGCAAAATGCCAATGGCTTCCTGTTATCGGTCATCATCGTACGTAAATTCGGTCTGGCGGCGGCCGGTTCGCTGACCATCGCCACCATCGCGACCGTCATCCTCGGTACGTTCTGCACCTTCGGACTGCCTTATATCTTTGCCCGGGAAGAGGCGGAGAATGCGGTCCGCAATACAGTCGGTTTGGTGGCCTGGTTCGCCGCGATCGCTGTCGCGGTTCCCACCAGCTTGGCACTGGGCTTCACCACCGGCCAAGGCTTCGACGAAGCGATCGTGATATTTCTGCTATCTCTGGCAGGGCCTTTCTTTGCCCAGACCAATGTGGCGAATTCCCTTCTGGTACTGCAGAACCGCGCTCAATATATCGTCTTTGCGCCGGTGGGAAATTTATCCGGGCTGATTATCGGCTATTTTTTCGCCAACACATTGCTCGAATTCGCCCTGATCCTGACGGGATGCCGCCTGGCCGGCACCTTGATCATCTTCCTTTGCTTGCCACTGGCAAAGATTCACTGGCGGGCGTTCGGGACATGGATCCGGCGCGGCATGCGGTTCCTGACGGCTGACGTCATCAACCTGGGTGCCGATCAGGCATCGGTGATGATCGCCTCCTACCTGATGACCCGGCCGGAACTGGGCATCTTCGGTCTTTGCCGGCAGATGCTGACGCTCAGCGATACGCCCGGCTGGTCCAGGCTCGTCGCCTGGTATCCGAAAGTATATGCAGATCCACGCGGTACGCTCCCGCTCTATACGCGCCAGATGGTTTCGCTCGGTATCTTCTGCGCCATTTGTGTCGCCGCCTTATCCGTGCCCCTGGGCTATTGGATTTATCATCTGCCGCATTTCGCCCTTCTCGCACCCCTCATGCTCTGCAGCGTGCCGTTCCGCTATCTCGTCGGCATCTACGATATGGGATTGCGCGCCATTGGAGCAGTCAGAGCCACCAATGAAGTCACGCTCATTCGGTGCGCCCTGGTCATCACCTTGTATAGCCTGGGTATTTTCCTGGCCGGAATCTACGGCGCCATCGTCGCCACCATTGTCCTGGGCATGATTTCTGCCTGGATCACACGCATCATCCTGAAACGGAACATGCCGCCGTTATCGCGCGATGTCGTGCCCCAATCGGGAATTGTGCCGATAGCGGGCGGACCTGTCTCGGAGCTGCCCGCATGAGTGTCTTTCGGGAAGCAGTTCACAGCGAGAGCGAGGTCGTCGAACATATAGCGCCGGCCAAGGCGACCAACGCTTTCTACGCGTTCTACCTGCGCTTTACACCGCTTCTGTGGATGCTGGGTGCTCTCATTCCCTGCGCGGCGATCATGCTGGTGAAGTTGGCGATTGAGCATTGGCCCAAGGGCCGCCTGATCAACTTCGTCATCCACACCTGGATCGCGATCGCGATCGCTCAGGCGAGCTGCTCCATTCTCAATGGCCTGATCCAGCATGATCTGGGGACGGGCTTGCGCAACGCGATGTCCTTCACCGCGATTGGCTGGCTGTTCGGGGCGCTGGCAATTGCCGTGGGGAACGGCTGTTCGCTCAGCAATCAGCAGACAGCCCGCCTCGTTGCCAAGCTGGGCGGTTACATCGTTATTCTTTCTGTCATTGCCGTGATTGGAACCCTGCTCAATATCCACGACCTTAGAATGTCAACGCCGCTTGGCATGATACTGCCGAGCGGGAATGCAACCAACTTCTATGCGTCGATGACCATCTATCAACGTGAAGATACGTTGGGCGAGGCTCGTACGCGGCTTATTCTCTTCTTTCCCTGGGCAACCGCCCTTGGCCTGGGCGGATTGGCCATCGCGCTGATCAGCACCCGGGTGGAACAGTTCAGATGGCGCATCATCGGCATGGCCGGCGGTGCCATTGGTGTTGTTTTCAGTTGGAGCCGGATCGCCATCGCGTCGATGGTGCTGATCGGCGCCATGCTGATCTTCATCAGGTTGCCACGCTATCTAAAGATCTTGAGTGCTACCTTGGCGGCGGTCGGACTTTATGGGCTTACCGTCCTGGGATTGGACCCGATAACCCTCGCCACCGATATGCATGCGGCGGCCGATCAAGCCCGTGCCGGCTCATCGCTCGCCCGCGATCTTATCTATCAAAAGAGCTGGGAAGGCTTCCTGCGGTCTCCCATCATCGGCAATGGCTGGATCGGTGAATCGGTTCATCGCACCGAAAATCTGCCAATCGGCAGCCATTCGACGATCTACGGGGTGTTATATACAGGCGGGACCATCACCTTCGCCTGCTACGTACTGGCCATGGCATTGACCGCCATTGCCCTCCTTTATTCGATCTATCATTGGCGGATGGAGAAGGAACGACAGCAGAATGCCATTGTCGGTTTGTGCCTGTGGTTGAGCCTGGTGCTCTATTGCCCGTATGAATCGCTGTTCAGTCTGACCCTGCCCTGCCTTTATCTATTTGTCTGGATCGGCGGTGTGATCCCCGCTGGGCGCGCGGACAAGCCGGCACCTGCCAAAGTGGCGCAACGCAGCCTCGTGTTCCACGATGTCGCCCTTCGTGCCAGCGGCCAGCGCTTCAATGCCGGATATCCATCACAGCAAGAGCCACAGCGGGATAATGCCGAAAGCCGGCCCTCCGCCTTCAATTTGAAACGCCAGAGCAATGGAGAGAATCATGGTATGGCTGGTAAAAGACAGCGCGCCTCTCAGCAATTCCGCACCGATCCTCAGTATCGTGATTCCGGCGTATAACGTCGCTTCCTATATTGAGGCAGCGATTGATTCTGCCTTGGCCCAGACAATCGGTGACCTTGAAGTCATCGTTGTCGAGGACGGCTCGACAGATGACACGGCAGATGTCATCGCACAGGTAAGCGCACGGCATTGCGATCCGCGTCTGAAGGTCCTGCACCGTGCCAATGGTGGTTTGGCCGCAGCGCGCAATACCGGCATCCTGATGTCATCCGGTCAATATATCGGCTTCCTTGACGCGGATGATATCTGGCTGCCGACGAAGGCTCAACGGCATATCGACCTAATGCACCTTGATCCCACGATCGGCATCAGTTTCAGCAATTCTAGATATATTCTGGAAGATGGCACGATAACACCGCATCTGCTGCAGGCCGACAAACTGCGGCCGGGCTTTCACGACATGATACGCCGCAATCATGTGGGAAATGGTTCCGCGCCAATCGTCAGGCGCGCGTGTTTCGACCAGGCTGGTCGATTCAATGAGACGCTGAAAAGCTGCGAAGACTATGAGATGTGGTGCCGGATTCTCTGGCTGACCGATTTTCGTATCGAAGGCATCGATGAGCCATTGACCCTCTATCGCATCAGGGACACCAGCCTGTCGTTTAACTTTACCAAGTTCCTCGTCAATGCAGATCTGGCTATGACGGCTTTGCGGATGCAGATGAAGAATGTTCCAGATCGTGTCTTCAGAGCGGGGCATGCCGAGCATTATCGCATCGCCGCCTGGAAAGCGGGATCAACGCACCAGGATGCCGCGGCACGGAAATTACTCCTGAAGGCCGTCATGACCTCGCCGCGACTCCTCTTGTCGGACTGGCGGGTCTTTGCTGTCGCCATCGCTTTGTTGATTCCCGGGCGTACGCGTGAACAGGTCATCGGCAAAGCCAAATCGCTGCGTCAGGATCTCGTTGCACTCGTGCATTGATCGGTGTTTCTGCGGCAAGGGCGAGAGAGAGTGGCGATCTGATCGCGACGATTATTGTTGCGATCGCCCCCACCTGTCGACAGCGATATGCCGGATGTTCGTATAACTACCGATATGATGCTTGCCGCATGTTAAAGACAATTCCAGTCGGCTTGATTAACCTTGTCCACACAAAGCGATGAACGTCATCCGATAGGTGGATGCGTTTAGGGGGGCACGCCTGCGACCCGCAGGCGAAGACCGTCGATTAAGGCGGCCGAGCGGATGAAGCGCATACCGAGATTCGAGAATTGCTTCGGTCGATCCTGTGAACGTTCGAGGGCGACCCCCAAGCTTATGCGCCAACGGGCAAACTCTTCACAGGAGTTCTCACAGGGACGACCACGGGCCGGACCGCGGAGATATTCGAAGCGATCCGGCCCGACTTTCTATGTCTCCATCCTGCATCTCTCCTGCCATGATGCGACAATCGGCAAGGACGGGGCGCCATTTGACTATTGAGGTCTGTCACATCCCGCAAGCCAGCCCGTTTTCCTACCCCCATCCCGAGAAGATCGCACGATAACCCGGGCGATATTCGCCATTAGGTTGTCTGCGCCACCCGATAAAGCTCGCGGAAGCGTGATTAAGTTCCCTTTTGCATCGGCGAAGAGCCGATGCATGCTCCTGATCTTGCGGATGATTGCGCCATCCAAGCGTTATTTCGCCATGTCAGTCAGGAGCGCCTCACATGAGATCCGTTGCGTTACTCCCTCGCTTCGTGCTGTTCACTCTCTCGATGTGGATCGCTGCCTTTCTTCTCCTGATCGCGGACGTGACCCAGGCGCAAACGCAATCGACGACCCCCGCACCGGACTCGACGGCGACACCCAACCCCACTGCTCAGCCAGCACGGGCGTCTCCACCAGCGCCCACGACAGCACAACCCGCGCCCGCCAATCAGCCAGCATCAGCCGCCCAGCCTGCACCCGCTGTACAGCCCGTATCCGTCGCACCTGCACCCGCAGCACCGGCAACGGCACCCGCGGCACCGACAGCCTCGGCTACGACCGGCACGACAGCCGCTGCGCCAACTCAGCCCGCCAGCACGGGAACCCCGGCCGTCGTCGTCGATGGAGATATGGCAGATACCATTCTCGGCAAGTCGGTGCAGAGCGCCAACGGCGATGACATGGGACGAATTGTGGATGTCATGGTCGACCATGCCGGACAAGTCCGGGCCGCCATCATCGATTTCGGCGGTTTCCTCGGCGTCGGTACGCGAGAGATCGCCGTCGATTGGCGCGTGCTGAACTTTCCCAAAGGCGGCGGTTTGAACAAGATTGTCGCGACCTTGACGCAAGACCAATTACGGGTGGCACCGATTTACAAGCCGGGTGAGACGGTGGTCATCGTCGGCAGCTCGGATACGACACCGCCCGCAACTGCACCGGCAACCGCAGCACCGGTAACCGCAGCGCCGGCTACTGCTGCTCCCGCTGCAGCCGCACCGGCCGCAGTTGCGCCAACCACAGCGGCGCCCGCGGCAGTTGCACCCGCGGTGCCTGCGCCTGTGCCCGATGTCTCCCTGCCAGCCTCGCCCGTAACAACGGCCCCCACATCAGCCCCGCCAGCACCAACGCCAGCCTCAAACGCACCCGTATCAACGACACCCGCCGTGCCAGCTCCCGCTCCCCAAGTGCCGGTCCCACAAGCTCCCGTACAACCGATGCCCGCGCCAGTCGTTCCGTCTCCACCGGCAGGTAACAGCGCCCCGGCGCAAACCCCCTGATAGCCGCAACCACGTTCAACAGAAAGGAGCCAAGCCGGTATGGCGGACCGCAAGGCGCAGAAGCGTGAACTTGACCGGCATCTTGCCAAAGCGGCGGAGGGGGATACGCCGCCCGCCCATACCGCTTCCATACAAAGTCGTCGTGCCCTCGACTGGTTCGTCTTCTTTGTTGCCGATATCCAGACCGGCTTCGGGCCCTTCGTTGCCGTTTTCCTGACGACCCAGAAATGGACACAGGTCGATATCGGCCTGGTCCTGACCGTCAGTGGCTTGGTCAGCCTGTTCGGGCAAATTCCTCTCGGTGCTTTTGTGGATTCGGTCAAATCGATCCGCACCACCGCGGCACTTGCCTTGCTGGCAATCGGCTTCAGTGCTTTCGCCTTTGCGGCCTGGCCGATCTTTCCTGTCGTCTTCGCCTCGCGCATCTTACATGCAACAGCAAGCTGCATCGTCGGCTTCACCCTGGTGTCATTGAGCCTCGGGCTGGTTGGTCAAGGTGATGTGAGCGCAAGGTTCGGCCGCAATGCGGCCTTTGCCTCCGCTGGCACTGGTATTGCTGCCGCGGTCATGGGTATTTGTGGCCAATACCTATCCGAGCGGGCGGTATTTTTCCTTGCCGCCGCCTTGGTCGTGCCCGCCATCTTTGCTCTTTTTCGCATCAAGCCAGAGGAAATCGATGCAAGCCGCGTTGCTGCGGCGCGCGACAAGCCAGCATCACCGAAGGACGTGATTGCTGGACTCTTGAATCTGTCCCGCAATCGCTCACTTATCATCTTCTCCGGCTGTGTTGGTATGTTTCATTTGGCCAATGCAGCAATGATGCCGCTCGCCGCGAGCATGGTCACATTACGCTCGAGCCAGGCAGCGACGATCATGGTAGCCGGCGCCATGATCGTTCCCCAATTCACTGTGACGATCTTTTCACCCTGGGTCGGGCGTGCCGCAGAGCGTTGGGGCCGTCGGCCATTCCTGTTGCTCGGTTTTGGCGCGCTCATCATTCGTGGGTTGCTTTTTGCGGTGACTGGCGAACCCTACTTGATCGTCGCGTTTCAGGTCCTTGACGGCGTATCCGCGGCAGTCCTCGGTGTCCTCGTTCCCCTCACCGTCGCCGATATCACGCGGGGCAGTGGACATTTCAATCTGGCCCAAGGAACAACGGGTTGCGCGATGGGCATTGGCGCCTCCATCAGCACTGTCCTGACCGGCTACATCGCCGATAATTATGGCAGTTACACCGCGTTTATCGGGCTGGCCGTCGTGGCGGCATTTGGCTTCGCCCTGGTGGCATTTGTAATGCCCGAGACCAAGTCGACGCCAGCGACCGACAAAGGCCCCGATCAAAGATAGCAATCACCGAATTGTGTTCAACGATCGTCGACTGGTAACTTTCCGTGACCTGCGAAATCCGCGTCGAATGTCGGTTGGAAGGTAGAGTCATAGATGATAAAACGGTCAGCAGGCAGGATCGAGCTCCTGCAACGGTCTTCCCTTTTGTCAGTTGCTTTTTGACACCCGCTCCAAATCTCAGGCCTTACGCGATCAGACCGTCATCCGATCTCCACATCACGGCAGATTGCGTATCCCGGACATGATCTTCAGCTAACCGCTCAACCAGGGAGATTAGCCGATGCCAAAGACTGACATCGACACGGACACACCGACAACGCCCGCACAATTCCTCATACCGGCAACGGTATCGCTGCAAGAAAAGCGACTTTACACGTTGAAACATGGCGACACGTTCGCCGTCTTCGACCACAGCGGAGATGCGATTGCCAGCCCGGGCAGCACGGATGGCATCTTTCATTATGACACCCGCTATCTGTCGCACTTCTATCTCACCATCGAGGGAAAACGGCCGATCATGCTCAGCTCGACGCTGGGTGACGATAACGAGATCCTGACCTGTGACCTTACCAATCCCGATCTGTTCGATCAGACCCATCGACCCGTGCTGCAACATGATCTTATCCATATCCGCCGCTCACGTTTTCTGTGGGAAGCAACCTGTTTCGAACGGTTGGCGGTGCGGAATTTCGATTTGGTCCCACATCGCGTACAAGTGGAGATTACCTTTGCCGCGGATTTCGCCGATCTGTTTGAAGTGCGCGGTACCCACCGCGACCGTCGCGGTGCCGATCATCCGCCCAAGATACGGCCGGATCGTGTCACGCTTGCCTATACCGGCCTAGACGAGCAACGGCGTGAGACCAATCTGCACTTCGATCCGGCACCCACACAGCTGACAGGCCGGCAGGCCATTTTTGAATTGGATCTCGCACCGGGAGAGACACGGGCTGTCTTCCTGGAATTCAAATGCGGTCCGGTCGATACGGTCCAGCCAGCTCGCAAATCTTTCTTCAGTGCCCTGCGAAAGTCGCGCCGAGCCCTGCGCGCCTCGTCGTCCCGTGCCGCCGAAACCATAACGTCGAACGAAATCTTCAACGAGGCCGTACGCCGCAGCGTCTCCGACCTCTATACGCTGATTACCGATACGCCCGAGGGACCGTATCCTTATGCGGGCATTCCATGGTTCAGCGCGGTATTTGGGCGCGACGGCCTGGTGACCGCTTTGGCAACACTGTGGCTCGATCCCGCCATCGCACGCGGCGTCCTGAGACATCTCGCCGCCAACCAAGCGCAGACGACTGACCCGATCTCCGATGCCGAGCCAGGAAAAATTCTCCACGAAGTCCGCCGTGGTGAAATGGCGGAACTGCGCGAAGTACCCTTCCGGCGTTATTACGGCAGCATTGATTCAACGCCGCTTTTCGTCATGCTGGCTGCCGCCTATTTCGAGCGCACAGCGGATCTGGAGACGATCCGACAGCTCTGGCCCAACATCACCGCCGCATTGCAGTGGATCGAGGTGGATGGTGATCGTGATGGCGATGGCTTTGTCGAATATGGCCGACGAAATTCGGAAGGATTGATCAACCAGGGCTGGAAGGACAGCCACGATTCAATCTTCCATGCTGATGGCAGATTGGCGCAGGGACCGATCGCACTTGCCGAGGTTCAAGCCTATGTCTATGGCGCCTGGCAAGGTGCCGCGGATCTCGCGCAAAGCCTGGGCCATATGCATGAGGCGGCTGAACTGAAGATCAAGGCCGAAACCTTGCGGAAGCGGTTTGACGAAAAATTCTTTGACGAAGAACTCGGCACGTACGTTTTGGCTCTCGATGGCGAGAAGAAGCCGTGCCGCGTTCGTACCTCAAATGCTGGCCATGCGCTTTTTACCGGTATCGCTTATCCGACGCGCGCCCGGGCCGTCGTCGATACCTTGATGCGGAATACGTCCTTTTCCGGTTGGGGCATACGGACAGTCGATTCAGCAGAAACGCGCTACAATCCGATGAGCTATCACAACGGCTCGGTATGGCCACATGATAACGCCCTGATCGCCGCTGGCTTTGCCCGCTACGGCTTTCGCCGGGAAACGGCCCGCATCCTGGAAGGGCTCTTCGGTGCGTCCATCTATATCGATTTCCGCCGCTTGCCGGAGCTGTTTTGCGGCTTCCCGCGCCAACGAAGCCAGGGTCCGACATTCTATCCCGTCGCCTGCATGCCACAGGCCTGGGCGGCCGTGGCACCGCTGTCGCTGCTCCAATCCTGTCTTGGCCTCTCTTTCAACATGACAGATAAACAGATCACCTTCGATCGCCCCACCTTGCCAGACTTCCTCAACGAGGTTGTATTGCGCCACTTATCTATCGGGGGAGGCTTCGTCGATATCGCCTTGAAACGGGCTGGAACAGAGGTTGTCGCCACGGTTCTTGCACGCGACGGCGAGATTCGCGTGGTGACGACAAACTGATTTTATCGCGACCTGCCGGCCGCGCCCGGTTTATCGCCCGCAACGATGGCGTATGAGAACAATGGTGTGTAAGGAAGGTGCGAAAGAAACACGCCTTAACCC
>Ga0247779_1001754_pt1 | contig 10201 bp, 10 predicted proteins | sample UWRJL221509R5_FD_179925 | JGI IMG/M metagenome (GOLD analysis project Ga0247779, IMG submission 179925) | Plant litter microbial communities from Arlington Agricultural Research Station in Wisconsin, United States - UWRJ-L221-509R-5 | ecosystem: Environmental > Terrestrial > Plant litter >...
GGCAATCCGTCATAGTCGATTTCCTCTTCCGGCTGCCACAGCCGGTCGCCGATGAAGGACATATCCAGAAGGCGATAACGCGGCATCTTGCTGGTCTCCTGATACTTGATGATGTTTCGGCCGCTCAGCTGAGCAACACTGCCCTGCTCTCTCCGTCGCCCTCGATGTCCGAGAGGCCGGAGAGAAGCGGTACGATGGTTCTCGGTGTCCAATGGTCACCTCTCCCCTGTCACCACCGGACTTGTTCCGGTGGTCCATGCCAGCGACCGAACCGAGCGTTGCCATGGATTGCAGGAACAAGTCCGGCAATGACAGAGGGAGAGAAGCCTCGACGGCAATGCGCTTAAGAGCTCCACCGAACCCTAGAAGCCGCTCACGTTCAATGCTTCCGGATAGGCCGCATTCGCCTGCAGGTCGATGCACAGGCCAGCGGTGAACCTGCCGGCGGTCAGCGGTCCCGTCGCCACCGTATAGGTGACACCGAGATAACGCTTGCCGGCAGTGCGCGACACCGGCACCGCCGTGCGCAGGACCTGGGTTCCGGCGGTGAGCGACGCCTTGCCGATCGCATCGCTCTGCATCAGCACCGTGGGATTGGTGGCAAGGTCGGCGCTATCGGCCGCGACCAGCGAGAACTGGACCGTCGCCGCACCAGAGGCGGTAGCATCCTGGGTCACCACGACGAAGAAGTTGGTGTCATAGCCCGGCCCGATATCGCGGGCCGCGCTGAGGTCGATCACATTGCTGGAATTGGCCGTAGCCGTGACCGCCTGCTGGTTGGAGAACAGATTGGTACTGTCCAAAATCATCTCTAGATCCTTTCATGAAGATCCCGGCAAGGATGACCGTCAGCCTGGCTGACGATCACCCTCATCGGTCTCGGCCGCGACCCCGTGCCGGATGCACCAAACCGTGGCGATAAAATCGTTGCCGAAAGCCGCACCGACAAAGTCCTCGCCGGGGAGACAAACACCGCCCGGCATGTGAGGAACGTCTTAAACGACGCGCGCTTCGGTATTCAGCAGCTGATCGACCAGGCGGATCGGAATGCCACGGAAGGCGGTCAGCGGATTGCCCTGGGCATCCTCGACGGTGTGGAAGCCGAGCGTCGGCTTTTCCGTCTGCTGGATATCGGCCCAGGTCTTGACCGCACGATTGACGTAGAAGACCGGCCGGCCCAGTTTCAGGCTCGGCACCTTGGCGATGGCGCGGATGAACAGGCGTTGCAGATTGACCGGCGAGCCGCTCTGCAGGCCGGACGTGCTGGTATCGATATTGGCGATGCGCACGGCAAAGCGCCAATCCCGGACCGTCAATCCGCACTTCCACTGATACTTGGTCTGATAGGCCTGGTACTTGCCACCGCTGCCGTCATCGATCGGCGCCGGCGTGGAGACATCTTCATGCGTCAACCCGGCCTTGGTCTTCTTCGGATAGATGCCGTGGATGGTGCGCTTGCCCCAGACGATCAACCAGACACTGGTGTTGCTGGTGCCGGTGCCGCCGCCATCGATGACGTTATTGGCGGTCTGCGCGATGGTGGACTGCACCGTGTTGTAACGCGGCGCCAGGCCCTGGAAGCGTTCCGGATTGGCGGCGATATTGCCGTAGAACAAGGTCTGCGCCATCTGCTGGTTCATGCCCTCCAGGAAGGCTTCGTCTTCCGAGAGGCGGAAATCCGCGGCATTACCGTTGAGATCGGCCAGATCCTTGTCGACGATGCTGTAGGTTTCCAGCATGCCGCAGGTATCCGTGATCTGCGCGGTCGTCGATTTCTGCGGCTGCGCGCCCTGATAGAGCAGGCGCCAGGTCGCTTGCGGCAGGCCGGTGCGAATGGTCGTCAGATGGCCGGTCGGCAGATTGCCTTCGACCCAGACCATGTCGTCCAGCACTTCATTGGTTTGCGAGAGAATGTCGATCACATCCGCGATCTTGTCGTCAGCGGTCATCCGCTTCGCCAGATCCGTGATGCTCAAATACTGACCACCGATGGTCGCCATGGATTACTCCTGTTGTTGATGCCAAAGCGCATCGCAATCAAGCGTGATCATTCAGCGGCAGGCACATGGCTGCCGCTTCACGTGACTCACCACCGTCTTGAAGACGGCTGTGTCACGCATTGGTTCGGCCCGTGATGCGGCCCGAACCAACGAGCTCGACGCTATGCGCGCGGCTTTGGTGTCGTTGTGATGGAAGCCGCCACTTAATCGCGCGACTTCAGCGGGTCATTGGGATAGAGGCGATCGGCACGGCTCCGGTTTTCCTGGGCGACACCGCGCCCCATCACCAGAGCATCTTCCGAAATCGCCTTGCCGATGCGGATGAAGGCGCGAATGACATCGGGATGATTGCCAGCCCCGCTGACATTCAAGGCCTGGCGCAAGGCATCGCCGCCGAAACGATCGACCGCCTTTGCCGCCACCGCCAGATTGCCGGCCAGCCTGGCGCCGCCGATCTCGCGATCGACCTTGACCTGCTGCTGCCAATCGCGCTGCGTCTCTGCCCAGAGCTGATAGGGTGCCTCGGCAGCTTCCTTCAGCTTGGTGCTATAGAGATCGAGATAATTCTGCGCCCGCTCCTGGCTGAGGCCATCGGCAGCGAAAAGCTGCTTTGCCGCGGTCAGGGCCTGCGCGTCGATTTCGATACCCTCGGGCAGGGTGAAATCCGCATAAGACGGTGGCACCTGGCCCGTCGCCATCTCGGCATCCGGCCCCGCTGCGGCATCGTCTTGCGGCTGCCCGGTTACGTCGCGCGCCGCCGCCGCATGATCGGCGTCGCTCTCGTGACCGAGCATCGTCTGGCTACGGGCGACCGCTTCGGTGGTGGACTGCGCGGTTTCAGTATCAGACATGGGATTGATCCTTTCGTGCCTCTTTGGTCATCGTGACATAGAGATCCGGACAGAGCCGGTTGATCTGTTCCAGCACCCAGAGCCCCATCTGCCTCTTGCCTTCATTCATGAAGGTGTAGCTGTTGCCGGTCATGATCGGCTGAAACACCTGCGCCTCGCCCAGCAGCCGCCAGACAAAAGCGCGAAACCCCCGCTGTTCCATCAACAGCTTGAACGCCTCGGCCTCACTGCTCTCCTGGCGCCGCAGCTTTTCCTTGCGCTCGCCAACCTGCTGCGCATCGCCGATATCGATGGAATCGTTCATCAATCGCCCCCTCACCCTGTCCCTCTCCCATCCCGTCGGCGTAGGCCGACATTCGTCGGCATGGGGAGAGGGAGCGCTGTTGCCAACGGCCTCTCTTCTCTTTGGTGCTCCTTCAAGCAAAGGCGATGCACAAAGTTGCGACGCCCTATCCCCTCTCCCCTTGTGGGAGAGGGGATAGGGTGAGGGGAAGCGGCTGAAGATCGCCAACCTCACTGCCCACCCGGCACAGCACCACCAGGCACAGCACCCTGCATCGCCCCCAACTTCCCGACCACCTGATCCAGCGCCGAGCCGCCACTGCTGAGCTTCGTCTCCGACAATGTCTTGGCCCCCTGCACTGCCTGCTGGCTCGCCATCATCGCCTGCTGCTGCTGCATCTGCTGCGCTCGCACAGCGCGGGCCTGCGCGACCTGATCGCTGGCAAGGATGATGCGCGGCGAGATGCCGAGCGCATCGCCATACTCATCCACCGCCGCATCGAAATCGATCTTGTCCAGCACCTCCGGCTTGGCGCCGGCAAGACCACCGACAAAGCCGGCGATGCGTTCGATACTGCCGGTCTCGGCCGCCTTCTGCGCCTGGGCCAGGGTCGAGATGTAATCGACATCCAGCATCTGGCCGCGCAATTCCGCCGGCGGTTCCGGCAACAGGCCGTTATTCAGCATGATGTTGAAGACCCGGTCGATCGCTGGATCAAGCAACTCGTCATGCAGCCTTTCCAGAACCGGCCCCAGCATCAGCAGCTTTTCCTGCTTGCGCTCGACGATCTCAGTTGCCGAGCGCACATCATCGAGCTGCGAAATCATCAAGAACAGATCGGCAAAGAAAGCCTGGTTGATCTGGTTGCGGATATCCTCGATATCGGCGCGCAATTCGCCCAACTCGATATTGATCTGATAGGCCGGCGCGAAACCGGCACCCGCACCGTTATTCGGTGTATAGGTGATACCGCCCGGCAGGACTGACATTTCCTGATTTTTCATCTGCACATTGGCGATCATCGGCGGGTTGACCTGCTTGGCGATGCCCTGTGCTTTCTGCTTCTGTTCGAACTGCAATTGCCGCACGAAGGGTAAGGCATCCATGCCGGGCGAGCGGCCATAGGTCTCGGCACCGGTGAGATGCCAGCGCGCCGCCTGGAACGGCCGTTCCTTGAAGCCGCTGGAACTCAACACCCGTTCGCTGCCGGCCTCCCAATAGACCGAGCGATAGGGCATGTTGCCATTATCGATGCAGCCGATGACGCGCTTGTCATTGGGTTCGATCGCATGACAGACGCGATGCTCCTGGTCGAGCTGCCCGTCACGATAGTGCTGCTGCACCTCGTCACAACAATTCTCCAGACCGAACTGCCCCACCATGCCGGCCACCGTCATGGTGAATTCGCGGTACAGCGTATCCACCGTCAACCGGTGATCATGGGCCAGCAGGTAATCCCCCACGGTCAGCGGATAACAGCGGATGACATCGACACTGTCTTCCAGGATCAGGTTGACCGCGGTGCCGAACACCGCCAGTTCTTCATAGAGTGTGGCAAAGGCGTTGTAGAAATTGGACTTCGCCATCACGCGCAGCATGCGCTTGCGCACCTCGTCCAGCCACAATTTGACCGGCGCGTAATCCGCCAGCTTGGGATCCGGCAGGCTCAGGCGAAACCACGGCCGCGTCGGCGAGGTGACACCGGACATCAGGCCGGAGGCACAGGTGCGCGCGGCAATCGTGCCGGTGCTGTCGATGATACGCTGGTTTTTCTTGCCACCGCGATTGCTGTCGAGCTGGCCATTGATCAGGCAACGGCCACGACGCGGCAGGATGACGTCGCTCAATTCCTGCCAATGGGTGAGATAGCTGCGACGCTCATCTTCCAGCGCTGCCTTGCGCCGGGTCAATTGCCGCAGCAGCTCTGCCTGTTGCTTTGCCGATGGCTGACGCTCGGTCGCCTCATCGCTGGAGCGATTCCCGGTCGACCGTCTCGTGTCGCCGCGCTGCATGGCGCCGCCCCGTATATCTTGGCTGTTGTTCGTCACCGGATCATCTGTCCTGTCTGCAGGGAACTGCACATTGCCTCACCGCCACAAAGCCGTGGGCCGATCATGGGGGTGGCTCCCTCATCCCGCCGCAGCCAGTAAGGACGCAGCCGATCGGGGAGGCATCATCGCGATCCACCGTTGCATGTCGGCCTTCGCCGACGGGCTACCGACGCATATCGGCCTTCGCCGATGGGCCACCCGGCGATTGCCGGCGTGGATGGTGGCGGTGGACCTGGATGAGGGAGCCAGGCAGAACCGTTGCCGGTGCTGCCGATGAAAGCCGTGGTTGCGTTGTCGGTCGCCGCTCGTCGCCGAGCACGTCCCGCTATTGGCCAAGCAGGGTTTTGCCGGTCTGTGCCGTCGTCCCCTGCCCCTGGCCATTGGTCAGCACCGTGCTGGCGGCGCCGGCGGCGGCCAACGCCCGGGTCCGGGAATCGGTGCGCGCCTTCACCACGGCATTATCCTGCTCCACCGGGACCGGTGGCGGTGGCGGCGGTGGGGCCGGCGGTTTCGGGGCGGAGCCACCCATGCACATGCGGGTTCCTTTCCAATTGACGCGCGATCAAGCTCATTGTGTATTTCGCAATAGTAATTCATCAGTGAGATTATATCAACATATTTCTGATGATTGTTCTTTCAACAATGGCGCTCACCCGCGTCGCGCGGTCGCGTGGCACCGTCCACCGGGAAATGCCCATGCCGCCTGCCGCGACGCAGCCAGGATCAAACAAGGGCGATCAAACAAGGGAGCGATCAACCACGGGCCGGGTCAATCGCAAGCTCGGATCGATACTGATGCGATCGCGACGCAAGCTTATCAGGCAACCATGAGATCGGGCTTCTTGTGCGCGCCATCCGCTGCTTGCGATCGACGATCTACAGCTTGATCGACAGCAAGATATTCAAAGCGAGATCGACATACTGGCCGCGATCATGCGCGATATAATCCAGGACCCTCTGCCGGTCAGTCTCTCTGATAGGGCTGCTCAGTTGCCCCGGCATCACACCCACGAGGCATCGCACATACGAGGCATCGTACACATGGGCGATTGCCACGCCAAACCGGGCGTACGGTTTTTCACCGACGCGTCTCCGGCGTGCTGACGCCACAATCGCTTCAGCTCCAACACTGAGTGGCCACCACTTCCTGGCAGCCTCCACCTCACCCTGCAAAGAGCCATCGGAGCCAGGCATCACATTGCCACCTGCCGCCGGTGCGCCCATGTGACCACGCCGCGCTCGGCGTCGGCGCGGCCTGTCCCTGACCGGCTGCTTCTCTTGCACCCGCAGCTCATCGATCTCCGCCAAGCTGATCAACAACGTGTCAGCTGATCGTCATCAAGTCGTGCCACAAACCTGACAATGTCACATTCCTGGCAAACGGCACGCGCCCGCGTGTCCCGGCCAACGACATGATCGATGACTGATTGTTGCAGTCTCATGACCGCGATTCCGTAATGAGGATTGCCATGCGCACCAGCGTAAGAGTTGTTTACCGCCTTCTTCCGGCCGTTGCCGTCCTGGTTTTGTGTCAGCAATCGTCGCTGCCGAATTTTGGCCAAGGCAGCCTCCTGCCCGCCCTCATATCCAGCGCGGCGGCAGCCACCACGCTGCCAGCGATCGACGCCGGCCTCGCCGCAAGGGCATCGGACCAGGCACACAAGGATTGGAATCCGGATGCCGAATTAATCCAGATCACCGCAACGACAACCAAGGATGGCGCGCCGGATGACTCGGTCTCAACACCGATCACCTTCTTTTTTCGAGCTGGCAGCACGGGTTACCAGATGACGTTCAGCCACTATGGCGACATGCTGGGCGTACAGGCGCTGCTGCCCTCGCAAGCCATCGAGGCATTGCCCATTCAATTCATCAGCCTCAAGGATGCACTGGCTCTTGCCCGCGCCAAAGGGTTCAGCCAAACTGGTCCCCTTCACCCGGTGTTGCAATCCTTCGTCAGCACCGATGGCCAGCGCCGGATTGGCTGGCTGTTCGCCGCACCCGGCGACCCGCTGGACAAACAGATTTTCGTCGGTGCGGACGGTCATCAGGTTGATAGCGTTCAACGCTTGTTCGGCAGTTTGCGACAATAGGGCCAGGGACGACATGAGCTGGCAGCCGCGGCAACGGACATAGCGCGACGGAAATAGCTCGATAGCCACAGGCTTTGCGAGCACTGAAACGGAAAGTGCCATGTTGCCAGAAGACTTTCCCGACAATGTCATTCCCTTGCGACCACGTCAGTGGGGCAGCGGTCCGAAAACCGTCACCAATACCGGTTCAGGTACCGCCAATAGTGGCGCGGCCACGTCCGGTGAGACCGCGCCATCTGCCGGGCCATCTACAGCCCACACCGAAACTGGCTCCCTTGGAACGGCAACGCCCCTTGGAACCGCCACGTCGGCGACGGTAGCGCCATTTGCCGCCAGGTCAGCCGCGCCGGCCGCGATCGCCAGGCTGCACCAGCCTCCCTTGGAACCCGCCCCCTTCCTATCGGTTCACCATCAGGGACCGGCATCAAGCCGCCAGCACGGGCTCGCCCTTGCCGTGTCCGAACCACTGGCGGCGGATACGGCGATCCCGCCGGAAAAGGAGATCATCATGCCACCGACCCAAAGCGGTTTCCGCTGGTCTCGTCTGGCGATGATCCTGATTGGCGCTTTCCTGCTGGGCATTGCCATCGGCTGGGGTGCTGTCGCCATCGGCGCCCAGGTTCTCGGCGTCTGGCCGCATGGTTTTCCGCTCTATGCCATGCTGATCGGTGGCGGTGTGACGATGATGCTGACCGCCGGCCTGATGACCGCTGTTTTCCACAGCGACAGCAGCGGCCATGACGACAGCGTCTATCAATTCCACCCGGAAAAACGCCGAAACGACAATGCCGACGGGTTCGACGGTTCCGACTAGACCACGTTGCGCGTGGTCATACTCGGATCGAACAACTCCATCGACGGCAATTACCTGCAGATCGTCCCGACCGCCCTATCGACGAATGGCTGTCGATGAATGCGGATGATGCATTGGGCTGTGTTGGCAAAACGGCACCAACGCATGCGTAACCGGCCGACGCGTCGGGGATGTGACCGGGTTGACCGCGATTGACGCGTTCGACCGGCCATCAATGCCACATAACGATCCGTTATCTGTCCGGCGCGCCCCGTGACGATTCCCTGTGACGATTCCCGCGACGCAGTCCGCCATCAAAGCGATGTGATCCTGCACATCGACGCCGTTTGCGATGGCACAACAGACCAGTGCAAAACGTTGATGACATGAGGCATAAGAGAGAACGACGCGAAGAGGCGACGAAGGGTAACAGGCGATGTCCGCTAAGAACGACCGTCAACAAGATGGCGGCAGGCAGGATCAAACCGACCAGCATGAGGTGATCGCTGCCTTGGCCTCGGGCGAGCTGCTTGCGACCAGTGATGACAAACCGCGCCAAGTGGAGACCCATTGCTCTCACATCTTCCTGACTGCCGATCGCGCGTTCAAATTGAAGAAGGCTGTTGCCTTCTCCTATCTCGATTACCGTTCTCTCGCTGCCCGCGAGCGCTTTATCCGCGCGGAGCTTGACCTCAACCGCCGCACGGCACCGCAGCTTTATCTCGGCATCCACAAGATCGCCCGGGGCGATAACGGCGTGTTGGTGCTGAGGCCATCGGAAGATCCGGCACCGGCCTTGGATTGGCTGCTGGAGATGCAACGCTTTCCCGATGATGCCTTATTGCCCGATCATGTGCGGCGCAGCGAACTGGCGCCGGCGCTGCTGCGTGATCTTGCCGATGTGATTCATGACTTCCATCACCAGGCGCAGTCGCGGCCGGACCAGGGCGGCGCCGATGAGATGGGCCGCGTCCTGCAGGAATGCCTCGACAATCTGCGCCGGCAGGCCCCGCCGCTGGACCAGGATATCGTGGCGGATCTGGCGCGTGATCTCACGGCGCAGCTTACCCGCCAAAGCGTCTTGCTCGATCAGCGCCGCCACGATGGTTTCGTGCGTCATTGTCACGGCGACCTTCATCTCGGCAATATCTGCGTCATCGATGGCAAGCCGGTGCTGTTCGACTGCATCGATTTCAGCGAGACGCTGAGCTGCACCGATATTGCCTATGACCTGGCTTTCCTGCTGATGGATCTGTGCCACGCAAGTCTTGGCGATGCGGCTGTCGGTAACACTCCTGTTGATCAGGCCGACATCCATCCGGCGGGTGGCGATCATGCGAGTGGCGATCATGCGGGCAACGCTCATGCCAATCTGCTGCTCAATCGCTGGATCGATCGCTCGGGCGATAGCGCGGCACTGGCTCTCATGCCGTTCTTCCAATCCTTGCGCGCGGCAGTCCGCGCCCATATCCTCGCCACCTCTCACCGCGATGCCGAGGCCCGCGCCTATCTGGCCAGCGCCGTCGCGCATCTTCAACCGGCGACACCCCGCCTGATCGCGATCGGTGGCCTCAGCGGCAGCGGCAAGTCGACATTGGCGCGGAACCTGGCACCCGATTTCCGGCCGCTGCCCGGTGCGCGGATCATCCGCAGCGACAGCCTGCGCAAGCGCCTGGCCGGCGTCGCGCCGGAAACCCGCTTGGCCCCCGCCAGCTATACACCGGAGATGTCACAGCGCATCTACACCGCGATGCTAACAGAGGCCCGCCAGGTGCTGGCGGCCGGCTATACGGTGATCATCGATGCCGCTTTCCTGCGCGCCGGGGAACGCGATGCCGTCGATGCTCTCGCCGCCGAGCTGCGGGTGCCCTGCCACGGTCTCTGGCTCGACGTGCCTGCCGGCGTGCTCAAAGAGCGTATCGCCCAGCGTCACGACGATGCCTCGGATGCCGATCTGGCCGTGCTGGCCTGGCAATTGACGCTGGATCTTGGTCCGATGGCCTGGCAGCGCATCGCCGCCGGCACCGATCCAGCCACCAGCCTCGCCGCCTTGCGGTTAGCCGTGAAGGCAGATCGCATCGCGGGCTGAATGCCGGCCCCGCATCCCGCCAAGACGGATTATTGCCCCGC
>Ga0247779_1001755_pt1 | contig 10199 bp, 12 predicted proteins | sample UWRJL221509R5_FD_179925 | JGI IMG/M metagenome (GOLD analysis project Ga0247779, IMG submission 179925) | Plant litter microbial communities from Arlington Agricultural Research Station in Wisconsin, United States - UWRJ-L221-509R-5 | ecosystem: Environmental > Terrestrial > Plant litter >...
TTCCGCTGCTACTCGTTTCCAACAGAAGACGTCCCCACACGCGCAGCCACACGACTTGTAAAATTGACTTCAATACTGAAGTTGTCTGAAAGAAGCCTGAGGTAGGGAGTGATGTCCATAAACAAAATAGTGGGTTACAGTTCTAAGTATTTAATATCAATTGCCACCCAGGCTAGAACCAAAATATCAGGTTGCTGACGGGGAGAATGGACGTTAGAAGAAAGAAAAGGACAAAAGAAAGGACGCCGCACAGGGCATCATGATCATGATCTCCTGGCGTCAAGTACCCCCTGACGCATGAGGCCTACATGATCGATGATGGCAGTACGAACCAAAAATGCTAGAAGGGGCAGAGAGCGCCTTCAACTTTTAGTACACCGTTGTTTGTTCATTCAAATCTGAAGAAAAGGATTAGAAAACAAAGAAATAAAAATATTAACGACCAATAGCTGACCTTCCTTGAATGCCAAATCTTCGTGGTCTTCGAACATTAGACGAATTATTCGCGTTTATTAGCACACCCTTCTCGGAAATTCGTCCTTCTTGCCCGTAGAGAATCGAGGTCGACTGCCTAGACAAATAATCATTTAGTTAGTCGCGAACACAATAAAGAAACGAAGTGAACGGATGCGGAGAATCCAGCCACAAAGAGAAAAGAACAGGGGTATACCAGATCGACGAACCTTAATCCCAGCATTCCTCGGCTCTGTAACGAACTCGAGCTCGATTTTCCTTTCAACAGTGCATCACCCGAGGACATCACAGACGCTAGAGATTCTTTCGTGTTATCGCCACCTGCCACTGCCAGCCACCTCGGTCACATCAGTGCGAAAATCTTCCTTCCTATCCTTTGAATTCGGAACAGAGCCAGCAGCACCAGCCAGGAAGGCCCTCACAATCCCGTAGTATTGCCCACCTACAGTGAACCCACGCCAACTCGGGATTCGCCAGTTTTCTTTTCGTCACAAACTCTGCCTCGGTAATTTTGATTCTTTCTTAGATGGTTTTCTGGGTGATCATTGATGTTGCTGCGGGTGCTGATGCTAGCGCTTGAGCGCTGGTGGTTCGAAGGAAGGTACAGTTGCGAGTGTCATAGCAGATTTTGAAGCGTTGTCGGAAGTCAAAAGAGAGCTGATCGACGCACAGACGTCCCCGTCAGGCTTCGAAGATAACATTATTCCACAATAAAGCGCCATGTATCTTGTTGGATCAGTCTAATCTGCCTCAGACTGGGGTAGCTGTGCTCGGAAACGCGTCGAGCAGCCTCGCACGATGGCAGTTGCGGGCAAGAGTGGATCTGATTCGGGTAAGCGCGTCGCGCTGGCTTACAGACAACTGATCTAATCTAATCTATAAACTGGATCGGGCCGTGCAGATTGCACTGCCACATCGTGGGGAAGAGTCTTGTACGCGTCAAGCAGCCCAGATAGAATGTCCATAACAGACAGACCTTCATTAACACCTTTGTTTCATGTTAATCTCGAGTCCTTCTCCAATAATTGCAAGAACTCTGGTCAACCTTGAGAAACATGAACAATTAAACAGGCATGCCGAACAGTTCAGCATTTGGAATCCTATGATTCCAGATCCGGGAATGCGTCCTGGATGAAAATGACGACATAATCCGACCGCTTTTGTTTTTGCGAGCTGAATAGAAATTATACCATTCACTACTCAAGACTTTAGATTGGGTGTAATAATCTTTGTCATTGTGATTGGATATGTTCGCAAGCAATGTTGAAAGAAAAGTAGCCGATGACGCAAGGTCAACCCAAATTTAGGTGCACCCTAGCAGCACCACCGCTCACCGCAACCCACAGGACTATCTCTTCACTGTTTGTCTTTCAGAGCTTTAAACTGTTTCTGTATCGTACGTTACTCAAGCACCATAGGGATAATACGCACGATGGTAGGCGCCCCCCTGATAGGTACGATCCGAGAGTTGTTTAAGCGGATCGTAGCTCCTTTTTGGAGAATAAATTAACTCTAGGTTGATCTGTACGCCTAGTTCGGCTGCACGTTGGAGGATTTGTGGAGAAATGTCTTTTTGCATCTCCCTGAAGAAGGTTATCTTCACCGTCTGTAGGGATGCGACCCCACTGGCTGGGTCAGGTGAAAGTCGGCTGAGAACGAACTGTGATACTGTTTCATCGGTGATTTTTATGACGCATCCTGCTTCGAATATTTTCAGATTTGGTAGGAGAATGTCCTCGACGGGGACGCTCTGATCGAAATTTCGAGACGTAGAGCTGGTGGCGTTGTTTTTTATAACGAGACTTCCGAGATCGAAAGACTGAAAATGCATTATATCTGCATTATTGGTTGTGGCGATTTCCTCCTCTGATTTGAGATCAATTTGGATATGAACTATCGATGGGGAAATTCGGAAGGTTTCCTCCATATAATGCTGATTTGCGCCACATTGATTGAAAGATAATTTCTTCAAGTCCAGATTGCACCTCGTAACCAAGTCTAAGGCAGGAAATGGTTCATTGGCGTTCAGAAATGACATTTCGCGGTAGATGTGAAGAGATTTCGTCTCGTGTGCAAACCATTGGAGATTTGGCGCATCAAAGCAATTAATCAATACGCCTACTGATGGTGATCCCGATAACCAGTGCATACTAACAATGTAGAGCGTTTCGAGGAATGGGAGAGTAACCACACCGCTCACGGTAGCGTCAATATCACTGAGGTAAACCTTACAGTGTACCAGGTTTGGCATTTGACGGAGCGTGGTGACAGTATCTCTTGACGACAGTGTAGAATGTTGATATGTGAATTGCGTTATGTTAGAAGAAAATTGGATTTTTAGAGACCATGGGACGCCTTCTACGGACAACTTTCGAATGGTTGGTACGCTGAGAATCTTGGGCAGTGGGGAAGAACCCAGTGGAATCCTAGCTCTTGTACGTGTACAGGCAATCCTCAGTGACCGAAGAAGAGGAAGAGGGCCCATCACGGATTGGTCGATATATTCAAATGTATGGTAAGAGGCATCAATTTCAAGCTCCTTCCACCGATTCGCACACAAAAGCAGAGCTCCAATCATTTCTTTTGTGAGGTCGGAAATCTGTCTACCAGAGGTAATCGTCCGTAAGTCATTCCCGTTACTGCCAATGATTATGAAAAATGAGAGGGGTAGAGATCCTGAGCGAATTATCCATTTAGTAAGGGCTTCGCAGCGTCGCTTTAAATTGTGTTCAAGAATAGTCCACTCCGGTAGATGTGTGCTGGTTTCTGCGAGCTCGATCCAAGGAAAGTGCAATTCACACCACAAACGTGGAAAGGAAAATGCGACCTCTCTCCACGTTCTGCAGACTTGAGTGAGAAGTACCGGGGCATCCGACGACTCCATGGTCGGATATCGGTGACCTGGGAGACAACGAACGAATATCTCCTCGAGTATGTCTCGGGGTACGCGACGGAAGGGTGATGCTACAGTCCGATAAGTATCCAACGACTTATCGATTTCCTCTCGTTGTGCCTGCAATTGTTCCAAGCGACGTTGAAGTCCTCGTATTTCTTCATCCAGCTTTGAGAGTTTGTTACTGCGCTCATTGATTTTGATCTTGGCCCTTTCCAAAAATTCAGATGGTGGCGCCTCATTGTTTTGCAGCAGAGACTCGAGAACGTCGTCAAATGAGCTGGAGGGAAGAACGGAATCCGTGTGCGTGAGTCTGTTGCTATCCAAAAGCCTCTGCATGCTGACTGATACAGGTACTCCAAGATTGTGAAGGGAAAGGGTAAAGTTATTAGTAAAGGTTGATGTCAATAAAATTCCGTTGTTGAAAGCATTAAACACCAGCAGCGCTCTGCCGTCAGATTGGCATCTGATCTGGACTCGACATCCTGTACTCGAGTATAAAGAAAGGGAAGTATTTGAATCTCCGCAATTACTTGTTCGTTGTAAACCAGAATATCCAAAGGGACACTCTGACAACCTTAAATATCACAAACGTCGGGGCTGAAACCTGCGTCCGAATCATGAAACCATCCCTAATCATACAACTTAGAATCGATAAGATTCTATCCAGTTTTTTATGTCAGTGCCACTAACGCGCTATTTCTCAAAGAATGTAGGGAGTATAGCCACCACATTCTGAACCTCCTTTCCCTCCCCAAGCTGAAGAGCTTCTCGCTCGATACAGAGCACCCATTGGAGTATTCCAAAGACGAAGTTTTGCCATATTTTCTCTGGCGGTTATCTGCAGAATTGGAATACCTGAAAATCCCGGTTAAGAACACCGCTGACCAGAACCTAACTTTGACGAAGGTTAACGAGCAGCTGGGTCGACTTTGAAAACTAAAGCACCTTCGAATCTATCTATCTGGTCCTAGGTGGAGTAACCAGGGTTTTCTTCGGGAAATAGATATAAAAAACAAAGGTACTAAACCTCTGGATCATAGTCTTTGTCATAAGGAAACTCCTTTGCCGTTTAGCAGACACAGCTGCCCTATCCTGTTACCGGAGACCTAGAGCACAAATTACTTCCTTGCTTAGAAACGCTGAAATGCGCTTTTTCTTCTCTTTCTGTCAATAACGACGAAGATCGCAATAACGTTGAGTGATTTGGTCATTATTAGTGAATGTATTTCCAAGTAAGTAAACTAGTAAGTATATCAAAAAGCTCCTTTTCATAATATATCTTCGTATGAATCATCGTTCTTATCATTTCCCTACTGACAGAACCTGCATTCTGCACTGGTAAGGCTCGCATTACATGGCTCCTGGCACCGTCCCACCCAACACCTCACCGCAGACGACAATCATGAGGCCAACATCCCAACCCCGAACCCTCCTCCAACCAGGGCCAGCACTTTTTTTTGGTTAGAAAAAGATTTGAAAAGACAGACGACCAACGACAATGGTTCTTCATCTCTACTCAACTGAGGAAGGTGGAACATCATGAAAATCTTCTTTTTTTTCATCCCCCACAACCCCCAACGTTGAACGTTGAACCACTGCACGGACTATGGACTACACTTCCTCCCTTTACCCCGCCTTTTGTCACCTTCCCGCTCCTCCTCCAGATGCTTTCTCTTCTCCTCTACGACAATCCCACACGCGACTCGAAACAGATATTGTCGACAGGCAGACAGGTTATTTGGTCTTCTGATTAGGCCTAGCGTCCCTCCATACACCTTTCTCGTCCTTTTTCCTAACCGTAAAGCAGGCGATTCCGAGATGGTTGGTAATGTCTCGGATAACGAGTGTCACGAATCTCGCGTACGCAACGAACGACACGAACAACGTAAGCCACACAAAATACGACGTATTCTTTTGAGAACGTTGGATAATCGGGGCCCTGCAAGAAAAAAAGGTGATAAGTACAAAGTTCGAAGGAAAATAAGAAAAAAAGAAAGAGTAATAAGGACATAAAGAAGACATACATTCCAATAAGTGGCAAGTTCGCATCGGCAGCTCCGAGGAGGCTCCAAACCCACACCCAATCCCAGATAGGGAACCTTCCCTCCTCACGACCGCCAGTGACATGAGCCAAAATCATCCTTCCAACCATGTGTGCGAACTGCAAACCCCATGCACACAAGAAGGGCACAAACACAGCGGAGTCGATGATGTACGAATTGTTATACTTCGGGTGCGAGAGCCACGCAATTTGCAGAACAGCAGTGAACAAAAAGGGGAGGAGCAGGAGCAGGGGTGGCGTATGGAATTTTTCACGCCCACCAGATGACTTCTTCAAGGCTTTGGCAGCGCGGCGAACGTTCAAGTAGCTGGTGATGATGTTGAAGGCTAATCCAAATCCACCGAAGACCATGAATGCCTCATTGAGAGGAAGGTTGGGTAGCTTGCTGATGAAAGGAACATGAGACAGGCCAGTGAATGTCCAGATGCGTTGTTCCCAGAAACCAGTGCCTGTATGGCAGAAATACTTTTAAGACCGACCATAATAGTAAACAGGGGGGAGGACGAACCATAGTATCCAGTGAGGAGGTAAATGATCACGATCATGATGATACCCTCGACGGGTCCTGAGAAGTAGCCGAGGTATAATTGACCTGCAGTGAAAGTATGTTAGAGGATACATAGAATAATCAGGCGTGTTAGGAGGGGAGAAAAGGCGGAAATAAAAGAACGATAGCCGACAAAGCGAAGAAATCAAATCAAAAGGATTCTTTCAATGCGACTAGCATGCTTATGGGTGCCCCCACTTTCAAGCAAAAGAAGCAGAAAAAAGCGAAACTAACCGGTATGATACTCCTCCCACGTAGTCAGATAGAAATTCGCCAACGTCGCAATCTGCGAAGCGACGGTCCACCATGATCGTCCCAAACCAAGGGCTCGCGAAGCAAGGACTACTTCGAGCTGTCATAGAATGTGGTCAGCAGGATCGTCATAATAGGGGGGATAGAGCCTACAGTAGTGTTTAGAGCATCACATCCTGTCGACAAAAATTCATATCAGCACGAGCAGGGCTAGGGTAGACGTTAAATATACCATGATCGAACATCTCGCCTAAAGGCCCTGCCATACCCGTTCTCCTCGCTTGTTTGCTGCACAAATGCACAGTTAGCACCTCATTTCTCACCAGAAGCTCGAACAAGCGTGACATACCCGTCGATAGCATCCAAACTCTGGTAGGCAAACAACCCAATACCCCACGTATAGTACACCCACTGTGGTGGACCCACTTCCACTCCGTCTCGTTCCGTCAAATACAAGGGGTCATAATAGATGAGCGTGAAGAAATTAAAGAAAACGATGCTCAAGCCCGTCAATGTGATCTATTAGGAACGAAAAAGCTCCTAGGTGAGCTGAAACATAAAGAACGAGAAAAAGGCAACACACCGTATTTGGGGCGACCGATACTGGCCACAGAGTGACAAACCACGTCCAGAACGGGTTCAAAACGTATCTCGAGAGCAGAGATCTATGAAGAAGTTGCATTTTCAGTATCATCTAAATTTTCTCCGGAATATAGACGAAACGTACTTGTCCACCCCTTTGTACGAGTACTTTTTCAGGTTCTCCAGCGAGTGCTGTGGAAGGTATCCCATTTCGTCGTCGTCGTACAATAGTAATATAAGAAATAAATCTGTTATAAAAGAAGTCAGAAAGTGATCAGTTAATATCATGGTTTTCAGCTGCTCCATGACGCACCTAATCTATATCGACCCCAATTATTATCCCCGGATTTTCAACTTTACAAATTCCGAGAGGCTTTTCTTGTTGTATATCGTAAGATGGCGTCTACGCCTGCAGAGGCAGCAAGCAGAATGAGAAGGTCGTCAGTAGCGTTGAAGAAAGCAGCCACGTCGACGACCGACGTTGAGGGGAAGAAGCAATCAACGAACGTTCTTCGTAATTTCTGTTCAAAAATTAGTGACAGCGAAGCTTCACGTGATTTTGGATTTGACGTCATGGTTAGCGGGGAAGCGGACCGTAACCCTTTAAATAAGATAAGATTCTAACATTGTGTGGTTTGACGCCGGTCGCATCCAAGCCTCATCTAAAATGCCTTTGTGCCTTTTTGATATATATAATGCAAAAATTTAAGCCTTCAATACGCGCTTTGACTGGTGTATTTTTGACATAGGGTAAAAAAAAACACGCAACTCCAACATGTAACTTGTATTTTTGAATCTTGACTCCTTGTTCATACGATAGGATCACAAATCAACAGTGTTCTTTATAAAGTGTGGAAAACCTGCCACTAAGGAAAGGGGCGTCCCCACTTATACGCCTCTGTAAAATTTAAACTTTATGTAAACGAACAATAGTATAAATGCAGAGTCAACAGATTCAGCACCCAAGTCACCCCAGCGAGTCGATTTTTCGGACATGAAAAGCTTCTTGAAAAGTTGAAATATAAACAGAACAGGTCACCACGAAAATTTGTACTTACTCTGAGTCGGTGGGTCCAATCAATTCGGCAAGCGTGAGTAGAGTGCCACGTGAGCACACTTATGTGGTTCAAGTTGCGCCCAGCGAGCTCTCCATCTTTCAAGTTCTTCTTTCGTCTTGGTTCACAGTAAAGATATCTTCAGATTTAATGTAAAGTCTCTAACTCTTATTTTGACCAAAATACTTATTAATGATATAGAGGAATGTTCCGGAACGCCGATAAAAACATAACCAACAAGCTTCCTGTCGAAATTATATCCAAGATCTTTGGATTGACTACGCCAGATAATACAGACGATACGTTGGAGGAATTGCCTGAGGCTGAAACGCTCTGGACCATAAAGTTAGGCGCAATATGCAAGTTTTGGCGCCAAATTGCATGGACTACACCCCAGTTATGGAACAAGGTTGCTATTGCTATAGACACCGCAAACCCGCATGATAATCTTGCGCACACCGTGCAGTGGATATCCCGGTCCCGCAATTTGCCACTTATCATTCGCATATATGCCCTTTATGAACACGACGATAAAGTGTATGACCCAACGGACAACTCAACGACCCCGCCCTACACCTTGATACTTGATGAGATAGCTAAATGGTCTCACCGGTGGAAATACATCAATCTGGACATGCCCGCTGGTTTCATGATGTATGTCTTCCAACGAGCCATACAATTTCCTATGCTCGAGGCGATGCATATTCGTCCAAGTAGCTGGGGCGAGAAATACGACGATTGCCAGCTTTTTGCAACTGTACTTCCATCACCCCGACGCGCCTTCCTAGGCTTCTTCGACACATATCAATGCAATCTTAACTTTGAGCGCATTACAGAGATCAGCTTATTTGCGCCTACGTTTCCTCAAATGATAAAACTTCTCCAATGCGCTTCTATGCTGGAATCGTTGGCTGTGCAATCGATTCAAGAGTCATTCGAGGAGCTTGACGAACATATCTCCCTTCCGCTGACTCATCAAAAACTTGCAAAGATAACTGTTAACAGGACAACATGTGACTGGTTTTTCTACCAGTTTGTACGCTCGATAACCCTTCCAAATCTGCAGATCTTAGTGGCCGGCATACAAGATGAGGAGGAGACTCAAATACTGGCAGCGACTCTTACACGATCATCTTGTCCTTTGAAAACACTGGAATTAGCCGTTGCCAATATTTCATACGAGGAGGTTTACAGCATTCTACGCGCTTCACCATTCTTAACTCATTTGGATTTGTACTTCATGCAGGATACTAGTGATCTAGTACCTAGTTCTGTTATGAATCCACTGCGTCTTCTCGCAGATCTTACCCCGTCCGAACCCTTACTTGCGGCCGGACACGGTGAATCCAGTTCCACTCTGTTTCTCCCATCCCTTGAATATCTAGAGTTGAAATTCATAACCTCGACATTCCCATGGAATTCCCTCCGAGGAATATTTGGGCCCCTCTCTGCCAACGAATGTCTTCCTATGAGGAGAGCGCTTCTAAAATTCGTGGTCACTCACATATGCAATGGGACAATAGAACACGTCTTTCCTCCAGATGTGTTTCATCAGCTTACCCCCATCAGGATGGCTGGAGTTGACATCATATTCCAATGTGCTAATATCAGTACGGCAGCATTGGATAGAGTTACAATGTTTCAAGATTTTAGCAAATACGGCTCCTTCCTTGACGATGGAGCCCCCGGTGCAAAAAGAGTATAAAAAATGCGACAAATAGGGGCATCGAAATGGGCACACATCTTTTAGCGTGATCGCGAGCGAGCGAGCGAGAGACGCGATCTCGCAGATTTGCGAAAGAAATAATTTCGCGTGGTAACAAGTAGTATTATTTTAAGGCGAGGTTTTATGCATTATGTTTTATGAGTCTAATGTACTGTATAAAAATATTATATGTCTGCATGTATCTATGTACTATGAAGTATGGTACTTTCTATGCATTTTTACGAGTGATTCTCGTGGTCCTTCTTTTTTCTTGGTTGTATCTCGGTGATTGAGGGGTTTCCTCCCTGGTTTACGTCCACTGTTAGCGCCTTGTTTTTTTGGCAGCTTCTGACGGTCGAAAGTATTGATATATATATGGGGAATAAATCACTATAGTCATTAACATATCTATTGTCAGTGTGAGGGAGGTATTCATATGGCGGTCAATCCGGGTAAAAATTACTGCGCACAATGCGACTAAATTATTACCCATTTCGCGCAACTTCAGACCCAGAATACGAACGAGTCTAGATTATCCAAGTCCAAAATCAGTGCTTAAAGATTCCTGTGTGTTTTTGTCTCTTGCGCGCAACTTTGTGTGATCATACGTGACGTGCGCTCATTTT
>Ga0247779_1001756_pt1 | contig 10196 bp, 7 predicted proteins | sample UWRJL221509R5_FD_179925 | JGI IMG/M metagenome (GOLD analysis project Ga0247779, IMG submission 179925) | Plant litter microbial communities from Arlington Agricultural Research Station in Wisconsin, United States - UWRJ-L221-509R-5 | ecosystem: Environmental > Terrestrial > Plant litter >...
GTTGCCGAACATAAACACGCAGATACTGAGCGTCCGTCAGTTCATCCCACAGCTCGTGCAGCAGAAACTTGTGAGTGAGAACTTTGCCAGCATGCTGCACCAGGACGCGCAGAAGGTCATACTCCTTCGGGGAAAGTTTGACGTCCTTGTCGCCCACTTTCACGATCCGCCGCACCAGATCGACGGAAAGATCACCCGTGCGGAAAATCGGCCGTTCGCCGTGAACTTGAAGTTGATGACGGAGTGCCGCGCGGATACGCGCGAGCAGTTCATCCATGCCGAAAGGCTTGGTCACATAGTCGTCAGCTCCAAGATCCAGCGCCTGAACCTTGCCGGCTTCATCTCCCCGACTCGATAGCACAACGATGGGAACACTGTCGTTGCGCGCCCGGATTGTGCGCAACAGTTCATGCCCCTGGATATCGGGCAACCCAAGATCGAGGATCACCAGATCCGGCTTGCTACCGAGCAGTTCCAGCGCTGTTTTGCCATTTGGCGCATCAAGGATCTCATACCCTTGCGTGCTTAGCCCCATTCGCAACAGCTTGCGGATGGGCGGCTCATCGTCGATCACGAGAATTTTGAGCGGAGCGGCGCTCATGCTGCGGTATCCAGTTTTTCAGTGATTTTCGGGATGGGAAGTTTGACCGTGATAATCGCGCCAGTGCGGTCGGTTCTATTCGCGGCTGAGATTGTCCCATGCATGGCCTCGACGAAGCCACGGGAAATCGCGAGACCAAGCCCGGTGCCGGGCCGCACATGGTCGCCTTTCTGCACGCGATAGAATTTATCGAACACGTTTTCAAGCTCGTCCGGCGGAATACCATTGCCCTCATCGAGAATTTGCAGGGAAACAAAATTTGCTTCTCGCCAACCTTGAATCTGAACGAGACTACCCTCGGGAGCGTATTTCGCAGCGTTGTCGAGCAGATTGAACAACACCTGCTCGAACAACACAGCGTCCAGCTCCAACATCGGAAGTTCGGCCGGAAGTGCGAGTTCAACGCGGTGGTGAACAAGAATTTTACTCGCCCGCCGCAAGGCACTCCCCACCACTTCACCGAGATCGTGAGGTGCAGCATTCGGCACGATCGCGCCGGACTCAAGCTTGGTCATATCGAGCAGATTGGCGATGAAGCGATTAAGCCGCTCGGATTCATCGATGACAGTCGCGAGCAAATCGCTTTTCTCTGCATCGGTGAGCCGCGTCGAGAGATCCCGCAATGTGCTGGCAGAGCCCAGTACCGATGAAAGCGGGGTCTTGAGGTCATGCGAAATCGACGTCAGCAACGCCGACCGCAGCCGATCCGTCTCCACCATCCGCTTGACGTGATCGATATCCTCCACAAGCCGTACACGCTCAATGGCGAGTGCCGCTTGATCCATCAAAGCGTCCAGCAAGCGTGTCTGATCGGGCGTCAGGATCGGCCCTGAGCGATCATCGTCAATGCCGACCACTCCGATCGGTCCACGTCCGGTTCGCATCGGCAGGAACAGTCTTTTCGCGCCGGGTAGCGTGTCCGATCCCCGCCCCGCGGGCCGGTCATTGCTCCATGCCCAATTGGCAGCCGCAAGATCCGCCTGATCGAGCTCGTCCTCAGGCGGATAGCCGGCCTTTACAGCAATCGTCCCATTCTCCGGCAGCAGCAGGACGACGCGGACCTTCAGCATGAGGGCGGTCTGGTAAGCCGTTGCCCACAACACATCGTCCAGCGTCCCGGTTCCGGCAAGCTTCCGGCTGAATGAATAGAGATACTCTGTGGTGCGCGCCCTGCTTGTTGCAACGAGCGCCTGCGTCCGCACCCGTGCGGCGACGTTCGACACGAGGACCGCGATCAGGATGAAGAAGAAGAAAGCCGCAATGTTGGTCGGATCGGAAATGGTGAATGTGTAAGTCGGCGGAAGAAAGAAGAAATTGTAGCAAAGCGAAGCTGCGATACTCGCCAGCAGTGAAGGCAGCAAGCCATATCGGACCGCGACACTGACGACGACCGTCAGGAACACCAGATCGACGTTTTCGATGCCGAACAACGGCCGGATTAGCAGTCCGACACCAAGAGCAATGCCGACCAGAAGGAGCGCCATCGCGTAAGGTAGCGGATCCAGCGGCGGCGTCGATTCGGCTGTTCGCACGCCTTTCTGGGGTGAAGCTCCCGGATCAAGCTTGTCACCGGCGATCACATGAACGCTTATGTTGCCTGCACGACGCACGAGATCGTGGACGATTGACCCCCGAACAAGTTCGAACCACCACGACCGGTTTGATTTTCCAATGACAATTTGGGTGACGTTATTTGCCCGAGCAAAATTCAGGACGTCGTCCGCGATACGCGTCTCAACGGCGGGAATTGTCAGAACATCTGCGCCAAGCGTTTCGGCCAGCCTCACCGTCGCGGCAACGCGATCCCGCTCGACATCCGTGTGCTGCAAGCTTCTGCGCGTTTCAATACAGATGGCCGTCCACGGTGCATGCAGGCGGTCTGCGAGGCGCTTGGTGTAACGTACAAGACCGGCGGAGCGTGGATCTTCGCTGACACAGACGAGAATACGTTCTCCAGCCGCCCACGGCCCCGGGATCGCGTTGGCCTGCATGTGATTGAGCAACTGCTCATCGACCCGCTCCGCCGTTCGCCTCAGAGCAAGTTCACGTAGGGCTGTCAGATTGCCCGGCGAAAAATAGTGCTCAAGCGCCCTTTCGGCTTGCTTCGGCACATAGACCTTTCCCTCGCGAAGACGCTGGATAAGGTCATTCGGTGTCAGGTCGACCAGTTCGATATCGTCGGCACGGTCGATGATTGAATCCGGGACAGTTTCGCGCACCCGCACGCGCGTGATCTGCGCGACAATGTCGTTCAGGCTTTCGATATGCTGGATGTTGACGGCCGTATAGACATCGATGCCGTTGTTCAGCAGTTCCTCGACATCGAGATAGCGCTTCGGATGGCGGCTGCCCGGCGCATTCGTATGTGCGAGTTCATCGACGATGGCGATCTTGGGCCGCCGTGCGATCAACCCGTCAAGGTCCATCTCCTCGAGGACTTGGCCTCTGTAGTCCAGCTTCTTGCGAGGCAAGACTTCGAGGCCACTCAAAAGCGCCTGAGTCTCCACCCGGCCGTGCGTCTCGACCACGCCGACAACGACATCTGCGCCGGCTTTGAGCTTGGCATGCGCGCTCTGCAACATCTCATAGGTCTTGCCAACACCAGGAGCCGCCCCAAGAAATATCTTGAGGCGGCCGCCATGTCCTTCTTCGCGTCGTGCGGCCTCTAACAAAGCCTCCGGCGACGGTCGTTGTTCAGAATCGCGCGTGGTGATCGCCATCAGCCATTCTAGTGGTTCGATTCTTTAGTTCGCGGCTGCTCGATCCAACGCCATGTTGAGCGCCAACACGTTCACGCGAGGCTCACCGAGAATACCGGCAAGCCGTCCCTCGGTTTGATCGTTCACGAGCTTGCGAACATTATCTTCCGACATTTTACGTACTTTCGCAACGCGAGGCACCTGAAACAAGGCCGCTTCCGGGGAGATATGGGGGTCGAGGCCACTGCCGGTCGTGGTAACGAGGTCCACCGGCACGGGCATCGAGGGGTTTTCCGCCTTCAGCTTTTCAACATCCTCCGTCAGGCGATCGTTCAACGCCTTGCTGGTCGGGCCCAGATTGGAGCCAGTGGAGTTTGCCGCGTTGTATGGCGCGGGAACGGTCTTGGTCGAGTCATTCGGGTCGGCAGCCGTTGTCACCGATGGACGGCCGTGGAAGTAGCCGTCCCCCTTGAACTCCTGCCCGATCAGGGCCGACCCAATGGTCTTCCCACCCTTCTCTATCAGGCTTCCCTGCGCTTGATATGGAAAGAGCGTTCCTGCGATACCGGTCATGGCCAGTGGATAGGCAAGACCGGTGATAGCGGTCAGGCCAATGACCATGACGAGGGCCGGACGAATTTCCTTCAACATGACTTATCTCCTCAGGCCAGGTGCAAGGCGGTGACGACGATGTCGATCGCCTTGATGCCAACGAACGGAATGATGATGCCACCGACGCCGTAGATCAGCAGGTTGCGGCTCAACAGCGCGCCGGCGCCGATCGGCTTATAGGCGACACCTTTCAGAGCAAGCGGAATCAAAGCGATGATGATGATCGCATTGAAGATGATTGCCGAAAGGATCGCACTCTGCGGGCTTGAAAGATTCATGATGTTCAAGGCCTGCAGCTGCGGATAGAAGGCGAGGAAGATCGCGGGAATGATGGCGAAATACTTCGCTACGTCATTGGCGATCGAGAACGTGGTGAGCGCACCGCGCGTCATCAGCAGTTGCTTCCCGATCTCCACCACTTCAATCAGCTTGGTCGGATTTGAATCAAGATCGACCATGTTGCCGGCTTCGCGAGCCGCCTGCGTGCCGGTGTTCATCGCCACGCCGACGTCGGCTTGCGCAAGTGCCGGAGCGTCGTTAGTGCCGTCGCCACACATGGCAACGAGCTTGCCCTTCGCCTGCTCATCGCGAATGAGCTTCAGCTTGTCCTCAGGCGTTGCCTGAGCCAGGAAGTCATCGACACCTGCTTCCGCTGCGATAGCGGCTGCGGTCATCGGGTTGTCGCCCGTGATCATGACGGTGCGAATACCCATACGACGCAATTCGGCAAAGCGTTCACGAATGCCGCCCTTGACGATATCCTTCAGGTGGATGATGCCCAGCAGCCTTCCATCGCGAGCGACAGCAAGCGGCGTACCGCCCGACTTTGCGATCTCATCGGAAATAGCGCGAATTTCCTTTGCCACGTCGGTATCAAGCGAGGGGATGACGCGGACAGCGCTCCCTCCTGCAGCAGCCAAGGTTCGGGGAGCTGGGCCGCTAACGTAACTCAGGATCGCATCGACTGCGCCCTTCCGAACCGATGAGCCACCCGCATCGACACCGCTCATGCGCGTTTGTGCGGTGAACGGAATGAAGGTCGCTCCGAGTTCGGCCATATCACGCCCGCGGATGCCATACTTTTCCTTGGCAAGGACGACAATGGAGCGTCCTTCAGGGGTCTCGTCCGCAAGCGATGCAAGCTGCGCTGCATCAGCGAGGTCCTGCTCGGTCACGCCCGACACTGGTCGGAACGACGTCGCTTGACGGTTACCGAGCGTGATAGTCCCGGTTTTGTCGAGCAGCAACGTATCAACGTCGCCCGCGGCTTCGACGGCGCGGCCTGACATGGCCAGCACGTTGAAGCGCACCAGACGGTCCATGCCGGCGATGCCGATGGCAGACAACAACGCACCGATGGTGGTCGGGATCAGCGTCACGAACAACGCGACGAGCACGATGATTGAAACCGATCCGCCAGCATAAGCCGCATAGCTTGGAATTGTGACGGTCGCGAACACGAAGATGATCGTCAAACCAGCGAGAAGGATATTGAGCGCAATCTCGTTCGGCGTCTTCTGACGCTCCGCACCTTCAACCAGCTTGATCATGCGGTCGATGAACGTGGAGCCCTGAGCTGCGGTGATGCGGACGCGGATCCAGTCTGACAGCACCTGTGTACCACCAGTGACGGCCGAGCGGTCGCCACCGGATTCTCGGATCACGGGAGCTGATTCACCGGTGATCGCGGCTTCGTTGACCGAAGCCACACCTTCGACCACCTCGCCGTCCGACGGGATCGTGTCACCGGCTTCCACCAGGACAACGTCCCCGACCTTCAGGCTGGTGCCAGGAACCATGCGGTAGGTCAGGTCAGAGCCGGTCAAGAGCTTGGCCTGGGTCTCAGTCCTGGTCTTCTTCAGCGACTCGGCTTGCGCCTTGCCGCGCCCTTCTGCAACCGCTTCAGCAAAGTTCGCAAACAGCACCGTGAACCAGAGCCAGATGATGATCTGGAAAGTAAATCCAAGATCCTCTCCGCCGGAGACAAGGTTGCGGATGAAAATGACCGTCGTCAGCGCGGCGACCACTTCCACCACAAACATCACAGGGTTCTTGACCATCACCCTGGGATCAAGCTTGGTGAAAGAAGCGCCAATCGCCGGGAGGACGATCTTCGGATCGAGCATGGCAGAGCCCGTTGTCCGCTTCTGTGGGTTTAACGTATCCATGGATGTAACTCCGAAATGATATCGATCAGAACAGGGTGTTCGCATTCATCGCGAGATGCTCGACGATCGGCCCCAGCGCGAGCGCGGGGAAGAACGTGAGACCGCCAACGATGAGGATCACACCCACAACAAGTCCGACGAACAGAGTGCCTGTGGTTGGGAACGTGCCAACCGAAGCCGGAACCGACTTCTTCTCGACGAGCGAACCGGCAAGCGCCATGGCCGGTATGATCATGAAGAAGCGACCGACCAGCATCGAGCACCCGAGCGTCAGGTTGTAGAACATGGTGTTACCGGTGAGACCGCCGAAGGCAGAGCCGTTGTTCGCGGTGGCCGATGTGAAGGCATAGAGCACCTCAGAGAAGCCATGCGGACCAGCGTTCGCCATTGACGCCACAGCCGACGGCAGCACGACAGCAACGGCAGTCCACCCGAGATACATCAACGGCAGGATCAGGATCGCGAGCATCGCCATCTTGACCTCACGCGCCTCGATCTTCTTGCCGACGTATTCCGGCGTACGGCCGACCATCAGTCCGGCGACGAAGATCGACAGAACGACGAACAGCAACATGCCGTAGAGACCTGCACCGACACCGCCGATGATCAATTCGCCGAGCTGCATATTGATCAGTGGAATCATGCCACCAAGCGCGGTGAACGAGTCGTGCATCGCATTGACGGCACCACAAGAGGCAGCGGTCGTGACAACGGCAAACAGAGCCGAAGCAACGATTCCGAAGCGGACCTCTTTGCCTTCCATGTTGCCGCCAGTCAGACCAAGATTGCTCAAGATCGACGTGCCCGAGGCTTCCGCCCAATAGGTGATGATCACGCCGGCGATGAACAGCACACCCATGACGGAGAAGATCGCCCAACCCTGACGCTGGTTACCAACCATCCGGCCAAACACATTGGTCAACCCGGCACCGATGGCGAAGATCAATGCCATCTGGACGAAGTTCGACAGCGCGGTCGGGTTCTCGAAGGGATGAGCAGCGTTGGTGTTGAAGAAACCACCGCCGTTGGTTCCCAGCATCTTGATGGCGATCTGAGATGCGACAGGTCCGACAGCGATCGTCTGCTTGGCGCCTTCCAGCGTTGTCGCGTCAACATACGCACCAAGTGTCTGCGGAATCCCCTGCCAAACCAGGAACAGTGTGGCAACGACACAGATCGGCAGAAGAATGTAGAGCGTCGTCCGCGTCAGATCGACCCAGAAGTTTCCGATCGTGCGCATGGAAGAACGAGCAAAGCTGCGGATCAGCGCTACGGCGATCGCAACGCCAGTCGCAGCCGACACGAAATTCTGAACGGTCAGACCCATCATCTGGGTCAGATATGACATCGTGCTTTCGCCGCCGTAGTTCTGCCAATTCGTGTTGGTGACGAAGCTCACAGCCGTATTGAATGACAGGTCCGGTGCAACGGCCGACTGCTCCGCCGGGTTGAAGGGCAACCCAGCCTGAAGCCGCATCAGCGCGTACAGAATGACGAAGCCGCCGATCTGAAAGAACAGCATCGAGATCGCATAAGTGAGCCAGTGCTGCTCGCGCTTCTCATCGACGCCCGCAACCCAATAGAGACCGGCCTCAATCGGACGAAGAACCGGCGAAAGAAACGTTCGCTCGCCGTTGAAGACCTTTGTCATATAGCCGCCGAGCGGCTTCGTGATAGCGACGATGATCGCGCAAAACAGCAGAATTTGAATCCAGCCAATGAAAGTCATGATGATGCGCCTCTCAGAAACGCTCAGGCCGCAACAGAGCGTAGGTCAGGTAAAACAGCAGCCCTGCGGAAACGAGGCCGGCAAGTGTGTAATCGAAGATCATGGTCGCTCTCCTCAGAGCCGATCGCAGGCGTAGGCGTAGCCCACTGACAAAGCGAAAAAGCCCAAACCCAGGGCCAGCATGATGAAGTCCAACATTGGAGTGCTCCTTGCGGCACGACGACCGCATTCACGCGGTCGGTGCACTATCGGGCGTAAATTCAACGCACCTCAAAGCGCAGGAATCCCTGCACATCTGTGCAAGGATGGAATGGCACCCGGAGCATAGGTTTTCGAGATAGGAAGGCCGGCGATGTTATAGGAATCTCATAAAGACGCCGGAAAGGATCGCCAGGGCACCGATCGGGAACCACTTATCAACTCATTGAAACTTAGAAATATTTTCAGCAAGCCCCGTGCGCTGCCCGGCTTGCAGCCAGCCCCCGCAGATCACGGGAATATGCAAATACAACCACGACGTACGACACATTGCGTCGACTGCGCACACATGGCGCCACGAAACGTCCGAGAGTGCCTGACATTTATACGGCGCCTATATCTTCGCTGCTGCTTCCCTCTCGCATTCAAATGGCGCATTGCCCACCTTGCGAGCTGATCGCGTTCGAGCGTTCGGCTTACAGTAATAAAGGTGCAAAGCCATGCTATATCACTCCAACCGCACCAAACGGCTTATCGCAATCGCGAATCGCCTGTGCGAAGCCACTGGCAATACGAATGATCTGGTCACGGCCGTCGCTGCGGAGGCTTACTGCGACGAGAAAACCGGTCAAGATCACATCCCAACACAATTGCAGGGAATGATTTCCGCAGGCGCATGGATGGATGCGGGACTTGCACTCGTCGCAGACAAGTTGCCGCAATGGAAATTACGTCGTCTCGCATATGATGAAGGTCAGTGGCACTGCGCACTCTCCCTCCAGCCTGACCTCCCCGATTGGCTCGACCAGGCCATAGAGACAGCTCATAGGGACCCTTCCCTCGCCATTCTGAGTGCCTTCGTCGAAGCACTCCGGCAACTGCCAGAGACGCCGAGGGCAACTCGCAGACCAACGGTACCACACGTCCGGCCGACGCTTGACGAGACAATCCTCTGCGAAAATTTTGCCTAACGCAGCCCTCTGTTCTCATACGTTAAGCGGGGCATCATGGCACAATCTCCCGATATGCCAAATGACACGAGATCCATCCAGGTCCTCGTCAGGTTTGTCTTGAGAATTGCCGTCCTCAGCGTCTTCGCAGCTCTTGGACATGTCGGTTTCACAAGAAGTCTGGCCGCTCTGCTCTGGTTATCCACGCTTCTCTGTGTCGTAGCCGGGACGTTACGCAGGGAGGCATTCTTCGGCTCAACCCTTACTCACTGGGATGAAGGCGTCGCTTATGCTGCGCTTTATTGCCTTATGTCCTCGTTCAACGCCTCCGCTGCATCGTAAAGCAGCATCGTTCGCCTTGGCCGTCACCCGACGCTTATGTTTCCCCTATGAAATCGCTCGAGCCCCGCTCTCGAAATCATATGCCTTGGAGCAGACATTTCGCGTGTGAGCAGACGTCGTTCTGATTCACTTTGATGGAGATAAACCGTGAAGCATACTGAACCTCCCTCGTGTAGCTCATCTCTTGTTTTCATCGGCAAGAACAGCCGAGGCAACTGGGTTGCCCAGGAACAAAACGGCCTCTTTGGCGGCCTCTTCGTAAATCGCGCCGAAGCTGTCCGATATGCACTTTTCGAAAACGGCCATCACCCCGAAACGATCGTAGCAACGCCTGACGTGCTCGAACTCGACATGGGTGGCAGCAATGTCAACCGACCCGAGCTCGTAATGGCAAGCAGTCTGGCTTTCGACCATCATGACCTACGCCAGCGGCGGGTCGCGTAACGGATATACCACACTCTCTTGTTCAGGAGGCATCAGTGCTTCAAACCCCTGACCTCGCTCGTGAGCAAATTGTCAGAACGATGATCGAACTGACACGGCCATCAAGCCTTCACCGTATTGTTGTCGCAGGCAGCGACTGCGCGGACATCGACCTGGATCTCCGCCGGCGCGGATTCTTTCGCGTCACAACGATGGGCCGATGCATTCCGCGTGCTCAACACACGGTCGGCCTGATTGCAGGCCACCATTCTCTTCAGGCGCTGGAGCTGATGCTGGCGCAGATCACACACTTCCTGAGCACGACGGCAACGATAGCCGTCGTGATCAACTCTCGCGAGAACGGCATGAGCATGAAAGTTCGCGAGAAACTGGAACGTCTCGGCTTCAGGATCGAAGCCGGTGTCAGATGCCGTGACAGCTTCGTGCTGTCGGCGCGCCGGCAAAATCTCAGCC
>Ga0247779_1001757_pt1 | contig 10193 bp, 15 predicted proteins | sample UWRJL221509R5_FD_179925 | JGI IMG/M metagenome (GOLD analysis project Ga0247779, IMG submission 179925) | Plant litter microbial communities from Arlington Agricultural Research Station in Wisconsin, United States - UWRJ-L221-509R-5 | ecosystem: Environmental > Terrestrial > Plant litter >...
TTGCATGTTTATATCTAGTCTCGTTCATCCTTTCTTGACTTTCTCACATTTTATTTCAATTTTTCTTTCGTTCGAATTTCCCTCGAAAAACTTGTAACTAATAGCAATCCTTTTAGGATCATCTTCGTCTTTGCCTACGTCTCCTCAACCCTCTGTTCCTCAACGACTCTGCTCTAGCTTACTAAACCTTCTCACTACCAACCTCAACACCCGAAATACGTTCGCAGCAAACCCATCGAAGAACGCAAAGCGCTCGTATAGTCCGGAGAGGTGGACTGCGTGTTTGATCTGCTCGCAAGAGCGGAGTGGGAGTGTTTTATATGCGGTTGATAGTGAAGTAGTAAAGTTGGGTCGGGATGTGGAGGGTAGTGGTGTGGGTGGCGTGATGAAGCGAGGAGAAGAAGATGGAGGGGATGAAAATCTAGGAGGAAGGGCGAGCGAGGAGGGCTTTGGAGTTTCGGAGAGGATTATGTATGGTGTTGGGTTATGCTGATGGGCTGGCGTAGGAAGAAAGAGAAGTTGAGATGGAAAGACCGGTGAAGGCGAATAACCACTCGAACGTGATGCCGATGAAGACGAGTGCAAATTTGGATGTGAAGGGTTCAACTACTTACACGTCGACGATCACGGGTGGATGTAGGTCTGAGGATGATGGAGATAAGAAGAGGTGGAGGGGTACTCGAGTCCGTTTAGTTATTTGGACGACTGCGCGAACTGTTCAGCGAGTTTGAACGTGCGAGTAGTGGAGGAGAGTATGGGTTGGATTTGGGAGGATGGTAGACCTCGCCCTCGACGTGGGTCGCCTGTGTCTGCTCAGTGGTATGTCCTTTTTTACTTATTGTTATTATTTATTCTCGAAACTAATCATGTATATTAGCTTCCTCTCCAGTCTCAATCATAATCGATCGCCTTCCTCTCCTAATACCTCCTCCTCGTCGGGATCTTCTTCACTGACGTTTACGTTGGACTTGAGCTTGATGCATTGATGCCTCAAACTCAAACACATCGTCACCTGCATCGTCCACACCGACATCTACGCCCATCTCCACTAGTGTCTCTTTGTCAACCATGATTCTGCGACTACGACCACGTCTGAGAGCACAGGTACAAGGACAACTCCGAAGCATGTATCCGGATTGTCGCCTGCGTTCCCTACAACCACCGCCACCACCGCCACGCCCATCATCTCCGCAGGTACATCCTCCGCATACACAACATACAAATCAATCACAGCTACAACCACCTCGACATTGATACCTTCATGCGCACCCCAATTCAGCGTGCGAAAACCTTGATCGTGACTCCCTGCTGCTATAACGTCAGTTCCAGCACAAATGAGATGATTCCAAAGACGTGCTCGATATCGTTCTCATTATCTGGGGCTTACACGGGAGCGTTGTTTCCACTACGTCTACGTCCGCGGTCGTTGATTATTGAATGCATTTATTGAAAAGGGACCACAATACAACGAATGATCGACGAGAGTCTTAAGAAAAAAATATTTTCCTACGAAATAGTCGTAATAAATGTCGATGGATAGTACACGTATAAAGACCTTAGTATGTAGGTAACTTAAAATGAGACCATATCGCTAAAGTTTCCACCATTTGTAAGAAACAGGGTTCCACTCCATCGGTGGTGCCGATGGAATGCGAAGTAGCAGCGGAGTCCAGTCATGTGATGTGAGCGGGAAAAAGGAAAGAAGGAATTGATAAGACCAGCTCTTTCGTAAATTCCTATCACTATCATCTAATCTAGTTCAGGATCGCCACTTACTCCCCTGAATGATAACTCATCTACATAGAAGATTGAACTAGTGGTGCACATAGTAAGCAAATGATGTCAAAAAACTCGTGGAATTTGACTGACCGATAACTGTATTCGATCCAATTCAGGCCACATAACTAATCTTACTGCTCTGAAGCCGCTCCGATGAAGGTCCCGGACGACTTTTCAGATGAGGTACGTGGTTCTGAGAACGATTGGAGGGTTTTATGGGGGGCAGCGACGGAATCAGAGCACAGAGTGAATTGGCTGGACAATTCTGGACGTGGTAGTCGCAACTCTGAAAACGTTCGATACTGACTCCCGGTGGTGGTTGAAAAGCGCGCTCTTGAGGATTGATATATCTGAAATCACCCTGGTAGGTAGTCACCTGCGACGGCGACTGAACGGTAGCATTTGATGATGTTGGGAAAGACGAAGAGGTGGATGGTGTCGGTGCGCATTGATTATAATTGTAAGATTGATGTTGATGTTGTGTATTGTTCCAGCTCATGTTGGGACTAGTTGTAGGCGGCGTCGTATAGGAGCCAGCATCATCGTACCGTTGTGCATCCGACCGGGAGGAGACCCTGTCCGGTATGTAAGTTTGAGTCTGATATCCTTGCCATGCAGGCGATGTCGCCGCATGACCAGTACCCTGGACGGGATAGCCGCTGTGAGGCGAGCTGTAGGGGTGATTCTCGTTTAACGAGGATGGCCTGTCAATCAGAGCGTCAGTTCCATTATCGCGAGAGCTGGTTGGAACAACATACCTTTGAACCCTCGAAAGTTCGTGGTTATGTATTCGCATCTCGGTCGTGAGACCGGAGCGCCGAAGATGTTGACCCCACTTGGAGAGGTCAAACATGATTTTTTTGTTTTGAACCAGCTCTCCGTAAGATAACTGGTCGTTTTGTATGGCTTCAGACTGCTGCGTAGGAGCTGTGGTTCCAGCAGCATACATGCTTGAAGGTGGTGCTTGGTGCCTTGGTGTCGCTGAAAATGAGGATGGCAGCGAATGCCAGGGTATAGCCGGTACGGCGTACATTTCTGCTACAAGGTTATGATCAACGAAACAGCGTATCATATAAAAACGGTCGCTCACCTTCACCTCCTGTCTCCTCTATCTTACAGAGCCCTTGTATTCTCTGAACAGATGAGGGATGTCCTTTGCGCAATGTCAGGTAATTCATCCTTTCAAGCCACATTGATTCACCAACCTGCATTGCTTGAAGTAGGTTCCATAGGTTCAATTAGGCACAGGATTGATCTACAAAAATGGCTTTAGGCGACATATGGCGGACGCGAAGAGGATTCGAACAATTTTGAGGTTGTGCCAGAATATAAGGAGAAGAAGAAAAACCAACACGAGGTCGCTTATTGACGATCAATCGCCTTGTCTCGTTCCCACCGATGTCCGTTGATTTAGTTACCCAGGGCATCATGACAGATTTTCCTCCCGTAATACTTAGTGGCACGCACACCGACTTCTTGATTCTTCGGGGAGAAGGGCGCTAGAAGAGTTGATCTCATCAGTAGAAATTCCAGAAGTTCGACAGTAGGAATAATAAGTAAAGAAATAATATCTAAACTTAAAAGTAAACTAAACCGAACATTTCTAAACTCCGAAATTTGACCCCAGTTTGGATTTTTTTCTCGACCAGTTTAGATTTTTTCTTGCGTAGTTTAGATTTTGGTATGTCTGTGTGACAACCACGTGCTTCCCTCGACGCGTCAGTCGCGTAAGTAGGCGCCTGCATTGTTAATGCGTTGCCGACGCGTTAGGGTTGTTCATGCCACCCCTGTACATACACCTTTCCACTACATCCACCATCCTTCTAGCACGCACGCGCCCATGTCCAACACACCAGTGGCATATACTCCCGATACTGAAGTCTGCACAAAAGCTGGCTGTACGTCAAAGGTTGTTGTCGCTCTCTGCCGTGGAATCAAAAACCCCGAGAACAGAGGTTACTTCTATGAACGATGTGCTGCACCAGGACCGTATTCACACTGGTTAAAGTGGCGCAGGGAAATTAACCGCCTGACAGAGGAAGAAATGGGCAGTTCAGCATACCATACACCTATACCCACCACAATTCAGGAAGCATTGCAATTTCCGTGCACTCCCTCCAACATCCCACTCAGCCCGTCAACACCTACAAGGAGTGACCGCCACCATCATGTAGCTTCGTCTCCTCTGAAGCCTCCTGTGCCTAAGACTCCACAGGCCCTCATATCACAACCGACCTCAGGATTTCCTGGTTTGGGGCAAACTCTTGGAAATCAACCAGTGGCATTACCTCCTGCACCCGTGGTGGATGGTACCAGCACCGTAATGTACAGTCATCCAGCCACACGGACTGTTATCATTAAAGGAAAACCCACTGTCGTTTGCAATGGGCCAATCTGTCGTGATAATGGAAAAGCCGTTCGCATAGCACAACCATGTATTAATCGGTTCTGCCTGAAGTGTTGTCTACATTTTCAGAGCTTGGGTGGACCGAAATGCAAAATGCCAACTCACCATCCTCAGGCGAAGCAAGCACGTGCACAAACCGATACTCCCTCAGTTCCTTGAAGCGACCAATCCCTCGCCGACAAGCTAACATCACGACAATAATTCACATCTGTCCGAAATTAATATACTTACGGTCGGAACTCGGTGATCCATTTAATCTACACATAGATGACGAAGTCACGAAATTGCAATATTCCTCGCTCAGTACAAGGTAGTATAATTTAGGCGCCCATCCAACTTAAATCACCCAAAATGCAATCAGTATCTATCGTCGCATCCACATAATAAATATGCGGTCTCGTCATCGTCTACTTGAAGAAGCGGGAAGCAAGATAGCGATGCTTTGTTCTCCCTACTCGGAGTTGATTGCAGAGAAAGCTGAATACAAGGAAGACAAAAAGACGGATGTCAGCTATGTAACGAAAGAAATTGATAATATAAAGCACGCCGTGCGTGTGGCAAAAACGAAAAATGAGAGCAAAAAATGTACACTACAACTCGAGTGGTCGAGATGGAAGTGGAGAATGAGGACGAACAAAACGGAAGAAGATGACTTTTGAAGTACGTACGATGAAAAATGTGAAATAATGGGGGAATATGTCGTTTTCGTTCGAACTTCGAAAACGGAATGTTCAAAATTTCCTGGGGCCGTGTAATCCCGGAAAACCATGTAAAACCTATGTGCTGAAAGTTAAAACTAATGGAATTAGATTATAACAGCAAACATGCGGTCTTTATGCACCCATTGAATATCTAAATACATACTTACTCACCTCCCAAGTCTCTGACCAAAACATATATGTGATATGCGTGTGTGGATAGATCGCGTCAAACAGCTCTTCATGCGCACGTTTAGGTTCAGGATCTGGGAGGTTCGAAAATCAAGTGTAACTTGCGAGTTCACCCCGCACTGTTCACCGCCGAAATGCAGACCCAGGTCGGATATAATACAAACGCAGTCAAATTCCAGTCGAGCTGCAAATTCAAGAGTATTACAGTCGAGATGAAGGGACAGAAAAAAGTGAAAAACTACAAAAAAGTGTACAAGAGTTGAAAGGAACGCTGAACGTTGAAATTTGAAAGCTCGAGTCCTTCTTGTTTTTGGTGTTCACACATTTGTCTTGGGCATGCGTGTGGGTGTGTCTGACATTGCGGCGGTAGTGGTATCAAAAGGCTTTCGTCGCTACGCAGCATAGTTCATTTCCATCTCCTTTTGTTATACACAACGCGGAAATGAAAAGAAAAACGAGATTATAAGGAAGGTGGTGTCTAATAGAAAAGAGACAACGGCGCATTTTATTTCTGAGAAGGCCGAGAATGAGCCGTTTGATGCCGAACAAGCAGTCATGTGACACTGCGTAAAGAAACTCGAAATGTATTTTAGTATTTACCAGCTCTTTCGCCATTCTATGCATTCATGTCTAATCTAATCTATCATTGTCGCTTCATCCCCTCGACGATAAATTTGCCAGCTTCGAGAATATGGTCAAGGCACCTACGAAGTGTGAATTGAAGAACATGGTAAGCAAATGTTTCCGAAAATTTGTGAAGTTTTTACTGATTGGTAACTTCGCTTTCCTACTACCCAGACCCAGACAATGTACCGAAGGAACATAGTTCCGTTCGTACATCTCCGTCATACATACCAATTCCAAGGGACCTAGTACTGTTTCTCTGGACCCTATCGCGTCGCAAATGTTAGAAGAGTTGCGAGGTTGTGAGAACCGCTCACAGATGCTTGTGACGGCGGCGACGAAATCCATGTGTACTGTGGAGACAGCCTGGAAGGTATGATTATGATATGAATCAGCACTTGCGGCTTGCTGAGCATGGTACACAGGCTCCCGATCACCTGGAACGTCGTGGATAGAGGCCCAAAAGCGATCTAGGACAGGGGGCGCCCTCCGACTCACGAGTCGCGAAAAGATACCTCGCAGGAAGGAGGCTGTTGTGGTCGGTTGTCTCTGCTAAGGCTACGAGGGAGCGCGTTTGGTGGGAGGGGAAAGTCCATTTTGTGGTATGTCCTGTGTTTTTCTTTCTTTCTTTTGGTTCGCAAACTGACCGAGACCGTGTATTGCAGCATCCCTACCCTCGGCCTCAATCACCCACATTCGCCTTCTTCCCCGAATTCCTCGTCTTCGTCCTTTAATGCCGCGCGACGACGACGGTGGAGGAGGAGGAGGAGAAGAAGAAGGTTTCTTCTCGAACATCCTTACTTCAACCATAGCACCACCCGTCCGGCGTCGTCGTCATCTCTTCGTTCTGGGATGATGTCTATCGGCTCGTATGACGGCGTTTTTCCTTCTAGTTAGTGAGATGCGGTGAAAAGACTCGAGGGTATGCTGGTATGATTTGATGGATAATAGAGCTTGAGAGGACGTGGAGGAAGACGGTGTTGGGAGGTTGAGAGGCATTTCGGGGGGATGTGGTTGGATAAAACGCGGTGTTGGCGCTGGGTCTGCGTTTGTGGGTGGTATTGGTATGTTTTTTTTCTCTTGCATTTTGCGAGGTCTTTTTCTTTTTATCTCTCTCCTCTTTTCCTGTTGCTCATTTCCGGCTTTTCGTCTTCCTCTCTCTCTTTTTGAATTCGTTCCTATGGGTGATCTTTGTTTCTAACTTGGTTTTATAGATCGGAGGTACATCAATTCGGCGCCTGCGGCAGGTACATGAGAGAAGAAATGAGGAGAAATGGAAATGTGTTAGGTACGTCAAGACTCCTTCTCGGTCTTTCTGTTTTCAGTCTCTTTCATTTCTTCTTCTTTTTCCTATTCTATTTTTTTAACCTACGCTACGTACGCGCCCGTTCGCATGTACATTCATAGTTACTTTCTCGTTTTTTCCTTCAACATTTTCTCTCGTTTTCATTATTTTATTATATTTTTCATTAGATTTTTTCCTCTAAGAGTTTATAGCTAATCCCGATCCTTTTAGGATCATCTTCGTTTCGTCGTCGACCTTCTCCTCCTCGACAACTTCCTGGTCTACCTCAAACACAAACTCAAGAACCCATCGCGCAATTTGCAAGTGTTTGATTTGCTCTCCAGCGCGCGGAGTGGGAGTTTGGGTATAGTTGATACTTTGTGGGGGTAGTAGTATGTTGTGTCGGGATGATAAGGATGATGGTGGTACAGGTGGCAAGATGGAACTAGGAGAATGTGGAAGGGGTGAAAAGGAAGGAGTAGGAGCAGAGGCAAGCAAGGAGAGCTTTTGTACAGAGGAGAGGATGTTGGTCTTGGGTTATTGTTGATGCGCTGGGGGGAGGGAAAGGGTGGACGATGGCGATGCTGTCAATAACAGTGACAACATCAGGCGCAGTGGCAATCACGACCGCGAACCTCAACTCACAGCTAACCCGCTCTCGTCATCCTCGCGATCGATCAACAGACGCGTCGGACAGTGATTCATGTACGTTTCGTGCTCGTCCCCGCCCTCGACGTGCCGGACGCCGCGGAGCTCAATCATTTGGTCTTATTTTTTGGATTGTCCAGACTCATATTCGCCTTCCTTTCCTTCATCGTCATCTGGATTCTCTTCGCCGACACCACCAGCTTCGGTTGTATCCGCTCCTGCTCTTACGTCAATGTCTCTCAAATTCATCAAAACTCGAATCTTTTGCATCATCCACACCGAATTTTACACCCATCTCCATCCGAGCTTCTCGTGCGCCCTTGCATGTTGATGTGTTCTTATCAACGTCACCCCCGCGATTACCTGTGTCGGCATTGTTGTCTGGCTCCCTAACTAGTGCTCCATCGAGAACGCACAGGAGCCCAGAGGCCTGGACTGCGTAGTGCTACCGCCAGTCCTAGTACCGCACATGCCTCCCGCTACCTAGGCGGTGATACTTGGAGAAGAGAAATGGTGCGCGCGTTCCCCACTGCTACTACCAGTTGATCCATTCCGGAAGAGAATGAGGGAAACGGAGTGCTTGATATCATGAACATGAACCAGTTTTTGTTCTATGATGTGCAGCTTTCTCTTGATTTGCGGGTTGGAAAAAGGCGTCTCGATGGATCAGGAAAAGAAACCAAAGCGTCCGAGGAATCGCATTGACAACAACACCAGCAACAGAGGACGAAACATAATATTATGATGAACGATGCCAGTGTTGGTACGGTTAGGCCTTTGTTTCTGTTGATACTAGGAGTGGAAGTGGGAGTCCAGGGGCAGGAGGAGGGGAGCAGCGGAGGATGTCTAGTTATTCACGCCATCCATTGTCTATTTCGTCCCTTTCATCCTCGTCTTCTTCGAGGTTGGATGTGGCAGCCTTTGGTACTGCCTAGGCTCGTGCTTCTCCTATGGCTACGGGTACGAGTACGAGTACGAGACCCACTCGGAGGCCTATACCAATCCAATCCAATCCCATCACCTCTTCCTCAGCCTCGAATGCGAGGCCATCGACATCGACACCCGCACCCCGTCCTCTTCTGCAGATGATACAAAGGACGATAATATCCATCGTCACAGTTGCTGCCATACTCACCTCCGCCTCCCACTCCAAGGCGAATGAAAAGCCGCAGACACGGAAAACCCGCTCACAGTCATTCTCCGCTAAACTCACGAAATTGCGGGTGGGATCTTGAGGGTTGGAGTTGCGATTTGGTATTAAATCAGGTTGGGTTGCGTAGATGGATGGATGGATGGATGGTAATGATTTTCACGTATAAGCAAAATGCTTTTTTGCTTCTTTTTCGTTATGTGTATAGGTACTAAGTGCTATTACTATCACTGTAGCTCGTTTTTCTTTTTTCGTCCTATCGTCATACATTGCGTAGCATTGATTCCTTCCCTTTTGACTTTTAAATTGATGTTGTCGTTGTCGTTGGGGTTGTCGTTCGCATTTTTTTTTAAAAATTGCGTTTTTCATTCTCGTTCTTCATGCCTGCTCTTGCATACTACTACTATGTTGTGCATACGTACATACCTATCTTACTACATCCATTACCATCGTCATTCTATCTAACCACATAGTACATACAATTCTTGGTTTTACTATAATAAAGGTCATGGTTAACGAATTTGTAATGCATTATAGTTGATATATATACCCCTCTGGGTCGAGTCGAGTCGTCTATTCCGAGTTCGAGGTTCGAGGGTTCGGATTGATGTTGATGTTTCACCGTTAACGAACGCGTTCAAGGTTTAAGTTGGAAATATTTGAATCTGGGCTGTTGAAAGGATCAGAGATACTAGGAAATTGGATAATTGACAAGTTGAACACGTCGACAATGTGTACATGAATCATTACCATAAATTTATTCTGTACATAGGATGGGAGGATGGTATGATGCACCGAGTCGTCGATTACATGCTAAGCGCCCGTTCGTGTATAGTACGCCGTACAGTATGTCCGACTACTGAAGAAAATCTGAATCAAAAGACGTGAGCAAAGATCAGTCTAAAGACATCAAAGACCCGCTCGGTAAAGATGTCTTTGTTACTTCCACAGACGAGAGGAGTCTTTCCAAGAGATGTACCTCGCTGTCTTCGTCCTCCAATGTCTCTACTCTCTTTACGTAGGCTGCCATTGCGCATTGGGCCCTAGCAGTGTCCACAGGAAAAAGAGTCAGGTCCCTCCGAAGTACGGTGTTCTTGCAGAGGTCGACCAGTGTTTGAGATTTATCAGCTCGAGGGAAGAAATAAATCATGTAACCCAACATGAGTCCGTATCGCCCAAGCCAAACTCTCCGCAAAGAATCGCGACCAGTTTTAATCGAATCATATTCTGAGAATATTAAGCATCAAAATCAGAGCGTGGCGATATTAATTTATTTCTTACTTGAGCCCTTAGTATTTTCCTTGGAAACAACGACTTGATGCCAATTCGCGTACCAAGCTTGGATATCTTGTTCGGTGTTCACAATATCGGTATCTTCTGGGTTATATGAGACGTTTTCATTCCAGTCTT
>Ga0247779_1001758_pt1 | contig 10187 bp, 8 predicted proteins | sample UWRJL221509R5_FD_179925 | JGI IMG/M metagenome (GOLD analysis project Ga0247779, IMG submission 179925) | Plant litter microbial communities from Arlington Agricultural Research Station in Wisconsin, United States - UWRJ-L221-509R-5 | ecosystem: Environmental > Terrestrial > Plant litter >...
TGCATCGAAGCGTGGAGAAGAAGGGTCCGCCTGCCGTGTGGGTCGGCTGGCGCTCCGTCGGGAACCTGGGCCTAGCTGGCCACCCCGCCGTCTCGTACACAGCCGATCCCACTGCTGCCCAGCAGGCGCATGGATCGTCGTCGGAGACAGGATGCGGACATGTTGTCGCTCGAACGTTGTTGCGAGTGCGCGGGACCATACAGAAAAAGATTTGTCGGGTCTAATAAAAAATCCAACAAAAAATCCCGCAGGCCCAGTCACTTCACAAAGAAAGGTAAACCATGAATCTGGTTTTTCAAGAGGGTGAAGATCACGTTTCAGACACGGGTCCGATTTAAGGCGTTTGGCCTAGCGACCGCGTTACCCGCCCGTAAACATGCCGCCTATAAAAAAACGGCCTGCCCTTGCGGGGCAGGCCGGTCTTCCGAGTCGAATCTAATGGCTGAGGCGAAAGCTCAGCTGAAGATCCAGTTGGCGAGGAGGACGGTAGCGGCGCCACCGACCAGGGTCAGGTAAGGCAGCATGCCGGCCTTCTTATGGCCGAGATCGCCCTCCTTGAGGCCGAGATCCGACAGCATCTGGGTCGGGAACTTGCCCTTATCCTGCACGAAGTGCCGGAAGCAGAAGACCGGGATGATCAAGGCGGCGAAGCCCAAACCGGCCCACAGGGCATAGGGGTTCCACACCTTGGCACCCGCCCCCATGAACATCGCATTCACGAAGGCAAAGACCGCACCCAGGGTGATGATGATGGTCGGCGCCTTATAGGGGCGCTTCACATGGCCGCTATCCAGACGATGAATCCAGCCCGAGTTCAGGTTGAGGAAGTTGAAGATGATATAGCCGCAATTCGACACCGCCAGGATGAAGTAGAACGAGGTGGCGTCGGTCGCGGCAATCGCCAGGACGATCAGATTGGCGCACAGATCGGTCCACATCGCCCGGGTCGGGGCGCCGTGATGGTTGACGTGGCTGAGATACTTCGGCAGCCAGCCATCCACCGAACCCTGATAGAGCGTCCGTGACGATCCCGCCATCGCCGTCATGATCGACAGCATCAAAGCAACGATCATCAGCAGGACCATGATCGCATGGATGGTCGCACCGCCACCCACCATGTCGGCCATGGCCGAGGCGACACCCGAACCATCGACGATCGGGCCGGCCAGCATGCCAGTCAGACCCAGCACACCCTGGAAGGTGAACGGCACCAGGATGAACAGCAGCATGCACAGCAAGCCGGAATAGAAGATCGCCTTGAAGGTATCGGTCTCCGGGTTCTTGAACTCGCTGGTGTAGCAGACGGCCGTCTCAAAGCCGTAGGTCGACCAGGCGGCGATGAACATGCCACCCAAGGCAAGCGTCCAGCCGGCGATGTTCCAACTACCGGGGTCTGGGGCATAGGCCGCCGCCAGCGGCACGAAGGGCGAGAAGTTCGCCATCGAGACCTTGCCGCTGAGCAGCGGCACGATGCCGACGATGATCATCGGCACGATCACCAGCAGGCCGAATACCAGCTGCACCCGGGCGGTGCCGCTGATGCCGCGATGCTGGATGGCAAAGGTGATCAGCATCAGGACAGCGCCAATGAAGAAGGTGCTGTTGAAGGAGAAGCCGACGCCGAACAGGGTGAAGCCGCCCAGCGTGAAGGTGTGCAAGGCTGGTGTCAGCGCCGCTGTCGCGGCATCCGCCGTGGTGCCCGCATGGGACTGGATATAGGCAGCGATCGCCGCCTGGTCCGGCATCGGCGCCACGGCGTTCATGATGTAGCCGGCGGCGATAGCGGTGCCCAGCGACAGGACCGGCGACCAGGCAAACCAGTTGCACCACACCGACAAGGGCGCGATGAACTTGCTGTAGCGCAGCCAGGCAGCCGCGCCATAGATCGAGGCACCCCCTGATTTATTCGGGAAAAGGCCGGCGATCTCCGCATAGGTGAAGGATTGCACGAACCCCATCACCATCGACAAGGTCCAGATCACGAAGGCCGGGATCCCCACCGTCCCGGCAATCCCGCCGATCGAGAACAGAACCAAAGCCGGCACGCCGCTGGCCACCCAGAACGCACCCTTCCAGTTAATCGCCCGGACAAGCTCGCCTTGTCCGCCACTCGTCTCACTCACTGATGCCATCAAACCCTCCCGATAACTTGTTTTTTTATGTCTTTTGGCTTTTTTCTGGCCTGTCTCGGAAATCGACCGTCGCGGTGACGGAAATGCCGGCCTCTCCCCAGATGCCGGCGCTCCGCCTGTCAGTCTCTGTCGCCAGCCAGCTTATTCAGGATCCCAACCCGGCGAGGTCGGTGACCCATCATCATATTGCGACAGCCATTCGACGACCGTCGGACGATAGCGCGTCAAGCCTTTGTAATCCGCCAATTCGTTGCGCAACCCTTTCAGCACGCGGTGGAAGCGGCGGCCCCATTTCGGCACCGTCACCAGTTCCTGCATGCTGATCAGGTAACAGCGGATCGGGAAGACGATCGCATTCGAGCGCGGCAGGCGGAAGAAGGTCTGCAATTCAACCCGCAAATACACCTTCTCACCGACATTCTCCGGTGTCACCGTGGTGCGATCCGGACCCCATTTATGATAGTTCTCGGGGCTGGTATCGAGCCGCGGATTGATCGTCATGGTCCAGTTGAAGCGGCGCACCGGGTGGCCATGCTGCAGGTTGAGCATGAACTTCAGGGCGCGCTCGAAAACACCCATCTGATGGGCGAGCGGTACCGGCCCATGCCACTCCATGAAATTCATGCCGATATCGAAATCGAGCGACCAGTCTGCCTGGGTGGTCACCATGCCGGCATCCATCCAGAGATTGTTGTCACGCTGATCGAGGATGCAGAAATCGCCCTGGCTCTGACGGGTGATATATTCCATCGGCTCATAGGGCAATGTGCTGGCATCACCGAAGGTGAACTTCTCGTCGATGTCGAGCGCCTTGTTTATCCAATGCCACTTGTCGCCATCCTTGGTCAGCGAAAAGACATCAGGATAGCCTTGCGCCTGGCTTTCCATCAGAAGCTCGAGCAGATCCCATTGCGCCGTCATCATATGCGGCAGCGCCTGGCAACGCAGCGGATCTTCCGCCAGCACCTTGGCCCGGTCCAGCATCTCGCCGACATAATGCTCGTCGACATCGATCGGATGCTCGAAGACCGACCCCTTCTTGCCGGCGACATGCGGCTCGATATTGACCGCATACATGTAGTTGTCTTCAGCGAACGGGAACGGAAAGCGCCGGATGCCGGCCGGACTGTTCTTGAAGGTAAAATCGTCGCGGAACGTTTCTTTCTTGAATACGCTATTCATGTTGGCCCTCCCATGGCCGGCCGGCATCGATGCCATCGCATCAGATGCTCAAAGCCGCAACGCAGCGTCAGAGGTCGAGAACGAGTTCCCGTCCCTTGAAGCGTGACACGCAAATCATGATCTTCTTGCCCGATTGGCGGTCGTCATCCGTCAAATAGTGATCGTTATGCTCGATCTCGCCATCCATCTCACAGACAGCCGTCTCGCATTGACCGCAGGCGCCACCGCGACACAGGAAATTCGCCTCGATGTTCTGCGCCTCGATCGCTTCCAGGATGCTCTGGTATTGGCCGACCATGAACTCGACATTCGATTTCCGCAGCTTGACCAGAAAGGGCTTGCCGGAGGGCGGTGCCAGGAACTGTTCGAAGTGAATATTTTCTTCCGGCCAGCCGGCTTGGCGTGCCTTGCCGGTGAAAAAGGCAATCATCGGTGCCGGACCGCAGACATAGAGATTGGTGCCGAGCGGCTGGTGTTCCAGCAGACGATCGACATCGATCATCTGGCCTTCGCCTTCACAGTAAAGCTTCACCCGGTTCTCACCGTAGCGGTCCTGCAGCTCTTGCCAATAGGCACCATGGCTGCGCGAGCGGAAACCGTAATGCAGTTCGAAGGTACCGCCCCGGGCAGCGAGGCCATCCATCATGGCGATGAAGGGGGTGATGCCGATGCCACCGGCGATGAAGATATGCTTGCGTCCGGTGGCGACCACGGGGAACAGGTTGATTGGATTGCTGAGGCTGAGACGATCGCCGACCTTGACCTGGTCATGCATGAAATGCGAGCCGCCGCGCGACACCGGCACACGCAACACGCTGATTTCGTAATAGGCCGGATCAGTCGGCGACGACATTAGCGAATAGGGGTTGCGATAGATGACCGGTGCCCCCGTCGCATCGGTACCGCGCATGGTGATGACCGCATGCGAGCCACCGGAGAAATAGGGCAACGTGGCACCATCCACCGCCTTCAGGCGGAAGCGCTTGACGGTATCAGCCGCCTGGACGATCTCGACGACTTCAACCTGATGATCGACACGCTTGGTCATTTGTACAACTCCTCCGTCGGAGGAACGTCGCCAGGAACTTCGGCGTCGATACAGACCCCCTGAAAAGCACCGACGCGGCGCGAATAATGGTCCCGTACCAGCAAGGTCAGCCCGCAATGGCTGCAGGTGAAAGGGCTGGTCGTTACATTTTCCGTGATCCCCTTGCAATGGACGCAGGAGATGCGCCGGGCCAGGGATCCACGATGCTCTGTTCGGATTGAGAGGAAGGTAATGCCGGCATCGATGCCGACCTGCATCACCTGGCCGATCAACCCTTCGGTCCCGGCGGTATAGAGCCGCAGCCCCATATGCGCGGTCGAGAGCGTCACCTGCAGGCGCGTGAGCAGGGTGGGAATGGTCGGCGCTTCCCAGTATTGCGCCACACCGGATGATCGCAAGGCAGCGCTGTGCTGGCTTCCTTGGGCCACGTAGAGAACCTCGGCCCTGGCAAGGAACTCCGGGTCTTTCAGTTCCGGCTTTTCCAACAAGGCCAGCGCACCTTCGCCCCCCAAGGCAAAAAACTGACGCCGCGCATGTGGATCAATGGTGAGGCCGTGATATTCCGGCCTGCTCTTGATACCCGAAATCAACATCTGTTTGATCCTGACTACACCCTGAGGCCGCAAAGACCTCAGGGTTCTGACTGCATCTCCCCAATCGGCGATATCTTGCGGTTAACGGCGTTTAGCCGACCGCCGTCCGCTTCTTCTTTTCCGGATCATCAAAGGTAATCGTATGGGCGATGGCACTCGCCTTCACGTTCTTGCCGCGCACTTCGAGCTTGGCGCCCTGTTTGGCATGAGCAACGTCGAGGCGGGCGATGGCCATCGATTTCTTGGTGAGCTTGGAATAAGACGGGCAGGTAATGACGCCGACCTTCTTGCCGTCGGCCCAGACTTCATCGCCGCCATCGGTCATCTTGTCGCTGTCGATCAGCATGCCGAAGATCTTGAAGCGTTCCTTGCCCTTCAACCGCGCATGTTCCTCGGCACCGCGGAAGCCGGTCTTGCCGGGGCTGACGGTGAAATCGAGGCCCAGCTCCCACAGCGAATCGCCGGGTGCCTGATCGGCGAAGGGATACATCTGCGAATTATCATACGGATAAAACAGCAGGTAGCTTTCGACCCGCAACAGATCGAGGACACTGAAGCAGACCGGGACGATGCCCATGCTCTTGCCTTCGGACAGGATCGTGTCCCAGACAAGATGCGCATCCTGGCCGCGCACGAAGATCTCATAACCGCGTTCGCCGGTGTAACCGGTGCGCGAGATCGTCACCGGGGCGCCGAACAGGCTGGCGGGCATATGGTGGAAGTATTTGAGATCGCGAATACCCGGCACATGCTTTGCCAGGAAATCGACGGCGGCCGGGCCTTGCAGCGAAAGATCATGCAAATCATCGTCGAACAACACGGCGCAGTTACGTCCGGCTGCCTGCTTCACGATCTCTTCATGACCCGAGCCCGAGCCATGCACCAGCATCCAGGAATTGGGCCCCGTGCGATAGACGATGCAGTCATCGGTAAAATGACCACGCTCGTTCAGCATGCAGGCATAGACGGCCTTGCCGGGATAAAGCTTACTGACGTCACGCGTGGTGACGTAATCAAGCACATGAATGGCATGCGGCCCGACCAGATGCATCTTCTTGAGGCCGGAAACGTCCATCAGGCCGGCCTTGGTCCGGACCGCGACATGCTGGTCGAGAATATCGGAATCATAGGTCCAGGCGGTCCCCATCCCGCTCCAATCTTCGAGCTTGGAACCGAGGGCGCGATGACGGTCATTCAATACGGAAAAACGCCAGCTTAAAGGCATGTATCCTCCCAAATACCTAATTTCATACCGTGATTTTTTATTTCCCTGAAGTTAACTGGCAAATCCGAAATTGCAAATGGAAATCTCGGCCCGCCCACAAAGCAAGACGATGTCCGGCCATGCCGGCTCGGCCCAATCACGTATCAATGGAAAGGTAAATTGATCGGGCGATCAAGAGCCGAGCGCCCGGATGCGCCGCCCATCGCTGGCGGGATCACTGTCGCCCGGGATCGGCGGTTTATGGCCTGAGTTGGACATCCCTTGTTGGACATCCCCGGCGGGCGTCCACAGGTGATCGAATCGGCAAAGCAAAACGGCGCCCCGCTATCACGCGGAGCGCCGTCTGTTGGTTAGCTGTCAGAGACGCCGCGGTTATTCCGCGCCGTTACCGACGATGCCCTTGGTTTCGAGGAAATCGTGGATGCCCCAATCGGCATATTCACGACCATTACCCGACTGCTTGTAGCCGCCGAAGGGTGCGAAGGTATCCCAATCCGGGTAGTTGATGCTGACCTGACCAGCACGCAACTGCCGCGCGACCTTGCGGGCATGCTTGATATCCTTCGACTGCACGTAGGCAGCGAGGCCATAGACGGTATCATTGGCGATCTCGATCGCCTGTTCTTCCGTCTCATAGGGGATAATCGACAGAACCGGGCCGAAGATTTCTTCCCGGGCGATGGTCATGTCAGGCTTGACGTTGCCGAACACGGTCGGGCGCACGTAATAGCCGCGATTGAGACCTTCCGGCCGACCGGTGCCACCGGTAACCAGGGTCGCACCTTCGGCAATGCCGGCTTCGATCAGGCGCTGAATCTTGTTGAACTGCAGCTCGCTGACCACCGGACCGAGGACGGTATCGGCCGACTTGGGGTCACCGACCTTATGGGTCTCGGCCGCCTTCTTGGCGAAAGCCAAAGCTTCGTCATGATGCTTGGCCGGTACCAGCATGCGGGTCGGCGCATCGCAGGATTGGCCGGTATTGCCAAAGCAGCCTTCAACACCCTTGGTGACGGCGGTTTCGATATCCGCATCCGGCAGAATGATATTGGCCGACTTGCCACCCAGTTCCTGAGCAACGCGCTTCACGGTATCGGCCGCCGTCTTGGCGACGATGATGCCAGCACGGGTCGAACCGGTGAAGGAGACCATGTCGACATCCTTATGGCCAGCCATCACCTGGCCAACCGAGGGACCATCGCCATTGACCATGTTGTAGACGCCCTTCGGCACGCCAGCGGCGTGCATGATCTCGGTCCAGACCAGGCCGCTCATCGGGGCGATCTCGCTGGGCTTCAGCACCATGGTGCAACCGGCGGCAATGGCTGGCGCCACTTTGCAGACGATCTGATTGAGCGGCCAGTTCCAGGGGGTGATCAAGGCAACGACGCCGATACCTTCATGGACGATCCGGCTGTTGCCGCGCTGATGCTCGAACTCAAACTTTTCCAAAGCCTCGATGGTCGATTCCAGGTGTGCCCGACCGGCCCAGGTCTGCGCATCGCGCGCCCAGCTCATCGGTGCGCCCATTTCATCCGATACCGCCTTGGCAATATCTTCCGACCGCTCGTTGTAGATTTCCAGGATGCGCTTCAGCAGTTTCAACCGCTCAGCCTTGCTGGTCTTGGTAAAAGCCGGGAAGGCTGCCTTGGCTGCCGCGACAGCACGATCGACATCGGCGGCACTGCCGATGGAAATGGTGGCAAAGGACTCTTCCGTCGCCGGATTGATGACGTCGAGGGCTTTCGGGGTAACCGGATCGACCCAAGCGCCGTTGATATAGAATTTCAATGCGTTTGCTGTTGCCATTTATGTGACCTTCATGTCGCTGTCGTTAAAGCCGTATCGAACATTACGAGGAGACGTTAGCGGCTTCCATCCCGACAAGACCATCCCTCTGAAGGAATAGTCAAATAACCATGTCATGAATGTTGTCTTGAAACCGGCATCGCCTCTTAGGACCGCATGTCATGTATGACGGTCGGGAATCGTAGAGGGATGATGGTGTATCAGGTCCCGGCCCTAAAATGAAATCGCTTTGCAGAGCACATTCAAGAAGATAGCCCATTCAAGAAGATAGTCGGCGTCCCCACAGCGTATCAAGGCTGACCTGCCATTAAGGCAGTTGATTTATCATTGGCCATCAGGCATTCACAGGCCGCCTCGGCTTGGCTGCAAAGCCAGCTGCCGCACCGATATTCCCTGCAACATCGGAGCTGCGGCAATTATTGAGATAGTTACGTCGGAGAGCTGGCTGGCACTGAGATCAGCCGGCCTTTCACCTCGCGGCCGTAAAGGCGCGCTGACCATCATGCCCTTGGGCAGTCCGTCAAGGGCCGACCGGTGCGGTGGTTACCAATCGAGATTTTGGATCGCCGGATGCGGCGTCAAGTAGTGCGTTGATGTATGCAATAAAGGAAATCTTCAAGACATTGCAGGGTGAAGGCGGGCAAGCCGGTCGCACAGCGGTGTTTTGTCGTTTTACCGGCTGCAATTTGTGGTCCGGCCGTGAAGAGGACCGACACACCGCGACCTGCCGGTTCTGCGACACTGACTTCGTCGGCATAGATGGCGAGAATGGCGGCCGTTATGCCACCGCGATCGCCCTGGTCGATATGATCGAGCGCGTCTGGGGCAACGGCGATCGGCAGCGGCGCTTCGTGGTGTGTACCGGCGGCGAGCCGTTGCTGCAGCTCGATGCTGTGCTGATCGATGAACTGCATCGACGCGACTTCTATATCGCCGTCGAAACCAATGGCACCATTGCGGCACCCGAGGGTCTCGACTGGATCTGCGTCAGCCCGAAGGCCGGCACCGATCTGGCGCAGCGGCGGGGCGATGAATTGAAACTGATTTTCCCCCAGCAGACTATCGATCCGCAGTCATTGACCACGCTCGACTTTCGGCAATTCTGGCTGCAAGCCATGGATGGACCGGATAAGTGCAGCAACCTGCAGGGCGCCATTGCCTATTGCCTGGAGCATCCCACCTGGCGGCTCAGCCTGCAGACGCATAAGATGCTGGGAATTCCCTGATGTACGAGATTACCAAAGATTTTCGCTTTGAAGCCGCGCATACCCTGTTGCGCGAGGTGAATGCCGATGGCAGCCGCCGCATTCACGGCCATTCCTATCGCGCGCAGGTTGCCATTCGCGGCATCCCGGACCTCACCACCGGCATGATCATGGATCTCGGCACCCTGGAGCGCGCGATGGCAAGTGCACAAGAGGCGCTCGATCATCGTTTTCTCGATGAGATCAATGATCTCGGCCCGGCCACCCTGGAGAACCTTTCCTGCTGGATCTGGCGACACCTGGAAGCCAGCATTGCCGGCCTGGCGCGCGTAACCGTGTTCCGCGACAGCAGTGGCGAAGCCTGCAGCTATGTCGGCCCCCTGAGTGCCGCGATGACCGGTGATTCACGATGACGGGTAATCCACGATGACGAATTCAGCGCTGGTCTTATTTTCCGGCGGCCAGGATTCCGCAACCTGTCTCGCCTGGGCGCTCGACCAGTTTGATCATGTCGAAACGATCGGCTTCAATTATGGCCAGCGCCATGCCATCGAACTGGCCTGTCGCGAGACCGTCCGGCACGGCATGGCCAAGCTCAATCCGACCTGGGCCAAGCGTCTTGGCGAGGATCATCTGCTCGATATCGGCGTGCTCGGACAGATCAGCGATACCGCGCTGACGCAAGATGCCGAAATCAAAATGACGGCGAGCGGCTTGCCCTCGACCTTCGTGCCCGGCCGCAATCTGTTGTTCCTCACCTTGGCTGCGGCACTCGCCTATCGGCGCGAGATCAAGCATCTCGTCACTGGTGTCTGCGAGACCGATTACTCCGGCTATCCCGATTGCCGAGACGACACGATCAAGGCCTTGCAGGTTGCCCTCAATCTCGGCATGGAAAAGCGCTTCGTGCTCCAGACGCCGTTGATGTGGATCGACAAGGCGGAAACCTGGCGCATGACCGAACGGCTGGGCGGCGATGATCTGGTTCAATTG
>Ga0247779_1001759_pt1 | contig 10174 bp, 8 predicted proteins | sample UWRJL221509R5_FD_179925 | JGI IMG/M metagenome (GOLD analysis project Ga0247779, IMG submission 179925) | Plant litter microbial communities from Arlington Agricultural Research Station in Wisconsin, United States - UWRJ-L221-509R-5 | ecosystem: Environmental > Terrestrial > Plant litter >...
TAATAAGTGTCAACCTATTACAGGACTAATCTTAAAAACATATACTTGTATAATCAAAAAGTGTCAACTTTTTTCAGGACGAGACACGCCGTGAACGCTCGTGAACATTTTATTAGCGACTAAGAACCAACGGATTGCAATTTTGGGGTACGATGAAAAGCTCTGGCAGCCATTTTTCTAAAAAAATACATCATACATTTTCCCAAACAATTACCCCTCCCGATAGTTACCGGATTGTACAGAAACGTCTATGCCACTGATCCGTATCCCAAGCAGAAAACTGATTTGTAGTATTCCCCTGATACAAAACGCAATGAGAACCCTAAGGCTCATGGTTGTTTGTATGTTGATGATCTTTGTGCAATTTTCTGCCCGCGCACAGTCACTGCCTGTAGGTACCACCGCCATAGAGGATTATTACCGACGGGCACAATTATCCGGCGCTGCTGATACCAATGTCTCCTTTACCATTCGCCCGCTTTTTCCAAATCAAATTAATAATAACTACATAAAACATAGCTCTGACAGCCTACCCGGAAAGTATAAACTCCTCAGCTTAAAAAACTTATATCAAAGCAGCGATAAAAAATTTCAGTTAAGCCTTTTACCGCTTACCGTTCAAACCCAGTTTACCTCACATCATCCCTACGGCTGGAACGATGGCGCAATGATCCCCGCAAAAGGGGCGGAAGCCTTTGCCAGTGCAGGCATTTTTATGCGTTACGGACTGTTAACTATCCAACTAAAGCCGGAGTTTGTAACCGCTCAAAATTCAGAGTTCGATACTTTTAATAAAAATTCATCGCCCAATGCCTTTGTGCGTTACTACAGCGTTTACAACAATATAGATCTGCCAGCCAGGTTTGGTACCGGACCTTATACCAAAATATACTGGGGCCAATCCAGCGTACGGTTAAACTACAAGGCTGTATCATTTGGCCTGTCTACCGAAAACCTTTGGTGGGGACCCGGCATCCGGAACTCCTTATTGATGAGCAATACTGCCCCTGGTTTCCCGCACCTCACACTGAATACCCGGCATCCCGTGCAAACGCCTATTGGCTCATTTGAAGCACAGGTTATTGCCGGCAACCTGGATGCCTCAGGGTATTCGCCTTTAGAACAGGATAATATTTACCATGGCGCCAATTTATATGTTCGGAAGCCTAATAACTGGCGGTATATCAACGGAATAATTGCAACATGGCAACCCAAGTGGATACCGGGTTTATTCCTTGGTGCTGATCATAGTTCCGTGTATTATGTAAAAAGCCTCGATGTTTTTAATGATTTCATTCCCCTGTTTCCGTCAAACGTTTCGGATGGCCGGTCAATTAGGTTAACCTCGGTTTTTATGCGCTGGCTCTGGATGCAGGAACATGCCGAAATATATTTTGAATGGGGGCAGTATAACAACACATCGGGCGTTCTGCAGGAATCGTTATCGCCCAACGACCAGCGCGCCTATGTTTTTGGCATCCGGAAAATGTTGCCCTTCGGTTCGTCAAAAGACGAAAATATCCTGCTCGGCATCGAAGCTACGCAGCTCCAGACCAACTCCTACACCAATATCTTCACCGGCGACGAATGGTACACCAACCGTTATGTGAGGCAGGGCTATACTTATCAGGGGCAAGAGCTGGGCGCAGGTATTGGTCCCGGGGGAAATTTACAAACCGTAGATGTTAGTTGGGTAAAAGGCTTAAAGAAACTGGGACTCCAATTTGAGCGCTATGCCCATAATAACGACCTGTATTACCTGACCTACACCAACACCCGCGATTACAGAAGGCACTGGGTTGATCTGAGCATGGCCGCCATCGGCGAGTGGAACTATAAAAACTTAATTTTTAACGCTAAGATCCAGGCTATTAAATCATTCAATTATCAATGGTATTTGCCGGTTGATCCGACAAAGCCGACAAATTCAGTGACTGTGAATGGGGTAGATGCGTTTAATTTACAGGTACAGGCCGGGGCCACTTATTTATTTTAACCGCTTTATTTTGATGAAGAGGATATTATTTTTATTAACCATCGTAGCTGCATTAATTTATGCCCTCCCTGGGAGTGTAAATGCGCAGTCGCTGCCGGTAACATCGCAAGTGCTGAATGATTATTACAGGACAATGCAGCTTGCCGGGAAGGTTGATTCAAATATATCTTTTACCGTCCGCCCGCTGTCCGCTTCTGCTTTAAAAACCACCAATGTTTTTGATCCTGATAGCGCATCAAACTCTGATCATTGGGTTAAAACGAAGCCGGTTGTGCTTGGCAATGGCCGCGGGCAATTCAGCATATTGCCGTTAACCTGGCAACAGCAGTTTAATTTCAATCACCCTTATGGCTGGAACGATGGTGCGATGATTCCGGCAAAAGGTTATCAAACGCTCGTCAGCGGAGGTTTTTATCTGAAGTATGGTAAGCTAAGCATCCAGTTTCAGCCCGAGTTTGTGTATGCAGCTAACCCGGCATTCAATGGCTTTGCCTCCGGTCATTCAGATGCTGAACTGACCCAATATTATACCTATAATAATTTGATAGACAACCCTGAACGCTTTGGAAACGGTCCATACAGCAAAATGTTCTGGGGACAAAGCAGTATCAGTTTAACGTTCGGATCAATTGCCGTCGGGTTATCCAATGAAAATTTATGGTGGGGGCCGGGCATCAGGAATTCTTTAATATTGAGTGATAATGCTCCCGGTTTTAAGCATTTTACCATCAACACCGTGCGCCCGGTAAAATCTCCTATAGGGTATTTTGAAGGACAGATCATAGCCGGCCGGTTGGATGGTACCAGCTACTCGCCACTTCCTGTTACCGGACTGTCTGACGGTACAAATCTCTTTACACCCAAAGACCCGAGCTGGCGGTATTTTACCGGGCTCAACATCAACTATCACCCCAAATGGATCCCCGGTTTAACGCTTGGTCTTATCCGTACATTCGATGCTTATCATAACGACATTAAAGGATTCAACGGGTATGTTCCCTTCTTTACGCCTTACTCCAAAGCGGCTACTACCGGGGGGACCGGCGATGCATTCCCGCGCGACCAGTACACGTCATTTTATGCCCGCTGGCTGTTTAAAAAAGTGCAGGCCGAACTCTATTTTGAATATGGCCTGAATGACAATTTATATAACCTGCGCGATTTTGTCGGCTCGCCAGATCATTCGCGCGCTTATATATTTGGTTTGCGGAAGCTGTTCCCGGTAAATGGCTCACCCGACCAGCATATTCTATTCAGCGCCGAAATTACCCAGCTTTCCCAATCGCCCGACAGACTGGTACGCAACGCCAACGGATGGTATATCCATAGCGAGGTAACGCAGGGCCAAACCAACCAGGGACAAGTGCTTGGCGCCGGAACAGGCTCCGGGGGCAACCTGCAATCAATAGAAATAAGCTGGATATCCGGATTAAAGAAACTAGGCATATCCCTCGAGCGCTATGAGCACGACGTCGACTTTTACCAAAACTATTTCCCCGACATGAATGGCAACAGCCGCAAATGGGTTGATTTTGCCCTCGGCGCGCAAGGCAGTTGGACCTACAAAAACATCATCTTCAACGCCAAACTACAAACCATCAAATCCTTCAATTACGAATGGATATTAAACAATTATGTGCCCAGCCAATATTACGTGCCTAATAATACAGTGTATAATCTTCATGCGGAGTTAGGCGCAACGTTTAGGTTTTGATATATAACCACAAAGTTCCCCTCTCGAGAGGGGCAGGGTGTGTTTCTTCGCCATGAAGATATTAATATGTCCACTGTATACAACCAACTTATAGAAAGGGTCTCACACCGAGGCTCTCGAAGTGCGGTGCGCGGGGGAATATCCTGCATATTGTCTGAACTGTGATTTATTTGATTTAATGAATACTATGAATTTCTGACAACTCAAAAACGGGTGTCACATTGAGGCTCTCGAAATGCGGTGCGCGGGGAATGTCCTGCATATTGTCTGAACCTGAATTTACAGAATTTAAGAATTAACAGAATAATACTGCCAATGGAATCAGGGCGTTTCCCGCTGATAGAAGCGGGTCGGGTCATTCGCTCATACTACACAGGCATTATTCACAGCGCCGGTATCCGCTACTACCCCTAACGCGGATATCGTTTCATGTCATGGTAAGGTTACGAAACGATATAATAAAACGGGTGTCACACTGAGCTTAGTCGAAGTGCGGTGCGCAGAGGCCCCAACTGCATATTGTCTGAACCATGATTTACTTGATTAAATGATTTCGTGATTGTCTACACGCGTCTTTGCGAGGTACGAAGCAATCTCCAAACTATGCAGGTCAATGATACACAGATACCCTTATATCCAATCTGCATAGTTTCAACCACAAGCGAGGATGCTTGCGGTAGCGGGGGGTAGACTCTCAAGTATTTGTTTTTTCATATGGTTATACAGTAAAGGACGTACAAAACATTAGTTTAATACGAATACATAATAATAGCCTCCTTCTTTACAAGCTTTAAAGAGGCTTCTCTAAATTTTTTCCCGTTTCTGCCAAAAACTTTACAAAATCTAATCCCTGATGGGTGAGTTGAACTTTTCCATCTTTTTCAACAATGAGTAACGCTTTAAATAGAAAATATAAATAATCGTCAAACGCTATGGTATAGATATCTTTTCCTGCTTTCTCTACAGCTTCATCATAATATCGCTTAATATTGTTTTTTGAATCACCTGTGCCCCTCAAAGAATTTAAATGCAATAATATTTTGATTTGGGAACCAAAAATGATCTCGTAAAAACCATCAAAAGTAGCTTTTATATAAATAACACAGGAGTAATTAATGAGGGCTTCAATTTTTTCAGCATCTGTATTTTGCAGTTTCAGTTCGCTTTCATCCAATACAAACTTCTTGTAATGACTAATAACCTCTGTGCTAAAAAATGCTATTGCCTTTTGTAGATTATTAAACTCAAATGGATTAGAATTTTGTTGTTGCTGTTGTATGTCTTTAGTGGCTTTGGACTTCACTCCTAAAGCATTAAACTCTGTGACGTTACCTAAGTAGTGTCTAATTTGTCTTTGAAATTTAACAATTATAATTATTCCAAATAAAGTGGCTACTATTGGCCATTTTAGTAAGTCAAGATAAGAATACAAAGCTGTGTCTTTCACTGAAACAACAGCGCTGGCCAAGGATGAAATCATGATTTAGGCTATTTAAGTAAATGTAATATTTTTTGAACTCAAGTCAAATTATAACCCCTAGCTGGTTCGCGCGTACCGCGTGTGTTTCATGCCTTTTCTCTCAACCTGTTACAAAAGAAACGAACGGAACAAAACACTTAACCGTCATTGCGAGGAGTGAGCGACGAAGCAATCCCCAATTAGCAGAGAGGCTATGCAAGTTCTACACCGTCCTATTCGCCCTGTACAGTTTGGGATTGCTTCGTTGCGCGGCACACACAAGCCGCCTTGCGCCCCGCAATGACGCGTTTGGAGGTGGGTGTTTCACTATACTGTTACAAAATAAACGAACGGAACAAAACGCGTTAAGGATGGGAGTGGATACCGGCTGCGCCTAAGGCCTGAAGGCGTATGAACGGACAACCTGACCCCGCTTCTATCATCGGGGGAACGCCCAAAATGAATTAAAATCTCAATTACAGATACTCCAAAAACCCCGTGCGGAATTGGAAATTATCCTTCACAGTTTCTTCGCCCAAAGCGCCGGTTAGTTCTTTTTTCATGTGTTCGGTAAAACTGCTGCAGCAGCATAAAATGGTTATCTGTTTTCCGGCACTGGTTATGAAGACTGGCAGGTTAGTTTTGGGGCAAACTTGATGGATAACATCTATTTGCAGGTCAGTGATTTCCATGGGGTCTGTGAATGTTTTTCAATTAATAATACATACTGATTATCAATTTGTTTTTCACAAAACACGCCCATTCAAGCATGCCGCTTGAACATGCAATTAGGGGAGCGTTCCAATTGAACTTCACGTTCCATTTACTTGCATAGTTCGGAGATTGCTTCGTTCCTCGCAAAGACGTGGTGGAGATGGGTTCAAACAATATGCAGGATATTCTCCCCGCGCCCCACTTCGACTGAGCTCAGTGTGACACCATTCTTTTAAAATCAACGAAATCCCGTAATCATTCTAATCAACGGTTCCCTGCGTAAATGATACATCCCAGCCCTGCCACAAAAAACACAAACATCGCAAACAGTGCGAGGTTGATACTTTTAGGCGCTTTGGCAAATTCGCGCCAGATGAATACGCCCCATAGGGCGGCGATGAGGGTAGCGCCTTGTCCCAGACCATAGGAAATTGCCGGGCCTGCTTTGCCTGCGGCGATTAGGTTGAGCGAGTTACCCAGTCCCCAGATCAATCCGCCCAGAACGCCTACCAGGTGTGTGGGAATCCGGGTAGCAAAATACTGCCTGTAATTTACCGGCGGACCGTCGATGGGCTTTTTCATCAGCAGGGTATTGAACAGGAAGTTGGATATAAAAATGCCCGCCGAGAAAATAAATACGGCGGTATAGGGCGTCATCTTCCCGGCAGCGGGGTGAACAAAGTCCTGCAGATCCATAGCAGCGGCAATAAAGCGGTAGAAGAATGACATGAGCAGTCCGGCTACCAACGACAGCAATACCCCACGGGTCGAAACCTTTTTACCCTCGCGACTGGTGCGCAGATAAGCCAGCGCATTCAGCAAAATAGCCACCATCACAAAGGCCACACCGATGAACAAGAAGACAGGGTCGCCCTTTTGCTCGGCAAAATAATTAACCAACACACCCAATATCAACGCCAGCCCGATCCCCACCGGGAAAGCCACCGACATGCCCGCAATGGCAATAGCCGCCGAGAACAGGATATTGGCCGCATTGAACACTACCCCGCCTATAAAAGCACTCAGGATGTTTGAGCTGCTGGCTTGTCGCAGGTCGGCGGTGAAGCTGCGGCCTTCTGTGCCCATGCTGCCTAAAGTAAAGGCCGAGATGAGCGAAAATAGCAGGATGCCAATCACATAATCCCAATAAAACAGCTCGAAACGGAGGGTTTTGCCTGCCAGTTTTTGCGTGTTGGCCCATGATCCCCAGCACAGCATGGTTACTATGCAGAACAAAATGGCCAGCGGGTAAGTGTGTACTATAAACATAAGCTCAGGAATCAGGTTGGTTCAAATCTATTTCATGCCGGTATGGCGCGGCAGCCTGCGCACCCAGCCGGGTTACGCTTATGGCTGCTGCATTGCATCCAAAGTTTATTGCGTCGGTTAAAGCGTATCCTTCGGACAAAGCAACGGCCAATGCGCCGTTAAATACATCGCCCGCGGCGGTTGTATCAACTGCTTTAACAACAGGCGAGGGGATCAGTAATTCCATCTCCGCATTGTTGATAAACGCGCCCTTTGCTCCCAGGGTAATAATGACCGTATCAACACCCTTATTTCTTAAAGCCAATGCAGCCGCTTTGGCGCTTTCTATATCTGTGACACGGATGCCGGACAGCATTTCGGCCTCGGTTTCATTGGGTGTGATAATGCTTATATGCTGAAACAGCGCATCGGGAAGCGGGCAGGCAGGAGCGGGATTCAGGATCACTTTTGCGCCGTTGGTTGCAGCTAATTCTGCGGCATATAACACGGTATCCAATGGAATCTCCAGCTGCATCAAAACTATCGCGGCGTTTTTTATTACGTCAGTAGCCGGTTCGATGTCGGCAGAGCTTAATGTTGCATTTGCACCGGAAGCTACCACAATTGTATTCTCGGCATTCTTATCAATAGTGATGAGCGCCACGCCCGAGGGATTGACCGGATCGGTAAGCAAAAAGTCGGTATTGATGCCTTCTTCTTTAAATAGCCGGGCAGATCGTTCACCAAAAATATCGTTGCCGGTTTTGGCAATAAAAGTGACATTGCCGCCTAACCGTTGAGCTGCCACGGCCTGGTTTGCTCCCTTGCCGCCGGGGTTCATAAAAAAGTTACCGCCCAGGATGGTTTCACCCGGCGCAGGCAAATGTTCAGACATGATGACCATATCGGTATTGGTGCTTCCGATAACTACAATGGAAGAAGGGTTCATAATTTATATAAATATAGAGATTAGTGACCAGAGAATAGAGATTAGTTGTTTTGCGGTCAATGGAGGCAAAACGATTTTGTGGGGAACAAAAATCAGGCAACATAGCATAGCTATATGCTTCGCAACTATAGGAATAATAAGGTAGAAAGCCCGGTTTTTTGAGCGGGATAGTAAGGGAAAGAGAATAGCGGGATACCTTCTGCAGGTATTTACTTAGAATAGATCAGGAGTAGTTCTGATTAATTAGCCGAATACCAGGCTGCAGTGTAATCCTTGTTTTCGTACATCAGCTTGGCCGAAACAATGCCATGTTCTCCTTTATGAATTGCCATGTAATCGATAAAGTAAAAGTACTCAAACAATGGGTTTTTTGATTTCGGGAATACCACGCACCATAAAAACTTATCTGTAAATGGTTTCTGGGTGTAGTTTTCTATATGCTCGATCAAATAGGATGAAGTCCTAACTTCCAAAGAGTTTAGATCTACAGTAGCAGGTAATTCTGCGGGGTTGCCTTTAAAGTAGTTTGCTAATTCTGTGCTCATATTAATGAGCAGTCCGCCTTCAATTTTCATATGTGGTTAAACGCAAATGATTTTTGATAGGTTATAGGGAAAGCGAGCTTTTGAATAAATAGTTATTAACACCATGCTGAAAACAAAAGCCCCGGCCTTTTAAAGGCCGGGGCTTGCATAGCTATCTGTTTATCTGAAAGTTAGTGCTTATCAAAGAAAAGCCTGGTGGTAACCGCGTCACCGCCGATGGCAGCAGAAGCTGCGTTATAATTTGTCACGTTCACGTTCTGTTCGTTAATAGGATAGGTGAAGCGGACAGGGTAGCCGCTGGTTGCAGCTTCCGGCGCAGGGAATACCGGGTAATCAAGCACCCTTGTAAATATCCAGGCATCCCAGCCCCTGTTATAAAGCGCCAGGTAACCCTGCAGAGCAATTTTTTGCAACTCGGTAAGTGCGGTTCCGTCAGGTGCAGTTGCTGTGGCGAGGGCAACATTAGTCTGTGCTAAATAGGACGCTGCAGCTACATCAGGCACTCCCCAATATGACTGTGAAGCAAGTATACCTTGATTGTAGTAAGTTGCAACAGTGCCGTTGGTTATTATATTTTTTGATCTGGCTTCGGCCAGGTAAAATTGAGTTTCAGCATAGTCTAATAGGTCTCCCGGAAAATCAGGATTGGTAACCATTCCAATTGAACTCGGTACCAATAGCGGACCTGAAGGCTTAGAGTTTCCGCCGAAGCTACAATTTGCGCCAGGGTCACCACCTGCATATACACCCTGGTTATTTACAGTAAAATAATAAGGCAATCTTGGGTCAGCTGTTGATCCGGCTGGCTGCAGGTAGCCTAATAGGGTGGAACATGCAACAAAATCCTGTCTGCCGCTTTGTACCAGGTCAACCCAAACAGGATTGGTATTTGGTGTCAGGGCCAGGTATTTAAATACGGCGTTATCGGCATTTGATGTAAATATTCCGGAGTTTGCTGTTGTTGACAGTGCAGATGTGATTACTGCCGTAGCTTTAACAGGGTCGCTGTCCGAAATTACAATGCCCATTTTTACCTTAAAGGTATTGGCAAATTTTTGCCATTTAACAGGGTCTCCACCGTAGATCAGATCTGCGCCGCCGAAACTTGCAGCTGTTTCATTTGCTTTTAATACAGCAATATCAGCATCTATCCGGGTTAACAGGTCGTAATAAACGGTTTGGGCATCATCAAATTTCGGGAAAGGCTGGTTTATATCCAGCGCCTGGCTGTAAGGGATATTTCCGTAAGTGGTAACCAGGTAGAAATAGGTATATGCCTCCATTATGTCCACGATTGCGATCTCATTCTTTTGTTGCGCGGGATCGATAACATCGGAAGGTATAGTTTTCTTCGATTGTTCGAAATTGGCTAATACACTTGTATACAAATTATCCCAAATGCCATCTGGTATCTGACGCGATATGAGGTTGTAGTTCGACTCATCTGTATAGGTGGTCTCCTGCCATTGCTGTTCTATCAAACGGAATATGTTCAAATTCACATTTGACGAGGTTAACGTGTTTGCCAGAGTATGCTGGGCATTGGTAA
>Ga0247779_1001760_pt1 | contig 10160 bp, 14 predicted proteins | sample UWRJL221509R5_FD_179925 | JGI IMG/M metagenome (GOLD analysis project Ga0247779, IMG submission 179925) | Plant litter microbial communities from Arlington Agricultural Research Station in Wisconsin, United States - UWRJ-L221-509R-5 | ecosystem: Environmental > Terrestrial > Plant litter >...
CAGAGAAAGGCTAAATTTAAGAGCGAAGAAACGAGAAGTGTTTACCAGCCAACGTGAGTATCTGGTAATTGAGACATCGCCGCCAAAGTTAACTAACAAACTGGACAGAGTATGGTGGTCCACATCAACGGCATTTCCACTTTTCGCAGGAACTTTTGGCCCTATAGCAAATTTGTTCTCCGTCTGTGCTCTAGTCCAAACCTGGCGCGTCAAAAAGGACACTGGAAGTCGAGTCTCTGATCCTTCATGGTATTCATTCAACGTTTAATGTCCCTTCCTGTAATGTGTAACTGAAGTATCACCGCACTGTATAGGCTTCTCTCTTTGAATGCATGTTCCCTGGCTCTTGCACTCATCGCCAATATTACGCTTCTGTTTAATTTTGCCAGACGTATTCGCTATCTTATTGCTCAGCCCATTACCATAACTCTATGGTAACTCCTGCAATTCCTTCATGTTTTCGAATAAGCCTAATGTGTTTCTTAGGTATTTTGCCTGTATTCTATTAGCAATTCCGTTGGGCCTTTCCCATAATTCGCGGGTTGACCCACAGGAGCCGGGGACAATCTATTCTCAGGCTTACTATTACGCGCTCATTTCTTGCGTCCTCTACTTTACCGTATCGACCTTGCTCCTCATTTCCACCCTTGGATCGACTGTGTTCCACGCATATGAACCTTCCTTCAATATCTTGACTGGGCCTCAACGTACGTTGATGCTGCAGACTATTTCATTTACCCTGTATCTAGCGCTTGGAGCAGGAGTCTTTTCCCATATCGAAAACTGGGGCTTTTCTGATGGGTTGTATTGGGCAGATTATACCTTACTGACCATCGGGCTGGGCTCTGACTTTCCGTTAACCACTATCTTGGGCAGGATGCTGGTTATACCCTACGCTGCATTTGGGATCACTCTGATTGGATTGGTGGTCAGCAGTGTACGGGGTTTGGTTTTGGAACGCGCAAAAACCAAAGTTGTTCGAAGGCACCTAGGAAAAGAAAGAGAAAAATGGAAGAAGAATATCGAAGAACGTCGACAATTGGCTTTAAGCCGAGTGTCTACGACGAGTATGCATTCAACGTACAAGGAACCATCATCTGCAAGATGGAGTTGGTTAGCAAAAAAGAAGGAGCGGAACCTGATGCGTCTTCCACACAAGTTGGAGAAGCATGTTCCCGAAGCCAAAGCTCGGCTGCAGGACCGTGGGCGTTGGCATAGGGCTGAATTTGAGCTTATGAGGTTTATCGAAGCACACGCGGAGACGACGGAGCGATATACAGCACTGAGTGGATCTTTTTTGGTTATCCTCATTGTATGGCTCGGAGGGTCATTGGTTTTCTGGTCTTGTGAACATGTACGTGACTATTGCATTAATTCTGTATTACTTTGTCAAATATCATCTATTAATACATTTCTCACAGAGAACGCAAGATTGGTCATTCACCAATTCTTTCTACTTCACCTACACAACTCTTTTAACAATTGGTTATGGCGATTATTACCCTAATTCTTCTGCGGGGAAACCATTTTTTGTCGTGTGGAGCTTAATATCTATGCCTGCTATGACGGTGCTAATCTCGAATATGGGTGATACAGTGGTCTTGTGGATCGAAAATGTCACCGTTTGGGCGTCGAGGAAGACAATTCTCCCAGAGAAAAATATCGATGAAGGTATTTCCATAAAGCCTTTCAGAAAGAGAAAGTACAAGATTCGGCGACAGAGTAAAGTTTAAATCCTCGGATGAAAAATATATGGAACATTGACTCAATGTTTAATTACAGGTGGTGTTGTGGAACAGGATAATGCGTCAAGAGCAGAAGAAAGTAACGACAGAGATAGCTCGATCACGTCGAATCCCAATAACCCATCTGGCAGTGATACCCACTTTCGAGCTGCTCACGCTGACGATGAAGGGGGTCAAGAGCATCAAAGCGCCGCAGGTGCCTTGCAATCGGATGTTGAGCATTTAGCAGAGGATGTTGAAGAATTTGAGGAAGACGAAGAGCGAGAGGGCAGCTTGGCTGCTCGTATAGCTAAAGAGATATCCGTATTAGCAAGGGATCTGGGACAAAAACCGCCCAAAAAGTATACATGGGAGGAATGGTCCAAATGGTTGGATATGCTCGGAGAAAAGGAAGATGTGAATGAGGCTCAATCAGCATCGTTAGGATCTGATTCATCTGCACAAGCAATGTCTCCTGCTGCCCCTGTTCTCATCGCTACCCCTTTACAGGCTCAGTTTCCAGACGACAAAGCACATGCCCACGAAGATCCTGCTCAGGACGAAGCCCAACACGAATCCGCTCGTGCTACCTCATTACAATCAACAGTGCAATCAGCAGTACGAGCTGCCTCCCCAACAACAGACGCTGAGAATCCAGAGAAGGATTGGCATTGGACATGGCTAAGTGATCATGGACCACTCTTCAGCCATCTCACCGAGACCGAGTGGATTATTGAGAAATTGTGTTTTAGGTTGGAAGAAGTAATAAAGGAGGAGATTAAGGAAGCTATGAAAGATGATGATAATGAACATTGATAGCTATACACTCGAGTTTCTCGTAATGCATAACCTTATAACGCATAATTTTCATAATGCATTGGATTGGACCGGGACCAATGTGGCATTTTGGGAGCAGGAGTAGTTTCATAATGCATAGAAAGTTGAGGGAACAGTCCTTATGCATTGTGAGGAAGTCGACTGTACTGGCAAATCTTATGTGAATCCACGGTTCGCGATAGATGTTGAACTGCGAGAGCATCATAACTTTTTTTGAGATGGAACACATAGAACTACAAATAAACAACCGAGTAACATAACGAGAGTTCAAAGAGCATCGAAGGATAGGCAGAGAATTTGATGTGAGTAAATGGGAATTATCAAGGATACTACAGCAAAAGAAAAGGAAGAAAAAGAAGTGTACAAACACGGGATTCAAATGCGAGGCAATTCTTCGAGATAGAAAGAATTAATCAAGGTCCATACGGGCACCACCGTTGGCGCCCCGCCTTCCCCCCCGCCTACCCCCTCGCCCACGGCCGTGTCCGCGCCTTCCTCCTCCTCGAGTTTCTGTGCTTGCCGGCAGATAATCTGCCGGGTCAGCACCTGGGGGCGCGATCAGCACATGAGCCCTTGGATCGGCTTTTAGCAACGAATCAGAGCGCATTTTTCTAGCAAGTTTCATAAGTATCAAGTTCTTGGAATGATATATAAACGTGATGACTCACGAGCTCGAATCATCTCCCGCATCCATGAGGACATCAACACTTCCTTCCTCTCTCACGAGTCCCAATCCATCATTACCGCCTAGACGACCACCTAGCGATGCCCCAGCAGCTGATGCACCCACAATCTTCACTGATAGTATCTTGCCATCCGCAGGCTGATTGTGAAACTTTTGCACAGCAGAGGTCGCTGAAGCTGCGGTCTTGAATGTAATTCGAATCCGAGGATCATTGCGATTGTTGGACATCGACTTTTGCTCGGTAATCTGTCCACAGCGCTTGAAAATGGCCGCCACGTCTTCTGCAGTCGTACCGCCTACAAGTCCTGTGACTTCCACGACGTTCCCTGCCGAGCCAGCACCTTTGATACTCAATGTTGAATCTGAACGCGAGGTTGCCGCCGTCGCATCCCTGATGGCTTTCTGGGCGATGGGATTAATATTTGCCTTGGGCGCGGTGGGGGTGATATTTAGACGCGCAGAAAGAGAGTTATGTGATTCAAAAAGGTCATGAGACCATTGTGAGTCAACGTCGCCCTTTGGAATGCGTTTGGCGCGGTTCTGGTGAGATGCAACGGAGGTTCATACGAGTTCCGAGCTGGATGGTAGAATAAGTGCACGCACGTATGGAGCTGCTGCTCCTCGACCTGATTGAGACTTGGATCGAACTGGACCGACAGAGCTGGTGGGAATATTCATGCGCTCAAGTAAAGAGGCCATTGTTCAAGAGAAAATACGAGAGATAGGACTTTGAAGAGTAAAAGAACAGGGTATAGGCCGTGATTCAGAAGGAAAATCGAAAAAGTGAGCGGTTGTCGAGGTGAAAGGCTGAAGAATGGTGGCGGTGCTCACAAAAACTATTTGGCAGCAACAACCGCACCAAATAAAAAGACCCTGTTTAGTAGTGAGTACATCGTGACAATTCTAGTCGTCTTCTTGGTACTTTATTCGTTGGCGTGCAATACCAGTTACACCAAGGTCGCCAGCTTATTATTTTCCGGATACGCGTTGGCCGAAGCTTCAGATTTTTCCATATTTTGTGCCATCGGCTTCGTTTGTTCTTTCTTGTCAGCGGACGACGATTTTCCTTGTAGCAGCCGGATTCAGTCTATCCGAATGGCTGAGACCTGGATGGTTGTTAAAAGATGAAGACTCCTTATAAGGATGCGAATCGGACGTACGGGTACCCTGGGTACGGCTTTTTCATGACCCTCTCAACATGGTTTTAAATAGCAATTAATTGTCCCTGAACATTTTTTGGACGAGAAAGAACACAACCACCCCGTTGGCCACAAACCCGTTGATTGAGCAGTGCCGTCCTTTCTTCCTCAAGAAGGTCAAAACGAGTGTCAGGTAGTCCTCGTAGACTCTATGAGACGGGCACACTTGGAATTACGGAACTTGTTCGACGGATTTTTCTTGTCACCGATCATCGTCTGGCTGGCGAATGAGCCCTCAGCATCTTTTTCATTGCACACGGTCTGCAACTCAATAAAATTTTCGAACGTTCCTGATCCATGACAAAGCTTTCAAGGCATTTCAAAGAATGGAAAAATCTTTTTCATGGAATTGACGCCTAGGCATTTCCAATAATGTGCTGCAAGAATTGCGGAGCTGCGGCCGTTCGTTGCGCGACACGAAGGTTCGCCTTATTATGGCTCCGATGATTGAGTTCGGTTAAGGCGCGTCATCGCGCAAGGCTTACAATTCTCATGAAGAAACACATCTCTCCATTGAATTACTTATCGACATTCTTACCAAACCAACCCTTCCCGGACTTGCCTGGCAGTGATAACGAAACTCGAAATTTTATGTGCATTTTCAATTTTTACGGCAGAAAGTCCGAGAGACCATTTCCTTACAAAGCGCACTCAATGTTCATGGTTACAGCCCCCGTCGGCGGAGTTGAAACGCGTCGACGAAAGGAGACAGGACAAGCTTTGCCACCAGGCAAGTCCGCAAGACGTTTGTGTCGCCGCAAGCGGTTACATACAATGCGCCTCCCTTTCAACTTCAAATTCAAGAACTAGGCAAAAGCATCGCCCACTACGCCATCCTGCATAGAGTGCTCTTGTCACCTCCCTGGTGGGTCATGAGCTCCGAGGTTAACTTGGCCATCGCAGGTGACGGCGCCGAGCGCTTCAAGATGCGGGGAAATGAAATTGATCATGGGGAAGATTAGATTCGGCTGACTTATCTGATAATCTTTTGAACGTAGTGCATGGGCTTGCTGGGCTTTGAGTAATACTGGACGACTAAATATAACGAAGCTTCTCATGAGCTGAGTGGCTAGCAGACACCTTAGACATTAAGGGTACGCAAATTACAGGGAGTGATGCGAGTTTGGTCGCATGGAATCGGATGCGGCTATCGGTCTCACCGGATTGTCAGAAATAGACAAGTAGACATCAACTGACGGCGCTCATAAATAGCAATCGTGCGGTCATCCGTTCTCTCCTCCCTTTTCCCCCATGGCTCCCAAGATTTATACTTCTCCATTCCCTGCGACTCCTCTCTATAACCAATCCGTCTTCACTTATCTTTTCTCGTCTGCATCACAACCCAATTCCATCGGTGGATATGATGCATTGGCTCCAGCATTCATTGACGCCCCTACAGGCACAAGCATTTCTCGAGCGCAGCTGAAACAATTGGCTCTTACTATGGGCTATGGCCTCAGGAACCACCCCTCTCTTTCTGCGAAGCGTGGCGACACAGTTCTGATATACTCACAAAACTCGTTAAGCTGGCCGGTTGTCTTGTTTGGTGCAGGTAAGCTCATGCGGCCTTTCATTCCTCTGGACCCTGACGATTTATGTCTTTATACAGTTGCGGCCGGATTACGGTGTACACTTGCCAATAACGCGTACAATGCCCGTGAACTTGCTTTCCAGTACACCGACAGTAAAGCTAAAGTCATCTTCTCTAGCGAAGATGGTGTCGCTACTGTCAGAGAGACGCTCAAGTCTCTGGGATTAAGCAAGGCTGAAGCGGATCAACGAATTGTCGTTCTCACAAACGATCTACAATGGGCAGGAGGCCCTTCAACTTCTAGACGTCCTGAGCATGCACGGCTCCTAACTGTAGCTGACCTCCTCAAGCTGGGCAGTCTGAAAGAGGAAGAGAAGTTTGATGGCGAATTGGCAAATGAAACCGTGTATTTATGTTACAGCTCAGGTTCGGTTTACACTCCTTCATTTCTTCGCGCGGAAGAAGCTCTATTCTTATCTGTTCCTGTTTAATAGGCACAACCGGTAAACCAAAAGGCGTAGAGGTATTACTTTCATTATCACACTTACTATGGATTCCTAATTTGTCACCTTTACAAGACCACCCACAAAAACATCATGTCCGTCCTGGAATGCGTAAAACCCGCATTCCCGCCTCTCAACCTTGGCACTGATAGCATGTTGGGGATTCTTCCTTTCTATCACATCTATGGTGAGCACCACACAGTGATTTCGTACCTTTGATACTTTTCTTATATTTTTCCAGGTGCCGTCAAACTTCTTCACTTTCCCTTTTCCTGTGGGGCACCAGTGGCCATCATGCCCCGCTTCGACCCCGAACAATTCTGCGTCAACGTCGAGAAATACCAAATTACCATTGCTCTGATTGTCCCCCCTGTCCTCGTCGTCCTGTCGCGGCATCCTGGTAAGAATCTTTTGTGATAAGTCGAAGTCAATTCATTTAATTTGTGACACGCAGCCGTTGACCAATACGACATGTCATCTTTGAAGACATTATTTTCAGGAGCGGCTCCTCTAGGCGCTGCGTTATCGAAACAAGTCAGTATGTTCGTGAATAACAGATTCTATAAATACTTACGATGCATATTGCAGGTAGCCGATAGATTGGTCTCAAAACGCAAAGGAAAAGGACCAGTGCACATTCTACAGGGCTATGGTCTGACCGAAACGTCTCCGACAACTCATCTTGTTCCTCCATCACACGCAGAGAGCAAAATTGGCAGTATTGGCATCCTTTTGCCCAACCTCGAAGCTCGTTTGGTTGTAGACGGAGACGGAGATGGTAATATCGATGCTGAAGAAGGGCAGCCAGGAGAAATTTGGATCAAAGGTCCAACCGTTATGAAGGTGAGCTCTAAGATTAGTTGTTTACAATTTGACATCCTCAGTACGAGGTTATTCCACAGGGATACCTGAACAACCCCAAAGCAACGGGCGACGCTATTACCCACGACAAATGGTTCAAAACGGGTGATATTGCAATCCGCGACTCGGATGGATTTTACTATATCGTTGACAGGCGGAAAGAGCTCATCAAGTACAAGGGTTTCCAAGGTCTGTTTTATCGACCAAGTTCTTGTTTCCGAAATTGATTCTTCTGGTGTACAGTACCGCCTGCCGAGCTCGAAAGTGTTTTATTGACACATCCGGATGTTGCAGACGCAGCTGTCATCGGTGTCGACAGCGCGAAAGAGGCTACTGAACTTCCAAGGTGCGTTTGCTGTCATCAGTTTCGTTTATTTTGACGCGAAACACCTTTATTAGAGCATATGTCGTTGCTGCTAATCCTGATAGCGTAAAGACCGACGCAGAAAAGCATGCTTTCTCGGAAGGCATCAAGAAATGGATTCAAGGGAAGGTTGCGAGACACAAGTTCCTCAGAGGAGGAGTTGTTGTTATTGATGTCATCCCGAAAAGGTTTGTTCAATCCCCTCCAACCATTTGGATCGCCACTGATCATTGCTCTTCGATCAGTGCCGCTGGAAAGATTTTGCGACGAGAACTTCGTGATAGAGCAAAGTTGGAACTCGCTGGCAGAGATCCTTCTGTGGATAATGTTAAGAGTAAACTCTAATTATTTGTTGTATATTGGTTCGAATTGTACACATACTGTACATCGTTTAATTAATTGAATAGAACAGAAGAGGAATTTATTTCAATTCAAAAACGAACAAAAATAATGTACAAGCAACGTGAACATGAGAGGCGGTTGACCCACGCTTTGAGATGTTGAACCACTATGGGAGACGATCATGAGTACGATGATTGTTATGAAGCATAAAATTCGATTGAAAGACAAAGGTATCAGGGTTGTCAAGTTCTGGAGCACGCCCTCAACTACATGCTGAGGTATCCTCCCTGAAGAAATTCAATAAAAATTGAAGGCATCATGCGAAAAACATAGAGAATGAAGGAATAAAAAGAAAATAGATGCTTACCTATCTAAAATCAAATTTTGCGACTATGGCAGGAACAACGAGGTTCCGAAAGGAAAAAATACGTGCTGACTGAGAGTGAGCCCCATTGAGTTGAGGAGTTCCAAATGAACCCAACAATCGCATAACTGTGTCTATGAGCAACGAAGGGCCATTCCATCAGAGAATACCAACGAGCACGAGCATGCTCATATCTTCGCATACGCGTGCCTTGATCGAAGATAACTCTTCAGAAACAGCCACAGAGTGGAAGAGACGGAGCCAAGAGCGGGTCCGATTAAAGACTCGAGCAACCTGAACAAAACATTCTCTCCATCCTCGACCAGTACCGTCGTGCTTGGAGCCGGTCGCTTTCCATGGAATGGTCGAGGATATTCTCTGTATCTCCGGGGACTTTCCCCACAGCTGAATGTGGGAAGCAGATACGCTTCCTGTGTGCAAGCTGCGAAAGCGATTCTTCTGACAGCACGATTGTTAAAGAAAAGAAAAGAGCAGAAAGAGAAAATTATGGACGCGCAAAAAAATTAAAGCGGAGCTCCAAAGATCCTTGGTATTACGTGAGATTGCGGCGTGGCAGTAACGACGTCGGCTAAGGAGAGAGCCGCCATCTCCGATCGCCTTACTATTCAAGGACTGCTGCCCCAAAGCATTCAGCTCTTTTATTTTCAACCACCATGTCTTCTTCAGAACAGACGCCTGCAGCACCTCCGCAGCAGCAACAGCAGCAACCACCCCGTGTGCGCAAGCCACCATTTTCAGATTGGCCGACCATAAAGATAATGACGCCACCTCAAGGCAAGCTTGCATCGTTTGCAACATATTTGACACATATGCTGATAGACCTGTTTACTTTGTCTAGGTCGATTTTCACCAAAGACTGACGAATGGTGCTTTACATATTGTACTCAAAGTGTCAGTGGTCGTATTCACAACAAAGAACCTAATTGCCGTTCTGTGTGTCTGAGGAAGGTCTTTCCACATGAAGTTCGGAACATAATCGCCTTCAAGAAGCACAGTAGCGTTGGTCCGGATGGGAAAGCCAAGTATCCTTTACCTGCTGAAGGCCAGGCAGAGAATTTACCTCGGCTCTTGGGCGGATCTGTGAAGGACTTGGACTCAGAGGATCATCCGTCCAAACCTACCCCCACACCGACGAGGCATTGGGACGAGGGATGGTATTTATGGACAGGGAAAGGTCGATGGGCCGCTCTGGAGAAAACTGAGAAAATGATGCTCGATTTTCAGCAACAACAACAATTAGAGCAAGCCCGACAAAGTAGGAAGGAGATTTGGCATGACTATCAAGAACAGCTGAAGCAGAGCGTTGGGGATCATCCTGGAGCGAAGCCTAAGCATCCTCCAGCATGGTGGGGTCCCCTTGTCCCTCCTAAATCCATTTCTCCCGACCCAAGGTTTGTCTTTTTCTATTCCACGCCAAGTTATATAACTAATGGAGAATCCTTCAAAGTTCTCTTTCATTATTGGTGCCATTACCCCCCGACGTCCCTAGAATATGGGACAAAATTGGCAAACTTATGGCGCCTACTTATCACGTCCTGGGAATCTTTCAAGAAAGTTTAGCTGCCGGCGAACATAAAGAATTCGCCCAACGGATATGGGAGAAAGCAAAGACAGATGAACCCTTTATCCTTGCCAAAAAGTCGTTCGCTCGTGCATACGAAACATGGAAGAATCGTGATGTTCCCGAAGAAGACGATGGAAAGAAAGGCTCTCCTTAGATTAGACATTG
>Ga0247779_1001761_pt1 | contig 10160 bp, 10 predicted proteins | sample UWRJL221509R5_FD_179925 | JGI IMG/M metagenome (GOLD analysis project Ga0247779, IMG submission 179925) | Plant litter microbial communities from Arlington Agricultural Research Station in Wisconsin, United States - UWRJ-L221-509R-5 | ecosystem: Environmental > Terrestrial > Plant litter >...
TATAATATCAATGTAACTTACTATTTCAGTTTTACATAGATTTTTGCATATTTGCACCGCGAAAATAACTCAGATGGTCCCATAGCTCAGCTGGATAGAGCATCCCGACTTTAGTCGGGACGGTCTTAAGGTTCGAGTCCCAGCAGGATCACAGTATAATTAACAGGTCCCATAGCTCAGCTGGATAGAGCAACAGATTTCTAATCTGTCGGTCTCAGGTTCGAATCCTGATGGGATCACGAAAGGCGCATGAAAATGCGCCTTTCTTGTTTAAAATACTTCCCAAACGGCGAAAAACGCAAATAATTGAACCATTCCTGATCAAACCGAATCATTATAACTGGTGCCCTATACTGGTGCCCTATTTAAGTTGTTAAATTAGGGCACCAGTCAGCATTATAAATGGCTGGTTCTGAACGATTAACGAGCAGCAGGCGGGCCGGCTAAACAGGCCTTAATCGTTAATCAAAATTCTATTAAAATGTACAAAGATCAGTCGTTAACACTGATGTTCTGGCATCGGAAATCCAAAGCCGATGACAGCGGCAAAGCACCAATTTACTGCAGGATGAGTATTAATGGTGAAGATGAAGAACTCTCTATTGGCGAGAAGGTCACCAGTGACCAATGGGGGGTTAAAACAAAAAAAGTCAAAGGTGGTGAAGATGCTAAGCGAATCAACCTCAAAATGAGTGAGCTCATCGTCGAATTAAATTCAATCTTTAAAGAGATGACTAAGAGTAATGCTATCATCACTCCTAAGATGCTGAAGAACAAATTCCTCGGAAAAAGCATCGTAGTGCAGGCAGCGGAACCTGTAAACGAAAAATTTAAGCCAACTCTGCTTCAGGCGGTCGACATGTATATTACTAATTTCGAAAAAATGGTCGAAAAGGATTTACGGTCGGCAGAAACTTTAAGGAAATGGCGTTCAACTAAAAACAAAGTGATCGAATTTATAAGGGAGCAGTATAAAACGGACGACCTGTTGTTAGAAAACCTGGAATATTCATTTGCTACCCAGTTCTATCAATACCTGACAGTCGACGCAAAAGAAATTGTTCAAGAGCCGACCGCTAAAAAGTATATAAAAAATATCAAAGGAGTTCTTAATGTCGCAGAGACGACCAACGTAATAAATAAAAACCCAATTCAAAAATTCAAATGCGGTGGCGACGATACTGATATCCAACCTTTGGAACTTGTAGAGGTGGATCGGATATGGAGAAAAGAAATCGGGATTAAACGACTTGCAGAAGTGCGTGATGCCTTTATTTTTCAATGCTTTACCGGATTCGCCTACCAGGATATTTATGCGATAACTATAGAACATATAGCCCACTATGGAATCGATGCAGAACCCTGGTTGATTAAAGACCGTGGTAAAACCGGAATTACCGAAATGGTTCCGGTTTTACCAATTGTCGCCGAGCTTATTGAGAAATATAAAGATCACGGCTGCCGAAAAGTAGAAGGCAAACTCATCCCGGTAAACAGTAATTTTCGCTACAACTGCTATCTTAAGGAATTAGCTGTAATCTGTGGTATAAACAGGGACTTGAATACACATCTTGCCAGACATACCTTCGCCGACATCATGCTAAATGTCATGGGGTTTACTCTCGCGGAGGTTGGTAGAATGCTTGGGCAGAAATCTATTCGCACCACTCAGCGTTACGCAAAAGTCCGCCGTCAGCTAATCAGTCAGAATATGGCATCAAAAAAACATGTTCTATTCACGGAAGACGGACAGTTAAAGAGAATCGCCAGTTAATCATCTATGGTTCTTACTATGAGGTTGCCTGGAGCAACCTCATTTTTTTAAAACTTGTTCAGTCTGATTTAAATCCCGTAATAGAATTAGGATAACAAATTTGTTGTATGAGAATAATAAATCCATCTCCAAGCACAAACCTTCCAGTTAGCTATTAAAATACCTCCTCTTCCTTTCCAATGCCGTTGGTTCCATTGATACCAAAACTCATGAGCAGATTTCTCAGTCGCTCCTTTTTCAAGAAAATAAATAATGACATGGTCTCTTAAGGGCGGAACAATATTGCCATGACCTGTTAGTATCATGGCTTCGGCAATACCTTGTTATTTTCGAATAACTGCATTAACTCATCGTGATCATAATATATATTGCCTCCGATCTTAGTAAAAGTTAGTAAGCCAGTCTTCCTTATTGTTTGAAGTTTTCCTGGAGATACTCCTATTAGCTTTCGCACCTCGGATGATTTAAGCCATTTTTTTGCCACTGCCGGCTTATAATCTACAAGTTGCCTGATAGCTTGAAGCACTTCAGCTTTAAAAGTATTTAAGTCACCTATTGTTACAAGTTTGTCTTCAGAAGCCATTCTAAATAATTCTGCATTATTAAATCCATAGTACATTTCGCAGTGAGGACTGCTATAACCAAAGATCAAACCTTTTCAAAGCTTCGTTTAGTTACTACATAAGTACTTACCAAAAAAAAGCCTTATAAATGTTTAATTACAGTTTAGATGAACTGGTAATTTAGCCAGCCTATGGTGGTAAGGCAGGGAATGCAGCGGAAAATCACTTCTTAAAAAAAAGATGGCCATGTCTAAAGGGTTCTCCGGGACTTCTTGATTGTAAAATAGAAAAGATCACCCGTAGATGAATGCCTAATAGATCACAAGCTCGAAGCGTTATAGCCAAACTTCTTTTTGAATGCTGTTGAGAAATGAGAAAAATTCTCAAATCCAACCTCATTATAAACTGAAGCTGGCGATTGTTTTTGCTGTGCGATCAGGAAGTGTGCGCGTTCCAGCCTTTTTTGCATGATCCATTTTTCAGGTGAGTTATGAAATACCTTTTTAAAATCACGTTTAAAAGTCGCAAGGCTTCGGCCTGTTAAAAGTGCAAACTTGGACATCGGAATGTTATAAGCATAGTTCTGTCCCATAAACGCTTCCAGATCAATTTTATATGGTGTCGCAAAATCTAAGAGCAGGTTCGCGAGTTTTGGATGCCTGAAAAGTAGTTCTATTGCCTCAATTGTTTTGATCTCAGCCAAATGTTCAGTCATCGGAACATCTGTGCTAAAATATGGCACCAGCGAATCAAAATATCCTTTTATAAAAATATCATCGGACAGATTTACAATAGGGTCACCATTATAAATGCCATTAAGAACTAAATTATGTATTGTGCTGAATTTCTTCAGGCTTTCCTGATCGATGAAAACATTAAGTGATTGAAATGGACGACCATCTGTAGCTGGATATTTGTAAGATCTTAATAATAGATTCTTGCGAAGAAGCCCCATTTGTCCTGCCTGGTATTCCCGTACACCCTGGCTTATATGAAATTCGATCCTCCCCGATATGATAAAAGTTATTACATGCTCTGATACCAATTTCTCGCTGCCTCTTTCTTTTTCACTTGTACAGGAATACATGATATTGTATTGGAGTTCGTTTTTCTTCATAACAAAAGCGTTCAATTATAAAGTTAGGCGCAACTTGGTGAAACGCCTAACTTTCTGTTAAAATTAGAGGGAATTCATTTATTTCATCTGGCTCATGATAATTTTGTCTAAAGCGCTATCGCTCAGCAATTTTCTCATTAGTAGTAAAGGCTTTGCCAAATAGCCCTTAGAATAGCGTGTCTTCGGTTTAGCTGCTTCTACAGCATCTTTGATCACCTTTGCTATTTCAATGGGATCTGCGCCTTTTGCGCCTGCAGCTACATTGATCTTTTGAGCGCTTTCCACCAGCTTTTTATAGGCTGAACCTTCAACGGTTTTTATAGCATTACCTATAGCGATTTCACCCCATTCGGTTTTTACACCGCCCGGTTCAATGACAATTACATCAATTCCGAACTGCTTCACCTCGTTGCGTAAACTATCGCTCAAGCCTTCCAGTGCAAATTTACTGGCGTGATACCATCCTCCCAGCGGTGCAGCTACTTTACCCCCCGTAGAAGAAATATTAATGATCTTCCCATAATGCTGCTCGCGCATTTTAGGCAATACCAATTGGGTTAATCTGGCCAATCCGAAAAGATTAACCTCTAACTGGTAACGAGCATCAGACAGAGAAACGTCTTCAACAGCACCATACTGGCCATATCCGGCATTGTTTACCAAAATATCTATTTTACCCTCAGCATCTGTGATTTGTATTATGCCACTTACAATCGATTCATCTTTGGTCACATCCATTTCTATTACTTGAATGCCCAACGATTTCAGTTCACTCATTTTATCAACCCGTCTCGCAGCAGCGTATACTTTATAGCCGCTTTGCGCAAATAATTTGGCGGTTGCCTTTCCTATTCCCGCAGATCCGCCGGTAATCAACACTACTTTATTCATATTCTTTATTTTTTATTAAATCCTAATTGATTAAACATTTGTAAAAGGTCTTCAGAAAACCAGCCCTCGGCAATCTTCCCATTTTGAATCCGGTAAATACCCATACCCTCCCAGGCGGCAGTTTTTCCCGTTGCCTGGTGTCCCATGAAATCTTTTATGTTTTTGCCGCTATTCTGGAAATACACTACTACTTTATCATTGGCAGCCACCACATCAAGAACCTTTAGATGCATGTTAGAAAAAGCACCGCCTATTGCTGCCCGTGCAAAATTTTCATAGTTGTTTAAGCCTTTAATTTCACCCATGCTGCCGCCATGCCACACCATGTCTTTAGACCATAGCTGGGGAATCATATCTATCTGACCGCCATTGATAACCTCATCAATAAAGCGTCTTACTATTTTGATATTTTGTGCCGTGTCATTTGATAAGGAATTAGGATTTTTAGCTTTTTCTTTTGCTGTTAATTGCCTGAACAGAAAATCTTCCGATGCTTTCCTGTTTTCAACCGCTTCGGGAATATCTGTGAAACTTTGGAATGCGTGGAACATTCCTTCAGCAACATCAAGTTCTGTGTTAACGTGGGCTTCCTTCAACTTCCAGTATAAACGAACAGAATTGCTCAGGAAAAGATCCCTGGTAGAAGTTAAAATTACTGTAGCCGGAAAATCGCTTGTATAATTTGCATAGGCAGGCGATACCAATGGATCAGTGGGACTTGCATTCCCCACAAATGGGGCCGCAAACAACTTATCGGCACTATTCTTATTAGCTAACATATCACGGCCGTCATTCGATGTCATTGAATCACCATTACCGCTAATATCAGTTGCTGGTGATAATAAAGCGATTGAATTGATCATAGGCAGACCTTGTTGTTTTGCCTTGATTAGCATGGCCAGCATATGAGCGCAACCGGCAGAACAACTAAAACCGGTGATGTCATTTGGATCAAAATGTTCTAGCATACCTTTGTAGACAGCCACGCATTCGTTCATAGCAACGGGAAATTTTGCTTCGGGCGCCAGATGATATTCTATTGAATAGGTTTTTATACCCATTTCATTTATCATCAGCATTCCCATGCGATCTGTTGCTGAACCCAAAATGAAGCCTCCGCCATGAATGTAAATTGCAACCTTACCTCTATATGCAGGATTAATTTTTGCCGGGGTGATTACTTTTACCGATACACCGCTGATCAATGTATCAGCAATAGTAGGATGGAATTTATCCATCATTTCCTTCAGTTGACCAACCTCATAAGCTGCAAATTTTTGGCGGGCATTTATGAGCATCTTGTCTGACGGCTTGATGATCGGTATCCTCATTACCTTAAATTTTCTAAGGGTGTCAACTGCCTGCGGACTCATGGTTGACGCCTGTCTGGCATTAATGGCTATTTTATGAGAACAACCTGAAATAATCAGAGCGGCAAACGCCAGCCCCATTATTCTTTGTATTATCTTATTCATTTTCATCAAATTTTGTAACACAAAGGTAGGCGGCACCTGGTCGTGGTGTTTTTTCCAAAGGCTCAAAGTGCTTTTCCGAAAGGCTCACATAAGCAGATTTCTATTTTTACGATTAAGCGTATTGTGCAAACATTGCGTACAATCGTATAAACTTTTGATTGCGGTAGCCTATACTTTTGATTTATCGAAAGCGATAACAGATAATTTATTAATCTCAAAATTTTAATACCATGCCACTAATAACAGTAACCTCCCTTAAGGGCAGGACAAAAGAGGAAAAAAGAAAAATCGGAGACGTCATTCAAAATGCTTTAGCCGAGGCAGGAACCCCAAGGGCCGATAGGTTCCAACGTTTCTTTGATATGGAAGAAGACGATTTAATATTCGACAGGTCTTACCCGGATATGTCTGAAGAACGTTCGGATAAATTCTTGATTATTGAAATTTTATTTTCTGTGGGCAGGAGCGTAAAAATCAAAAGAAAGATTTTGGCGACGTTAATAGCCGGACTGGAGGAATTATCTATCGCGCCTAAGGATGTTTTTGTAGTTTTTAAAGAAACAGCCTGGGAAAATTGGGCATTTGCGGCCGGCAATATATTGCACGCCTAATTGCTATCCATCTATTTGACCCTCACTACCTATGAATTAGGGCCGTAATCATTTTAATGGTACGGCCTTTTTAAATTATCAAAATCCTGAAAATTTAAAATTCTTTGGATGCTCGGTTTATGACGATTTATCTGAGGAGAATTTGGCCGGAGAGTATCCAAAATGCCTCTTAAATACATAGGAAAAATGAGATAAATTTTCAAAGCCTACCTCCAGATAAATATCCGCCGGTTTCGTCTTTTTTTCAGCAAGTTTGTAATGGGCGAGCTCAAGGCGTTTTTGAATTAACCATTTTTGAGGTGCCGTATTAAATGCCTTCCTGAAATCCCTGTTAAACGTTGAAATGCTTCGTCCGGTAAGCTGAGCAAAATTTTCAAGGGGCAGATTAAACATAAAGTTTTTTTCCATAAAATCGGCAATATCGATCTTGCCAGGTTCGGAAAAGTCCGACAACAACCCATCGACGCTCTTGTCAATTGTTCTAAGGATGGTAAGCCCCTCTTCAAGTTTCAGATTAATCAGCTCATCCGGTAAATTATCTTTTAAATCGAGATATGGCACGAGTGAGCCCATAAAACTATCAAGTAACGGGTGCCCCTCATATAATTTTATTTTTTGCCAGGAAGGACTTTTGGGATTTATTTTATGTTTACTATAGTAGTTTTTTAGCTGTTCCGGTCTGAAGGTCAATAATATAGAGCTGAACTTTACACCGTCCTTAGGATACTTGATAACTGAGGACAATCGGTTTCGGGGAACAAGAAATGTATCTCCGGCGTTAAACTTATAGGTATCCTCTGCCAACACGACTTTCATTTCACCTGAAATAACCCGCATCAGAGAATGAAATTCCCAAACCGCTTCGGTTTTAAAAAACTTCTCTTCGATGCATGAAATAAGTATCGGCGCATATTTTGGTCTTAATTCCCGCATTGTTATACAAAAATAATTATTATTAATCATATGAGGCATACAGCCAAAAATGTGCTTTCCAACCCAGATGTCTTTGTATAAAATGGTGGTATTTTGATTGCGGCATTCAATAATGCTGCTGGTAATGATGGAAAGAAACATATTGTGAATTGAGAACCCGATAATCTTCGAACGCTAAGATCAGTTCGACGACCGGCAAATCGTGCAAATATTGCATACAATCGTATAAACTTCAGACTGCCCCCCTTTTTACCTTTGAATCAAATCCACAAATAAAATTTAAAATGCATTATGTACGCAGTAAAGTCATTCGGAGCGCAAAGCGCTGAAAAACCATTGGGCCCATTAACCATTGATCGCCGCGAACCCGGCGCGACCGATGTAGAAATTAAAATCATGTATTGCGGCGTTTGCCATACAGACATACACATTGCCAGAAATGAATGGGGCGGCACGATGTACCCTGTTGTACCCGGTCATGAAATCGTTGGCAAAGTAACCCGGGTTGGTTCTGATGTGACCAAATATAAAATAGGCGACACGGTTGGCGTTGGCTGTTTTGTAGACTCTTGCGGTCATTGTAAAAATTGTCTTGAACATAACGAACAGTATTGTGAGAATGGAAACACCATGACCTACAATGCTTACGAGCAGGATAAGAAAACCATTACTTATGGCGGTTATTCAAGCCATATCGTGGTAACTGAAAAATTTGTACTGAGCGTTTCTGACAAGCTTCCGCTGGAAAAAGTTGCGCCGCTTTTATGCGCCGGCATCACTACTTATTCGCCATTAAAACACTGGAATGTTAAGGCCGGTGATAAACTGGCAGTATTGGGCCTTGGCGGATTAGGGCACATTGCTGTTAAGCTTGCTGTATCCATGGGTGCCGAAGTAACTGTATTAAGTCGTTCAAAAAGCAAAGAAAAGGATGCACTCGCATTAGGAGCGCACCATTTTGAGCTTACTAACGACAAGGAAAATATGGCAAAGATGACTAATACCTTTAATTATATCATTGATACGGTTTCTGCAGCACATGACTATAATGAATACTTGGGTTTATTAGCTATCGATGGCGTAATGGTGCTATTAGGTATTCCGCCTACTCCATCAGAGGTTCAGGCTTTCCATTTGATCGGTGGTCGCCGCAGCCTGGTGGGTTCTTTAATCGGCGGATTGAAAGAAACTCAGGAAATGCTCGACTATTGTGCAGAACATGGCATCACGTCTGATATTGAATTGATCGGTATAGATCAAATCAATGAGGCTTATGAGCGAACAATTGCTGGAGATGTGCATTACCGTTTCGTAGTAGATATGGCTTCTCTGGATAATTAATCAGGTATCATGTAATTAGTTATTGATGCGAGGCGGACGTGAGTTGCGCCTCGCAATTTTTTATACAATTAATAATCTATGGGCAGCAAGGACAGGATACAGCGGATAAAGGATAAAATCTACAATGCGATTCTTGATGCAGCAATGGGCATTCTTAAAAGTGAAGGATGCGAGGCATTGAGCATCAGGAAAATCGCAGACAAGATAGAATACAGTGCGCCGGTGCTTTATTCTTATTTTTTGAATAAGGAAGATCTTCTCATAGAATTATCGAAACGGGGATTTTCTAAATTGGTGAATTGTATTGAGCAATCATTATTAGGCTTAACCTCACCGAAAGAAAGGCTTGAATCTATGTTACTTGCTCACATTACGTTCGCCCGAAAAGAAAGCGAACTATATCAGCTCATGTATTCCGTAGGTATTCATGTCAGCGATGTCATGGAAACATTTCCAGTCCTAACAAAAATCGGCAACATTTTTCGTAGGGAGCTACTCGGTAAGTCGAATGGACAGGTTATTAGTGAAGATTCGTTTCGCGAAAGATACCTGACCTATCTTTCTTTTGCGCACGGACTGGCATCCCTGAACCTTTATTTTAAAGATATAGATTTCACGACCAATTTGGAGATTGCAAAAAACGCAGCCCTTGGAATATTTTGTCCTGAGCCAGTTGCATAAAAATCAAAATCACAGCACAAGGCATTGTTACTATGAAAAATGGTTCACGTTAGCTATTGATAAAAATAGGCCTGTTATAAAAAAATTGAGCCTTTCACAAAAATAGATTGAGCTGCTCAAAAAAACTGTTTTAGCCAGATATCCTCATTTTTGTAAAAAACTAAAGCTATATGGATTTCCTTCAAAAGATGATCGATTATTACCAGAATGAATCTGGTCATAACAGCCTCAAAGTTATTGGCTCAGTAATTTTCCTTCTTTTTATCGGAGCGTTCCTAAGTTGGAAGTTAGCCAATCCATTATCCATTGCAAAGGGGTTAACTATACCGTTGATTATCGGTGGACTATTTTTTGGAATTGCGGGATCAATAAGCGGCCATTATACAAAGAAATTGTTCGCAGAAAAGCTAAGATTGTATGAGCAAGATAGGCCTGCATTTTTTAAGGACGAGGTTGCACGTGTAGAGAAAATTCACAAATCCTGGTTTGGCGTGAGGGCCTTCTGGACAATAATTGGCTTAGGGGGTTTAGGCTTGCTGGTTTTCGCTAAAAAAAATTACTTAATGGGCGTAGGCCTGGGGATATTGATTGTTGGACTTTTGGGCCACATTGTCGAAACGTTTTCCTATCAACGAAATGAAAATTACCGAAACACAGTTTTAGAAGCAGCAAAAACCATGCAATCTGAGGAGGGAGATAACTCTTATTCTCCCGTAAATAATTCGGAGCAACATTTGAAGGAAAATCCGGAGCAAAAAGAAAATAACATTCCCA
>Ga0247779_1001763_pt1 | contig 10156 bp, 7 predicted proteins | sample UWRJL221509R5_FD_179925 | JGI IMG/M metagenome (GOLD analysis project Ga0247779, IMG submission 179925) | Plant litter microbial communities from Arlington Agricultural Research Station in Wisconsin, United States - UWRJ-L221-509R-5 | ecosystem: Environmental > Terrestrial > Plant litter >...
ATCGATTGGTAATTGTATATGCAAAAATAGTGAAAGGCTGACTGATCATCGACCGTCTTACTAAGTCGCAAGACCCAGAATACCTTTGTTATTACAAAGATACAGTAAGAACACTTACTAACGATTACTAAAAGATAGTCGATTTGACAATCGACATTACGCCGGCTTAGTAAAATCAGCGAATGTCGAGGAAATAGTACATTTCCTAAATATGAAAGTATCAGCTACTGATGAGTCTATAAAGACGAAAGGGCTAGCTTAGAGGAAACTCCAAGCTCTTTAGCTACTTTCCCAACTCTTAGTATTTTAACCAAACCCTGTCGCTCGCCTTGCCTTCGGCAAGGCTCGCTCCCCCCTAAATTTCTCGACTCACAGCCAGCAGTGGTGACCTATGAGTCTTCGGTAGAAAGTCAAAAGAATTTTCTCCATCACCTCCGTGCTCAAGTGGATACCAAGATGGACTCAATTCTCAAGCAGGATCAGTCCACTCTCAATCCTGTATTTGAATCCACGGGAGTCAATGGGTGGCTGAACCGCTTTCCAGACAGGGGCCGAATAGCATCCCTTATGCCACCTGTACCTCGCCTTCAGGCCCCGGCAACGGATAAGCGGTATAAAGTCTTGCGAGAAGTTGTTTTATGGATGTTTGCCATGGACATGAGCATATTAGGAGGAGACAAGTCTCACCCAGGAATAGGGAGAATTGTGACAAACGGTAACAGGTATGAAAATAATCAAGCATGCTATTTTATTTGATCTAATCGGAAATACTATACCAGGTCGATAGAGACAAGGAGAGAATTCACTCGAGTTAATGACAAGGTGACTGCGTCGACCTATGCTGCTGTAGAAGCGAACATGATTTGGACCCTCATGATGTCTCTCAGCTGTCAACCATTGCCCTTGCACCAATCGTTATTTGTTTTCAACACTGCTCAGGAAAATGCCCTTTATAGAGTAAGGGATGCGCTGGATCATAACACCAAAAACTGGACATCGACTGACAAGCAGAGGGAAGCTGTGGCTGAACCAATCAGGTCGCTACTGGAAATCCTTTATTTCCCAGAAGATATGCCATATTCGGACCCCATTTCTGCTCAACCAAATCTACAGTACATTTGCTACGGTACAATCCAGCCGAATGGTGATTACTTGCCTATTCATTTGATCCCTCCCCCCTTAGCCGCTCATCAATACGTGATGCGGCTAAAAGGCTTAAACTACCTGCACCGTACCATTATATCGGAGGGTTATCAGGATAAATACAAGGATTGGATGAGGTATGTGATTATTAAGCTTATGCGAATGCATATTACTTATCTGAAAGTTTCATGATTGCTATTACAGCTTTTCCAAGGACTGGGTGGACAAATATCTCATTGATACCTGTCTGTATCCTTTCGATATCTTGAAACGCATGATACATGGCTTTAGCCGTGTATCTATGGCTACTCCAAGACCAGGAGTTGTCAGATGGGACACACTTGGAGAATCACTTAACTTATTCGGATACGTCATCAATATTGCAAAGTATCGGGACTGCCTGCACAAGACACTTCTCGAGTTGGAGAAATTCGTAACAGAGGATATCCTCCTGGGAGTTTATGCAAGCATTGAAGATGTGGACAGATCTCATGGAATAAGCTTCATCAAGGACAATGGGGACGAGACGACCCCCGGCTATGGAATAGTATCAGAAGTAACAGGCCAAGGACTATCGAACGAGGACTCTGACCATTGGTTTGAGCAAATTCCTTCTGGGAAACTTGGAGGTGACTCGAGTCGTGAAAAAATCTTTTCATGGCTGCTTGCCATTCATCGAGCATACTCGAACCTCTTTGTTCTAATGTATGCCACCAGCTATGCAGGAAGAGGATCAGAATTTGAAAAGGCCCGCCCCATCAACATCGGAACACAGTCCCGACGAAATGTAATATATGACCAGGAGGCTTACACAGGTGCGGTCGACAGTGACTACCACAAGGGATTTTCCATCACTGGGCTTAACAAGCATAACCGCCGGTACATGCCATACTCGGTCTTTAGGCTACTCTACATCATGGTGCGAATCGTCAGGCCTATAGAGTTGGCGCTGTTGCTACACATCTATCCCAATGCAAGCAAGAATCTCAGAGACAGCTATGTCGAAGCATACAGCACAAGATTGTTTGTTTCTCATGGACAGCACTGGACGACTGACACCATGAAAAATGCGCTGAAGAAATGGTTTAAGGAAAACCTCCTGTTGCCCGATTTTGGCCTACACGATTTCAGGCACCTCGCTATTGCTTTACAAGCTAAATTCGTGAACTTGAATATGCCCATCAACGAGCTGGAGAAAATGAACCATCAACTCGTCGGCCATTCCACCCAAGTTGCTAATGCACACTATGCGAGGGACACCTATCTAGGCAGCTGTCCTAGAGTAGAAAGGCAAATGTCTCTCTACTTAGCCCGCCAGTACCACGAGGCGCTGGGGTTTGCAACTGGCTCCAACGAGCCGGATCCACCATTATTACATGGGCTCCGACAGAAATTTTACTCTATTCAGGCAACACCACCAGCATCCATGGCAATGATATCCGGGGTTCACGTACGAAATGGCCTTAAGGAGACAAGAACTAAGAAGAAGGGTAGGGCCAAACGGACTGGATCAGCTGAACCTGAGCTACCTGCGCCGCTGCGCCGAACTACAAGGGAAATAAAGAAAAAAGCCATCTACACAGTGCCTGAATCTTCGGAAGAAGAGGAGGAGAAGGAAGACAGCAAGGATGAAGATGAGAAAGAAGAGTTTAAACCTGAAGAAAGCCCAGAACCAGAGTCTGCGAGTATATCTATTGGCATCGTGACCCGGAATCGTACCAGCAGGAGAATAAAATCCAAGGGCGAGATGAACCGTGGAAGGAAGAAGTAAATTTTGGAAAAGAGAAGCATGTATTCAGTGATACTACATACACAGAATAGATATGCGCTTTTTTCCTCTTCTCATTTATGGGTTTTTTTTTACACACCGGCACCCTGCGTAGTGAGCCTCTTCCATCGTGTTCAACGGTGTTCGGAGACCGGTTAGAATTTGAACCGAACCCGGATTTACCCGATTTGGGTCTGAACCACATCCACGGCTCGTTGTCGCTACTTCCCTTACCTGTCCGTTGACTAACACCCTGCCGCAGTCACCACCTCCGCGCGAGCATAGCCAGCGCTACGTTCAACAACGTGACATCCACGTCACCCAGGCGCGAATGCTCTCAGAGGCTATCTACAGCCATGGGAGGAATTTCCGCGAGTCCGTGGTTCGTACCCACTGCATAACGACCACTCAACGGTATCTCTCTACTTGGTGCACGACTGCGAACCAACGACCGCCACACACAGCACCGTAAGAACATGGGAAGGATGAGGACGCTGACATGGGGGACATGGGGAGGAAGAGGACTAGGCACACGAACAAGATGAGTGAAGACAGGATGGATAGTCATGCTGAGAAGAACACAAACGAGCTCTCTGTTCGTTTCGCCTCCTGCATTCCTCAGCTGTTATTCCTTTCTCATCTCGTTTTCGCTCGATCGCTCACCGCATGTAAAGCTGCGGTCACCAGCATTTTGCTGGCCTCTGGTTCCCTGGGTCACCGCTAATGCCCTCCATTTGGGTTGGCTTGGAGCTGGCCGCTGCGAACCGAGAGCAATGGCCTTTCTCGCTGCTATGGATCTATGGATGAGAGTTGGGCAAGGATAGGACGGCTATCAGGGTAAGCTCCATCCTCAGGCTCCAGCCTTTTAATCACACTTAAGCGTGTACTACTACTTACCCAGCTCCTCTCTATTCTGCAGCTATCTCTTACCAACTCCACCTTCTCTCGTCTCCTCCTTACCTCACACTCTCTCACACTGAGCCTCGTACGGTCCTCTCTCTTCTCTTAGGGCCGTTAACTGGTCGGTAAAACGATGAGATCAGGGCTAGGTAAGTAAAGCTTGCCATCGTGTGCTTATCTGCCACACTGATACCTGCTTTCACACCAGATATATGTGCTTTAGCCTGTATTTCTCCCTCCTATTGTTTGGTTTCAGATGTTCCCGTGTTCTTGTAACATGATTCATCATTTGTGATTTCTCCTCTCGCCATGCTTTGCTTCCGCATGCGTCTTTGTACCATATGAGATGTAGGGATAGGTATTAATGACAGATATATCTGATAGTACACCGGAGTCTGAGAACCCTTAAGCTGGAAGAAATCAAAACCGATACATGAATCAGAAGGAGTCCAAATGAATCAAAAAGTCCAAGGGTAGAGGAAATGCCTGTGTCTGACCGAGTATGAGTCCGCAAAGAGAAGAGAGCCTGTAAGGCTATATGCAATAGTCAGTACTGCCCATTCATCGGCCACCGTCACTAAGTGTGAGATCATTGTCTTCCTTGTTAGACGCTGTCTTCGGTGTTGGCTGCACCAGGGATGCCATCACCAGCCGGATATCCAGAGAAGACGGTGCGAAATGCTGCACCGAGGATATCGAACACACGCTGTCGAGAGGCGCCTGCTGAGGCCTGTGCGGACGGGTGGGTAGTGATGACACTGGCTTTCGCGACTCGTTTGCATCGAGTGCTTGTTAAATCACGGATGGCATTGTGAGAATGAGAAAGCAATCGGGTCAGGTATATTGTGCTATGGAACAGCCAAACCTTGAGACGGCAGGGCCAAATCGCGATCTGGTAAGAACCCTGCATCACTATCTATGAGCATATTGGTTAGAAGACCTAGAATTTAAGTATACTCACCTGATGGAAAAATATTTTCACGGGGAGAAAACCCACACGTTAACCAGACAGTAATTATATTCTGGTGTATGGGAGCACACGGTACACCTGGGGTGAAAACAGTGCCAGGTACCGCGGCGAAGTTGGGTGCAGATATCATGGTTTATGTCTGCCTGCTGTTTGCACACTTGGTACGATTTCTGTTGTTCCTTGACTTATTCCTAACGGACATCACCTTAGCGTGAACATCAGGTGTGGCAAAATTGCGTGTATTCTTGCCGTAGACGGTTAAGGGCTGTAGTAATGATGGAGCAGAGTCGGAACAGTTTCTCTGTACCAAATAAAGCGAGAGAAATGAACTGTTCCCGGGTAAATCATCTGGAGACTGCTACAGAGATACAGGGATAAATATCAGTAGCCGACCGGATTAGAGCTGCGGGGTTATCAGGGATTATTACATTGGATGGGGCTCGAACACAGCGCTGGCTGGACCGACCGGCCGGCGTTACCTCACAGCCTTTGGATCGTGACCAACTGCACCATGCAGGCGTTTGCAGAGAAATGGGAATATTGCATTGTATGCACACCTTTCAAATAAAACGGGCAGCATCATATATCGCGGAATAATATAATACATACCACCTTGTCCTTTTCCCTTCCACCGTGCGTATCTAAATTCGGCTGCCGATACGTACTGCGAGGTTCCACTGAACCGAGCCCGCGATGGTTATTGTGGAAAACATACTGGACAGCATCTGGAATTTACCCTGGACGTAGCTCTGCAGTAGAGCGTATAAGTCATTGGACAAAGAAGGGGTCCGTCCGATGCTGAAAGGCATAATATTCCATCTACGATCCCGTTGACTGGCACAGCAGGGAAGGTGCGGGGACAGTATGCCGCCGTATCCTGATGACCAACACGCCTGATTCTGATTTTTAAGGACCTTGAGCACAGAGAAACAAATGCGCGATAGGCTGACAACGTCCTGCCATTTTGTCCATCAAATTGGTTTCTCAACAGCATCGACTTCAGCGTTTCAGCAACGAACAAGACATACCAGGAGATGAAACTTTTTTGCTCGTAAATTCCTGGCGATAATGTCGTGAACAGGCGGACCGAGTCTTACAAGTTACCACGGGCGGGTTTTTTTAGCCACCTGGACCTGCTCCTCCCTTTGCTCTTTGGATTCTATCAATCTGCTCGGACTCGTCGATATTGATCACCACCTAATTCAGGTCTCCTTTGCCTCCGAGTCTTCTGTATGGCTGTAACATTAACTTTATCAACTCATCACTTTTTGTCAAAACATCGGTGGAATCGTCATGCATCTGAACCGCCTATATTCTTGGACCCATCCTAAATTTGGCTAGGAATTCCCCCACCTATGGACACACCAAGATTCTTGCTACAGCTGCTCCAAAATAGTACCATCCTACTATCATGGCCTTCAAGTACCCCTTTTCCGCAGGTCGTATCCGTTACATCTTCCATTAATACCACCTTTCCCTTCCCCCGAGCGAGGAATACCTGCTGGTGCGTCCGTATGTTGCTATTCGAGGCTAGTTCTTTATTCTTCCCCAGTCTATCTGGGATCCTATCCTTCCATCCCATCTAGATGCATGTGGGGTTTGGTCGTCACTATCAGCCGCCGACATCTCTCATTGTCGGTTTGGCGCTGGGAGAACGACCAAGGATCTGCTAGCGCACACGTCGACAGGAGGACTGTACTCCGTGCATGTCCATCCTCTGATAGGCGATAAAATCAAGCTACCAGATGATCTGGGAGTTTGCTCTTTGCTATCGCTAACTCGTTTCTTCGATATGCCCGCCATTGTTTGGAATATATATTATCTCCCCGTTCTCTCCTACATAGGTGGCGCTATGAGGATTGCCGCTCCTTTTATTCCTCCTCGCCAATCCAGGAACAAGGCTGCAATACCCTGCGTACCTATCCGAGAATGAAAAAGGCATAGCGATGATTTTCCGCGAGCTAGGGCCTCAAGGCCTCAAATTTCAGAAAAGATGGTTGCTAGTCTTCTCTCGCCCTGTGAATATGACATCATTGAATCTGCCTTCCGCGTTGCCAACCTGGTCAACGGCAGTCATGAACAGCAGGATATGATCCCACAATACCCAGGAATGCTTAATACGTTGTAGTTTCGTGTGCTCTGATACTTGCTCAGAGTAATCAGAGGCGACGGAAGGAGATGATGGGGGCTGAGTGAGTTATTCAGTTCACTCTATTCCACTTCGTTTCTGATTTCTAATTTCGTTTTATCCGCTCCAGATGTGCTTTATGACGCGCAGGGACTCTGTTACTCTCTAGGTAACATTGTTTGCCCTTCATGTAATCATAGAAATAGTATCTTCGGAAACGCCGTCTAAGGGGAAACGGTGAGTCCAGACTTTGGATGTCTGTCATTTCTTATTTATTCAATTATCAGGCTCTCTCAGTGATTGTGCGTCAGAAAATCCGAAAGGTATGTTATTCCATACTACATGATGTAATTCATAGCTTTGAACCAACCTAATATGTACATCGAATCAGCGTAGGTTTCTCCATCTATACCTAGCGCAGAGCTCTAGGGACAGATTCGCGCGTGGTGAAATTTGTTCGCTACACAAGCTTTCGAGGTACGCGAAGAGCCGTGAACATAATGTATGTGAGCTGATATTGAATTCATCGGCTCAGATCTTTTTTTTTCAAGTTGACTAAGCTGCGCGGCTGGTGAGAGAGTATTCAGGTAGACTCACAGCTTTGGCGGATGTAGTTTAGTTAGTACACACTGTAAATACATGGGGTTTCAATTTAATGCACAGATACACGAGAATAAACTGAATTGAACACTGAATGAAAAGGATTGTGAGCTCGCTACAAAGTAATATGATGTCATTCGTTCAAGTCGTCGCGAAAACGCGTCGTGAAATTAGCGGAAAGCACTATCGATTCAACTTTGCACTCTTTTCGAAAGAGTTTGAATGTATATTTCACAGTAATGGTATGTTAATACGCCCAAAACTGACGATGGAAATTGAGCACGAAGGCCTTCCACATCCTCGGAACACTCCCATATGGATACATGTCATCCAATGCATCTCTTAGCTCCAGGGATCCCCAACGACAGAGTGAACCATGTCCGACCTCCTCCTCCCTAATCCTCCTTTTCACCGCTCTCTATCGACTAGCGCAGTTTATACATTTAAATATATACAATTTCTGACTCCCTCGATGGCCCAGAACGCCAATTCAGAAAGAGAAATCAATTGAAGATTTTTGTCTTTCCCGGATTCCAAGATGTCATAACATAACGTACCAAGTATAAATTACATACCTTTCTTTTAGTAGGTTCGCGATGTTCTCGCAATTTTAAAATTTGCGGAAATCAAATCCATGACGTTAATTTTAATTCCAGATGACATGAACCCCAAATTCATTACACTAACAATTCAATACGTGGGGATGAAAACCCGAACATGACAAAATGAACGCAAATCCGAGTGAGAAGATCTGAGAATTTAGAGCTAAACCCGTTCGATCGTAAATTGACACGCTAGGGATATATAAGCGGGCTGAAAAATGCCAGCAAGATCCCCATCGTCTTCCCCATCATCCTCCCTTCTCATGGCGAAGACGAACAAGGTTGAGGTGAGGGTAGTTGCATTGTTCTCGATTTTCTACTAACGCTGTTCACAGTTGCTGGACGAGATGAGGAGCAGGCAGACCCGGAGCTTGACCGCGACGACGAGGAGTGAATCCTCCTTGGATGTCGTCATACGCTGTGCTGCACAGCACGCTGATTCGAGTTGGACCAGGTCCAGGGTTACTGAATGATAGTAAGTAGGCATGGCATTTGAGGGGAGACGTTGTGCTAACCTGATTCGAACAGCGTTTTTGTCACGCCCGATGAACAATTAAACGGTAGTTGGCAGGGATGCGATCCTAGGACATGAAGAAAGTAAGTAGGCATCGTGTTGAACGACGATGGCGTGCTCACCTTATTTGAGCAGGATGTTACGACGGGGAAGCTGTCCCAACACTAGCAGCTGTTTCTGTTCGATCATCATCGATCATCTCTCCCTCTCAGCACGAAATGACAGGTTGGAGCCACTTGTTGTATCCTTCGTTCGTCGTCGTGTTCGGTAAGTCATGCTGGCTCTTTCGTTCATCATTGTAGCTGCTGATGCTGGACTGTTAGCATGTCATCGTATCGCGAAGAAGAGAAAACCTAGGGTATACCTTGTACTAGCTTGTACTGCTCATGCGAAGCGAGTAGGACGGGTTTCTGGCTATGTTCGGTAAGTCGTTGAGACGCGTCAATGATGTCGATGCATCGCCATCATTCGCATTCATTTGCTGCTCGTAACGCTGTTGGTGGTGATCACCGTCCGCATGGGAATCACCATCATTGGAGGTTACACATTTCTCTAGAGGACGACAAGGTCGTTGTTCAGAGAGCAAGGGCCGCTCTGGAATGGGTCGAGCATGGCGGAACGTACGGCACTTGGGCTTGATACCTTGTTTGATTATTCTGGGTTTTCCGTGGAATTGTTTTTTTTTTAAAATGTAGGCTAGTCTAAATTAGACCGACATTCATGTATTACCTTTTCCCTGAACTGCAGAAAAAGAGAAGATTTGTAACATCAAGCATCTCTTAATCATTATTATAAAAAATCCAGTGATATATACGTGATGCGCGTGTTCCGTGTACCCCGCTTAGTTTTTTTTGGGGACAATTGCAAGAAACAGACAAAGGAAGAAGGGAGAACGTCAAGATGAACATCCAAGTATTTCGGTGTTCATCTTGTAAGAAGGTAAGGCATCCTTTTTCTTTTGGTCATGTTTGCCAACCCGCCGGTAGAAAGTGATTCCCCAAAATGATTTGTAATTCAAGTAATTAAGAAAATGTGCATTGCATATCGAGTTATGATTTTAAATCATCTATTTCACAGTAGGGACTTCTAGATACAAGTGCAATCCTTCCCTTCAAAAATGACCCCTTCGCTTCTAGCTAAGCCCACTTGTGTGACGGGGCGTGTTAGGTAACACGAGTCCCGACACACTGTTGAACCTCAAATGACTAGATAAAACGATGTATTCAAGGTCGACTAACTACTAACAACTTTGAGTCTCTTATATACATTTTCTAACCACCTATGTAATACGAATTGGATAATATGATTTGTTTTTGGGAGAAACAGATAGAACAAAATGGAAAACATATGAGATAAGATAAATCAAGATTAGATATGATTTCCCAATACCTGGGAAATCGTCCTGATAAGGTGACTCCGTCACATACGCCCTCCAGGCATTCCGAAGGAATGACTTCGTTGCTGAATTAAAATTTGTTCTTCTTTTTGAAGTGCTTGGCTCTTGAGTGACTAGCTTCGGCCGCCTTGCTAA
>Ga0247779_1001764_pt1 | contig 10155 bp, 6 predicted proteins | sample UWRJL221509R5_FD_179925 | JGI IMG/M metagenome (GOLD analysis project Ga0247779, IMG submission 179925) | Plant litter microbial communities from Arlington Agricultural Research Station in Wisconsin, United States - UWRJ-L221-509R-5 | ecosystem: Environmental > Terrestrial > Plant litter >...
TGCCCGAGCCGCGAATTTTTGAAACAGTTTAATCATTTCAGATGTATGGTTCTTCATTAAGGTTTTTTTAGAAATATATTCTACTTTCTAAACGATGTGGCGCTCCGAGCTGATAAGGTTTGAAAATCAATCTGAAGTTCTAAATCGTTAAGGAAAGTCATCCAGTGATACATTACCCGTCTGTGACATAGAACATCGTCAAACAGTAATATTTAGGCCATAAAGATAGAAGTGCACTGCAGTGCACATGGACGAAGATACATGATGCCAAGCTCACAGTTCTGGCTCTGGTAGAACAAAAAAAAATTATATTCATGAACTATGGCTTCAAATCAGTATAAACTGGGTAAGATCGACGTACAGAGGCCTCCGGCAGACTGCACTTTGAATGATATTCATTGCAAAGCTAAAGTGGCTTTAATCATTTAGATTGAGTTCGCAAGGTGACAATATCTTGAAGAATTATTGAGCGCGCTATTCGACACCCCTTATCCGGGATGGGATTTGCGTCGTGTTGCCGATTAAGTACGTTTACGCGAAGCTTCAATATTTCGATATACGGATTCTATCCCAGGATTCCTAGACTCGCGACCAGTCCTTAGTCTAAGTCAGTGTGATGTTAGTCTCTTGAAACAGACCAAATAAACAAAGTCTGCGCAGGCCCCCAAAATCTTCGACATAAGTGTCTTTCATTTCCTTCAGGCTTCCGCAAATGGCTTTCGCTTGTATAATGTTGTGGGCCTGGCTTTGTTGTGGCAACTAACATCAGGCGGACTACGAAAAAAAACATCACTGCCTACCTCCAGTGGTGTCAATGACCCGGGTCTCGACCGGTCATGACCGGGTCAGGCCATTTTTTGGGTCAAAAGAAGCCAAAATGGACTGACCGGTCAAGAAAAGGGTCATGGGAAACCGGCAAGAGCCTTACCGAACTCCGGAACTTCAGTTCTCGTGGCCAGCTCACTCGCACGTGTTTCTTCTCTTATTTCTTGTCATTTTATATCGCGCTGCTTGTTGTATAATATGCATATTTCATCTTGAATTAAATCTACACAAACGGAGCCCTGCATCTTCAAGAAATGGAAACATTTGCGCTACCAACAAAGGCCAAAGAATTGTAAGTATCATTTAATCAGACAGGTTTTCGTGCACTGCTAACAAGTCCTCCAGGTTCTTCTTGCATCCTGGCCAATAGAACTCCAGCCCGTTTTCTGGTGGCATTGTATAGTTGAATAGATCTATCAGAGGGATCTGTGTTGGTGACTGTCTGGATGATGTTGTTGAAGGATTGTACTGGCTATGAGTCATGGAAGTTATGGGTGGGCCAGGTTGAAGCACTGAGACAGTGGGTGGGAGAATTTGTTCTTCTTCATTGGACTGTTGGACTTGGTTAAGAAGCCCTTCAACATACTGCTGAAAGTCAGTAGGGTCCTCATCGTCAGAACTGTCTATTGCAGATGCTGATGGTGGTGTATCAGTCTGTGACTGGGTGCTATCGTCAACTTCTGCAAATTTGCATTTGGTCCGCTTACGGTCGAGCCCCAGTTCTCGGTCTTCGCGTTTTGTTTGCATTCCGACGATGGCCATTTGATGCACCTTCTTTGGATTGAGCTTATTGCGACGTTTTGTGTGGGTTATGCCAAATTCGCTAAACACTCGTTCACACCCCGCGGAATTGGCCACAATGGCGAAGATTCGCATTGCCAACTTAACAAGACTGTTCCGTCCAGTGTTTTCGCCTCGATCAAGGCGCACCCATATCAAGCGTAAGTCAATTGGTTTTCCCTAGGTATCATGAATCACTAAAACACAATATTGCTTGGACAGTCGGCCATACCTCTTGTGCAAACATGCACTTCATTGCCTCCAAACACATTCGTCCATCCGAAAACTCTGCATATTGCAAACGATAATCCTCGAAGGCCGCCATGAAATCAAGGTCTGCCTTGCGCCTCATTACACGTTCGTAAACTCGCTTTACAGTGTTGAAGAGTTCAACATCGGGGAGTACTGTCCTTTTGAACAGAGAGGCACGAATGAAAGGGTTTAGCATGACTGCAGTAATGAAAACATCCTGGTCTGCTTTCTTCCATCTTTTCTCGAGGCTGCTGATAATACCCGCTTTCAGGTCTTCGTCAAAATTACACTCTTCAAGAGAGAATATTCTGACAAGATTTCCGAGCATGAGAAGGACGTGGTCAAGACGAGTACCTGAAGCTTGGGCGACGTTAGCAGCGATAGCAAGTGGTTCAAGGATCATCTGAATTCTGCGGAATTGCGGTAAGCAATGGTACACTACCATCTTAAGAAGCAAAGCTCACTTCTGTAGCCTTCCCCAAAGCCCCTCATCTCTGACATAATCTTGAATAACCCGAGCCTTTTCTTGTAAGTCTTGTTTTGTTCCAGCGCATGTAATAAGTTTGTATTCATTCCTTGCCCAGCAGATTTGCAGTGCCGGTTTTATTTTTAAATAGCGTGTAATGGCTAAGTAATGAGCAGTCCAGCGGGTTATAGCTGGGAGAATCAGTGCCCAAAATGAACCTTGAAAGGTCAGAGCTTGCTCTGTCTGAAGGAGGGCCAGAGCCGTGCCGTGGTTATTGAACCATTTGATTACCTCCAATGCCCGATTGATGTCTTCTGTGACTGTGCATCTAATGACAAGAAAGTCGCCTACAACAAGATTAATTTGATGCGCCCAGCATAGAATTACAATTAGCCAGCTGAAAAGGTCTTGCAGAAGTCTCCGCATCTTCTTCCCATCAGGACCATTATCTGTACACCACCCAATAAGCACTACACCATATTTTTCTTCCATTAACTTTTTATCTTCAAGGACGTGCTTGAGTAGTTGTTCGCCTGTTTTTGCCTCTCTAGTCACATCATGAGTCTGTATCAGATATTGCTCGTTTTCTACACTCATCATTGTTGATATGACAGATGACTTTGCCACATTTTTCCAACCGTCGCATTGTCCAGTCGCCTCTTTTCCTCGTACCTTCTTGGCTAATGCTTCTTCCACCTTCTTCACCTCATTGTCCAGGACACGGCCTGAAAGAATACGCCGATCCTGTACCACCACCTCTGAGCCAACCCATTTGTGCACAAATCGATGCAAGGATGGGTTCTCTGCTGCATACCAGGCTGTGTTCGTCGAAATGAATAGCTTGCAAAGGTCAGCTGAAAATTCCTCTTGAAGCTGTGAAGGTGCAAGTGATCTGACAAGATGTTTTATGCCGCCTTGAGCAAGGCTGTGGAGCGATCTAGTCCTTTTGACAGGACGAGGATTGGTGGATGGTGAAACTTGAAAACGAGTAGCCACAGTGTCAATCTGTTGTGCTGACGGCGAGGAGCTGAGCTGGTCACTTGGAGGCCTTGGTGATGGAGCCTGGATTTGCTCTTGTGGCCTGAAAGCCAAAAGAATGCTGGTTTGAGCATCTGGTGATATGTAGTAACATTTCCTGGCATGCGCTACCATTCTCTCTATCTTTCCGCAGATAGGTTCCGAATTGGCAAGGACATGTTCTCGAAGTTCTTCATCACTTCGCATTTGCACGATCTCCCCTCCTCTAGTTCGTCTTGCATCCATCTCTCTTTGAATTGCCATGTGGCCTGAGAGGCATGCATTACACCATGCTGCTTTATGAGAACGGTCTGTCTTGTAATACGATCCATTTTGAAAGAAGTAGTTTTTCCAAAGAAATGTAATACCATTCTTTTGAGTTGGCATACCAAGGTTGGGCTGAGATAAAGTGTAAAATTTTGGCAAGACTTGGGAGGGAAAAAAAGCCTGCTGGACATGCTTGAAAATTATACATTGATTCGGCGACATAAATTTCAGTAGTAATAAAATTCCGCGACTACTTTGCGCTAACTTATATTTTATATGCCTTCTAAGTTCTGTGTCGCAGGTTATGCTAATTTATTATTTAAGGACCACATGACATCTGACCCTCCTTCACCCACGGACCGACCCGAGTCAAAATTGCCTGACCCGAAAGTGGCCCGACCTTTTTGACCGGGTCAAGAGGGTCATGACACCACTGCCTACCTCGACCATTAAGTAAATGCCGAGATCGTCATCAATACTCTAACTGTTTCTTGTCGTGTGTTCATAAGAGTTCTTCTCAACGTATGCGTTATTGAGCCAGTGAAATGCTACCTTAAATCCCACCTTGAGCGCTTTAGGTGTGTCTGTCAATTTCAAAGAAAATACCGCACATAGGCAGAGGACTGACTATCTTTAGTTTCTTTAAGTTTAAACTGTTTCCGATATGAAGGCCATATATTTCTTAGCACGAAAACGTGCAGAAATAAATGGAAGCTATGTCAAGCGGAGTATTGTACTATCCGAGCGCAATACTTCAATTAGTGTTCTCGCATCATGTTCGCAACACGAGGATGATTGCCAGAGGTCGGCCATGTAATTTAAGCTCAACGTGGGATGCATCTTCCTCATCTCTTTACCCTTCTCCCAGAACATCCTTTTCCTCATACGTGGACTGGTCAACCAGCTGGCTGGAGCTGCTCAGAACATCTGCGGCGATTGTAATAATTCTTTCTTTTCAACATGGTCGCATCCAACCCACTTTTCCGGAGATGGACACTGAAAAAGTTTGGGGCTACTGTCATTGACGACATATGGCCGGAGGTCATTTTCTTCACGTTAATTGCTACGAGTAAGTTTACTTTACTTCACGCCTTTTACTGCCATCGCTGATTGCTTTGCTCTTGAAAGTGGTCGTTCTTGTCTCCCAACACACCCCAGCCAACTTGGGAGTTTCAAATCAGTTGTTAACGGTACTGGGTCTCGTTCTCGGTCTTGTAATCTCCTTCAGAACCTCTTCGGCCTACGAAAGGTAAAAGAATCTTGTAATGGATGTCCATGTCCGCTTCTGATATCTTCCAGGTATCAAGATGGAAGCAAGATGTGGACTAACATCGCGGTTGCATCCAGAAACCTGGCTCAAATGGTGGGTATATCTACCATTACAAGAATTTTGCTCATATACACCTTCAAGCTCTGGATCCATGTCCCTGATCAGAGAGTCAAACTCGAAGGCCAAGAACGAGCGTTCACTCCTCTCGAATGTGTAATAGAGAAAAAAACCATGATCAATCTGGTAAGGACAATATCCATTCTTACTGCCACCTTTACGTGTCTTATGGTTTCCAGGTTCAAGCGTACGGAGTTTCCGTCAAGGTTTGAGATCATACAAACTCTTTCATCAGATAAATCTGACAACTAAAATCTGACTTCGCACAGCATTTACTTCGAGGAGAACAAGGTGTTTACTACGAGGATCTGTATCCGTTGGTATCATTTTTGCCTCGATACTCCACCGTGTCTGATGCGGCGCGAGGGGACGAAAGTAATATGCTTCCTTTATGGCAAATCCCTGATGGCCATGAAACATACACAACGACCACACCGATTGTGCATGCGGAAGTCGAACCCAAATTCCTGCACGACAGGGAGAAAACCGTGGTTGAAGCGGAGTCGAGCAGTGCTGGGTCAATCCGGGTGCAAGCTCGCAATAACAAAAAGCATATGAGAGTCGCACGCGCGAATTCATTTGATCCTGAGGCACTACTACCCCAGTTAGAGAGTGATTACCCTCTGAAGCCTGCCAGGAACCCCCCAGTGGTGACAGTTTACGACTACTTCCCGCTATTGAGGTTCTTCAGGTGGGTCTTCAAAGGTTTCAACCGACGCCCGTTACCTCCTGGTCAGAAGAGGGGAAGGAAGAAGGCGTACTCGGAGATTGTTGAAAGTCATATACCCCTCGAGATTTTATTGGTTCTTTCAAAGTATGTCAATTGCTCATATGCTTTATCGCTGTGCCCGAACTTATGATATCATATAACAGTTACTCTGGATGTAAGTTTCGGTCGTTCTTGGTCATTTTTCTCTAGACTTATGAATTAAATCTAGGGCTTATGAAGAACAATTTGATCCAGCCTGCCATAGCCTCCGGTATCACAAATAACTTGACCCTCCTTCAGGACACAGTGTCTAACTTGGAGAGAATATGCAATACACCCCTGCCATTCGCATACCAGGCTCATTTGCGAATGTCTCTTTGGTTTGTCCTTCCTGGTTACTTATTTACTAGCTATCTAACCAACCAAATCATCACAGGATTTATCTCGCACTCCTTCCAGTAAGTTTCTCATGGCGCTGTTTTCGAACGTTCTCTAAGGAGCATTTTATTATACCAAGTTCCAAATATACTCTTCATATGGCCCTATTACTATTCCTGCGACAGCATTTGCTTCGTTCTTGCTTTTGGGATTCCTCGAGATTGGACAAGAAATGTGCGTTGGTATCAATTTTATTTCTTACAAAAATATTGATGATAATCAATTCTAAAGCGAGAACCCTTTCAATTATGACTATAATGACTTGGGTACGTTCTGGTCCCGTTATTTCCTGCTTTCGCTTACGAACTTTCTTCCCCCCCGTCAGACTTGGACTATTTCTGCTTGAACATTCAACGCGAGTTACATGAAATTACCACTGTACGTATACAAACTCCAATGGAATAAAGTTGATCTCTCATAATTTCTGATATTCTATTCTGCAGCATATCAATCCTGATCCTCCATCATTCATCTTCTCGAAACTGTAAGCCCATTTGCAACCACTTTGAGAAGGATATTAAATACAACGTGCGGCATATTTAGAAATCAACCCTTGGCCCCCTCCGATCGACGCCATGCTGAAGAGTTGGTCAGCACTCACCGTGAAGAGCCTTACAAGATGGCCGACGCTCGACATGCGGATGCTCAGCCTGGCATTGGGAGCATACGTAGGGCACTTATTACGGGATGGAAACTAGTCGATACACATACAAGGGCGAAGGATTCTCGGTAATCATGATACATACGAGAAGAGCATACATGGTCAGGTATCTGGAAATGTGTGTTCGTGAGGTCAAAAAACAAGTCGCCGTGTTGAAAAGGACTTCGGCTGGAAGTGCGCTTCTTTTTTCCTTTTCCTTTCAGGTTCATATTTTCAAGGGCTATATTTTTGGTATATACTTCGTACTCTCTTTGAATAATTATTGTCTTTATATCCCTCTAGACTGCCCATCGTTCAACGTATTACTGGTTGATCAAGTGATACAGAGATACCACGGAATCCGGATGGAGAGCGAACTGTGGTGCGTTACGATGTACGTGAGTAAAACTAACGATGGATAAGTTGTAGTTCAGTCAGAAATGAATTTCGTGTCCGGTCTATGGAGTAATCGCCGCAATCAGGATTTGAGAACACCCCGAAAGTTATTTTCAATGCCTTCGGCTCGCTGAACACCCTTCAGCCATTCTTGCGTTGCATCTAGTCTCTTTTTCTGCTCCGTTGACCTTTCGCCTCCCGTCTCAGAAACAGCTTTTTTATCAAGAAAACGGGCGGCATCAGTAGCCAAATCCTCCAAATCCTCCCAGGTACTGCGGGTATGGAGGCCTTTATTGACTCGAGCTTTGAAGATGGTCTTTTTTGTTTGTAGAAACTGAGCGATCATTTCTTCTACAGTCTGAAAATCGACATGGTCGTCTTCGTCAGCATTAACTTCAACCAGCACCTCGTGCTCAGGGTAGTAGGTCATAATGCCGTTACCCAAAGATGTGGGCTTTCCATTAATTTTTGACTTTGAGGGACGGTGAAACTGATACGGTTCTATATGCTGAGCTCGGTGATGCCTGTTTGGAAATGTTCTGTGTGGTCCGGTGACAGGCGAGCCCCTTTTGTTCTCATCTGTGAAACTCTCCGACGAGATGCCACTGTAGTATTCCTCCACCAACGACTTGGAATAAAGTATCTCGGTGGATTGAGAACGTATTCCACAATGGACGGTGTCACCCAAGAGGCTTCCTATTTCATTGGGAAGGGGATTATCGAACAACTCCGAAAGCGGCGTGCCATAAAGGTACATGCTATCTTCAGCGGAGTCCATGATGGCTGCACGCAGGGTATTTGAGAGTAGGTTGCTGAGAGACTAGGGTAGAGTCGATATTCACCCTTTTATACTGTCATGACAAACCGATGGACGAGTGGCATGCGAATAGTACTAGCCACAGCGTGAAACCAACAATGCATGTAGTTATGTACCCAGAAGAAGTAGCTCATAAGAAACCAGGACCATCCTTGAATTCGACCTTATGAATCACCGGGTGTGTAAGCAGTATGAATCGTTTGGTCAAGAAAAACAAGATTGGAAGGTGGTGGAAGCTTGCAACAGGCTGCAACCAAGTTGAAGGCAAAAAAATCAATGCCGCATAGAATTTACGGCTGACCCAAGATGGGTTATTAGATGCTACGTAACAGGTCTCTGTTAGTATATCGGTTAGTACACGCGCCTGTCATGCTCAGCAAGGCCGCGCGAAAGCTGGGTTCGACTCCCAGACAGAGAGATATATTTTTATCGACAGAACTTTTGTGTGTGAGCAATTGTCATTTGTGACTGTGACCTTATTCCATAGCTCAAGAATCATTTACAACTTCAACGCTCAGGTTTTGGTTAGCCTGCTACTTAATGTCCACAGTCACGACACAGTTCTAGTCACTTCTTATTTCTTTGCTCTCGTCTAAACAAGAACATTTCCTGTCACGGTCGTAGTCTTGTTGCAGGAGCTTTCTGAGCGTTGCGGTCCCAAGTTTTTGCCTTACCATGGATCACGGATCTCTTTCGAGGCTCGGAGGGTTGTCTATATATCCACTGGTATGATATCTATTCCTTACCAATGCCGAGTCCGAGATGTAAAATCGCGAAAGAACAGAAGGATCTACAATCTACGTCAGCCAAGTTCCAACGCGTAATTTCTATTACCCTCTTAGAATAGGCTCGATTCAGTCTTTCTCTCTCTTCGTCCATCATTCATTCTGGCTGTCCTCTGATTAGTTCGTAACGCATTCACTCGATATAGATACGACCGGCGTCGCACCTGAGACTGTCGTACAATGTCGCACAGTAGTCTGTTGCGTATAATGCATGTGTTTGCTGCACCTCATTCACTACTTAAGGCGAGCTATGGTTGACATAGGCTACCTCTTGACACCTGCGGACCATACTCTAGGATGGTAGTTATTCCTCAAGAAATCTGGATGAACATCTTGGGATACCTTCCTACGGCGGATGTAGAACGTCTTCTATCACTGAATCACCCTCTATTCAATATCTATATGGACCGGAAATATAAAAGAATCTGTCTCGGCCCTTTAAATCAGAATTTGTCTAAGCCTATCTTTCTATGTCAGTGAGTGCGCATGAACTATCTTCGCTTCATGACTTGTTGTTAACACTGCGCACTCTACAGGGAATCGGTTGCACGCCGTGCTAGATCCCTCTCTATCCAGATTAATGGGGATTGGGTCTTATACACTCCCAAGGACTACATCAAGTATACGGTCCAACGACTCACCAAGTTTAGCGCATCCTTATTGAAGGATAAATGGCCATTTATCAATCCATGCCGCCAGGTGCCTTCAATGAACCTTTTGCCGCACGTGGATAACTTCATATCTGTTCATGAGTTCCAACTCCACGCACTAGACAGCGGAAAAGTTCTCGATCAACCAGTCCTTTCTTATGCCCCTTTTGTGAGGAAGGCATTCGGTACTTTTGGAATAAATCTCGTCACTCTCGAAATGACATTGTCGGTGGACGTCTTCGAGTCCTACTTGATGCCTTCCACTACATTCCCTCTACTGCACAATTTGATTCTTCATCTGGAACAGTCTGGTACGCAAGAGGAGACGGGAAAAATAATCTGTCGCACATTATTGCCTATGATCAATCGACACACTGAGAACCTGCGAACAATATCCCTAGATGTATGGAATAACATCGACCTTTCGCCTATTCTCCAATATACAGAGCATTTGCCCAAATTATTATCGTTTACGTTGATGGTCGGCCGCGACGGCACTAAAGACAACCTATTTGCTGGACTCCATAGCTTCCTGCAAAGGCAGGGCGCATCACTTTCTACCCTCCACCTAGAGTTTTATGCCATCAACAAGACCGCCAATTATAGTACCTGGTTCTCGGAAGCTTGCTTCCATGTCCCGCTTCCTCGATTGGACTCGTTGATACTTAGGCTATACGATTTCCCTGACGAAATAACTGCAAACCTTGGCGACTACGCAACTCAATT
>Ga0247779_1001765_pt1 | contig 10143 bp, 10 predicted proteins | sample UWRJL221509R5_FD_179925 | JGI IMG/M metagenome (GOLD analysis project Ga0247779, IMG submission 179925) | Plant litter microbial communities from Arlington Agricultural Research Station in Wisconsin, United States - UWRJ-L221-509R-5 | ecosystem: Environmental > Terrestrial > Plant litter >...
GAGGTCGACGATCGTGGCGATGCGCTGGCTCGCCGCGTTGATCTCGCTCATCGTGGCGACGACGCGCTGCACGGCGACGCCGCCGCGGCGCGCCACCTCCGCGGCCTCGACCACCATGGCGCTCACCTCGCCGGCCGCCGCCGCATTGCTGTGCACCGTCGCGCGCAGCTGGCCCATGGTGGAGACCACCTCGCCGACGTTCCGCGCCTGCCGCTCGGTGCGCACGCTCAGGTCGTGGCTGCCGTGAGCGATCGCCTCGGAGGTCGCCTGGATGTCCTCGGCGCCGGCCCGCACGCCGCCCACGAGGCCTCGCAAGGAGGCCTGCATCTGCTGCAGGCGGACAAGCAGTGCGCGGATCTCGCGCGGGCCCGCGACGTCCACGGGGCAGGCCAGGTCGCCGTCGGCGACGGCCGCCGCCACCCCGAGGGCGTCGCGCAACGGACGCGTGATCGACCGCGCCAGCATCGTGGCGAGCGCGGCGGTCAGCAGCAGGCCGGCGCCGGCGCAGGCGACGAGCACCCACCGTGCGCGATCACGGGCATCGAACACGGCGGAGACGCCTCGCTCGGCCGCCCGGGTCTTGAGCGCGCTCAGTTCCGCCAGCGTCTTGTGCATCGCCTCGGCCTGCCGCTGGCTCTCGCCGGTGAGCAGCGTCCACGCGTCGTCCCATTGCTTGCTCTGCGCCAGCGCGATCGCGTTGTCGCTGTTGGCGACGTAGAGCGTCCAGGTCTTCTGGAACGCATCGACGGCGAGCGCCTCCTCGGGCGTCGAGACGAGGGCCCGCAGCGGCGGCAGCGAGCGCTCGACCAGGGTGCGCGCCCGGGCCAGGTCGGCCAGCACCGCGGCCCGGTTGTTGGGTTCGGACAGCACCCGCAGCTCGGCCGCCCGGTATTCGGCGACGTGCAGCCGCGCGTCCAGCGCCTGCTGCACGCCGGGCAGCGCATTCTGTCCGAGGTCGACCGCCAGGCTGGAGACGCGCGCGAGCTGGCCCCACGCGAAGCCGCCGACGACGGCGGCCAGCACCAGGCAGAGCGCCACCAGGATGGCGATGAGCTGGCCGACGCTGACCGGCCTGCCCGGCTTGCCGGGGTCGGCCGGCGACCGGGCGGACCGGGGAATGGCGTGCCGGGGAAGCGCGTGCAAGGAAGTGCCGGATAGGTTCACGAGGAGGCTCCACTGTCGTAGTCAGCCATATCGGCCGCTCTCGGCCCGCGTTAACGGATCGATCGTCACAAAACTCGAAAAACTGCGCCGGCGCCTCGTTTTGTGACGGTCGATCGATAATTAACGGCGCCTGAGGATTTCTGTGAGAATTTGGACAGCCGCCGCGCGCGCAACGCCGATCGCGGCAGCAGGAACCTCAAGATGGCCCGACCGAGAGAGTTTGACGAGAATGCCGTCCTCGACGCGGCGATGGCGCAGTTCTGGCTGCACGGCTACGCGGCGACCTCGGTGCGCGATCTCGCCCGATGCACGGGCCTGACGACGACCAGCCTGTACAACGCCTTCGGCGACAAGCGCACGCTCTACCGCCTCTCGCTGGATCGCTACCTGGAGCGCAGCTTCCACGACCGAATCGGACGCTTCGAACACCGGCTGCCGCCCGACCAGGCGATACGCGCCTTCCTTGGCGAGGTCATCGAGGCGTCGCTGGACGACCGGCAGCGCAAGGGCTGCCTGCTGGTCAACACGGCCCTCGAGATGGCGCCGCACGATCGCGAATTCCGGCGGGCCGTCAACGCGGTCATGGTGCAGGTCGAGGCGTTTTTTCGCCGAAGCGTCGAGGCCGGCCAGGCCGCCGGAACGATCTCCGCCGCGCACTCCGCGGAGGATCTCGGCCGCATGCTTCTCGGCGTGCTGCTGGGCATCCGGGTGCTGGCGCGCTCGCGCTGCGAACGGCCGTTGCTCGAAGGGCTCGTGGCGCCGGTGCTCGCGACACTGGCGCCGCAGCCGCGGCCGCAGGCCCGGCCCGCGCCCGCGAACCGTCCCGCGCGCAAGGCCTGAACGCGAGGCCTGAGCGCACGGCCTGAGCGGACGGCGGGACGGCGAGCGCCTCGCCATGCCGTCCCCGCGCGGCCGGATTCAGACGTCGAGCTTCGGCGCCGCGGGAAAGTCCACCGGCACCCGTGTGGTGCCGTGCAGATAGTTGGTCACCGTCTTGTCGCCGATGGTGACGATCGTGTCGACCAGGTTGGCCTTCGTCCAGCCGGCCGCGAAGAACGCGTCGACCAGGGCCGGGTCGGCATGCCCGCGCTCGATCGCGATGTTGCGCACCAGCCGCGCCAGCGCATCGAGCTTCGGGTCGAAGCTCGCCTTGCCCGCGCGGATCTCGAGGATCTGCTCGTCGCTGAGGCCCGTCATCTTGCCGACGACGGTGTGGGCGGCGAGGCAGTACTCGCACGAGTTCACCTGGCTGACCACGAGGTTGACCACCTCGCGCGCCTTGCCGGAGATGCTGCTCTTTGCATTCTGCAGCGCGAGATAGGAGCCGAGCGCGGTCTCGGAGTGCGCCAGCGTCGCATACAGGTTGGGCACCATGCCCAGGCCCTTCTTCAGGGCGTCGAAGAGCTCCTGGTTGGCGGGGGAGACGTCGTCGCGGGTGGGAACGTTGATGGAGGTCATGAGGGTTCTCGGTGGTTGGACAGCAAGGAAATGGAGGAGAGGAATGCGTGGCGGCGCGTCACTGCGCCAGGTAGCCGCCGTCGACCGCGATGGTCTGGCCGGTGAGGTAGCGCGCCTGGTCGCTCGCGAGGAACACGATCGTGCGCGCGATCTCCTGCGGCTGGGCCGCGCGCTTCGCGGGGATGCCGGCGAGGAAGCCGGCCTTGGCCTGCTCGCTGCCGCCGACGAAGCGATCGAGCATCTCGGTGGCGACCGGCCCGGGCGCGACGCCGACCACGCGCACGCCGGCCGCGGCGCCCTCGAGCGCCGCGCTCTTGGTGAGGCCCTCGACCGCGTGCTTGCTGGCCGCATAGACGGTGGCGCCCGCGACGCCGACCTGCCCCGCGATGGACGAGAGGTTGACGATGGTGCCGGCGCCCTGGCCGAGCATCACCCGCATCTCGTGCTTCAGCGACAGCAGCGTGCCCAGCACGTTGGTGCTGAACGTGGCCTCGTAGTTGTCGACCGTCTGCTCGGTCACCGGCGCGATCACGCCTTCGGTGCCCGCGTTGTTGACGGCGACGTCGATGCGCCCGAACCGTTCCACCGTCTGTTCGACCAGGCTGCGGACCTCCGCCTCGAATCGCACGTCCGCGCGGATGAACTCGGCGTGCGCGCCGAGCGCACGCAATTCGGCGGCGAGCGCGTTGCCCGCTGCCTCGCGCCGACCGCTGACGACGACCTGCGCGCCGTCGCGCGCGAATTCGAGCGCCGTGGCGCGGCCGATGCCGGTCAGGGCGCCGGTGATGAGGACGACTGGCTGGTTCATTTCCGTTCTCCTTGGGGAGCCGTGTTGCGATGGGTTCACTGTGATTGATTCTTCGACTTTGAAAAAGCCGGCGAATGCTCATATCATTAATTCCCCTCTGGAATGAAAGCATCGGCATGGACAAGCTGCAGGCGATGAGCACCTTCGTGCGCGTCGCGGAGGCGGGAAGCTTCTCGGCGGTCGCCCACGAAGCCGGCACCACCCAGGGCGCGGTCAGCAAGCAGGTGGCCTCGCTGGAGCGCTCGCTCGGCGTCAAGCTGCTGACGCGCACGACGCGCTCCCTGGCGCTGACCGAAGAGGGCGCGCGCTACTTCGAGCAGGCGCGCCGCCTCGTCGGCGAGATCGCCGACGCGGAAAGCGCGCTCCGGCGCGGCGAGCAGCAGCTCTCCGGCTGGCTGCGCGTGGCCGCCTCGGTGGGCTTCGGGCGGCTCAAGCTGATGCCCGTGGTGCAGTCGTTTCTCGCCAGGCATCCCGAGATCAGGATCGACCTGCGCCTGCACGACGGCTTCATCGACCTCGTCGAGCAAGGCATCGACGTGGCCGTGCGCATCGGCGACCTCGACGACAGCACCTTGATCGCCCGGCGGATCGGCTCCAGCCATCGCGTGCTGGTGGCGCATCGAAGCTACCTGCGGTCCCAGCCCCGGGCGTCCAAGGCGCTCAAGGCACCGGCCGACCTCGCGCAGCACAACTGCATCGTCTACACCGAGAACGCCCATCGCGGCGCCTGGACCTTCACGGCCGGCGCCGGCGCCCCCTGCCCCGCCGGCACGGTGCGCGTCGTCCGCGTCGAAGGCAACCTGCAGACCAACAGCAGCGAGGTCATGCGCGCCTCGGTGCTGTGCGGCATGGGCATCGGCTATTCGCCCACCTGGCTGTTCGACGAGGAGCTGGCGAGCGGCGAGGTGCAGCGCCTGCTGCCCGACTGGGACGCGCCGCCGAGCCCCATCCAGCTCGTCAGCCCCCTGCAGCGGCGGCACTCGGCGAAGGTGGCCGCCTTCACGACGTTCGTCAACGACGCGATGCAGCTGCGTTGACGCGTCCCCCCGCGCGGCGTATCCCTCGCGAATGCACGCGGCGGGCCTGTCGATTTTCGTACAGCCGGCGAGCGCGATTGTGGAATTCCTTCGCGAGGCGCGTTCACCTATCGTCTGTCCATCGACACCGCAAAGGACAGACATGACCTCGCCCGAAATCAGGCTGACGTTGATCGGCGGCCCCACCGCGCTCATCGAATACGACGGCCTGCGCCTGCTCACGGACCCGACGTTCGATCCGCCGGGCAAGTACAAGACACCCACCATCACGCACGAGAAGACGTCGGGCCCGGCGATCCCCGTCGAGGCGATCGGCGAGCTCGACGCCGTGCTGCTGAGCCACGACCACCACTTCGACAACCTCGACAATTCCGGCCGCGCGCTGCTTCCGAGCGTGCCGGTCACCTTCACGACGGTCAGCGGCGCCGGGCGCCTCGGAGGTAACGCGGTGGGCCTGGCGCCCTTCGAGACCCGCACGCTGCGCGGGCGCAACGGCAGGCAGCTCTTCGTCACCGCGACGCCCGCCCGGCACGGGCCGGTCGGCATCGAGCCCTATGCGGGAGACGTCGTCGGCTTCGCGATCGGCGTCGACCAGCCCGGCGACCTGATCTACGTCACCGGCGACACGCTCTGGTACGAGGGCACCGCCTCGGTCGCCCGGCATTTCTCGCCGAAGGTCGTCGTGCTCTACACCGGCTCCGCCGAGCCGCGCGGACGGTTTCGCATGACGATGGGCAGCGAGGACGCGCTCGAGGCCGCCCAGGCGTTCCCCGACGCGGCGCTGGTGAGCGTCCACAACGAAGGCTGGATCCACCTGCGCGAGACGCAGGAGCAGCTGGCCGACACGTTCACCAAGCTGGGCTCGCCCACGCGGCTCACGCTTCTGGAGCGCGGCAAGGCGATGGCGTTTCCGACCTGAACGGCGCGCCGCGCCTCGTGAAACTGGATGACGGAAGGACAACAGCGAGATGAATGAAGGAATCAAGGACAAGGTCGTCCTGATCGCCGGCGGCGCCGGCGGCATCGGATCGGACGCGGCGAGGCACCTGTCGGCGCTCGGGGCGCGGGTCGCGGTGGCGGACATCGACGAAGGCCGGATGAAGTCCGTCGTCGACCAGATCGCCGCCACCGGCGCCGCGGCCCGGGGCTACCGGGTCGACGTGACGGACAAGCACCAGGTCAGGTCGGTGGTCGACGCGGTGCGCAGCGACTTCGGCAGGCTCGACTTGTTGATCAACAGCGCCGGGATCATGCTCATCCGCCCGCTGGTCGAGGTGAACACCGGCGAGTGGGAGACCACGATCGACCTCAACGTCAAGGGAACCCTCTGGGGTATCGCCGCGGTGATTCCGGTCTTTCTGGAGCAGGGCTTCGGGCACGTCATCAACCTGGGCTCGGTGCACGGCCTCAAGGTGTTCTCGCCGGGCGGCGCGGTGCATTCAGGGTCGAAGTTCGCCATCCGCGCGATCACGGAAGGGCTGCGCGTCGAACTGGCCAGCAAGGGGATCCGCGTGACCTCGATCACCCCGGGGGCGGTGGACACGGGCATCCAGGACCGCACCACCGGCACCGACAGCGCCCGGATCAGGGAGATCTACCGGAACGCCATCTCCGCGAGCTCGGTCTCGAAGGCCATCGCGTTCGCCATCGAGCAGCCGGCCGACGTGGACATCAACGAGATCGTCATCCGTCCCACGGCGCAGGAGATCTGAGATGGCGACGGCGCAGCGGCCGCAGCCTCGGCCCCTTCGACGGACGCGAGACATGAGCCTCCCGGTGGCGGAGACCTCCGCGTCGCCCCTGGATGCCTCGCGGCCGTTCGAGGAACTCATCGACATGGCGCGACGCTACCTCGACATGCTCCACGCGTGCGACGCGGACGCGGTCGACCGCCTGTTCCACCCGACCGCGCAGCTCTGCACCCTGGAGTCGGGGCGGCCGGTGTTCCGGTCGGTCCCCGAGTACAAGGCGGTGCTGCGCGCCCGCACGGCGCCGAAGTCGCTGGGCGCGCCGCGCGCCGAGCAGATCATCACGCTCGACCTGTCGTCTCCGAGCCAGGCCCTGATCAAGCTGCGGGTGCGCATCAACCAGCTCGTCTTCGTCGACTACCTGACGCTGGCCAGGCTCGCGGAGGGCTGGCGGATCGTCTCGAAGACGTACTACCGGCTCTCGGACGCCTGAGCATCCAGGGCGCTGCCGGCGGGGCCCTCGAGCAGCGGCTTCTCGTCGGAGAAGATCTGCGCCACGAAGTCCACCACGGCCTGGACCGAGAGATCCTTTCGGTCCTGCCGGCGCGTGATCATCCAGAGGTCACGATCCGGCGGCGCGTGCTCGAGGCGGCACGGGCGCAGCCTGTCGTCGTCCCGGCCGATGAAGTGCGGGATCATCGCGATGCCCGCCCCGGCCCGCGCCGCCGCGGCTTGCGCGATCTGGCTGTTGGCCCGGAACGACATCCGTGCCCGCGGGAAGTTCTGGCTGAGCCACATCGCCTCCGGCAGGTGCGCGTTGGCCTCGTCGAAGGCGACGAACGACGGCGCGGCGCCGTCTTCCAGGCGGCGCAGGCACTCGACCGAGGCATAGAAGCCGAACCCCAGCGTCGCCACGCGCCTGGCGATGACGTCGCCGTCCGACGGGCGCCCGAACCGCAGCGCGATGTCCGACTCCCGGCGCTCGAGGCTCACGTTGCGGAACTCGGCGGACACGTCGATGTCGAGCGCCGGATGAAGCACCGCCAGGCGCGCGAGCCGGCTGACGAGGAAGCCGTGCGTGAGGCTCGGCGGGGCGCTGACGCGCACGAGGCCCTTCGGCGCATCGTCCTCGCCGCCGCGGGCGATCCTCGCCGCCGCCGCATCCATGTCGTGCGCCTGGCCGAGGACGCGCGTCCCCGCCGGGGTCAGCACGTACCCGTCCGGACGACGCTCGACCAGCTTCTGGTTGAGCGTCTGCTCGAGGGACTGGATGCGGCGCGCCACGGTCGCATGGGTCACCGAGAGGACACGCGCCGCCGCCGACAGGCTGCCGTGGCGCGCGAGCGCGATGAACACCCGGATGTCTTCCCAGTCGGGCGCTGTGCGGTTTTGATCAGCCATTGAGAGAGATTAGCGGATTCCGCTGCCGCACGCCGGACCCTACCATCCATCCCAGACAGTCGCGCAGAGACTAACACGCCATTGAAGCGCACGACCTCCACAGCAACCAGATCGAGATCCCATGACGACTTCCACCGCCGCCTCCACGGCAAGACGCTCGCTTCTCCTGTCCCTCGCCGCCATGCCCGTCGGGGCCGCGTTCGGAGCGTCCCGATCCGCCACGTCTCACCTCGGCGCCGTCGCCGAACCCCAGGTGCATTTCAAGTCGAGGACGGTGGGCGACGTCGAGGTGGCCTACCGGGAAGCCGGTGCGCAGGACGCTCCGGTCGTGCTCCTGCTCCACGGCTTTCCTTCGTCGGGCCACATGTTCCGCGACCTGATCCCCAAGCTGGCGCGGCACCATCGCGTCATCGCTCCGGACCTGCCGGGCTTCGGACAGACCAAGGCGCCTGCGCGCGGCCAGTTCGCCTACACGTTCGACAATCTCGCGGCGGTCGTCGAAGGCTTCGTCGATGCCCTCGCCCTGCAGCGCTACGCGATCTACATCTTCGACTATGGCGCGCCCACGGGCCTGCGCCTGGCCATGGCGCATCCGGAGCGCGTCACCGCCATCGTCAGCCAGAACGGCAACGCGTACGTCGAAGGCCTGAGCCAGGGATGGAGCCCGATCCAGCGGTATTGGAGCGACCCCTCGGACACGAACCGCCAAGCCCTTCGCGAGTTCCTCACGCCGGAGTCGATCCGCTGGCAATACGTCTTCGGCGCACCGGATCCCACCCTCGTCTCGCCGGATGGCTCCAACCTCGACGCGTTCTTCATGAGCCGGCCCGGTGCCGACGAGATCCAGCTGGACCTCTTCCTCGACTACCGCACCAACGTCGCGCTGTATCCGAAATTCCAGGCCTACTTCCGGGAGCATCAGCCGCCGCTCCTGGCCGTCTGGGGAAAGAACGATCCGTTCTTCCTGCCGGCGGGCGCCGAGGCCTACCGGCGCGACCTTCCGAAGGCGCAGGTGCGGTTCCTCGACGCCGGCCACTTCGCGCTCGAGACGCATCACGACGAGGTGGCCGGCTCCATGCGCGCGTTCCTCGCCGGCGTGCCGCGCTAGACCTCGGAACGGCCGCCTCGCCGGCGTCTTCGGCACCGCGGCCCCTGAACAACGGATTTCCAATGACCGAACAAACCTACAGAGCGATCGAAGTCAGCAGCCCGGGCCACCTGTCGCTGGTGGAGCGGCGGCTGGTCGACCCCGGCGCCGGCCAGGTGCGAATCCGCGTCGAGGCCTGCGGCGTCTGCCACACGGACGCCTGGACCATCGACGGCGGCGTGGTCGACATCGCCTATCCGCGCGTGCCCGGCCACGAGATCGTCGGCCGCATCGACGTCGTGGGAGACGGCGTCGCGGACCGGAGGCCCGGCCAGCGCGTCGGGGTCGGCTTCCTGGCCGGCCCGTGCGGACGCTGCGAGGAATGCCGTCGCGGCAAGTTCCCCACCTGCCGCCACCAGCAGTGGACCGGCATTCATCACGACGGCGGCTACGCGGAGAGCACCATCGCCAACGCGAGCGGGCTGATCGCGATCCCCGACTCGCTCCAATCGGCGGAGGCCGCGCCGCTGCTGTGTGCGGGCATCACGGTCTTCAAGGCGCTGAAGAAGTCCCGCGCGGAAGCGGGCGACACCGTGGCCGTCCACGGCATTGGCGGACTCGGGCATCTGGCCATCCAGTTCGCCCGGAAGATGGGCCTGCGCACCGTGGCCATCGCGAGAGGCGCGGGCAAGGAGGCCCTGGCGAAGTCGCTCGGCGCGCATCACTACATCGACAGCGCCGCGACGGACGCCGCCGCCGCGTTGCAGGCCCTCGGCGGCGCCGATGTGATCCTCTCGACCGTTCCGGACACCAAGGCCGTCTCGCCGCTGCTGGCCGGGCTCGCGTTGCATGGGCGGATGGTCGTCGTCGGGCTCGGCCCGGATCCGATCCAGGTGTCGGCCTTCTCGCTGGTGCCGCACGACATCTCCGTCAGCGGGTCGCTGACCGGATCGACGATCGAGACCGAGGACTCGCTCGGGTTCAGCGCGTTGCAGGACATCCGCGCGCGCATCGAGACGTTTCCCCTGGAGGAGGCGCGCGCGGCCTACGACCGGATGATGCGCAACGAGGCGCAGTTCCGCGTCGTCCTGACGGTCTGAACGAACCTACCCCGAGGGGCCGGCGGCGACCCGACCCATCGGACGAGGGCGCTCCAGGCAAGACGTGCGGCCGCGTGCGGATCTCGCGCAGCGGTCATGCAGGCAGCGGCGCAACGCCGACAGTGGCTCATCAGCGCACCGGCGACGGCGGCGACGTCGGCTGCACGCGATCGCGAAGATCGATGGCTTCCTCGACGATATCCGAGCCATTGGACAAAGGCGTTCCAGGCAAGGCGTGCGGCTGCATGCGGATCTCGCGCATCGGTCACTCGGCCCGCGGCGCCGTGCACCGGCGGTGGCGGTGGCGGTGGCGGTGGCGGTGGCGGTGGCGGTGGCGGTGGCGGTGACGGTGACGGTGGCGGCGGGCGGCGGGCGGGCGGCGGCGGCAGTAGCGGCAGCA
>Ga0247779_1001766_pt1 | contig 10141 bp, 7 predicted proteins | sample UWRJL221509R5_FD_179925 | JGI IMG/M metagenome (GOLD analysis project Ga0247779, IMG submission 179925) | Plant litter microbial communities from Arlington Agricultural Research Station in Wisconsin, United States - UWRJ-L221-509R-5 | ecosystem: Environmental > Terrestrial > Plant litter >...
TGAAGATAGGGCGTCGACCCACCTTCAGCGAAGGTATCTTTCACACCCACGCGCGCAAAGCCTGCTGAGACGCCGGCCTCGAGCAGGATCTCGGCAACAGCCGAGCCCAGCCCTCCGATCGTCGAATGATTCTCCGCGGTCACGATAACACTTCCCGGCTTGCAGTGGCGCAAGACAAACCCGGCATCGAGCGGCTTTAGCCGCGTAACGGCGACGACCGCAACGCTGCGATCCTGCTGCGCCAGCAACAACGACGCTTTGAGTGCTTCGTCGACCAGAATTCCGCTCGCAAAAATGGTGCCGTCGCTGCCGTCACGCAGCAACTCACCCGGCTCGTCGGTGGGGATAGGCCGCGACGTCAGATTGGCGACGAAATCTTCCGGCCGCTTCAGGCGAAGATAGACCGGGCCATCGACTGCCAGAGCTGCTGCGACGGCACCCGCTAGTTGTTCCGGCCCGGCTGGCTCAATGATCGTCATGTTCGGCAACGCCCTGAGCATTGCGACGTCGTCGATGGCTTGATGCGAAACGCCGAGCATCGTCGTGAGGCCCGGCAGGAAGCCAGCGATTTTGACCGGCAAACGGGGATAGGCGAGCTGATTGGCGATCTGGTCGAAGCACCGCCGCGAGACGAACACGCCGAACGAATGGACGAAGGGGATGTCGCCGCAACGTGCCATTCCCGCGGCCATGCCGATCATGTTCGCTTCTGCAATGCCAGCATCGAAGAAACGATCGGGAAGCCGGTCGCGGAAAAGATCCGTTTCGGTCGAGCCCGGCAGGTCGGCACACAGGCACACGATCCGCGGATCGTCGATAGCCGCGCGGACCAGCGCCTCGCCATAAAGACGAGGGACTGGAGCTTTGCCGCGGGTGATGAAGTCGCTTACGGTGAGGTCGGCCTCGCTGCCGTTGGTATTCGTCATAAGGAATCTTCGCCGAGTTCGACAAGCGCCAGCCGCGCCGTTTCCGGCGGCAGCTTCAGATTGTGTGACATGATGCCTTCTAGGCGGGCCACGCCTTTGCCAACCAGCGTTCTCGCGACGATGCAGGTTGGTCGCTCTCGCGACTCCCGCGCCACATCATAGGCAGAGAGGAGCGCTGGGATGTCGTGGCCATCGACGTCAATGACATGGAAGCCGAAGCTCTCCCATTTCGCCACAACAGGCTCCATCTTAACAACACCATCGACGTGACCGCCGACCTGCATAGCGTTCCAGTCGATCGTCACGCACAGATTGGAAAGGCCATGACTGCCGGCGGCGAGTGCCGCTTCCCACACCTGCCCTTCCTGAAGCTCCCCGTCGCCGATCAAGACGTGAACTCGGCCCGACCGACGATGGCGTCTATTCGCGAGCGCCATTCCGACGCCGACGGAGAGCCCCTGTCCCAACGAGCCACAGGTGGCCTCGATGACGGGGCCAAGCCGTTCGGACGCATTGATCTCGAATGCGGAGCCGTCGTGGCAATAAGATGCGAGGCCCTCCTCCGATAGGCAGCCCCGCTCGACTAGCGTGCCGTAGAATATGGCCGTGTTGTGTGCCGTCGAGAGCAGGAAGCGGTCGCGGTCCGGCCATCGTGGATCCGCTGGATCGATCCGCAGCTCCGAGAAATATAGGATCGCGAAGAGGTCGGCGGCACCAAGTCCCTGTTGGACATAACCCTGCCCGGACGGCGCGACGAGAGAGATGACGCGCCGACGCAGACGCCGAGCAATCGCCGCCAATTCGGCAACGTCGCGCGTGCGGGGCGCCGGCTGCCGATCGCTGCCAGTTCCTCGTGGCATAGATCAGGCCGTCTTACGCATGGCGCGAAACGCGCCGTCGGTCGCTTCTAGGACATCGTCGATGTCGGCCTCGGTGTGGGCAGCAGACAGAAACATGTTGTGCCAGGGATGCATATAGACTCCGCGCTTCATCGCCTCGACGACGAAGCGATTGCCCAGCGCAAAGTCCGCATCGCCATCAAATAGAATCTGCGGCATTTGCGCCGGACCGGTCTGCCGCAGTGAAAAGCCGTACGTCTGCGACTGGGCCGTCAGTCCATCGCGCAGTCGCTGCCCCATCGCGGCCATTTTGGCGATCGCATTCGTGGTCGACAGCTTGCGGATGGTGGCAACCGCTGCTGCCATCGCAACCGCTCCGCACCAGAACGAGCCTGTAAGGTAGACGCGCGCAGCTGCTTGCCGATAGCGGTCCACCCCTGCAACAATTGCCAGGGCGTGACCATTGGCAACCGCCTTGCTCCATGCACTGAGATCGGGGCGAACACCAAGCGGCTCCCAGCTTCCGCCGAGATCGATGCGGAAGCCAGCGCGGACGTCATCGAGAATGAGTGCAGCGCCGGCGGCGTCGCAAATCTTTCGAGCGGTTCTGGCGAAGATCGGATCGGGTAGTTCCTGGTCTCTTCGGGTGTCGTGCTTGAACGCCGTCACCAGAATTGCCGCAAGGTCGTTGCCGGCTTCGTCAGCGGCCCGCTCGAGACTCGCCGCATCATTGTAGTCGAAGTAGACGATGTGAGCGCGGTCCTCGACGGTGACGCCCTCCAGCGAGGGCGAGCACCACGGGACGGCGCCGTGGTACGAGCCCCGCGCCACCAAGATCTTGCGCTTTCCCGATAAAGCTCTCGCGATGGTTACGCAGGACGTGGTTGCGTCCGTTCCGTTCTTGGCGAACATGGCCCAATCGGCATGAGGCACAGTCGCCACGAAAAGCTCCGCCAACTCGACCTGGACCTCCGAAGGTCCGGTCATGACGTCGCCGAGCCGGCGTTGCGCCGCAGTCGCCGCTTCGACGTCCTCATCGCCATAGCCAAGAATGATCGGTCCATAGGCGCACATCAGGTCGATGTAGCTGCGTCCATCGGCGTCTATCAGGCGGCAACCCCGTGCGCTGCGAAAATACTGCGGATAACCAGCGGGCAGCCTCGCCACATTCATGTGACCCCACATCCCGCCGGGAACAACTCGCTCAGCGCGTCGGCGTAGAACTTCGTCGGCGCTTTCGAGACCGCGCGAATTGCCTTCCATCGAAATTCCACCCAGAGTCGCATAACTACGCCCAAGATAATATATCATATATTATAGAGGGTCAATATTGCGATATGCGACGGCGTAGTTTTCTGTCTCTCACCGGCACTCGAATCATCGGAAAAGCATGTGACACAGCAGGGAAATGAAGGCTTCGCGGAAATCGGGCGAGATAATCTTACCGCGAGGGTCTACAGCGAACTCCGCCTGTCATTGATGGAGGGTCGTTTTCGGCCGGGTCACCGATTTAAAATCTCCGAGCTCGCGAAATCATTGGGCGTTTCCGAAACGCCGGTCCGAGAAGCATTGATGCAGCTCGTGAGGGAGAGAGCGCTGACCATGAAGGCGGCGCGCTCGGTCGAAGTCGCGCGACTGACGGCTGACCAGTACGACGAACTGCGTGCCATTCGCCTTCTGCTCGAAGGGGCCGCTGCCGAAAGCGCCGCTACGCGGATGAGTGCGGACGAAATCGCAGAACTGAAAACTCTCAACGAACAGCTCTACGCGGCCGAACGGAACGAGCAGTGGAGCGAAGCGGTCCGAGTGAATTGGAAATTTCACTACACCCTCTATCGAGCTGCAGAGAAGCCGGAATTGCTGGCACTGATTGAAACCATATGGCTGCGAAACGGTCCGGTCTTGAGTATGGCTTATCCTCATGCGCCGCCGACCTATCCAGGCCCGCATCAGCATCTGAACGTAATTGCTGGCCTGGAAGCGCGCGACCCTGTGCGGGTAAAGAAGGCGATTCAGGACGATCTCATCGAAGGTGGCACCAACCTCCTGCGCCATCTTCGCGAGATCGAGGCTGGCACTGCCTCCGCGAACTGAGCGAAGCTGGGACTCAGTACATCCGTCCTCATAGCGAAAACCGGCACGAACGCGGCCATCGCTTCTGCTCAACAACCGGGCGTGCCGGGCTAACGTTTCTTGTCGGGGCGCGGCACGCCCCGTCATCCGCTCCGCGGAACCCGACACTTGGGCATTTGTCCGTATCGCTCGTTTCGCCTCGAACGATTTGCGATCTATGATATATGATATATAATTTCTCTCAGGATCTGTTTCTACTGGGGAAGGCTGCCTATGATTTTCGCGGGGCTGGCCGACGATATCACCGGCGGCATGGAACTAGCCGCTGTTCTGGCGGGTCAAGGGGTCGATTGTAGCTTCGTCACCAATCCCGACCGCGTTCAGCTAAATCGCGAAGCGGTCGTTATCGCCCAGAAGACGCGTACGTGCGCGCCGCGTGACGCCTTGCGGATGACAGCATGTGGTCTTCGCGCGGCGATGCGCGCGAACGCCGCGCAAATCTTCTTCAAATATTGCGCGACCTTCGACTCGACCGCCAAAGGAAATATCGGTCCCTGTGCCGACTTCATCGCGCGCGAGCTCGGCGTCGATTTTACTTTGTTTGTGCCCTCATTCCCGGAAGCCGAGCGCTACGTCTTCCAGGGTCATCTTTTTGTCCAAGACCGCCTCGTCTCGGAATCGCCGAAACGCTTCGATCCGTTGACGCCGATGACCGATCCCGACCTGGTCCGTGTTCTGCAGGCCCAAACCGCCGTCGTTGTCGGTCGTCTGCCACTCAGCATTTTGCATCGCGGGCCAGCTGCTGCCGAAGTCCACCTTACTGCGCTCCGCCATGACGGTGTCGGCTACGCAATTGCGGACGCCATCTCGAATGACGATCTGGCTGCACTTGCGGAACTGACGGCTGAGTGGCGCTTCATGACTGGGAATTCGACAATCGCCGGCTTTTATCCGCCGATATGGCGGCGCCAAGGGCTGATCCCGCCCGATCGCGGACCGCCAAGCCTGCCTCCGATCGACGGGCCGGCGGTTGTTCTCGCGGGAAGCTGCGCCGACCGCACACTGGAGCAGCTTGTCGCCTTTGAGCATCACCGCCCGGTTATTAGAATCGATCCTCTCGAAGCAGCGCAGCGCGACCTTGTCCCCGAACTTTTCGCGCAGGTTCAGGCAAGATTGGCCGACGGGCCGATCGCGATCGCCAGTTCAGCGCGTCCGGCCGATGTCAAAAACGTCCAGGACAAGCTTGGCGTTACCGGAGCGGCCGCGACGATCGAAGATCTTCTCGGGCGTCTGGCGTCGCAACTTCGCCGCGCCGGCGTCCGTCGTTTTCTCGTCGCGGGGGGTGAAACATCCGGCGCCATTCTCGATCATCTTGGCATCGAGTCGATGCAGGTCGGACGCTATGAGGCGGCCGGCGTCGGACGCGCGGTGAGCGAACAGGAAAACCCGATTGCACTGTGCCTCAAGTCGGGCAAGCTCGGTCCCGTCGATATGTTCCTGCCCACACTCGAGGCCATGCGCCGGGGTGGAAGCTGATCAGGCCGAACCGCGACTCGACTTTCTTCATCCGCATACCTTCACGCGCATACCTTTGTGTGAGGGACTTCGAAGCGGCGACAATTGGAGCATGATGAATGATAACCTCTCCCCTTCGCGACGAGATCGTGACGACCTATCGACGCCTCGCCGCGGCGAATCTGTTGCCGTTGAGTTCAGGCAATATCAGCGCGAGGCACGGTGACAACATTCTGATCACGCCGACTGGGGCTAATGCCGACCTGCATGCAGACGACCTCGTGCTGATCGGCTTTAACGGCCGAGCAACGGGTCCCGGCATTCCCTCGAGCGAATGGGCCATGCACGCGGAAATTTATCTGCAGCGGCCGGACGCCAAAGCAGTGGTGCACACCCACGGCGACGCATGCACGGCTCTTTCTTGCCACCGGCGTCCGCTGCCGCCCTTTCACTACATGATCGCATCTTTCGGCGGCAGCGATGTGCCGTGTACGCCTTACGCTCCTTTCGGTTCACGCGAGCTTGCACAGCATGCCGGACATGCGCTCAAGGAGCGTAGCGCCTGCCTATTGGCAAATCACGGCATGATCTGCCGAGGGGCCACCGTGGAGGCCGCGGCAAATACAGCGCTCAAGCTCGAGATGCTGGCGCGCCAATACATTCTAACTACGCAGATCGGGCCGCCCATCATGCTGACAACGGACGAACTCGCAGAAGTCTCGCGTCGATACCAATACTATGGCGCAACTTATATCCCCGAGAGTGAGCACAAGCCGTAACGCGAGCCGTTTTCTGAGACGAAGTCGGGTGGGGAAGTGAATTTCGCAACCTCGCCGATTGCTTTCGCAAATACCAACGGTCGTCTGTACTCAAGATAGGTCCCCATGAGAGCCGAGAGCCCTCAAAGCCGCGCTCCCGCCAATCGATGATGTTCACGGAACCGGCCCACGCTTTGTCGACGGGCCGATACCTCTCGTCGATCAAAACCGGCGTTGTGTGCGATGACGATTGCATCGTTAGACGCAAATAAGTCGACTGCGTTGTCGTCGATCCTGTGATCGGCGACCGTTGCATCGGTAATGCGGTGCAATTTCGCCGCTCCGAAGTTCGGTCACACGCAGATAGTTCTGCAATCGGGATGTAGTCGCGACGTCACTGATCTGTTGGATGAGATCTAAGCCATTGATAAATGGCGCGCTCGAAGAGATTCGAACTCCTGACCCCCAGATTCGTAGTCTGGTGCTCTATCCAGCTGAGCTACGAGCGCGCGTTTCACGGACGATTGGGGCCGGAGACGACCCGCCGCGAAAGAGCGCCATTGCTAACGGCTCCGGCATGCCTTGGCAAGAGTCGATTCACGGATTGATTGGGGCAAGTTCGGCTAAAAAAGCAAAATTGGTGAAGTTTTTCAGGCGCGGGCCCGTGCTTCGCGCAGACTGAGCAGCTCCACAGCCCGATCCGGGATCGTAATTCGGAAGGTCGCGCCGATCGTTCCCTCGACCAGATTGAGGTCTCCGCCGTGAGCCCGGATCAGTTCAGCGGCGATAGCGAGGCCAAGTCCCGTCCCGCCGTCGCGGGACGAGCCCTGAAATGCCTCGAAGAGATGTTCGCGAGCTTTCGCCGGAACACCAGGGCCGGTGTCGGAAATCTCAAGAATCGTAACGGCGCCCTCGCGGCGGCCGGTCACCCGAATCTGATGCGCGGGAGCGGACTTGGATTTCTGGCTTTCCAGCGCCTGAGCGGCATTCCGGACGAGGTTGAGCAGAACTCGGAACAGTTGATCGGGATCGGCATCCACCATCAGGCTCCGCTCAATCGCGTTGACCCACTCGATCGAGGCATCCGACGCAAGCCCCGCCGACTCGCGCACCTCATTGACGATCGGCTCGACCAGGATCAGGCGGCGATCAGGCGGCGCTTCCTGAGCTTTGCCATACGACAGGGTTGACTGGCAGAACGCGATGGCACGCTCGAGAGAGCGCATCAACTTCGGCGCAAAACGTTGCACCCGCGGATCGGGGACGCTCGCAAGCTGATCGGATAGCAACTGCGAAGACGCCAGCAGATTGCGCAGGTCGTGGTTGATCTTGGAGACCGCGAGGCCCAGTGCTGCAAGCCTGCTCTTTTGATGCAGCATCGACACGAGATCCCGCTGCATGTCTGACAGCTCGCGCTCCGCGACCCCGATTTCATCGCCCCGCCCCGATGGCTCGATGATCCGCGCGGTGCTCTCGGGATTTTCATGGAAAGCAACTAGATTCGCCGTCATGCGTCGCATCGGGCGCACGAACAGATGGTGGAGCGCATAGTAGATGAGGCCCGACGTAATGATCGCCATGACCAGCGACAGCAGCAACACGTTGCGCGAGAAGCGAAACATCGCATCGCGCAACGGCTTCTCATCGACGACGACTTCGATGAACTGACCACCACCCGGCGGCGGGCCGATAATGCGAATGACTTCGTCACCGCTGTCGAGCATCACCTGAAACGCATCGAATATTGCCGACCAGACGGACATCTCGCGCATGTCGACGTCGTGATCGATTTTCGTCGGCATGTCCGCAACCGCCAATAGGCGACGCTGCTGACCAGTCTTGATCGCGACCGCCCGCGCACCGATGCTTGCGAGAATTTGCCGAGCCAAGGCATCCGGGACCATGCCCATCGGGGCCGCGTCCAGGACCAGCGCGGCAGTATTCGCCGTGGCCAGCCGGTCATTGAGCCGATTTACCCGGAAGTTGGCGATAGACGGCACATAGATCAGGATTTCGGCGATCAGAATCAGCGGAATCGTCAGCAACAGCAGCTTTCCGGACAGCCCAAGCCATGCCCCCGGCCGGGGCTGGGGAGCGGTCTCAGCTGGCTGCTCGCCGGATTCGGACATGAGATCGATTGCCTGCCTCTGCTTGCCGCCCGAACATGCGCCTCGACGAGGCCATGGTCAAACCCTCGAAGGCGTTAAGGTTTGTTCCATCCAGAACTTGCCGTATAGCCCGAAGTCGGTGACAGACTTAATAAACCCCAAGATTGACGAAAACAGGCCGCTCCCGTATAAGCCGCGCCAACTGTCCGCGATGGCCCGGCTCGACCGGGCCGGTTCATTTTGGGGCCGGAAGGCCTCTTCTTCGAACCGAAAACTGGCCCAACCGGGCTGACATTGCTGGATTTCATCTCAATTTATCGGCTATCGGCGAATTGCCCGGCCAGCGGAGAACACCCCCGTGAAGCGGACTTATCAACCCAGCAAACTGGTGCGCAAGCGCCGTCACGGCTTCCGTGCTCGTCTCGCGACCACGGGAGGCCGCAAGGTTCTCGCTGCGCGCCGTGCGCGCGGCCGCAAGCGTTTGAGCGCCTGAGCGGACCTCACCCGAGACCTTTCATGCCCCGGTTGAGATCGCTGAGATCATGAACCGGTTGAAACGACGTGCTGATTTCATCGCAGCCTCTCAAGGACCGCGGATGGCAGGTGCTGCCTTCGTGGTCCAGACTCGTACGCGCGATGATGATGGCCCGATCCGGGTCGGGTTTACCGTTACCAAGAAAGTCGGAACTGCCACGGAACGCAACCGCGTCCGCCGCAGGCTTCGCGAATTGGTGAAGCGGCTGGATGTCACATCCATGCGACCGCACCATGATTATGTGATAGTTGGCCGCAGAGCTGCGCTGGACCGCGGCTTCGAAACAATGTTCAACGATTTGCGCTCGGCGCTTGGTCGCCTCGAGCAGCAAACTTCGAAGCGGCTAAACAAGCTGCCCCATTCAGTATCCACGCCCGAGCGGAATGACGAGACCTGAACGATGACCGATAACCGCAACACCATCCTCGCCGTCATCCTGTCCGGCCTCGTGCTGATCGCGTGGCAGTATTGGTACAACATTCCACAGATGGAAAAGCAGCGCGCTGCGCAGCAGGCATCTCAGAGCCAGACAGCAAATCCCGCGGGTACACCCGCCGCCAATCAGCCGGCAGGCACAACACCTGCGCCAGGACAGCAGGCGGGCGCTCCTGCGACTCAGCCCGCCGCCGCACAGGCTGCTCCGATACAGCCGCGCGACACCGTGATCGCAGCTTCTCCCCGCGTGAAAATCGACACGCCGAGCATCAGCGGCAGCATCTCGCTGACCGGCGCGCGGATCGATGACGTTGCACTGGTGAAGTATCGCGAGACGGTGGATCCCAAGTCACCGGCAATCGAGTTGTTATCGCCATCCGGTACGAAGGAGCCTTTCTACGCTGAATTCGGCTTCGTTCCCGCCGCCGGCTCGACCGTCAAGATGCCGGATCGCGACACGGTCTGGAAGCAGGAAGGCTCGAACGCGCTGACACCTTCAACTCCGGCCGTGCTGACCTGGGACAACGGGCAAGGTCTTACCTTCAAGCGCACGATTTCCATCGACGACAAGTACCTCTTCACGGTCAAGGATGAGGTCTCGAATGTCGGCAATGCGCCGGTCACGATGTATCCGTTCGGCCTGATCTCTCGCCACGGGACTCCGCCTGTCTCCGGCTACTACATCCTGCACGAAGGCTTGATCGGCGTCCTCGGCGATCATGGCTTGCAGGAATACAACTACAAGAAAATCGACGAGGCTAAGGCGGTTGAGTTCAAGGCGACCAATGCGTGGCTTGGCATCACCGACAAATACTGGGCTGCAACGCTGCTTCCGAGCCCGAAGGCTGCGGTGCAGGCGCGCTATTCATCAAACCTGGTCAACGCGCTGCGTACCTATCAGACCGATTACCTGCTCGACCCCGTCACCATCGCGATCGGCGGCACCAGCACC
>Ga0247779_1001767_pt1 | contig 10140 bp, 10 predicted proteins | sample UWRJL221509R5_FD_179925 | JGI IMG/M metagenome (GOLD analysis project Ga0247779, IMG submission 179925) | Plant litter microbial communities from Arlington Agricultural Research Station in Wisconsin, United States - UWRJ-L221-509R-5 | ecosystem: Environmental > Terrestrial > Plant litter >...
CCTGACATGTGAGAAATAATAAGCCAAATAGTAATAAAAAAATGATGCAAAATGGGGTTCTTCTAATGAGAGGTTATTTTGAAAAGAGGGGTTTCTTCTAATTAGAGGACATTTTGAAAAAAAGCTGTCATTTCAGGTGGCATATTTGATAGGCAATCGTAGCGACGAATGATCGGGAATGATTACGTGTTGAATCGCTTGACCCGAAGAAGAAACTGGCGAGTAGCGTTCCTTCCTCTTTGCATCGCTCACACACACTTCTCCCAATCGCAGATTTTCCGGCGCCTGCTGCACCACTGAGCCAGGTGAATACTTTCTCCCGGTTGGCATCGTTTGCCCCAGCTATCCAGTCGATAATGGTCTGGATGATTGTGATACGCGTTCCAGGATGGCACTTGGGCGGATCGACGACGTGCCCGGAGTCATGCAAGGCGTTTGGTGCGACAGCGTCGAGAAGGCGCTCATACCCACCTGTAAAATGTCGCTCTCGCATGAAATCCGAATATTGAAGGGAAGACACGTACCTTTCGTCCCGCTGCTATTGTTTGTGATGTTTTGAATAGTGAATGATCCTCCATTAACGATGGCTTGGGATGAAGGGAAGAAAGACCCCGAAAATATGCTCCGCGACATTGTGGGTTGGATACCACAGGGGAAGGGGAGACGAAGGTCACTAAACAAGGGGCACTGGTTTGGGGAACTATCGATAGTTGGCTGAATGCAGCGCGTGAGAGCACTTATTATTTATAGATTACAATTCCACATCCAATGCAGTGGGTGAGAACAGTTATTATTTATAGTTCACAATTCGTCACCGTCGGGCCAGTTCAGTTTATGCATATATAATACATTCTGGACGTTGATTGTGGCGCAGAAAAAAAAGTTCAGAAAGAAATACGGATGAGATCTTTGATACCAAGCTGAAGGGCCCAACAGAATGAAATATACAAGCAGAAGAAACGAAGATGAGCGATGGACAGGAATAAAAAAGGAAAAGGACGAGAATGAACGCACGTAGATTATCTTTCAAAAGCAAATTGGACGTCTGTGAAGGTAGGTAAATGAGGGCCTGGATAAATTCGAGGGAAAAGAGAAGCGATGGAAGTATGAAACACAACGGCATAGATAGAGGAACCTGACAGAAAATTCACGATGCCGATAAGAGGCAGGGCTAGCCTCGAATGACGAATGCAAGCAGCAAGAACGGGTTCAGGGTGTCAATATTTCAATGATCACACAAAAGAAAACAATACATGGGAAGGGGTGCATACCTTGTGAAGCTGAGTTCTGGCCAACAGAGAGAGAGAGCTGGAAGGAAGGATACAGAACGAATGACGAAGTCTGGTTCGGCGCGTGGATATTAAGCGAGCCAATGTGATTTTTAGAGTGGGATGATCCAACGACGGAAAATACTTGGTGAAAGGACGGCGAGCCAGTGCCTGGTGGGATAAAAGGAGACAGAAAAGAGACCAAAATTGACGAGATAAAATTCAGGGCGGGTTGAATGAAGGGAGAGACAACAGTATAAAGCCCAGACCATCGCAAACAGGATCAGAACGCGACTAGGATCGAACATGTTCGTTCAAACGTTCACTTCATGGTTTCATATGCGCGTTTTCGAGTGGTTGACCTGTGTGTTTCTGAGATTTTTGCATGCATATGACCTCCAGGAGCGTTTAGTTCAGCTGGTGCAAGCAGGGAAGAAAAAGGAAACATATAAATTGCCAGCGGACCGACGGTGGTCGGACGAGGCATTCCGTAACCTTAACCCCAGCTAACTAACAGTCACGCAACTAATTTTTCGGTTATTGTTTGAAAATTGACAGGGACCGTCTCTTTCTCTTTCTTCCCCTCCTCCTCGCACCACGCACCACGCAATGCAGCGTTCATACTCTCGCTGAGGATGTGTTTTCAAAGAAGTCTGGAGGAATCGAACGAGGTGGAGATTCGCATGCGAGCTCGAACCGAACCGTGAACGTGGACGCCAAACCAAACGCGTCCAGGAGTTTTAGATTGTGTTTGGAGAGCTACATATTCAATATTCAACCTGTACCTTTCTATCTGGCCGATGAACGCGCTGTGGTCTGAGATTGGACGTTTGCAAGTGCACGCAATTGCCGTGGGTGTTCGTATCGTGAGCTCCCTATCCCTGCTCGATTCATCCACACTCTCTGCTTCTAATGCGCTTTGAATTCAGGCTCATGTTCTTGGGAGTTCGTCGTTTCAATCCTTATTCCAATCCTAACCATTTTGATTGGATGGTTCATGTCATACTTCTGTTCCCGACGACGAACACTTGAACGAAGTGAAAGGCAGCGCGTTTGAAGGACTCTGACAACCCACACTGCACACTGGATCTTGAGAGCGCTAGGTCATAACTGGCGTGGATTTTCCTTGATGACGCCGTATCAATAGCATTGCTTCTTTTGGCCATTGGATGCTAGTAGTCGTCTGCAGGCTTATAGAAGTTCTGACCGGCGTCTTCTCGCCCGTCTTTTACTACGGTCGTTCGCACTCATCAATGCTTCAGTACTTCAATTGCACCTCGGATCCTATTCTTGCCTACTAAATATCTTCACTATTGATGTCTTCCACTGGTGGCTGTTTTCCCTCTCCAACGCACGCTGAACTCCATCCCTTTCTTGTCATCCCGTTTGGTCCATTTAATCAATATCAATCCTGTTTGAGGTGTATTGGTGTTCTCCGTCTTCCATTATTCTTTTTTGGCCCGCTTTCAGAAGTCTTGCGCTACGACTGTATCGATGTTTTGCTCAGGGCATTCATTTTTTGTGCTCTTGTGGCATCATAACCACGCATATAACAATCACGAACGTGCCGCAAGTTTCGTATTACCGCGCTCACCGCCGCCCTCCATCCTTACCCTTGGGTCTTGTATGGCGTTGACATTACCTCCCTCGACGCTAACATTAGTCAGTTTCATTCTCGTCTCGACTCTGTTTGCATTACCCGATGTTCCATTACTTTCAGCCCTCCCTTTTCTATGCTTTCTCCAGCGCCCCATTTACCTCTTTTCTTGTCCTCCAGTACTCTTCTTCTAACTCTTGAAGAGTTTTCCTTATCATGTGTGCCCGTACTTCCTATCGGTGGATTGATAGATTTTTCATTGGTTTGGCGTATACTATCCAATCGCTCCTGGTGCTTTCCTGCTGGTATCCCTCGAGTCCATCTAAATCTGACTCGCTTCACTTTGGCTGCGTCGTCATCACTGCGTCTGGCTAACATATTGGCATGAGTTGATTCATAGTACGTCGTGCTGTTCCTGTTTACCACATTTCTGAGGGTATTTTAGAAACTTGACGATCTTGTCTGATCTGTATTCTTTGTATTCTTGCATTTGTGGTTTCCACCGCCAGCATCTTGAGAATTAAATTGCTCCCCAGATTCGTAGACGAAGTTTAAATGGATTGAAAAACTTTTATTTAAAATTTTTTCCAAACCAATACATGTAATATGGGTATTTTGACGCGCAAGTACACATCTTGATTGAGTTATCTTGCTTTATCAGCAGCCTTATCCTTCTCGCTGACTTCCCTGTCTACGCTGCAGAGTAACTATCTGATCCTGAGTGATTTTCAGCGACTGGTTTGGTTTTTTTTTGAAAGAATGGATTGTTTTTTTACCTTGATCATCTTCCACAATGCCAGCGTCCATTCGATTGAGATAGGCCCCTATCGCACGACGTGCCCGGCGACTCTGGTCTGGGAACATCATAGACATCAGGGCAAAGCTCTTGGTTCTGCAAAGATGAATGAGTGGCGGAAACCTTCCAGCACATGAGAGGATGCTGATCAAATGCTTTAAAAAGCTGAGATATTCGAACCAGGTATGGTCGGTGTAATTATCTAATCTCCAATTAGTCCACTTCAGTGATTGAAGTGAATATATGCGATAATATCGGAAGTTATACTTCGCATACAGTCTTCCATATGTCGTTAGAGTAAGTTGTGCCCCATATTTGTGGACAGCGAGAACCGGCTTCCTTGGTAGGTCGCAATACGAGGTTCTTCGATGCCATTTCCAGGGGCATCTCTTTCGGTAATTTCGATCCATTTCCCGGGTCTGAAGATGTTCTTGTGCCTCTTTCCTTGTGTGTGATTGATCACATAAATATTGAAGGCAATGCATCGCGGCTTTCGATATTATGAGTGCTTCTTCAGTTTCGGTGAGAAGTCGCCGAAATGTATTGGCGATGAACTGATTGTGTGGCGTGAATGTGAGATGCTGAATAACTAATGACAAGCCGTTCGGTTTTGGTGAATAGACCCGGATAGATGGCTTGAGATAGAGTGCGATGAACATCAAGTTCATTTTCCAATGATCGATATATCTGTCTTGAAGCTCTAATAAAGCATATTTGCAAAAGTCACGAACATGGCGCTGATATAACAATGTGTAATTTGGTTCCATTCCCTGAAATGGAAAAGATTCAGTCTAATGGCATATTCAAGAAGAAAGTCACGCACAAAATGGAACAATAATGTAAAGAAATCCGTAAGGAAGTGGAGCTCAATGCACACTGTGGAGATACTATGTGAAAAAATTTCTTTGCAATATGAGTTCATTGGAAAAATTTCCATAGCATTGAGAAATGATAATTGTGCTGAAGCACTCCAGCTCTCGTATGAAATAGAATCGACTTGCAGGAGTTTGCGGCAGAGAGGCATGTCGTAAGAATTGACTGGAAACCGACATGAATCGTGGTGCTCTGGTATGAAGGACAGATAACTACAATGGCCCGATAATTGTGAAACAAATCTCTTACCTGAAAATATCTCAATTACCCGGAGACTGTGCCAAGCTCTTGTTTCTGTGCGCGTTTTGGAAAGTCCTTTGGATCGACTAGAGTCAAACAAAAAGTCCTCAAATGACTTGTGTAGTAGGGATGCTACACACGCCGGGGTGCTCGACTCGGATCGTAATTCTACAATGGCTGTAAGACGAGAAAGAAAAACTTCTGCCTCTCCAGCGTCGAGACCTAAAAATGTATCGATATCTGCAGAAGAAATACTGTTGTACAATGCGAGGAACCCCAAGATATCAGCTGCTAGAGAGGCGTCGTCAGTACCATTGAGCAAATGCAAATAAAGTGCATCCAACTCGGAAAAAGGTAGGTCCTTGAAAGGCGGTCGGAGGCCAAGAATTGCGTCTAGTCGCTGCTGTGGTCTATGACGAGATGATTCAACATATCGAACAACTGTAGTTGCATAGATAAATTGTCCAGATGACTTGTACTTGAGCTTATCCAGTTGGTCATGACTAGGCCAGGAAGGAGGGATAGACGCCTTGAAGATGTGAGTGTCTCGAATTTGCTTGAACTGGTCATGCAAATAAAGTGCGATATCGCGCATTGAACTGTATTCGCGATCCAAGAGGATTTTGAAGAGTAAGGCGTTCATCTGAATGGCACTGAACATGGTAACGATATGGCTTTCTTGACGGCTGCAAACCAGAACGCGAATCTGGATGGTTGACGTCGTAGAAAAGTGTAATAGCGCATTCAATATATCTCGCTGGCTTGCCTGATCCAAGCATTCGTCAAGACCATCCACAACGATCAGGCATGGCGCGCGCTGAGGTTCATTCGCATAGTTTGCCAGCAGAGGATCCATCACGAGCAACGTCAACTGTGTTTGCAAAGACCGGTCGAAGACGAATGGATCGTACTCGATAGCAGAGGAAACTGCGTTCCGTAGCCCAGGACTGATTGAGCATATTTGGTAGGCAATTGTAGCGACGAATGATCGGGAATGATTCCGTGTGGAATCCCTCGACCCGAAGAAGAAGCTGGCCAGTAGCGTTCCTTCCTCTTTGCACCGCTCGCACACATTTCTCCCAATAGCAGATTTTCCGGCACCTGCAGCGCCAGTGAGCCAGGTAAATAGTTTATCGCGGTTGGCTTCGTTTGACCCAGCTATCCAGTCAATAATAGTCTGGATGATTGCGACGCGCGTGCCAGGATGGCACTTGGGTGGGTCAACGACGTGTCCGGAGTCATGCAAAGCTTTCGGTGCCACAAAGTTGAGAAGACGGTCGTATCCGCCTGTATAACATCATCTTCGTAAGAAATCTGATCGTTAGAGGGAACGCACGTACCTTTTGACCCATTGTTATGGTTTGTAGTATTATGAATTGTGAACGATCCATCATTAATGATGACTTTTGATGAAGGGAAGAAAGACCCAGATGGTGTACTTTGCGGCATTGTGAACGTTAGGTGGAATGGGAGAATGGAGGGCAGATGGTGGTCACTAGCCAAGGGGGAATCAGGTCGCCATCGATGGTTAGCCGAATGCTGTGCGTGTATCCATTTCTATCAACCAAAAAAAAATGTCACGTGGACGCGTCCTTAACAAAAATTCAACGTTCAACCAGGCTATGTGTTTTTTTCTCATGCCGGTACCAGACTGTCAGACTGATGGAATGCTCTCTGATGAGAAGAAAACCTTGGACAATCCATTGAATAGCTATGCCGGGGAATGCGCATTTGGCAGCGCTCCGAGACACGTGCGTCGTTTTCCACGCGTAGACGTCGTAGGTACCTCACAATAAACCCATGGACGCAGGACAATGCGGGCAATCAGCCATATAGTATCACCCGAGTTTCTCCTTGACACATTTTTGTTCCTGGATCTCCAACTCATCGTTCATTGCATGTCATCATGTGTCTAATGAGTGGCAGCGACTGTTAGAGACAGGCCGCAGGCATGCACCTAATGTGGATTGCGCCGGCACATATTCAGGTGACATGCTCTCCAATACACACTTCCGTGAGACTCCGGTGGGTGGCTTATGTATCCTACGTTTGGATTTCTCTCACGGCGAGCATCTTCATAAGGCGGTGCATAACTATCTTTGACCCCGCGTCGCCTCGGATAGGGCCACCAACTTCTCATTAGCCATCATCACACTTCCTATACCCTCGTTTTGCCTCGTTTAGTACAATGTCGCAGGGACCACCAATATCGGCATCGTTCTTCCCTTCATCAAACGCACTTATCACTGGCGGGACATTCACGGTACAAAATAACACATATATTCATGGGGGAGGGAAGGGTACGCACCAATTAACCCCTGATACTGGAATTTAAAACGATGGTGGTATTATACAGGTGGATATGAGCGCCTTTTGGGAATCGTGGCTCCTAACGCCTTACATGATTCAGGCCACGTCGTCGATCCTCCTAAATGCCATCCTGGCACGCGCGTCGCGATCATCCAGATGATTACTGACTGGGTTGCAGAATCAGATGTGCCACATCGCGACAATCCCATTACCTGGCTTACTGGCTCTGCAGGAGCCGGGAAATCTGCGATTGGGAGATCAGTCTGCGAACGGTGCAACGAGGAAGGGACGCTACTCGCCAGCTTCTTCTTCGGTTCCAATGATCCAACACGAAATCATTCCAGATCTCTTGTGGCAACAATAGCATACCAAGTCTGTGCGATAAACCTTGGCGTACGCAAGGCGGTTTCTGATTTCATTGAATATGATCCACTCATCTTCACTCGGTCCCTGCGAGCACAATTCTCATCGCTTATTATAGGCCCTCTATTGGCTAATTATGCAAATGCGCCTCAAAAGGTTTCGCCTCTCATCGTCTTGGATGGTCTTGACGAATGCTTGGACAAAGAAAGCCAACGAGATATCTTGGAGACGGTTCTCTGGGTCGTGACCACCTCCCCAATTCCCATTCGAGTTCTTGTCTGCAGCCGCCCAGAAAACAACATCACCGCAGCGTTTAGCACCGTAAGGATGAGCGCATCAGTGTTTAAAATATTCTTAGGCGATGAATATCGTCCGGACGAGGACATTAGACTGTATCTACAAGATCATTTCCACGCAATACGAGCAGAACATATCTTCAGGTCGTCAATACCCCCTTCTTGGCCCACCAAAGAACAACAGAACCAACTCGTCAGGAAATCCTCTGGCCAGTTTATTTACGCTTACACAGTGATAAGGTACCTCAAGTCACTTCGTCATCGGCCACATCAACGGCTGGACGTGATACTTGGGCTTCGACCTCCTTTCAAGGACCTACCATTTGCAGAGTTGGATGCTCTGTACTCGCACTTGCTTAACAGCACCGATGATCCCTCTCTCACAAGCGATATCATGGCGTTCCTTTCATTTTACACTCTCATGCCTACTCCAGTCATAGAGAAATACCTAGAACTTGCGGATGGGGAGGTGGAGATTGTTCTCTCTGATCTTGCGGCTATTGTAAAGATGGAAATTAATCATTCCGGGGTACATCAAGCATCCTTGCTTCACAAATCCTTTGCGGACTTTTTGTTCGACTTTCAGCGATCCAAGAACCTGTACAGGAACCGTGAAGACACACGAGCCAGGCATCTCATTCGATTACTTCAGATATTCTCAGGTGGGAGTTGATTGCTTTCAACTTATCGCGATAATCATTGATTTACGTATGTTTAGGTCCGCATAAAGGGTGTCGTTTTCAATACACATGGAGCGGTGCCCTGATTCTTGTAGTCATTCAGAATATTCCTGGTCACGATATGGCCGATACTCTCCGGTCCCGATTGATCGATGAATTGACCAATTTTCCAATGGAGTCATGCTTCAAAGAACTTCTCTCACATAATCTTACTCGTTGCCACGAACACATGTTTATCCGGTATTTTCTGTCGATACTATCCGAGCTGGTAAGGAACGTACTACATTAATACTTAGCTCGGCTGAATTCTCAAATTTTCAGGAAAAGAAAAGGCTCATCACAGGAGTTTACAGTCGTCATATTCTTTCCGTTTTCAATACCCTTTTATCAGAGCTCCTTCAAAAATACTCTGATCACTGGGAAACAAATTTATCATTCGCCGTTACCTGGATCTGCAGACCCCCCAGACGTGTTCAGATCACCTGGTCAGGCTTTGCATCCATCATTCAAGATATTTGTCTTCCTCCAGGAATATTCACGATCCCCTCCAATACCGTGGAAGAACTGGGCATAATATCTAGAGCAGCAGCCTATTGTCTTCAATTTTTGGCCGACGTTGTCCTTACACATCAAGAAGTAAAGAATCATTTTACCATCGATTGTATTCACAAGAAAAAAAGACGAGCATCCCCATACGTCTGGAATCGACGTTATCCTCATAGATTCAGAAGGAGACATGTCTTTATAGGCGTATATTACGCCGATAAGAAATATGTTTCCCTTTCCACCTACGAAAAGCTCCTAACAAAAGAATACCCATATCGCCCACTTTTCTCAGTTACCTCTATGCGCTGGCATAAGTGGAAAACCAGCGACTGGACTCCGGAAACGTTTGAGGTTTGGTATCAGTATATGGTCATCTTGGAATACCTCCCACTCATTCTGCCTTGCGCGGGAAAGTTCCCCCCACTCATCCATCTTTGTCGAACAAAATGTTTTGCACCACTGTCTATGCTGTTTCCTTATCTCAGTCGGCGAGCGCGTCGCGCAATAGCAGTGTATCTTGACCGAATGGACTCCGGAATCGGAATAGACGGCGTTGATTAAGGTAAGAGGATTTCCATGTTGTCTCTATAACGCTGATACTCAGAGATAGACGCTTGGTGGTAAATATGTCCGAAAGGTGCACTGTGAACACCAATAAAAAATTGTCGAGAGAAGAGTGAAAAAGCACAAGAAAGACGTGTCAGCAGGAAGGGGAGGTCGGATCCAAGAGGGGTTGCGAGAATGTGAATAATACTACATTGAATTGATATGCGCGTGCTACGTGGTGTGGCGATGAGGAAGAAAGAGAAAGAGAGATCGAAACACTAGCCGAAAAATTAGCCGCCATTTGGCTGGAGGGTTAACAAAGTAACTTTTTTTTCTAACTTTTCCCTTACAAAATTAACTTTACTTAGCTTTTCGCAGGAGAAGTTAATTTGTCCAAGCGAAGTTAAAGCCAAGCTGGAAAAGTTAGCTTGGCACTCGCTTTAACTTGTAAGTAACTTATGTTAACTTCTGTTGTTTCCTCGATACATTTTATATTTTGTTACTGTATGAACTCACTGTATATACCCTCGGCATATGTTGGTGTCCTTAAGAGGCGTATAAATCCTGTATTTAACACGATAAATCGACCGAACATGTGTTCTCGGCATCTATTTCAAACTCCGCT
>Ga0247779_1001768_pt1 | contig 10135 bp, 10 predicted proteins | sample UWRJL221509R5_FD_179925 | JGI IMG/M metagenome (GOLD analysis project Ga0247779, IMG submission 179925) | Plant litter microbial communities from Arlington Agricultural Research Station in Wisconsin, United States - UWRJ-L221-509R-5 | ecosystem: Environmental > Terrestrial > Plant litter >...
GGGGGAACAGTGGCACATAATATGAAGATGTCAAATATAAGAATGAAATGCAGATTATCTCCTCGAGATAATCTGCGGCTATCAGGTGACCACTTTCGTGGCGCGCTTGACCCAAATATTCCAACAAAAATAAGAGTCGTTATGGGTAATAAAGCCAGGTGGAATCAACCTTTGAAACATTCTCTGAGGAGGCGTACTTAATATACGAGCCTACACTTTGAAGCTGTATGTAAAGTCAGTTCCAATTTGCCTGAATATAACATCTCAGGCTAGGGCTTTTTTCTACCAGCTGATTCTGAAAAGCTTCTTGTTTTTCCATCAATATAATTTGGAGAAGAAACCCCAGGTCAGATCATCCAGTACTGACTGGCCGCCAGCCGCTGGTGGAACTAGAGTTTGTATTTTGTAACAATAAACAACGACCGCTCCAATTGATCTTATAGTACTTCCTTTGCTCCATCGAGGCGGCAGCAATGTCCTATTCAGCTCTGTACAAAGATTTATTAACCACCCTATCTGAGTAATCTACTGCTAATAAATTTGTATGATATCCTGGAAAGAAAATTTTAGTCGTCTAGCATATGTAGCTTAGAATAAGTTATCAAAAACAAAACAAAAATCTCGACATGTGCAACGGATGCCACCAAGGTCATAAGTGCTAATTCTTACAGCCTTTATATGTATCAAAATCGCGGTTCCGACCTGCGAATGACGTACTTATATCGTGAGCATGTTGACGCGTTGGCTCACCTGACCGCCCACAGTGTGTCACGCTTTTAATCTGATGCAACTGATCTGGCAAAATTCATTGTTCAACAGCCACCAAATAACTCTTCTGTTGTTCTATTACAACGTTCATCTCTGACTTCAGCTTATGTCGAAAGCACTACTTTACATTGTGTCGCGACAGTGAAAAAGGAGCCCTATCTGCAAAATGACCATTCTGTCACTTTCGGAGCTAGATCACGGATCCATTTTCGGTAAATGGAAAAGGCCAATTAAAACTGTTTATATCTTTCTCTTTTCTCTGTCGACTCACCGGTTCGAAGAGACTAGATAAAGAGGAATCAGTGGCGAAACACTCGCGTGCACAGATAGCCCTGTGAAGAGGCAGATCAAGCGAGCTTCTAGGTAAGTTTTCCTTGTCAGTAGCGTGATGATTTTTTTTACCTATCTTACTTACTCCATAAGAACAGGATTTTTCACAACTCCCGTTCACTTTTCATCCCCACCCTTATCACACTTTTCTACGATAATGAGCGAAACGAATCATGATGAACGAACTCCTTTGCTTGACGAAAATGTTCCTGCAGCGAAACCGCCTAGGACACCTCTTCCCAAATTCCAGATCGCCATAATCCTGTTCTTGCAGATATGCGAGCCCATTACCAGTCAGTCGATATATCCGTACATCAACCAGGTGAGTAGAAGCCATGAAAAAACTACAACTCAGACGACTAAAATGGCGCATATAGTTGATCAGCGAGCTGGATATCACTGGTGGAGATGAAAGAAAAGTGGGATATTATGCTGGTTTAATCGTACGTCCTCGCCATTTCTGCAAAACATTTGATAGTGCTCACGATCGCCGTCCAGGAATCTCTATTCTTTGCTACGGAAGCTCTCACAGTACTGCAGTGGAGCAGAGCTTCTGACCACTTTGGCCGCAAGCCCATCCTACTCATTGGGTTGATGGGGACTGCCATCTCTATCCTTTCATTTGGCCTTTCCCGCACGTTCTGGGCTTTAGTTGTGAGGTATGAATGTCAATTTTGCGCCGCGCTTATGATCTTTCTGATGAAAATCCAGTCGATGCCTGACTGGACTGTTGAACGGGAACATCGGTGCGTAGAGGATTCAAATCTCATATAACACTAGCTTACCTTGTACCAGGCGTCATGAAAAGCGTGATGGGCGAGTTGACAGATTCTTCGAATCGCGCTGAGGGTTTCGCTCTGATGCCCGTTGTATGGGGCGCAGGAGCTACAATGGGGTGCGTTGTACTTTCTTTGATTGGGTTCGATTTTTGTTACACAGTATTTTAGCCCATTGATAGGTGGCTCACTTTCGCGCCCACATGAACGCTTTCCAAAGCTATTCCCGTGGACCTTTTGGAAGGAGTACCCGTATTTCCTTCCCTGTCTTGTCGGTGCCAGTTTTGTTCTGGCCTCCTTCCTCGGCACTCTTTTTTTCTTCAAAGAAGTAGGTTCTTCGACACCGTCATGGAACTCCAGAGAAAGGCTCAATTATCTTTTGATAGACAATTCCTCGACGCCGACGAAGCCTTGAGGAGTGTGAAGGAACAAAAGTTCGTCAGCGTGATGACCCGGTTCCGCTTCGCGAGCTCCTCGTTTGGCCAATTCTTATCTCGGTGTCCAATTACGTCGTCCTCGCCTTCTTGAATATCGCAGTTTGCGCCTTATTGCCTCTCTTCCTCGCGATGCCACTTGAAATAGGAGGTTTGAACCTCGACCCACCCGCCATAGGGTACATCATTGGGAGCTATGGCGCAGGTAGTGCCATATTTCAAGCATTCTACTTTGCGAAGGCGATTCGCCGTTTTGGCGAGAAACGTGTTTTCGTGGGTGGGATGTCAATCTTCGTCCCGGTCTTCCTACTGTTTCCCATGATCAACCAGGCTGCGCAGCGTTTTGGTCAGCAGTCTCTTCCTGTGTTGACGTTACTCTTTGTCCTTCTTTGTCTGTTAGCAGTCATGGACGTGGCTTACGGTAAGTTCGCGATATTTTTTTGTATTTGATATATGCGGTTCTGACAACCGGTTCTGTTTTTGTTTACAGGAAGCATATTTATGTTTATCACTGCTTCTTCACCCAATAAACGGTCCTTGGGGGCTACTAATGGCCTGTCACAGACGACGGTGTCGATCGCGCGCGCAATAGGCCCAGCACTATCAACGTCTCTGTTCTCTTATTGCGTCCAGCACAACGTCTTAGGGGGTTATGGAGTTTATGCGATATTCCTCGTACTTTCTGGAATGGCTCTCTGGCTCGCTAGCATGCTTCCAGAAAAAGTTTGGGATGAAAATCGTGATTAGACGAAGGGGTATGTATCTTTATCCCACACTCCTGAAATTATAATGCTATAGAGTCCATAGAATTCATATCCGCCGGCTTTGACATCTTACAAGACTATTTTAAAAGAGTCGAGGCTCGAGAGCGTCGGACTCTGTCGGTCGACGTGATCGGTTTTAATTGGAATTTTGGGTTATCTGTTGGGTTTTGTTGTTTTTGCAATCTTATCGTCATCGGTTATTTACACGACGGGTGGACGGGCGTCCTTTCTGCTGTTCGTTCCATTCCATCACCATTGCGAAATGCGGGGCAATTGGGAATTGTATTGTTATCAGCCTTCTTCTTCAAAGGTCTTCAAAGCTTCAAGCTTCAAGAGTTATCAAGATGTTGGGACTCGGGAGGGCTTTCCAGCGATCTGCATCTGCAACTGCCATTGTACGACGTTTGAACTTATTCACTTCGGCATTGACCTGTCGCGTCAGCTGCCTGGGATGATCATGAGGTCTTTTACTCTTCTCTTCCTTTCTATTGAAGGTGTCATTTTGTTCATATAGATATAGATCTACGTTCATTCCTGAGCAGTGGAGCAATTAGTATGGTTGATGATTGGTCGTGTGCCCTTTTCCTTTTCATCTCTTTCATGTTGATTCTTGTGGTTTTGTTGCTTAACGAGGCTTAAAGCATTTTTTATCGTTCCTTATCTTAATTGGGTATTTGAAGGCACGCTTTTGAAATATACAATTGGCTGAATTTCGCATTGCCAAGGCCTGCGATAAACGAGAGGAGAGGAGGTCAGTCTGCGTATTTCTCACGGCTGGCCGGTCCAATTCTCATGAAATGACCTGACTTATGACCCTTTCACATTTCGGATCATGCTAGACCATCGGGAATTCATTAAATAGAACGGTTTTAACTGTGTAAGTTGTCCTTCTTATTGCACCATGATATATACTGACAGCTAATCGAAGCAGCGCCTAAGGCTTTAGGATTATATGAATCAGTTATGTACAGATTTATTCTGTGCTCCGAGGAAAAAACCAAGAGAAATTTCATCATGTAAATCTCATCCGGGTTAAATCAGTTCCTTGGATACTGAGGTACTCTATATGCGTACATGCTAACCGGATTTTGCAATTCTGATTCTGGTCGGGTTTATATAGCCCTTCTTGCGTTGGACGGTGGGGACCGACGAAACTCATCGTTTCCTCTCTCAAATTCTTGTTTGAGTTCATCCCTTCATTGACTTGTTCTCGTTCTCCTATTCACTGTTTCCTCTGTTTCTTTTCGTTTCTTTGTTTTATTAGCACTATACCCATCATGGACGGCATTAACGACACTCACGATTATTCTTCTTCCCCATACGACGAACGAACGCCCCTATTGGAGGCGGCTTCTGACGACGCCTCGAAACAATTACAATTACAAAAACGCACACCACTTCCGAAACTGCAGATCGGCATCGTATTGTTGCTTCAGATATGCGAACCTATTTGCAGTCAGTCTATTTATCCGTATATTAACGAGGTTTGTCTTCGTTTTTTTAGTGTTTATGAATTTGAGGGCTAAGCTGATTGGACCTGCTTTACTCTGTAGCTCGTAGGAACGCTTGATATTATTGGAGGCGATGAGAGGAGAATAGGATATTATGCTGGGCTCATTGTGCGTGCTTTAATGCGTCTTCTTCTGCCCACTTTGCTCGGTATTCTGTGTATTCTGATTGCAAGCTTCCTTTAGGAGTCCTTGTTCTTTGCGACAGAAGCTATTACTGTCTTTCAATGGAGTCGGACATCGGATAGGATTGGACGAAAGCCAGTTTTAATGATTGGCATGATTGGGACCATCCTATCGATGTTGTGTTTTGGCCTTTCCCGCACTTTCACTACTTTGGTCATCAGGTGCGTATAGTGCGCAAACTATTAGACTCATTCAAAAGGTACTTACTTTTAATTGGCAGTCGTTGCCTGTGTGGACTTCTGAACGGAAATATTGGTGAGCAAAGTACTTTATTCTTCCAAAAAACAGTTTATTAAACGGAAGACAGGTGTCATCAAGAGTACTATGGGCGAGCTCACTGACAATACGAATCGGGCAGACGCTTTTGCGTTAATGCCAGCAGTTTGGGCATTAGGTGCAACGATGGGGTAAGACATTAATTTATCGCCTCAATTTCTCGACGTCTCTAACGTCCATTTTAATGATAGGCCCCTGCTCGGCGGTACTTTGACGAGGCCAGCCGACCGTTTCCCGACGGTCTTCACCTCTCCTTTCTGGAAGGAATACCCGTACTTCTTGCCTTGTGTTGCTACCGCGACTGCTGTTCTGGCTGTTTTCATAGTCACAGGAATCTGGTTCGAAGAGGTACGTCTGTCATTTCACACCAGGACGTGACTAGGATCACAATTGATATAATTTTATGTTCGATTAGACAGCACCGATCATCGACGAAAAGCCAGTAAAAACGAGAGATGCATCTGTGTCGTCGATTTCAACGAGCAGTACACTCACAGAAACACAATCCCGTTATTCCAACGCTCAGGTCTCGTTTCGAGGTCTTCTCATTTTCCCTGTGGTCATTTCGATCGCAAATTATATGGCGCTTGCTTTCCTTAACATCTCAACGAACGCTCTCCTTCCGCTCTTCTTCCACATGCCCATCGACATGGGTGGCTTGGACCTTGGCCCGGTGACCATAGGATATGTCATGGGTATTTACGGCTTTGGAACAGGAATGTTCCAGGTCCTATTCTTTGCTAAAATTGTACGACGATGGGGCATACGACGTGTCTTTGTCATATCCATGGCTACCTTTATACCTGTCTTTATGATGTTCCCTTTCATCAGTCTCCTCGCCAAGTCGTACGGTGTATTTTGGGGAGTTTGGATCATGGTTTTTACGATGTTGGTCATTTTGTTCTTTATGGACACAGCTTATGGTGAGGACGATTTTCCTTTCTCAAGACATGAAACCGTTCAGCTGACATCCTCTCGGGATGATTTTTCTAGGATGCATCTTCATGTACGTCACAGAATCGGCACCTAATCGTCGGTCCCTCGGAGCTACAAACGGTTTGGCACAAACGACTGTGTCAACTGCTAGGGCTATTGGACCTGCTCTTTCCACTTCATTATACTCCTTCTCCGTTGAACATCAAATTTTGGGTGGGTATGGCGTTTATGCGGTGCTCACTACTCTCGCAACGCTTTCTCTGTTGTTGGCTATCCAACTTCCTCATCAGCTCTGGAATAAAGAGGACTCTGAAAGGGAACATTCTGATTGAAAACTGTGCTTCTTCTTTTAACCGACGGGACTTCAATAAAAATATTCGCTTCCAACCTTGGTTAACTGTTTAAAAAAAATGTTTTTCGCATTGTATAATCGGGACATAAAACTTTGTGTAATAAAACTGTGCTTATGAATCCACTCTTTTTACAATTTCTCCAAGACAAAAGTGTGTGGTAATAGCAAATAGCTAGTAAATTACATCGTTTTTTTCTGAACCATGAGATCCTCAGCTATAATTTAGTCACGCACTTATCCAAATTCTACAGTCTTTTCCCACATCATCATTTCGCGTTCAATCGTTTCAGCCTTCTTGACTGTTAACTTCCTTTCGCCGATAGCGAACTCATAGCCTGGGCGCTCTTAAAACGAACCGCCGCAGAGGACTAGGTACGTCCATATATCACTGACTTAACACCTTGAAAGGGACGCTTCAATTTCATAGCACAGAAAGATGCCTCCACAACCTCATTATGATCCTTTGTTCGCGCGGCCTCCAGGTACATGGCGTCTGAGCATGCCACGTCCAACAGGTATACCTGGTTATCAAGTCTGGGGAAGAATGGGTCATCCATTTTTCTCTGAAGAACTTGATACCGATGTCTTTGGTAACGATGACTGTATGTATTACGTGCACTGCAGTCCTAGCCAGCGAATATTCAACGCTATGTTTGTTTTCCAGCGTCTGACTCCGAAGTTGAGGAAGGCCGTGAACGACTGATAATTTCTATTGATTTCGGTACGCAATTTATTCGAGTACTACTCGAAATCCCCAGTATTGTAACACTTAAGTGAATATGGCAGGTGCTACGTCCTCTGGTGTCGTATGGCATTGTTCTTTTAAGTTTGATACCAGCATTTTTGGCTAATTGTCACACACATATAGGCATATGCATTATCGAAAGATGATGAACATCCAGATATCAAAATGCTCACAGACTGGCCTGGATCCATCGAGCCATGTAACAAGGTCAGCTAAATAGCACAATATAGAAAATCAAGTATTTACTCGCAACTATCGGTGATCTTTTAGTTTCCGAGCAGTATGTTATACGCAGAAGATTCGAAAACTGTTCGGGCATGGGGGTTTGAAGCCAAAGCGGAGTCACCGTCCTCGAACATTCCGCTTACTGAGCTGTTCAAGCTGTGCATAGACAAACGCAGTCTTAAAGGCCGTTCAGAGACTTTGAGCATTATCGTGGGCGCTTTATGTTTTGATCAATGCCACCTGTTATTGACGACTAGGAGCTCGTAGCCTCATAATGGGAATCTCTGCTCCACACTGACAGACTTTTTATCGAAGATATGGCAACATGCGAGAGAGAAGATCTCTTCAGAGTTCGGTGAATATATGGGTTGGCGAATTATTTTCTCCCTTCTCGACTTCATTTAGCTTAAGTTCTACCAGACGTTCGGCACGTTTGGATCACCGTTCCTCCTGGGTGGAGTCCCGATAGTGTACGTCTTGTACGGCGAGCGGCAATTGATGCAGGCCTGGTCACGGTCAATGGTCTTAGCCTGCCCAAGCGTCTGCACACTATGTCAGAAGCTGAAGCCACCGTTATCTATACTTACGATCAGCTGGGTGTTGGTCCGCTTTCATACCAACCTCACCCTCCTGTAGTGTGCGATGTTGGAGGAGCATGCACCACTGTCACTATTTTCAAGGTCAGGTGGATTGCCGCTTCTTAAATTTAAATAGCAAATCCATAGACTAACTTTCCAAATTTTATTAAGGGCATGGAACCGATATCCACATATTCTAAAATAATGTGCGGGGGCATGGCACTAGAGAGAAAATTTCGGAAATATATGGAGGTAAGCTTTCTATTCGAACAAGGTCAAAACGGTTTTTTATCAATTCGCTCAGACGAAAGTGAAGAAACATCCGAAACTCCGAGAATCTCTTTCCCTTGATCACTTCGGCGAGTAAAGTAAAGTCCTATTATTATCATGTACAAGCTGCTGAGCGTATGTGTATTAAAACCACAGTCAGTGTTTTTATCGATTCCGTCAAATACACATTCAGAGGAGAGGAAAATGATGGTGAGTTCATCAAATTTTCTGGAAAGAACGTATAATGTGTCCAATAATGGGGCGATTCAGATACCATGTATGACTTCCCGTGTCCTAACTGCGACACTGAAGATCTCGACATCCACCTAAAAGATGGTAGGATATCTCTGCGCGGATATTTCTTGAGAAAAGAAGTGTTTGAGCCTGTTGTAAACAAGGTACCACCTCGCCTTTGCTTATGACTAAAGCCCTTGATGTTTAACATTTGCCCTTTGACAATAATAGATTTTGAAAATAATACGTCGAGAAATTGATAAACAGAGAGAATCGGATCCTGCTACGATATCTGATTTATTTGTTGTGGGAGGTTTTTCGACAAATTACTATTTTCTCGAAAGGGTCAAGGTATTTTCTTATCCCTTGAGTCAGGCTAGCTCTGTATTCATTCCGCCTAGGAAATGTCCGAGCCACTGATGCTCAACATCATTCAACCTGAAGATGCGGAGTGTTCTGTCCTTCGAGGAGCAGTACTGCGTGGACTAGACAGTCCGAGTCGTGTCCGGAGGTTTTATAACCTCATCTTCATTGCGCCCTATTCCTACATTATGAAAGTAAAGTATCTCAATCCATGCGGCGTTCATCGAATTCATCTTATCTTTCTCCATATTCCATACTAGGTCAGAGCGCCAGCGGAAGAACAAGACCGTCTGAATCGTCCGCATTATATCAGGACAAACGAAGCCGGAAAGAGCATATGCGAAAAAAGGTATAGAGTCCTCCTGCAACTTCTATGGAAATTATCGATAAAGAATATGGTCTTAGGCTTCAGTATCTCGTCAAGAAAGGTGCAAAGATTCGTGATGGGTAGGTTCAATTGTTTATGGCCGGCACCAGGAAAGATCTACGTCAACTGAATTTACCTCCAGAAAGCGAGTGGTAACCAGGTTATCGTACGTACACTGGGCGCCAAAGCCCTCGTTTCAATAAGCTGTTGACACCTGACGATATCCTCGACAGAAAATTTTCGAAGACATTCTCCGGTACGATTATTCAACATAAATTGGTGAGCGTCTGATCTCATGAGTATCTCTTATTTTCAGATTGTATATTCCCGGTGGTAATCTGTGCAAATGAAACGGCGGAGATTTTTAGGTATACTGATGAGGCGAATTTGACGGAGATCTGCAAGTTCGAGGTCGATCTCAGTGCTCTTCCTGGTTTTCAGAGTAATGGCTTTTTTGGTGCCAGAAATTTCTATACAGGTAAACATCTACTTCAATTATATCAACGGAAATTTACAGTCATGGAGCAGAGTTTGAAATTGGCCTAGAGTTTCCCACAGAAGGTACTATTACATGCCTGCTTCTTTACAATGGTATGGTATGTGGGCCACCGTGAGTATGAAGTATTAACTTGATATTCACCCAAAAGCTAACGTCGATGCCTCAACAGATTCATTATAGATGTTTGGTCAAAGACTCACCAGCTGAGACGCAACTCGCATAATGATTCAAGTTACTATGAAGGCCAATCACCAAGCGAGATTCAGATTAGATTAGATTGAATTCATCCATGGTTCCTGATCGATAATCCACGTGACTGATTGGTCACTGCTCTAACCGAAAATTGACTTGCCGATGATGGTCAGTTTGACATTGACGCACGCCGAGTCGTCGACTAGCCCCTGGCCAGTACTTACTCTGGCCTGAGTAATAGCTTAACAATACTACATTGTAAGTACTTTTCAGACGATTCTCAAAGATTACATGTAGGCAGCATTCACTTAAATACTGTGTAATTTATCAAT
>Ga0247779_1001769_pt1 | contig 10132 bp, 7 predicted proteins | sample UWRJL221509R5_FD_179925 | JGI IMG/M metagenome (GOLD analysis project Ga0247779, IMG submission 179925) | Plant litter microbial communities from Arlington Agricultural Research Station in Wisconsin, United States - UWRJ-L221-509R-5 | ecosystem: Environmental > Terrestrial > Plant litter >...
ACGATCTGGCGGGCCAGCGGGGACAAGGCGATGGCCAAGCCCAGCGGGATCGCCGTGACCAAGGTCAGGCCGAAGCCCCAGACGATTTCTGCGAGCGTGATGAGCGAGTTGTCCCAGAGGTACTCGGCTTCCGAAACGATCCGGCTGAAGACTTCACCCGGGCCGGGCAAAAGGTAGGCGGGGATCTTGAACAGCGGCACGGCCGCGGCCCACATGCCCAGGATGACCAGGAAGGTCAGCGGGGGCAGCAAGTTCCAGCCGATGTGCTTGAGCTGCCGCATAGCGGCTGAGGACTTGGCGGCCGAAGTGGCAGAGCCGCCGGGTGAGGTTGTGTCGTTGACTTGTCTCAGCGGTTGGCGTGCGCTCGCCGACTCTTGTAGTGTTGCTCGGGTCATTGGGACTACCTTTTAATGCGACGGGTCCGTGGAAGCGGCTCTCGACGCCAGAACTGAGCCTGGGTGAGCAAGCCGCGAAGCTCACTGAAGGTTGGATTTCATTCCGTGATTGAACTGTATTCAATCTTGATAAAAACAACTCTGGTGTTTACCCGCGGTTTGTTTTTGGGCAAACGTCAGATGTCGTCTGGTGCAGCGCGGGTCTGTATTCAGCAGAATGAGGCGTGCTGCAACTACGAGCGGCAGATGGAGCGGCGCTGACGACACCGACTCGTGGTGGCCGTGAGTGAAGTATTCCGCGAGATCTGGAACCTTACGAATGGCGACGAGACCAATGGCCGCCATGCCGCTCCGGTGCTGACCACCAGGAGAGGCAAGCACTGGCGCGGGGACGGCGTGCCCCTGATGCTCTGCGGAGGTAAGTCACGCTCAACAGCCCAAGGTCTGGTTCGACGTCATCAGTTCTCGGCAGAAGGCGGTCGCGCTCGATCGCGTCGCGGGGCAGATTGGTCAGCCTTGCGCGGATGTACCGGGAGTGCCACCGCTCAATGACCGTTGCCACCGATGGCGGGCATTGGGTCACTGAAACTGGCTGTCGGCTGTCAGTCTGGTCCCGTCGGTCGCGCCTTGCTTGGTTCCTCTCAGCGGTGCGAGGTCCAGGGGGGGCGACGTTGCGAAATTCCATTTCGCTGTCCGATCAGAGGAGGCTCGGTGTTATCGGCACTCTGATCGATAAAGCCGAAGCGGGCTTGCGCCCATCGCTACCTTTCGATTTCAGCATTGCGTCAACGTGCGCCCCGAGCTTCTCCCAAGCGCCGCGCTTCTCGTCTGCGTAATCGTAGAGGAGGTAGTGCCGACGCACGGTCGGGCCCCCCAGAACATGGTTTTGGCAGCGGTCAATCACGTCGTTCGGGATGCGCAGTCGTTGCATGGTCGTTGCGCTGGTGCGTCGCAGGTCATGCGGTGTCCATTCACCGTTGTCTCCGCCGGCCAGCACCAGGCTGTTGTCGAGAATTCGCTTGTTCGGCTTCTTGGTGAGTGTCTTGAACATGAGCTGACGGTCGCTCACTTGCCTCGTCACTGCATCGACGCCGACGGGGCCATCGTCCTTGTCGGGCGACGGGAATACCCACTGTGATGCGCTGGCCATCTCGAACAATTTAGCGAACTGGGCCTTCGCCTGAGGACTCAAAAACACCATGAAGTCGCGTCGCTTGCCTCGGGTTGCCTTGCTGTTCTCCTTGGGAATGAACCATTCGCCCTTCTCGAGGTCGACGTGCTTCTTTTCAGCGAGAAGTAGCTCGCCGATGCGGCAGGTGGTGAGCAGGCAAAGCCAGATGGCGCACTGATGCCGCTTGGGAAGGCCGCGCTGCGACCGCACGAGGTCCACCCAGGGATTCCACTCAGGATCGGGTAGCGGTGTCGGGACCGGCGCGGCGCCTTGCGCGAGGCGCTGCCAGTAGCCCCGTGGAGGTGTCGGGATGTTCCGTCGCTCGCAAGCCTTCGACAGGCCGCGATCACTGATGCCCCATTGCCGCGCAAGCTGCAGGATTGGCGTCTGCCACACCGCCTGGTAGACATCGAAGCGGGTCATCGCCGACGCTTCCCGATCCATGGCGGCAAAGAGGTCACGAAGTTCGAGCAGCTCGGGATTGGACAGGACTCGGTCGCACGCGTAGTTCACGTCGTAGTCCTTGCTGACGATGGTCTCGATCTGGACAAGGTCGATGGGATTGCCCTCGGCGAGCAGGCGACGCCAAGGCTGTCGCTTCTCCGCCCAGTGGTACATCTGGGCGAGGTCGTGTCGCACCGTGACGGCCGACCGGTTCATGCCACGATCGACGATCACCCGCAACAACGCTCGAATATCGTGCTCGGACGTCTGGGAGACCAGCTTCTCGCCGATGAACGGCCGCACGTGCTTGTTCAACTGCCTGTGAAGCCCCAGGTTGTCGTCGCTACGCTTCACGCCATCCTGGAGCCAGGCATCCGACAGATCGTTGTTGGTCTTTGCGTCCGCCTGACGCTCAGCCTCGGCCGCCAGCACGCTTCGAACTTCGGCCTGCGCCTGCACTCGTTCCGCCCGTCGGAGCTCGGCCGGGTTGACGCCGTCCCGAAGCTTGAGCCGGGCTTCGTCTCTGATGCGTCGTATCTCTGCCAGGTCTGTGTCAGGCCAGAACCCGCAATCGAAACGCTTGACCTTGCCCTCCCACTTGAAGGCATATCGCCAGCGGATGGTCATGGCGTTTCGCCCGTTGACGCGAAGCTCGCCGTTCAGACCGTCGCCGTCGCTGATGGAGTCCCCTGCCCATTCCAGCGGCAGGTTGCGCAGCTCGTTGACCGTCCAGCGAGCGCCTTTTGGATGCCTGGTCGCCATTTCGATACCTCCTTCGACCTCCAGGTCGCAAGTTCGAATGGTATCGAATTTAGGGGCAACCGTAGGGGCAACCGGAAAGCGCGCTGCCGCTGGACCTTGTTGGACATCCTTGGATTGACAGGTGTGTAAACTATTGATTTATAATGAATTTAATTTTCCGAGGAGATCCGGAGAAGTCCAAGGAAATCCAATCCAGGTTAAATGGGGTGCAAGGGGTCGCGAGTTCGAATCCCGCCGTTCCGACCATTGATAAGAAGAGAATCAACGGGTTAGCCGCGAAAGCAGCTAACCCGTTTTTCATTCCGTCTTCATTCCAGGTATGGGTCGCCCAGCACCGAAGGCGAGAAGTCGGCGGAGCCTGCAGGCTTGCGCCCTTCGGTCCAGGCTTCAAGGTCTTCGGCGGACATCGGACGAGCCAGGTAAAAGCCCTGCAGCTCGTCGCAATGCATGCCCAGCAGGATGTCGTGCTGGCCCTGAGTCTCCACGCCTTCCGCGACGACGCGCAGGCCCAGTTCGTGGGCGAGCTGGATGACGGCGCTGACGATCGCTCGAGCATCCGTGCTGCCCTCGACGTCGGCGACAAAGCTGCGATCGATCTTGAGCTGGCGCGCAGGGAGCTGTCGCAGGTAGCTGAGACTGGAGTAGCCGGTACCGAAGTCGTCGATGGACAGGAAGACGCCGATGCGGGCCAGTTCGCCGAAGGCGCGCTGCGTGCTCTTGAGATCCTCCATGGCGACCGACTCGGTGATCTCGCAAAGCAGCTGCGATGGATCGATGAAGTTGCGCGATAGCGCTGCTTCGATCCGGGGCGCCAGATCGGGTTCGCGCAATTGGTGGACGGACAGATTGATCGCCACGCGCATGCGCAGGCCCACTTCGGCCCACGCGCGCATCTGTCGGCAGACCTCGTCGATGACCCAGTTGCCCAGACAGTTGATGAGTCCGAAGCGCTCGGCGATGGGAATGAACAGGCTCGGGCCCAACATGCCGCGCTCGGGGTGGTTCCAACGCAATAGCGCCTCGACGCCTCGGATCTGGCCTTGTGCTCCATCGATCTTGGGCTGGTAGTGCATCAGCAGTTGACCACCGCCTTCGAGTGCCAGGCGTAGATCGTTCTGCAGGTTGAGCTGCTCCTGGGCCCCTTCGTCCATGCCTGCCTCGTACAGCGCGTAGGTGCCGCCGCCAGCGCGCTTGGCGGTGTACATCGCCGCGTCGGCGTTCAGCAGCAGCTTGTCGGCGTCGCCGTGGTCCGGGTAGATGGCGATGCCTACCGAGCCGGACAGCGCGACCCGGCGGCCCGCCACTTCCAGCGGTGCCGTCAGCGCGGCGATGAGGCGGCGGGCGAGGCTGGCGCAGTCCGCCACGCTGCTGACGTCTTCCATCAGCAGCACGAATTCGTCGCCACCGATGCGAGCCACCGTGTCGGCATCGCGCGCGGCTTCGCGAAGGCGCCTGGCCGCCTCATTCAGCACCGTGTCGCCCGCGGCGTGCCCCATCGAGTCGTTGACCGGTTTGAAGCCGTCCAGGTCCACGAAGAGCACGGCGACCTTGCCAAGCGTGCGTTCCGAGATCTGCTCGGCGGCGCGTGCGTGGCGCTGAAGCGCGTGGGCCAGCCGGTCCTCGAACAACATGCGGTTGGGCAGGCCGGTGAGCGGATCCTGGAATGCGCGGCGCCGCAGTTCCTCATTGGCCGACTCCAGCTTGACGTTGGCCACCTTGAGCGAACTGCGCATGCGCGCATCCATCATCGACGTGAGCAAGGTCATCGCCAGCAATGCGACGGAGAACACCGAGACAATCGTGCCGAGCTCGGGACCGTTGAGCACATTCGCGCTCAGGCAGACGGAGCCCTCCGGAAAGCTGGCTGCGGCCATGCCCGTGTAGTGCATGCTGCAGATGGCGATGCCCATGACCAACGCGGCAAGCGGTTGGAGGATCACTGCGCTGCGCTCGGCAAGCCTACGCAGCCAGAAGAACATCAGTAGCGCTGCACCCGACGCGCCCACGCCGATCAGGGCTGACGCGGCGACGAGGCGCCGGTCCCAGACGATCGCGGGCGACATGTCCAGTGCGGCCATGCCGATGTAGTGCATCGCGCAAATGCCCAGGCCCATGGCGAGTGAGCCGCCCGCGAGGCTGCGCCAGGTCAGTGCGCCCTGGCCGGCGACATGCAAGGCGATGGCCGACACCACGACCGCCGCGAGCCACGAGGCCGCCGTCAAGCCGAGCGTGTAGCCCAGCGCGATCGGCAACGTGAACGCCAGCATGCCGACGAAGTGCATGCACCAGATGCCGGTGCCCATCGCAAGCGAGCCACCCAGCCACCAGTTCCGCGCCACGCCGCGTTCGCGAGCTTGGGCGCGCTTCGCCAAGTCGAGGGCGACGTAGGACGCGAAGCTAGCGATCAGCAGTGACGCCGCAACGATCCACGGGGAATAGACGAACGGCAAATACTGCGTCATTTGCGGGCGCCTCCCGCTCCGGAGGTGGTGGTCTCCTTGGTCCTCAGATCTTCAACTGAGCAAACGCCGCCTGCAAGCCCGCCACGCCGCCGACGCGCTGCTCGTTGATGAATACCTGGGGCATCGAGCGGACGGAAGGACCACACTTCTCGTAGAAGGCCTTGCGCTGGTCTTCGTCGCCGATCCTGACTTCCTCGTAGCCGATGTTCCTGGACTTCAGCAGGCTCTTGACGGTGTCGCACTGCGGGCAGGCGGACTTGGAGTAGACGACGATATTCAGTTGCATCGGGGCAGTTTAGAGGCAAGACCGGGGGTGTCGCCGACTTTGTCACGGAGCCTCGGAGCGCTGTCGTCAAGGATTTGCGGGCAGCGGGTATCGTCATCGGATCCCGAAAATCGATGAGGTTTCGTTGTGTCTGCTCTCTCCAATCTCAAGATCGGCGCCCGGCTGGCGCTGGGTTTCGCGCTGGTCCTGATCCTGACCGCCGTGTTGGGCATGGTCGCCATCAACGGTGTCACCAAGGTCAATTCATCCACGGAGGAATTGGCCACCAACTGGCTCGCGGCCACACGCGCGCTGGGGGACTACCGTACCGGCGTGAACCTGGTTCGCCGCGTCGGCGGGCAGTACGTGACGAGTTCCACCGACGAGGATTTCGCGCGCTGGGACAAGCGCATGGCCGACGGCAAAGCCGCGATGGCCGAGGCGTGGAAGCGCTACCGCCCGACGGTGGACACGCCGGAGGAGAAAGCCCTGGCCAGCGCCATCGAAGCCGACCAGGAGCGCTACTTCAAGGCGCAGGACGCGGTCTCGGAACGTGCCCGGCAGCAGAAGCAGTACTCCGAGGACCTGCGCCAGCTCTCGCTGGGCGAATCGCTGACGACCTTCAACGCCCTGCTGGCCGATGTCGAGAAGGACGTCGTAGTCCAGACCAAAGGCGCCGACGACGCCTTCGAGCAGTCGCAATCCACCTTCCGCAACACACGCCTCGTCGTGATGAGCCTGCTGGGTCTGGCCATCGCGGCCGGCGCGTTCATCGCCTGGCTGGTCACCCGCTCGATCACCGTCCCGATCCGCACCGCGGTGCAAGTGGCCGAGACTGTGGCCAATGGCGACCTGCGCTCGAACATCGTGGCCACCGGCCGCGACGAAACTGCGCAACTGCTCGCCGCGCTGGGCCGCATGAACGACAGCCTGGTGGGCATCGTCGGCGACGTGCGTCTGGCCTCGGACTCGATCGCCACCGGCACCAGCGAGATCGCCACCGGCAATGCCGACCTGTCACAGCGCACCGAGGAGCAGGCCAGCAATCTGCAGCAGACCGCTGCTTCGATGGAGCAGATGACGGCCACCGTGCAGAAGAACGCCGACGCGGCCCAGCAGGCCCGCCAGCTCTCGACCACGGCCAGCGAGGCCGCCAGCAAGGGCGGCGAGGTGGTGGGCCAGGTGGTCTCGACGATGGCGCAGATCAGCGAGAGCTCGCGCAAGATCTCCGACATCATCGGCGTGATCGACGGCATTGCCTTCCAGACCAATATCCTCGCGCTGAACGCGGCCGTGGAAGCAGCCCGCGCCGGCGAGCAGGGCCGCGGATTCGCGGTCGTGGCCGGCGAGGTGCGCAACCTCGCGCAACGCAGCGCCGAGGCGGCGCGCGAGATCAAGAGCCTGATCAGCGACAGCGTCGAGAAGGTCGAGGCCGGCAGCGCCCTGGTGGGCCACGCCGGCGGCGCGATCGACGACATCATGCTGCAGGTGCGCCGCGTGAACGACCTCGTCGGCGAGATCAGCGCTTCGAGCCTCGAGCAGAACCAGGGCATCGGCCAGATCGGCGATGCGGTGAACCAGCTCGACCAGGTGACGCAGCAGAACGCCGCGCTGGTGGAAGAGAGCGCCGCCGCCGCGGAGAGCCTGAAGCACCAGGCCGCGCGGCTGGCCGAGACCGTCTCGAAGTTCCGCATGAACGGCGATGGCGAGCGCAAGCCCGCGCCGCGTATCGCGGTGGCTCCGGTCGCGGCGAAAGCCCCGGCCGCGCGCAAGATCGCCGCACCGGCTGCCGCCGTGAAGCGCGCGGCACCCGTCGCCGCCCGTCCGAAGCCTGTGGCCAAGGCGCAAGCCGAGGTGCAGGCCGTCGGCGACGATAGTTGGGAAACCTTCTAAGACGTTCCAAGAGGGCTCACGCCCTCGCCAGCAGCCCCTGCACTGCCTCGTCCAGCGTGACGAGGCCCTTGCGCGTCGCTCCCTCGAAGGCGATCCAGCCCTCGTTGAAGCCGTCCAGCATGCGCATCCGCGGTCCGGGGTTGCGCATGCCCTGAGCGCGGAAGCGTGCTTCCCATTGCTCACGCGCCACGCTGGTGACTCGCACCGGCCGGCCCAGCGCGCGTGCCAGCGCCGCAGCCAGGTCGTTGGGCGACACGCGCTGCGGGCCCTCCAGTTCGACGATGCGATGCTGCTGCGCTGGCGCTTCCAGCAGCAGCTCGGCGGCCGTGCGGCCCACGTCCCCGGTCGCCACCATCGGCACCGCGCGGTCCGGCGGCTGCAGCAGCGATTCGATCTCGCCGCGTTCGCGCGCCGCTGGAATGTCCCAGGCCAGGTTCTCGATGAACCAGCCGGGCCGCAGCACGGTGACCGGCATCGGCAGGTCCACCATCGCGGCTTCCAGCATGCCCAGCTGGCTCAGCAGGTTGGGGTGAGCCGCCCGCGCGCCGATCGTCGACAGCACCAGCACCCGCCCCGGGCGGGCCTCCAGCAGGGCCGCGCGCATCGCCGCGATCGTGCCGGCCGCCTCGGAGAAATCGGGCGAGGGATCGAAGGTCGGCGGCAGCAGCAGGAACACGCCCTCGCAGCCGCGGAAGGCCCGCGCCAGCGCCGCCGCGTCGCCGATGTCGGCCAGCGCCAGCTCGCAGCCCTGCGCCCGCCAGGGCTCGGCCTTCGCCGCGTCGCGCACGACCGCGCGCACCGGCCGGCCCTGCGCCAGCAGCGAGCGCGCCAGCGCACCGCCCACCTGTCCCGTGATTCCCGTGATTGCAAACATTGCCCTGTCCTTTCGCCAATCGGCCTGTTGATGGGCGGATTCTGGGAAAAGGCGGTCGATCTGGCGATAGCATGAATGTCATTGGATCAATGACACCGAATCATCAATGGGAGCGCGCATGAACGGCTTCGACGAACGCCTGCTCGGCGGACTGGGCGTCTTCCTCGCCATCGCGGATGCCGGCAGCTTCGCCGAGGCGGGCCGGCAGCTCGACCTGTCGCAGCCGGGCGTCAGCCGCGCCGTCGCCCGGCTGGAGCAGCGCCTGGGCGTGCGCCTGTTCGACCGCACGACCCGCTCGGTGAGCCTCACCGACGAGGGTCGCCGCTTCCGCGTGCAGGTGCTGCCGCTGCTGGCCGGGCTGGAGGATGCCGCCAACGGCGTCGCCCAGGGCGGCGGCGCGGTGCGCGGGCGACTGCGGGTGCAGCTGGATCCGTTCTTCTCACGGATGGCGTTGGGGCCGCGGCTGGGGGAATTCCTGGCCACGCATCCGTCGGTGACGCTGGATCTCGTCACGCGCGATCAGCTCGGTGACATGGTGGCGGACGGCTTCGACCTGGCCGTGCGCTTCGGCCATCTGCCCTCGTCCAACCTGATCGCGCGCCAACTGCTGGACACGCGCATCGTGACGGTCGCCGCGCCGGCCTACCTGGCCCGCCGCGGCCGGCCCGTCGCGCCGCAGGACATCGAGCGCGAGGGCCATGCCTGCATCGATTTCCGCGATCCCGCCACCGGCCGGCCCTTTCCCTGGGAGTTCCACCGCGGGCGCCGGCGCCTGGTCGTGCCGACCGACGGCCGCCTCGTTGTCAACGACGCCGGGACCTTGCTGAGCACCTGCCTCGCCGGCTACGGCCTGGCGCAGGTGATGGACTTCGGCACGCAGGCGCTGCTCGACGCCGGGCAACTGGTCGACGTGTTCCCCGACTGGCCCGACGAACGCTTCCCGCTGCACGCCATCCATCCGTCGCGCCATCGCGTGCCGGCCAAGGTGCGCGCCTTCCTGGAGTTCGTCGTCGGGATCGTCGGAGGCTAGTCGGCAGCGGTCGGTCGCGAGAGAAGTTGCCGGCACAGAGGGCACGGAGGTACACAGAGGACACAGAGAAACTCCTTGAATTCCTCAGTGATCTCTGTGTACCTCTGTGTCCTCCGTGTCGAGAAGGCCTTGGCGAACGACAACCGCTAGACCGCGAACGACCACTCGCCGAACTCCGCGTGCTCCGGCCGATGCTCGCGCGCATGCCGCGCCCGAGCCGATTCGACCCAGCGCCGCGCGAGCGGGAAGGGCCCGAAGCCGGACTCGGTGTTGATGTGGCCGACGCGGCCGAGATTGCTCAGGTGCGAGCCCCAGCGGCCGGCCCAGCGCTGGGCGTTGGCCACGCTCATCCAGGGATCGTTCTGGCTGCAGATCATCGTGCTCGGGATCGCGAGGCGGCGCTGCGGCAGCAGCTCGGCGGCGCCGAAGCGGTCCGGATCGGCCGGTGCTACCAGCAGCGCCTGGCGCACCGGCGAATCGGGATGCTCGGCCAGATGGCGCGCCGGCGCGAGCACGCCGAAGCTGTGCGCCACGGCGATCCATTCGCCGCCGCCGGCGCTGTCGAGCGTGCTGCGGATGCGCTCGCTCCACGGCTGGACGTCGCCACGGCTGAAGTCGCGCTGCACGACGCGGCGCGAATCGCGGTACTGCTGCTGCAACCAGCTCTGCCAATGCGCGGGCCCGCTGTCGTGCAGGCCCGGGATGATCAGCAGGCGGGGCGGCTGGCAGTGCGCGACCATCGTGGCTATGTCGGGGAGTGCTGCCTCAGAGCGCAGCGATGGAGACCTCGGTGGCCTTGACCAGCGCCACCACCTCCTTGCCCGGCACCAGGCCCA
>Ga0247779_1001770_pt1 | contig 10128 bp, 9 predicted proteins | sample UWRJL221509R5_FD_179925 | JGI IMG/M metagenome (GOLD analysis project Ga0247779, IMG submission 179925) | Plant litter microbial communities from Arlington Agricultural Research Station in Wisconsin, United States - UWRJ-L221-509R-5 | ecosystem: Environmental > Terrestrial > Plant litter >...
CGTCCAGAACGCAATGCCATATGATTTAAGATGATCTTTTTGCTCCTCATCCATGGGTATAAGAATAGAAGCCGCCCTGCTGATAACCGGTAAAAGCAGCAAGCCCAGGATAATCCAAAGGCGAGAGTTAAAACGCGAAAGATTTTTGAAGCTTATGTTCATGTAATTACCCCGCTTAAAAATAACGAATAATTGTTGAGGCTATTATGATTTTAACGGAATCGTTACTCACTTGGTTTTGCATGCAGGTCTGTAAGATCTTTTGATTCCCTTCTTGCCTTCGGAATCTTCATAAATTCCTTATAAGTCGAATCAACATACGAGGTGAAGTTAAACTCCGGAGCGTTATAACTATCCATCGTAGGCGTATACATGATGATGAAGTTCGTCATCTCCTGTCCTTTCAGCGGAACATAATCCTTCAAGGTTTCCGGACTGAATTCCCTGTTGATCTTCTGTTTTAACTCCTCATCCTTTCCCAACTGTATAGTCTTCGCCCTTTTTTTTGCATCTGAATGCGAGTCGAACAAGTTCATCGTAAGACCGCCTTTATAATTGCCATCAGCATCCTTTGAATAAACCACGGTTTGACCACCGAATGGAGATAAAGTAGGGGCGGCGGTAAGGCTGCCTAACCTCGTTTGCTGGTCCCTTATGGTTACGCCTTTCAGGTTAGTGCCTTTCAGGTCCATCAGAATTTCAGTGCTGCCCAGGTCTTTTACAAAAAGCGTATCGGTTTCATAAGCGAATGAGGAGAAAGTAACCAGGTCGCCAACGTGGGCACGTATAGAGAATAAACCATTCTTATCGGTAACGGTAAAAATATTGGATTTAAGGTTTTGGATACTTACCCCGGCAATAGGTATACGGGTTTTATTTTCATACACCCTGCCCGTCAAATTGCCCTGCGCAAAACTTAAATTGACAATGAATAATAGCAATATAGAAATCAGAAAGACACGTATCATACCCGCTAAAGTAACGAATTATTTTAGAAGGTATTATGATTTAAGGGTTATTAAAGAGTATCTTAACTATTTTTAACAAATGGAATAAGTGATACATTTAGAGCCTAAACCATTGTTAAATGAAGCTTGAAAATAACTGGCTGCAAAAATCACTCGAGCGATTAGAAAAGAAAGATGCAGGTACACCATGCTCAGATTATTCTAATCTTGTAAATAATGTATTAAGGCTTAGAAAAATACCTCTTGAGCAATTTTCTGTCGAGGATTTAAGATTGATGATAGGACAAAAAGAAGGATTAACATATTTAATCCCACGAACTCTGGATATATTAAAGGATGATCTTTTTGCCGAAGGTGATTTTTATCCTGGCGATCTGCTTCAAAATGTTTTAAACGCACCTATATCGTTTTGGAAGGAAAATAAGGAACTGTGGGAAGATGTTCATACTTTGATAATAGATAGGGTTGATGAGATAGCTGAAAATAATATTTCGGTTAAAGTATTTTATGATAATGAGAGTTGAAGATATCCCTGGCTTCAGTCTGTGACTGAATGCCTGCTGATTCCTGGCAGTTTAAAACTGCCTTGATCCGGGATTTCAGTTTAAAACTGAAACCAGTTATTGATGAGTTTCAATTTCCCTGTCACTTTCTCCTTTCACCTTTTGCCTTTACCCTTTTTTACTAACTTTGCAGTCCAATAAAATAAGTAGCGATGAGCAAAGCAATAATAAAGACTGCAAAAGGCGATATGACCGTAGAATTCTACGACAAAGACGCTCCAAATACAGTTGCCAACTTCAAGAAACTGGCTAAAGAAGGTTTTTACGATGGTGTAACTTTTCACCGTGTGATCCCGAACTTTGTTGTACAAGGCGGATGTCCTTTCTCCAAAGATCCTGCAACAGCTTACCGCGCAGGTTCAGGCGGACCGGGTTATCACATCGATTGTGAGCTGACAGGCGATAACCAATATCATGACCGTGGCGTGCTTTCAATGGCTCATGCTGGTCGTAACACTGGCGGTTCCCAATTTTTTATCTGCCATAGCCGCGATAACACTGCACACCTTGACAGGAACCACACTTGCTTTGGTAAGGTGATCGAGAACGTTGACATTGTTGACAGCATTCGCCAGGGTGATAAGATTTTAGGTGTTGAGGTAATAGAGGAATAAATAAAAGTTGAAAGTGTTGAAGAAGTTATAAAAGTTGGAGAGGGTGTAAAAGTTTAAGAACGGCAAACCTTTTAAACCATTACAACCTTTATAACCATTACAACTACTACAACCAATACAACCATTACAACAATAAAAAATGAATTTACGTGGAATAGTATCGGTATCGGGCAAACCAGGTTTGTGGAAGGCTTTAGCTCAAAACAAAACCGGGTTTATTTTAGAAAGCCTGGATGCTAATAAAACAAAACTGGTAGCCAACCTGTCAACAGCCAAGATTGCTGCGCTGGATGAGATCACCATTTTTGGCGATTACGAAGATATCCGCCTGACGGATGTGTTTGGTCGTATGAAGGATGCAAAAAGTGTTCCGGATGCTAAAGCTGACGGTAAAGTATTGCGAGATTTCTTCAGAGAAGTAGCACCTGGCCATGATGAGGAAAAGGTGTATGCTTCTGATATGAAGAAGATCGTGTCATGGTATCATATCATAAAAGACCTGCCTTTATTCAGCGAACCTGATCCGAATGAAGCAGTAGCACCTGTTGCAGAAGCAGAGCCGACAACAGAACTTGTTGAAGAAGCTAAACCTGCTAAAAAGGCGAAAGCGCCAAAAGCTGAAGTAGCAGAAGAACCTGCTGCGCCGAAAGCTGCTAAGGCGAAGAAGAAATAATTCTATTACCGGATATAAAATTGGGGTCATGCTGAACTTGTTTCAGCACCCCACTTGCTAGTTCTGCAGCATACTAGTGACTAGGTTGTAACGGAACTTATAGCTCCAGTTGATCCTTCAAATCCTTCATTTCAGGATTCATCGACTTGATCAAATTGACTTTCCAATCGTGATGCCAATTTTTTAATTGCTTTTCTCTGTCAATAGCATCAGTTATCCTTTCAAAATGCTCAAAGAATACTAAATCAAATAACCGGTATTTTTTTACAAATTGTGAGCCTTCACCGTTGACATGTTGCCAGACCCTGCCATTAAGATCGCTTGTAACACCGATATAAAAAGTGGTTCGGTATTTATTGGTCATGATATATACATAACCTTATTTGAAGAGCATGATAAGGTTTGAATTGATTATAGGATCAATTTAAAAATTTCTTATCAATTTCACGTATAATCGTAGAGCAGGGAGAATACCTTGCAGGCGAATACTTTTATGATGGGGTGCTGAAACAAGTTCAGCATGACATAATGTTTAAATTTTGGCTTTAACAATCCACATGCAAACACTTCTCATCCGAAAACTCTGGTTCAAAAGTGCTGTGGGTAATGGATAAATGCTCCAACCGGTGGCGCAGATCGTGTTTGATGCTGTCGAAAGTTGACACTGAATTCTGATCGATCACCAGGTGAGCGGTTAGAGCGTTTTCGGTTGTGCTCAATGCCCATACGTGTACGTGATGAACATCTACAACACCCTTGGCCTTCATCAATTCCTGTTTGATCTTTTCCAGGTTCATTTCTTTGGGAACCCCATCCATCTCAAGGCGTAAACTGTCGCTCAACAAGCTCCAGGTGCCGCGCAGAATAACGATAGCAACGATCAAACTCACAGCGCTGTCTATCCAGTATAATTTGGTGAAATAGATAATAATACCTGAGACCACTACGCCGAAGGACACAATAGCATCAACAGCCATATGCAGGTAGGCGCCTTTTACATTCAGATCGGAGTCCTTGTCCTTTACAAAAAGCCATGCGGTAAAACCATTGATGCCAATACCGGCGAACGCTACCCAGGCCATTGTTCCGCCCGCAACAGCTTCCTGGTGAATGAAACGCATTATAGCTTCGTAACCAATAAAACCAACAGCGACAAAAAGGATCACTGCATTAAAAAAGGACACGATTATAGTGGAGCGCTTATATCCGTAGGTATACTCGCGATTTGAGCTTACTTTGCTTAATTTGAATGCCAGTAGTGCCAATGCAAGTCCTGCGACGTCGCTCAGGTTATGCCCTGCATCGGTTAACAGAGATAGTGAATGACTCCATAACCCCGCAATAACTTCAATCACAACAAAAGCAGAGTTTAAAACAATGCCGATAATAAAGGCGCTGTTTAAATGATCCAGCTTAGGGGTATGGTCGTGATGGTGGTGACCGTGCCCATGCGAATGGGAGTGATCGTGCGAATGTGAATGACCTGCTGACATGCAGGCAAATTTAATGTTTTATAATCAGATTAATTATCTACCTGAAGAACTCAAAGACAATATGATAAGTGGTAACAGATATTTTACCACATGATATTTATGGACGTTGGTCAGGAATGATGGTATGGCTCGCCTTTAATGATGGTAAAAGCCCTGTAAAGCTGCTCTACAAAAAACAAGCGTACCATTTGGTGGGAAAAGGTCATGCGCGATAGCGATAGCTTATCATTTGCCCGCTGGTAAACTGATTGGTCGAACCCGTACGGTCCGCCTACAATAAAAACAAGGTTGGTGACCGAACCGATCGCTTTTTTATCAATATAAGCCGCAAACTGGGGAGAGGATAGCTCCATGCCTTTCTCATCTAATAAAATCACATAATCATTAACAGTTATTTTTTTGAGGATAAGTTCCGCTTCTTTGGCTTTTTGCTGCTGCTCGGTAAGGGCTTTGGTGTTTTTTAATTCGGCTATTTCATTGATCTCAACCTTCGCATAAAACTTTAGCCGTTTCAGGTATTTATCAATCCCTTCCTTTAAATAAGCATCTTCTGTTTTGCCGACTATCAGCAGGGTGATTTTCATTTTTTTGTTGTAAAGTTGTAAAGTTGAAACGTTGTAAAGTTCAGCTCCAAAATTAAAATAAATCGGTGGAAGAAAATATTGTTGAGGATTACCAAAGCAGAGTTAAAGCAGCGGCAGAGCAGGCCGGGAAATACCAGGAGCTTCTGAATACCTATTCCTTATACCGCCTTGGGCTTTTTGGTTTGTTTATCGCATCCATATGTATAGGTGTTAGCCTGGATGATTTTACGATCATTATGGTTTCACTGGTGGTATTGAGCCTTTGCTTTGCCTGGATTATAAGTAAGCAAAGCCAGTTTGAGGCATTAAAAAACTATTTTCAGAATGTTAAAACAGTAAATGAGAACGAAATAGGCAGCATATCAAAGCGATCAAACATCTATCACAACGGTGACTGGTTTGTAAATGATAAACATAACTATACTTCAGATCTCGACATATTTGGGGAAGGCTCGTTGTTTCAATTGATCAATCGCGCGGCAACTTTTCCCGGTATCGTAAAATTGGCAAAGTGGCTCAATGGGCCTGAATCTAAGGATATCATCTTATCGCGCCAGCAAGCTGTTAAGGAAATTGGTTCGAAAAATGATTGGCGGATAGATATGCAGGCACACCTGGTGTTTTCTATAAAACAACAGAAAGAGCAAATAAAGAACCTGCTTCAGTATCTGAAAATACCGGTTGAACTGGAAGACCAGAAGTGGCTGGCGCTGTATAGTAAAATAGCGCCTTATTTATTGTCCGGCATAATTATAGTTGCCATTTTTTATGAGCCGGCACGTTATTTTGCAGGATTACTTGCTTTGTTCAATGTCAGACTTGTTTTGTCAAAAGCTAAGGTTGTAAACAAGACGGACCTGATAGCCGGAAAAATAGGAGAGTCGCTAAAGTATTTTGTTTCTGTTTTTAAGAGTATTGAGGGTGAGAAGTGGGAATCAACCTATCTGAAAGCACAGTCCGGCAGAATTAAGCGTGTTGATGATGTGGCAATTTCTGTACGGGTAGAAGAATTGTCTAAACTGATCAACCAGCTGAATTACCGCCTTAACGTAGTTGCGAGTTTTATACTCAACACTTTTCTGCTTTGGGATATACGAATGGTGATCGCCATAGAAAACTGGAAGAAAAATAATCACCAGAATTTGGAAGAAGCATTTGATGTGATCGCAGAATACGAAGCGCTTATCAGCCTGGCGAGCCTGCGTATTAATTACCCGGATTGGTGTTTCCCGGAGATTATCGAAAGCGAGACTTATACCATCGCTACCAAACAGGTTGCTCACCCATTGATACCAATCAATCAACGCGTCGCTAATGATTATGAGTTAACAGATACCTATAAGATCGATATTATCACAGGTTCTAATATGGCCGGTAAAAGTACTTTCCTGAGGACTATCGGCATCAATACTGTTTTGGCTTTAAGTGGTGCTCCTGTTTGTGCAGAGTCAATGCAGGTATCTGTAATGACCGTGTTAAGCTATATGCGTATCAAAGATTCACTGAATGAAAGTACCTCTACCTTTAAAGCTGAGCTTGATCGTTTACAAATGCTGCTTGCCGCGGTTGACAGTGACGCTAAGATTTTCTTTTTGATAGACGAAATGCTGCGCGGAACCAATTCCGTTGATAAATACCTGGGTTCAAAAGCAGTGATTCAACAATTGATCAATAAGAAAGGCGTAGGTATGGTAGCAACCCACGATCTTCAGATAGCTGAGTTGGAAAAACAATATCCTGATTATATCCGCAATTTTTATTTTGATATACAGGTGAAGGATGGTGAAATGCTGTTTGATTATAAGATCAAACATGGAGAGTGCAAGACGTTCAATGCTTCAATGTTATTGAAACGAATAGGAATAGATGTTGAATCGTAATCTTAACGATGCTGCCGCGAGCTTTCAGCTCGTGGTAAATATGGCATAAGCTTTCAGCTTATGAATACCGCAAGTTGAAAGCTTGCTCAATGCGACTCACGAGTTATAAACTCGCGAGAGCAATGTAAATCAGCCTAATCCTTCAAATTCCAAAATCGTGTAATAAAAAAATGTGCAGGCAATTCCTCACCTGCACATCCAAATATAGTTGACAATCTAATATTTATTATCGTGTACCCGGACCGCCGCCAACGCCCTGGTCGCCTTGTTTCATGTCGTCGTTGTTAACACCTTTCTTTTGCTGCGGGTTGCTGAATGTAGTTTTACCGAAGCTATAGCTAAATGTTAAACCAACTGAACGGAATGGGAACGCAAACGTGCTTCGTTGTGAGAAGCCAGGGCTTGATATATCCGTATCAAAATGTTTGTATTTGTTAAATGGTTCCAGTGTGTTGATCCCTATGGATGCTTTCTTCTTCAATATTTGTTTCCTTAAACCTGCACCAAGGATGCTGAACGAAGGGCTGCTACCTTGTAATGTGTAACGCGGTGAATTCTCAACTGCAAACATTTCGAAAATAATTCCGCTGGAAAAGTTAAATGTCGCTGCCGCAAAAGCGTTGTATTGCACATGAGTTCCGGTATTGGTAAAGTCTGCCGCATATTGCGCAAATGGCGTAGGGTTATAGGTGTAGACATTGATGCTGGCCCTGAGGGTTAAGATTTTTATTGGGTTTACCGAACCAAAGAAGCTGCCGCCTAAGGAATTGTTAGTAGCTGCGTTTTGGAAAGTACTCAGGGTGCCAGGCAAACCTATCAAAGGTTCAACGATATTTTCAATCAAGCCTTGTGTATGTTTGTAATAGGTCGACAGGTTGATTACCGATGATCCGATAAAAGTAGTATAACCTAATTCAACCGTTTGCGAAACCTCAGGAGACAGGCTTGGATTACCCTGGGTTTGTGCTAAGTTATTACTTGCATTGATAAACGGATTCAGGAACTGTAAACTTGGCCTGGTAATACGTTTGCTATAGGTAATTTTAATGGTCTGAGTTGATGTCAGCTTCTTTTGTAAAGTTAAGCTTGGTATAAATGTATTATAGCTATAAGGTGGTACACTGGGCTGGTTTGGTGATTCCGAGTCACCCCTGATGCTGGTTATTTCGTCTCTTGCACCTGCCAGTATTGAATAGTTTTTTGGTAATGTTATGGTCAATACTGTATAGGCGGCCGTAACATTTTGATGGTAGCTATAATTGCTTGAATTTACGTCATCAAGTACAAAGCCGTTAGGTGATGTAGTACTAGGCTTAAAGAGTTCAGAATTACTGCTTAGCCTTCTGATGATCTCCTTGCCTCCTGATTCTAATTTGAAAACCTTATTGATAGGTAAAGTATAATCCACTTGTAAGGTATACTCATTATTTAATCCATCGATATTATTCTGCGAATTTGCGTTGGTTGAAGGTGCATTGAAATATAGCGAAGTGTAGTCAGTTACAATTTTGCTATGGCTCCACTGGGTAGAAATATCAAGTTCTTCGCCCTCTTTTTTAAATTTATGGGTATAGTCCAAATTCCAGTCGAAACCTCCGAAGGTATTATGACTTTTGGAGCTGCTGTTGTATAACCTGCTTGAGTCCGGGGTAATAAAGTCTGTAAACCCATATTGCGTTGTACTGGTCGGATCAAATCCACCCTGGTTCAAACGAATATTGGTATGCAGGTTATTAAAGGCATTGAAGTCATAGCCTGCGGAAATATTACCGATGCCACCATGCCTTTTCAGATAGGTTGAACCATTTGAAGCGGTTGCTGTGTGTGTAGGGTTGCCAAGGCTATCTACACCGTGAATCTCGTTATTGAATGTGGTTAACGAAGTTTGGGGCCAGGTGAAATTCCCACCTGCGTTGATAGAAAGATTGAAGCGGTTCTTATTATAGTTCAGGTTAAAATTACCGTTGTTTTGACGTGTACCGATACCACCGCTTACAGAGCCGCTAATGCCGCTCATATTTTTCTGTTTGGTAATGATATTAATAATACCCGCAGAACCTTCTGCATCATACTTTGCAGATGGCGAGGTGATCACCTCGATGCTCTTGATCTGGTCGGCAGGGATGGTTTTCAATACGTCAGATAAACTGGCCGAAGTAGCGCCGGAAGGTTTACCGTTGATGAGTACCCTTACGTTTTGGTCACCTCTTAATGACACATTACCATTAATGTCAACTGCAACCAAAGGCACTTTTTGCAGTACGTCGGTTGCGTTACCACCGGCAGCAGTAAGGTCTTTTTCAGCGTTGTAAACTATTTTGTCGATCTTATTTTCAACTAAAGCAGCTGTACCGGTAACTTCTACGCCTTTAAGCTGTTTTGAGCTTGGCGCTAATAGTACCGTACCTACGTTTTTATCAGGTTTTGAATCAGTAGTAACTACGCCGGTCACAAATTTATCAGGATAGCCAACATAAGATATCCTCAGTTTATAACTGCCGGGGTGAAGACCGTCGATCTTGAAACCGCCCTTGTCATCAGTCAAAACACCATTAATAGGAGAGGAACCTGTAGCACGGAAGATGCTTACAGAAGCATAGTCGAGTGGTTTCTTAGAAATCGAGTCGACCAGTGTGCCCGATACCTTTCCCACTATGGATGAGCCGCCACCTACGCCCCCAAGCTGGGCTTTGGCTGTAAGTACGGTTAAGAATATTATTGTAAAAAGTAAAAGTATTCGTTTCATTTCAAATCATTTTCGTAATTGGAGGCGAAATTAGTGTAAATGTTACAGTGAGTCAGGCCTTTTTTTAGCGACTGCTGCTTTTGTCACTTATTCGTTACATGGGTTAATAAATAAAGATGTGTCCGTCCGTTTTGGGGTATAACAATCCGGACATTGCAAATTGGACAGGTGCTTTAAATGTGTTAAGGTTTGTTCCGTTCTTTATTTTGTAACAGGGGGTGGTGAAACACCGGAATAATATCTCAATCACGTCTTTGCGAGGAACGAAGCAATCTCTTTGCTATGCAGATCAGGGAGCAGAGGTTTGTTAATGAACGTTCCGCAAGAAATCGCTGCTCCATTGAATGTCCTAAGTAGAGATTGCTTCGTTCCTCGCAATGACGGAAAACTATGAATGGTGGTGAGTCTAAACCACTATATTCACAATCCTACCCTTAACAACAATCAGCTTTTTAGGTGCTTTACCATCAAGGTATTTCTGTACGTCAGCATTGGCCAGTACGGTGCTTTCAATGGCGGGCGCATCAAGGCTTAAGGAGATGTTCAGGTTCATTTTCATTTTGCCGTTGATAGATATCGGGTAAGCAAACTCATCCTCCACCAGGTA
>Ga0247779_1001771_pt1 | contig 10119 bp, 14 predicted proteins | sample UWRJL221509R5_FD_179925 | JGI IMG/M metagenome (GOLD analysis project Ga0247779, IMG submission 179925) | Plant litter microbial communities from Arlington Agricultural Research Station in Wisconsin, United States - UWRJ-L221-509R-5 | ecosystem: Environmental > Terrestrial > Plant litter >...
TAATTCCAACTCTTCAATACAACAATCAAGGGCCCTTTCGCCAGTCTTGGAATTAGGCATTTACCATGGCCGTTGTACAGGTTAGTAAACCTCTTTGCAAATTGCCGCGCCACCTACCCTGATACCTTACAGATAAACCCAACCGGACTTACAGAGCAACCACTTTTTGAGGCCTATGCCAATCCTGTTGATGACGACGAATCGACCTGCGGAGATCCCTTATGCCCGAGGGAGGTTTGCCATTCCAAAAAAAATTGGATATCTGTATTTATCTGGGTTTCGGTGCGTACCAGACTTGTCAGCCTTACATTTGCCAATTCTTACGTTTGCTCGTTTTTAGGAGGGTGGCCCTTTGAAATACCGCATCAAGCCAGACAACTTTTTTATTTATGAATCTCGTCCTGAATACCTCGCGTACTACTTACTCAAAGACACCCACCTTTGTCACCTCATGGACCTTCGACGTCGATCTTATGAAATTTACCTCAGCCCCCCCAAATGCCGTTGGGTTGCCGCTCGGTTGCTGGGAAGTGAATCTGTCCCTCTTCAAGCATGCCTTTTGTATCGCGCCGTTGGAGTACGAGTTGACGAGTGTGAAGGATTGGCTGAATGCATTCGCATTCTTGATAACAGTCCAGTATAGAAAGTTGGATTGACTCTGGCATTAATATCATTTATTAATACCATTTATCTGCTAATATACTTTATCTATTTCAGATAGTTGTGTATTCTAGCGTCGTCAATTATTGAAAATCCCCTTATTTCCCCATCCCTCAGACGAGCTCCGCCAATTGTCAAGTGCAAAGTCTTTACCAGCGCGTCTAAGCCTCGACAGTCCTCCTTTGAACTACCTTTAGGCCTGATGATCAAAAATCCTGGCAGCACAACAATGATATCCGATAGCCAGTTGAGTATCTCCCATCGCCTTTCAAATGGAAGGTATATTTCGTAGGCCCTGTTTGTAGCATCGCACATATGCCATAGGTGCGAGTGATTTCGGAGCTGTACAATGTTTCCTCTGACTCTTGGCATCCATACACGCAGGTTATTTCCCAACTGTCGATAGAAGCATTAGCTTTGTGTAGTGATACTCGTATATCCGTAAACATGTACCTTCAATTCCTCGTCATCACACTTTGGTATATAAACATACGCTGTTATTGACGGCTCAGCAGCACACGCCATCAAACGACATCGAGGATCGCCACAGTCAGCGCGGTCAATTTCTTCCGTGTTGTCCCCTCTGACCTCTGCCATTGTCTTCAATGCAGCACGTTGATTAGCTTGTGGGGTTCAAAAAAGAATCTCGACCTAAAATGTGAGTCAAGGATATTCTGTGATTTGATTACCATAGGTCTGACCCCGATCGTAATAAAACTTTTAGCCTGCATCTCACAGCCTGATCGGTATAGATCACTATTTCACGGAAAACTCCCTGAAAATTTGCCGCCTAATCAGATATGTTCCCGAATCCCATTCCGACGGACAGTCGTAATACTTCTCTCTATTTTTTGAAGTCAAACGCTGAAATTTCACCTGTTGCTTAGGCTGAATGGAAGTACTCCTTACTATGAACAACGCAAAGTTATTGGCGCTAACCAATGGTATGTCTACCGCTCATGCAAAACCATTTATTTTTTGAATTTGCTTGCTTGCTTCAGATCAGGACAGTTGTCGCCAGCGTGTTGCGAAGACACAGAATGTCCTTCGGCAAGCCCAAGCAGAGTACGATCGAGTCATGGCCTTGTCTCCGACGAGAGGGAAGGGAGGGTCTAATAGTAAGTTAATGAAATCTTGATTGCTTCGGACATCATTTTTTTAACCTGTGTGTTAGCCGCAAAGCAACGTGTCGCCAGTCGTCTTAACACAGCATCAAAAAAGCACAAGGCTGCTCTTGAAAAATTGTCTGATCTGGAAAATAGCTTAAAAGATGCTATAGAGCGAGAGACTGGGCCTGTAGGTTCCCTTCCAAATTTATCACATTTGATATCTTTGTTCTGACTTCCTTCTAGGCTATTTCCCCACAGCAACCTTACCAATCTCTTACTTTGTCACCCACCCAAGGTGCTACAAACGCAGCGTTGGCCGAAACATTAGCACCGTTACCTCAGCCTGTCCAAGACATTACGCGGAGTGCAGGAACGTTGGCTGATGACCCTAAACCCGACCATGATCCAACCATCGACGTTCCTCCAAAGGAATCCCATGATCTGAAGGAACCCGACAATTTCTCAAAGGAACTCTCAGCCTCTGCTGAGGTCAGTCCTGTTGAAGGTCTATCGAAGGAATCCTCGTCCTTTGCCAATCTTGCCGACACCCTATTGCAGACAAAACCCTGTAGTACCGGGGAGCTGAATCTTGTGAAACGGAAGGCCACCTGTTCACCCACTCTATCGGGTTTAAATTTTGTGAACGATAGCTCGGACGAAGAGCCTCAGCCGACGGCACCACTCATGCCCAAGAAAAAGCAAAAGCTCAATGCAGGCGACTATCTTGAAGTATCTAGCGATGAAGACAATTCCACCCTCACTCTTCGCAAACATACTTCTGATGTCAAAGGTCAATCTAGCAACAAAGACAACATCTTACAAGGAAAGCCAAAAGAAACGCATAGATCTCGAGGCAAGCTACATGAACATGAAGAGCATACGATTCCCGTCTCAAAATCAAGGAGTGAGAATTCTGTCTATCGTGTTGATTACGACAAGTTGTCGTTCGAAGATCAAGAATCTTGGAAACGTACGTTTACTCATGCTATTGATATGGCTTTAATTGTATTTGTCATTGTCTAACTTTCTTCATTTCAGAGCTTGCGGAGGATGACATTCGGAATTTTTTGAAAACCGGCGAACGCATTCCTGCCGACATTTGCTTTCTGATCAAAAAGTTCCAGGCATTCATGCCCATTGCAGCCACGCACAGTCGAGCATTAGCTTTGGAGGTATTCACGAACTCGAATGGCAACTGCACATGCCATCATTGCGCTGCACGCGATAAGCGAAACCACGACAGTAAACCTCAGAACAAATACAACTACCAAGTAACGGGCAAAGAGGGCAAGTGGACTGTATCCAAACAGGGCAAACAAAACACGCTATCTGTTGCTGATTTAGGATATCTCCATTGTGGATGTTCCATTGACGATTCTCTGCGGGATTTTTACGAGTGGAAGACTATGAAGGCTCGTCAACTTGTCGATGGCTCTCTAGTTGAAGAAGGGCTTGGGCATCAGGTATTGGACCCACGCTTACGAACCTTCTACATCAGGCGCCTGACTGAAGCCGGCGGGATTGATGTTGGCAATCTGTATTGCGGCGACGAATCACCATTCAACTTCAACGTGCGTACTCGCGTTCTCAAGAAATCAATTGAACAGTTGGTGGAAAGATTGAATGAGTTGAATTTAGAAGAAGGGGATGCTCCGCAGGTTCGCTACTGCCTCCAACAAGTGCCACCACCTTCGTAGTAGCCTGTGATTTGTCAAGTATTTATTTGTAAATTCCATGAAAAACAGAGATTCCGATTGCCCTACAACTACGTGTACAATATAAGTATATATGTATTTTAGATTTCGAGGCGAAGATATTGATAGTGAGAGATTCCAATTGCCCTACAACTACGTGTAGATTTAAAGCTGTGATAGTGTTGCATCCAGAATGCCGATACCATATGCTAACATATGCAAAATCGCCCAATACTGTTCCCATAGATGTTTAACAAGGCGAGAATCACCCGGTAAATCATCGTCAATCATCCTAAGCCTTGTGAGAATCAGTCGACCTTTGTTGGCGTGGTCAGCAATGGTGTGGCTCCATTGGTTTATGGAGTGTTTGCTTGCTGAAAGGTGGTCGATCCAGTTGTGTACTCCACCCCATATTGATGCCCATTCATTGTGTTCGATACGTATTGATTCAAGAACCTCTGATTCGTAATCAATGAGTTCCTCGTCGTCCTGCCCACGAAATTTTAGCACATGCAATCGAGAAAAAAGGTGATAAATGACAAAATTAAGTCTGACCGTTAAATTTTTTGGCTGTGAGCGCATAGATGCAAGCACAGCGGCACATTCAAACTCTTGGCTCTTTGAATTGGACATGGTAATAGGTGGTCGGCTCGGTAAGGAATCTGAGGCAGAGTAAACACTGTTCTTTATGAGCGAGCGACGTTCGCGCATGTATTTGATGTGTTTTGCATTGAGAGTGTCCCGGTTCCTATCAGCAAATGTAACATTAATTACATTTTTCATTCTGTAATCAAACTATTAACATACTTCAAGCGATAACGCCGCTGGCGCTCGCGATTCTTTAAACGACCTATTTCTCCTCTTGAGTCTTCTGATTTTGAACAAGTTTTCGAGCCAGTGTAGTCAGTGGTCATTGCTGTAGGGGGTCTAGAAATGCGAATGGAGAACAGTGAACACAAGTTCAATATGCGGTTAGTTTGACACTTACCTTCAGCTGACACTATGCTGAGCTCAGTGTTTGAACAAAAAAATTAGTGTGACTAACCATGAAGGTGACGGCCTGATCGTGTAACTGCTATCATGTAGCTAACACTGTAGGTGACGAACACTGTCCTCTGTCGGACTCAAGATCCACCACCCATCCTCTGTTGGAACACCACTAGTGCAGCATACTAGCAGTGCTATCAGCTCCTTTCAAAACCACGGATTCACAACTGTCAACCAGGGACACGGCCATACCTTGCCAGGTGGCCAACCCATGTAGCTAACACTTATACAGGTAGGTGACGGACTTTAAAGACCATCTTTTAACTTTTTTACTCACCACAAATTTTTTCTCCCTTGATCAACTACATCTCCAGGATCTATCAGCCATCTCCTATCTGTTTCGGGTGTTTTGAAGAAATTCAACCGTCGGAACACCCCACGGCTTGACTTAAATGTGAAAACACCCTCTGAACGAGAACGACTTGTTATTGTCGTTGTGCACTACATCATCTAAGCTTGAACTACGTGGAGCGCTTACCTACCAGCATTAGCCACGCATCTACAATCTATGATCCCTCCTCCCAGACCTGCAGTCGATATGCTCACAGTTCTGATATGTTGGACCTGACACAAATATTAATGTCAATGTGGAAGTCACACTCGCTGCTGACACCGACACCTAGTGCCTATCCCAATCTGACAAACACACGGAGAGTAACACAGATATCATGCAAGGTAAATTTCTTGACAAGTTTAGATTGTAATTAAAAATAATAAGTTTACACAGATCCAAAACGTGCTTTATACATGTCTAATTCCTCCCTGATTTTCTGACTGTTTTGTTTTTCTTCTAAGATTAAACTTTTTGCTGTTTCAAGTTCTTCTGTGACATTATGAAGCTTTGTGCAGATTTCTTGTGCGTGAACATATTTGGACATCCCCAAAAGTCGGAGGAACTGCCAAATTTTCTTAATCAAATTGTTGCCTTCTTGCAAATTGTCGGTTCTGATACGAGGGGATGCATAGGTATAGATTCGCTGGATGGGATAGGGTTGCGAAGCACCAATGACAATCCAAGCACCCGTTTCCATAGCCAGTCGTTCGCACTGAAAATTACACGCAACTCCATCATTAGCTTCACAAGTTTTGTCGGCTTGCTATATTACGCACCCTAGATAGAATATCTGCTATCTCAGTTGTAAAGCGTTTGTTTGCTGTGGCTGGTGTATGATTAGAACCCTCTTTTTGACGGAGTGCTCGTGGCCGTACGATGGCTAACAATTGTATAATGCAGAAGTAAGTATTGAAATAATAAACACAAAAAAGGAATTAAGTACCATATTCATATTTGTTAACAGTGACCCCATCAACAAGGCCGAATATTGGGTTTTTCTTTGTAGGACGAATTCGTCGAGGTCGTTGGGGAGTTTCCGAGTCCGAGTCTGACTCAGAGGTGTCTGGTTCATTAGCTATGGCTTCTTCGGACTCTAAAACTGAAGGGCCATGAATACTAGCATCAGCAGGTGGTGGTGGCATACTGCTAGGCTCTAGTGATAAAGAAGGGGTTGTCGTAGTAGGCAATGGCAAAAAAGGAGAAGGCTGTGAAGTTGTGGAGATGGATGTCAAAGTTTTTGGATGCATAGGAGCAGTAGCAATTGATTGTGAAGCTGCAAGTGCTGAAAAAAAGGATGTGTAGTCTAATATGGGATGTTCAAGTTCCATGGATTGCGAGGGCTCGGGATGCTGGGGTCTAACTCCAGGCTCAGTCGGAGGTAGGAGAGACTCGGTAGCATTGGGTCCTATATGAGTTTTTGCATCTCTTCGTGTTTTAGAGCAGAGGCATCCAGCCTTTGGAGGCCTGTCTGGACAGATTCTGCACAATCGGGGCTGTTTGGTCTGCGAATTGCGATTAGACAGAGCCATAGCAGAGCAAGAGATTGGCTATAAGGAGTAAAATGATGGAGCCAGAGCAGAAAAAAAATCACATTGTTTGACTACACCCCAAATCTCCAAATAATATGTCGAAGAGTAATATTTTACTTGTTGGACAAGGGACATTCGAGTAAAGGATTTCTTAATTAGAACATACCATGTTTGGAAATAGTGACATCATCGGGACTGCTATGTGGCGGTTTTGCTGAGAATTTGAGACGCTTCACTATAATTATCATCCACAACCAGGAACATTATGGATTGGGACACTGGAACTGATGATACTTCTTTTTTAAAACCTCCATTAGAAGACCCAGATGAAGGGCCCTGTCTTGCACCATATCAAGCTTCTTGTGAAATTTTCTCTCCACAAAAAAAACTGACTCGAATGACGGTCGGTAGTACCCAACAACTGCGGAAGCAATCACGGCAACGCTGCAAAAAAAATTCCAAGAAACTCAAACAGGTCGACAGTACAAAACTCTTGAATGCACGGGCAAATTTTGAAGACATACGGGCCAATGCCACAGATTATTATGCTATCAACTCAGATCATCAAGCTTTAGCTGATGCCATGCACGCTGTGGATCCAATTTCAACATCAAATTCTATAGAACTTGAAGATTATGATGGCACAGCAGAATATTCCACCTATGTGGATCTCATACTGGAAGGAACTGGCGGTTTCGTTCAGCTTGAAAGAAATCTTTTTGTTGTACAAGGATGGGACGAGCAAAGATTACATCTAAAGGTAAAGTATTAGTTCTACGTTTACACATTAGATCTAGGTTAACAGAAGCATAAAGGACTCGTGGTATCATCTCCATCGTGCCACAATACTTGGGACACTTAGTATTGCATGCTACTGTCCTAAACATGTTCTTGGACAGAAATGCATTCATGTTCAATTCATTGAAAGAGAAGGATCTACACGGTTTCCAGATAATGCACTCGCCGACAGAGGTTTGTACATCATTTTATATCGAAGCCTAGATTTTATTTTTTAATATATATTTATACCATTCCCAGAAAAAGATAGACCAGTACAGCTCTTTATGTGGGACCTGAACAGTGCATCGGTGACCGGGAGCTTGAACGAGTCTCATCTTTCATGTGCATTGTCAGTTGCATCGGAATCTTCTCCGTCCAATGTAAAAGCACGAGCCATTGTTAAATATTGCGGCAGATTATTTCCATGGACTAGCGGTGAATGGATCTGCTCAAGTGATGGAAGAACACCTACATGTAGTCATACTGAACAGGCGAAAAAATACCTGCTGGTAATCCTGGGCGTTAATTACCAGGAAGAACTAGTGAATTCCAATATGACTGATGATTGGAGTGTAAATGAGAGAGCATCGGTATCCAGTAAGTCTCAAAAAATATCTGTGTGGGTTGTGAGTCTCTAACTTTCTCTCTCATCTGGACAGTCTGTGCTCGAGGCCCACGTGAAGATCTATCTATCTCGCATACCCCGATTTTACTTCCCATTTGCTTCACCCTTCCAGATGACATCATTCATTATCCAAGACAACCTGCCTTGCGTACGGCTCCCAAACAAATTCAAATGGATGAACATGGTCGTTGTATTTGTGGAGCAATGTACGACCCAAACTTACCGACCCAAACGTTACCGTGCAACATTTATTTACTATGGGAAAGTTTTCCGAGTCTGATTGAGGTTCAAGAATGCCACAGGAAATGCTCTGGCGGTCGCCCAAGATTCATCGGACCTGACTGCGCCCGGATAGGGCTGTTCAACTACAACAATCAAACACTTATCAGTCACGAAGTTCTGGATGATTATACGCAAGCATATACAACCTCTGAAACGCCTTTCGTGGCATGGGTAACTTTAACAAACCACCGGTATATGGGATTCAACTCTAAGAAATCCTTTGTGAGCGAGGATCTCTTTCGCAAGATTTGGTTTTTGTATGTCGGACTTCAAGACTTTGGGACCAACGTTCTTTGCCCTGATTGTGGACCCGAACCTTCGACAATCATATGGGATGGTGTTACATTGGCTTTTGGGAAGAAGCATGTTTTATCGAGCATCAAACCACCAACCGTCCCAGGTGTAAATTCTATTGAGCGAACGTGTGGGTACATCCGCAATCAAACCATTATCGCAGATCGAAAACTACGGGGACAGCTTCGCAAGGTAGTCTCCGGTGGACCATTAGTACTGTCTAGCCTTGTAACGGGTGCAAATCAGTCAGTAAACTCATCTGATGAAGACGAAGAAATGATTGGAGGTGGAATATCAAGAAGGACGCAAGCAAAACTTCTCGCGGAACGGATCGAGGCCATTCCTTTGGTGCTCGAAGGGCTTTCATTGGTCTCACCCTGGCTAAAATGTCTATTTGAAAGGTCTTACAGTTTACCGAAGTTGCTACAGGGCTTCAATACACCTCTACCGTACATTTCCTTTTTTAAAGAGGTAAGCAGTCTGAGTTCAACATATATAAATTATGCTTACAGAGAAATTTTTGCCAAGATGGCATCTGAGGAGTCTATTATACAGCTTATTTCATACCCCGATTTTGAAGCGCTTCATCAATTCAATATAAGTCCCTCAACAAAAACCGCGGAAAATCTCAAGTGCATACCATGTGTTTATAACATTCTTCGATACGAAGAATTCAATGGCGGTAAACCTACCGTTGGTACCAATGTCTATCCCGAAGAGCTTTTAGGCGTCCTCCGATTTCTTGCTATCAAAGCTTATGATGTCATGAAACAGCTATGCCAGTCGTTTGCTCCCCTTCCAGCAACACAAGATTCCTTGAGTGCACTAGATAAAAAAATGTGGATGCAGGTAATTCAGAAAACGTACGACATATTCTAATTGTGAGTAGCTAATCTTACTTTACAGACTGGTTCCCTGTATTCCATGCCAAAAATCCGCGAACGACCTCGTTATCCACACCTGAAGCATGACCAAAAGGCTGATGGAGGAAATTCAAAACGTCGTTCAAAATGCGCCAAATACTATAGCACTTACAAAGAGCAAAGGCTCACAGGAGGAATCATGGTGGCATGGTGCTCACATAGCATCGCATATGGGTATCACTGTATTCCTGAATCCGAAGGAAGAAATGACGTATTTTCGGCAATGGTCTGTCATTGGAAAACCGCACCAAAATATGTGATATATGATTTTGCGTGCGCATTGGCACCCTATTGCATGACACGAGAGCCTGAGTTCTTCAAGAATACACGCTTTCTGATTGATGATACTCACGCAGAAGGCCATACAAAATGCAGTGCGAGCAGCTTCTTGAAGACCTATGCACAACACATACCCCATCTGGCAACAGTAAACTCGAGTGCAGCAGAATGTGGAAACAGCGGGCTTGCTCGCATTAGGAAGTCTGTTAGCTATATGAAGCAGGAGAGAGCGATTGTATACACACACGTATACGTTGAGGTATGGAATAGACTAAAGATTATTAGAATGAAAAATCTGCAGAAAAAATAGTGATCATCTTCAATAAATCACGAACCTTGCACGTTCGTTCACCCCGATGTTCAATCCTCCGAATAATGAGTAAAGAATTACCGAGCACGCAAATAACAGGTTACATGGTTCGATATTCCATGTTACGTGTCTTGAGGCGGTTGGGTAAAGGTTTACTCGCTGTCTGATAACGAGTAACAAATTACTGGCGATGTCTTGAGGCGGTGAGTAAAGACTTACGTAGGTCGACGAAGGCAGAACTTCGAGTAAATGT
>Ga0247779_1001772_pt1 | contig 10117 bp, 7 predicted proteins | sample UWRJL221509R5_FD_179925 | JGI IMG/M metagenome (GOLD analysis project Ga0247779, IMG submission 179925) | Plant litter microbial communities from Arlington Agricultural Research Station in Wisconsin, United States - UWRJ-L221-509R-5 | ecosystem: Environmental > Terrestrial > Plant litter >...
GGTCGGCGAGCTCGACGTGTTCGAGGCCATGGGCTCTGCTCCGGGGGAGACCGACCAGAGTCCCACCGTGACAGAGACCATTCACTACGACTACCTGCACACCTACCCACAGCAGAATTCCCTCTACACGCTGTCGACCGGCGACTTCGCCAACGAGTTCCACGTGTTCGCGATCGACTGGAAGCCCGGCTCGATCACCTGGACGATCGACGGTCGGGCCGTCTACACCCGCACGACCGCGACGACACCATGGCTGAGCGAGGCCTTCTCGCGCGACTTCTACCTGCGGCTGAATCTCGCCGTCGGCGGCGGCAGCGTTGGCAGTCCCACCTCGGCGACGACCTTCCCGCAGAGCCTCGACGTCGACTGGGTGCGCGTGTATCAGCTGCGTTCCCAGGACCAGGACTCGACGCCGAGCCCCACCGCGACGGCGATCGCCTCAGAGTAGCTGCGGCCTGGCCGTACGTGCCAACGCGATCGCGGGACGCTAGGACGCGGCCGCGCGGAAGCGCCCGTCAGCGACGTTCGCCGCGGCGGCGGTGCGATCGCCGAGCTCGCGCTCCAGGACCATCCGCGGCCCGCGCGGCAGCGCGGCCGTGCCACGCAGGAACGCAGCGCGAAAGGCCGCGGCCTTGTCGTCGAAGGTCCGGCGATCGGGCGCCGTGAAACCGAGAGTCGTGAGCCTCGAAAAACGCTCGCCGAGAAGCGACTCGCTGAGATCGGCGAACGACTCGCCAAGCGTCGGGTCGAGCCACGAGGAGTGACGCCACTCCATCGACGACGTGATCTGGTTCGGATGAACCCGGTAGAGGAGCCCTGGGAGCCCGAGCCGAGCCATCCGGGCACCGTCGATGGCCAGCCGCACCCACAGGTCGTAATCCTCCGACGGCACCGCACGATAGCCGCCCGCCCGTTCAAGCGGAGCGCGCCTCGCGAACATCGTCGAGTGGGCAACGGGATTCGTGACGAGAAGGTGGTATCGGAACGCATCAGGGCCGATGGATGCTGGCGCCGGCGGGCGCATGGTGTGCCGATCCGGTCGCCACAGCACGACGGTGGTGAAGACGACGTCCAGCCCGCCGTCGATCGCCCGACGCTGTCGTGCCAGCCGTCGGCGCAGCATTGCGTCATCCGCGTCCATCCGGGCGACCAGTTCGCTGTCCGTCGCCTCGAGGAGCGCGTTCAGGGCACCGGCGACGCCGAGGGACACGGGAGACGACACCATCCTCAGACGACGATCGGCGATGGTCTCAAGCACGCCGACCGTGCCGTCCGTGCTCGCGTCGTCGAACACGACGAGTTCGCTGTCTGCATCCATCGACGCAAGCGTGGATCGGACGGCACGCCCGATCGTGTGCTCGGCGTTGTGCGCAGGCAGGATGACGCTCAGCCTCGGCACAGCGCCGCTCCGCTCATCACAGTCCGCGACCCCGACGGTTGACGGCGGAGACGAGGAGCCCGGCAGGCGCGAGGCGTGCGGCGATCGCGAATGCCGCCCAACCTCGCAGCTGTCGTTTGTCGTGCCGGATCGTGCGCCTTGCCCACACCATGGCGTCGCGGCGCTCTCCGAGGGCAGCGAGCGCGAAGGCCACCTGGCCCTCGATCCGCGCCGAACCGATGGCGCTCCCGGCGAACTCCGGATGCTTCGCCAGCACATACCTGAGCCCGTCCGCGATCCCCTGCCACCGGCCCGCGAAGAACGAAACCCGATTCCAGCGGATCGTCACGAGCGGCTCGCGAATACCGAGGATGTGGCCGTGGCGCGCAACGCGCAGGAGCAGGTCGTAGTCCTCGCCGTACGAGGCCGGAAGTTCTTCGTCGACGAGCCCGACTGCGCCGAGCAGGTCTGAGCGCCGCAGCAGGAACGACGACGGGTGGATCTCGGTGAGGCGTGACTCGATCAGGTCGGCGAACACGGTGCGCTCCGGCGGCAGCCGATCGACCGTCTGGCCTTCCGTGACGATCCGGATGCCCGTCGCAACGAGCACCGCGGTCGGGTCGTCCGCCCACGCCTCGACCTGGCAACGCAGCTTCGACGGCATCCATTCGTCATCGTCATCGCAGAAGGCGACGAGGTCGCCGGTGCTCGCGCCGATGCCGGAGTTGCGCCCACCGGCGAGGCCGGGAGTCCGCGTGTTCTGGATGGTCGCGAGCGACCGAGCGGTCTCGGGCACGGCGACATCGTCCAGGGGGTCGATGTCGATGTGGTCGTACACGACGATCACCTCGATGCGACCGCGGTAATCCTGCTCGAGCGCAGCGCGAACCGCTGAGCGCAGGAGTTCCGGACGGCCACGAGTGGCAATGACGACGCTGACGCCGGGCAGCTCAGGCTCTGAGGGCGAGGGCGGATTCATCCGGGGCAGGCACCCCCTCGACGAACGGTTTGGGAGCCGGTCGCTGCGTGATCGCGCCGGCGATCATGGCAACGGCAAGGCCCGTGAGAAGCGTGCCGTAGTAGAACGACTCGATGAACACGATGAGCAACGCGATGTGGCCGGCGAACCCGATCAGGCTGCGCTGGCGAGCGGAACGCACCACGGCGTATCCGATCCAGCCCATGAAGAACAGCAGGCCGGGGATGCCGTGCGAGAACAGCACCATCCACACCTGGCCCTGCGTTCCGGCATCCGGCGCGCCTGCCGTGAACGACGGTCGCGGGGCGCCGTAGCCGAACAGCGGCGACTGGAGCGTGCGGGTGAAGGTCTCGGCGTACAGGTTCGCTCGATCGGTCGTGGTCGAACTCGTCGATAATCGCGTCGTGAGCAGTTCGGAAATGGGCAGGACGGTGAACGCCACTGCGATCAACACCCCGACCGCGAGGATGACGATGAGCGCGCGGACGTGCCCGCGGAGCGCCGAGCGGATGCCCGCGTACACGAGGCCGATGCCGACGCCGATGAACATGCCGCGGTTCAGGGTCAGGAGGGCGGGAACGAGGGAGACCGGCAGCAGGATGGCGAGGAACCAGAAGCACTTCGTGTGCCTGACCTCTGCCAGGTAGGCGACGAAGAACGGGCTGAGCATCGAGTACGCGTTGCCCCAGCCGTTGGTATAGAGGAACGGAGCACTCGGGCGCGGCGACAACGGGTCGTACGCGGTTGGATCGAACTGCGTCACCCGCCGGGTGATCATCTCCTTGACCAGTTCGTTGTTGCGGATGGAGCCGGGCAGCACGTAGCCGAGCGGCGTCTCGATTCGCAGCAGCGGGAAGAACACTCCGAGGTAGCCGCCGATGACGATGACGACCCAGTACGCGGACAGGACGCCGGCGACATAGCGCAGCGTGAGGTTCTCGCGGGCGTTGTAGACGTACAGGAAGATGATGGTCGCCGTGAGGTAGGACAGCCCCCGGTAAATGAAGCCGATCAGGCGACCGCCCGTGTCGATCTCGACGACGGAACAGCTCATCCAGACCATGAAGAGCAGCCACAGGCCGAACCCGTTGGGGATCTCGATGCGCCGGCGACGCACCAGGTAGAACAGCATGACGAACGACAGCGGGATCCATGCGGCCTCGCCCGGACCGAGCACCCACCAGATGGGAAAACCGACGAACATGAGCGTGAATGGCCACCGCGGGAGGGGGGCATTCGACGCCCCATGCCAGAGCCGGGCACGCCCGCGCCGATGACCGCTCACGGCGTCGCGAAAGGCGTCGAGCGGGGCAGCAACGCTCACGGGCATGCGCTCCTTAGGGAATCGGATAGATTCAATTCCTATCCTGCGGAATAGTCAGCAGGCTACTATATTGACCACTTCGGGTCGTGGGGGACTTGACTTTGAGGGTTGCCCGACCCGTCTGATCACCCGAAGCCACACTCCCCTGCCCGAACGAAATGGATGTCGTCATGCAGCAGCCCGCCGAATCGCCCGCACTCGGGCTCGAGTTCTATGGGCACGCGATCCGCAGGCAGTGGCTGATCCTCGTCATCGGGGCCGTGGTCGGCCTCCTCGTCGGTGGCGTCTACCTGCTGGTCAAGCCGCCGCACGTCCTCGCTACGACGGACGTGAGCATCAGCGTCATCACGACGGACCCGTTCGCCGCAACCAGCCAGTCGACCAACATCCTCGACGGAACGACGGAGAGCTCGATCGCGACCTCGTACGCCGTCGCGAAGGCGGCGGCGGCCGACATCGGCGGCTCCGCAACCGCGAACTCGATTCGCGACGGCGTGACCGTCGACGCGGTCAGCGACAAGAACGTCGTGCACATCACCTACGCCGCGTCATCCGCAGCCGCGGCACGAACCGGAGCGGACGCGGTCGCGAGCAGCTACCTCGACTACCGCGGAACCCAGGCCAGCGCGAAGCGCGACAAGATCCTCGACGGCCTGGCGACGACGCTCAGTCGCCTGCAGTCGCAGCTGACCACGACGAACGCGACGATCTCCTCCACCGGCCACAAGTCGTCGGCATACAACGACGCGCTGAGCCAGCGCGACCAACTGGTTACCGAGATCAATTCGCTCGTCGAACAGCGCAGCGAACTCGAGCAGCTCGACGTCTCCGGCGGCTCGATCCTGACTCCGGCGTCGAGCAACCCGACCCACCAGAGCCCCAACCCGCTCGTCGTCCTGCTCGCCGGTCTCCTTGCGGGTGCCGTCGTCGGCCTGATCGTGCTGTTCCCGGTGAACGCACGCGACCGCCGCTGGCGCAGCGCCCGTGAGGTCGCGGGCTCGACGTCGTCGCCTCTCCTCGGCGACCTGCGCTCGAAGGCGGCGGAGATCCCGGAGACGGGAGCCAGCCTCGAGGTGTTCAGGACGATTCGGGAGCGCCTCATCGCCGAGCTTCCGGCCGACGCCCGCATCATCGCCGTGATCGACGACACGACGGGGCCCGCCGCAACGGATGTCGCAGCCAACCTCGCCATCACGTTCGCCCAGACCGGGCGCCTGGTCGAGCTTGTGCTGCCCGGCACACCGGTCGAGCTCCAGCGCACCATCACGAACAGCCTGTCGCTCGGGGACATCCCGACGGACACCGCAGCGGTGCCGGTCGGTTCAAAGGCGCTGAAGGCGCTCACCGTGTACTTCCCCAAGGCGGCCGACGGAGCCTCGGCCGAGCTCATCACCAGCGCCGTGACGACCCACCTGACCTCCGCGAAGACGCGCAGGCTCTCCCTGCTGGCATTGCCGCCCGCAGCGCCGCCGTCGAGCATCCTCGCGGCCCTGCGCCTCTGCGACGCCGTGCTTCTCGTCGCCGAGCTCGACCACAGCCACGCGGACTCCGCTCGCACGCTGATCGGTGAGGCCGAGGGGCTCGGCAAGCCATTCCTCGGCACGATCACCGTCGCTCATGGTCGAGCGCTTGCCAGCGGATCCGCTGCGACAACGCCCGTCGCGGAATCCGTCCCCGCCGGGGAATGAGCGCCCCCGACTCCCGGGACAGCGACGCCCGGGAGAACCGCGCCCGGGCGAACGTCGTCCACGTCGATGTCGACGTGGTGCGGATGTCGGAGGTCGTCGACATCGTCATGGGCTGGTCCCGCGGAACGAGAGTGCGGAGCGCCATCGGCGTCAACGCGTACGTCTGCAACATGGCGACGACGAATCGCCGCTTCCGTGCCGACGTCGCAGCAGCCGACCTCGCGTACGCGGACGGGCAGTCGATCGTCTGGGCAGCGCGCAGCCTTGGGCACGATCTCCCCGAGCGCATCGCGACAACCGACCTGATCGAGCCGCTGGCCGCTGCGGCAGCCGACCAGCACGTCAAACTGTTCTTCTTCGGAGCGGCTCCCGGCATCGCCCAGCTCGCCGCCGACCGCCTCGCCGCGGCCAACGCCGGACTCGAGATCGAGACCCACGACGGGTTCGTCACCCCGGATGCCATGCCTGCCCTGGTCGCGCAGATCAACGCCTCGGGAGCGGGCATCCTCCTCGTTGGCCTCGGCGACCCGCTGCAGCAGCGCTGGGTCGCCGAGCATCGCGATGAGTTGACCGTCCCGGCCATCCTCACCTGCGGCGGCCTCTTCGACTGGATCAGCGGTTCGCACCGGCGCGCGCCAGCCTGGATGATCAGGGCCGGCCTCGAATGGCTCTGGCGATTCATGATCGAGCCGCGCAGGCTGGCCAGGCGCTACCTGCTCGGCAACCCGGCCTTCATCGCCCGCGTGACACGGCAACGCCTGTTCTCCCGTCGGTCGAACGGGCGCTCGTGAGCGCGGTTGGCGACGCTGGGTCCAGTGACGGGGTAGAGGCGGGTTCGGACCGCAGGGATCTCGCACGCGGCGGCATCACCAGCTTCGTCGGCTCCCTGATCAGCGCGATCATGGGCTTTGCGCTGACCGTCGTGCTCGCCCGCATCCTGGGCGACGCCGGCTCGGGTGTCGTGCTCCAGGCGATCGCCGTCTTCACGGTCGTCCTCAGCTTCGCGAGGGCGGGGATGGACTCCGCCGCCGTGTGGATCATGCCGCGCCTCGTGCACAGCGACGTCGGCGGGATTCGTGGCGCGATCAGCTACATGTTCGTGGTGTCGGCCGTGAGCGGTGCCATCTGTTCGATCATCGTCGCGGTCGCTGCACCCGTGTTCGCGGCGACCTCGCACGCGGACGGCGGACTGGTCGCCGAGGCGGTGACACTCGCCGGATGGTTCATTCCGCTCGGAGCGCTGCAACTGGTCGCCATGGGCGCGACGCGAGGGCTCGGCGGGGTGCTGCCCTACGTCGCCGTCGGCAGCGTCGGGCTGCCGACCGTGCGCCCGATCGCGGTCGCTCTCGTCGCAACCGCGGGCGGAAGCTTCGCGGCCGTGACTTTGGCATGGTCGTTCCCGCTTCCCGCCGCCCTCATCGCGAGCGTCTTCGTGCTCAGGAGCCAGATCCGCAGGCACGAGCGCGCCGCGGGGGTCACGGGAACGTGGTGGCCGAAAAAGCCTCTCCGCCAGCAGATCTTCCGCTACGCGCTTCCGCGGACGCTGTCGGCGGGCCTCGAGCAGTCACTGATCTGGTTCGACGTCATCCTGGTCGGCCTGATCTCCGGCTCGGCAACCGCCGGAATCTACGGCGGCGCCAGCCGCTTCGTCGCGGCGGGACTCGTGGTCGACTCTGCGCTGAGGGTCGTGGTCTCTCCGCGCTTCAGCGCCCTCCTGCACCTGAACAAGCTTCGCCAGCTCGAGGACCTCTATCGCACTGCCGCCATGTGGCTCGTGCTCTTCGGGGCGCCGCTGTATTTCCTGCTCGGGGTGTTCGCACCCGTGGTGCTCGGATGGCTCGGCCCCGGGTTCGATACCGGCTCCGTCGCGCTCGCCATCCTCTGCGGCGGGGCGATCCTGACCTTCGCGGCAGGGAACATCCATTCCGTCCTGCTGATGAGCGGGCGAAGCGGCTGGGGCGCATTCAACAAGGCCGTCGTGCTCGCCATCAACATCATCGGCAACCTCATCCTGGTGCCGATCGCCGGTCCGGCCGGGGCCGCCTCCGCATGGGCGTTCTGCATGCTCCTGGATGCCGTCCTCGCCGCGATCGAGGTACGCCGGTTCCTCGGGGTGCGGCTGAATCTCACGTCCGTCGGGTACGCGCTCCTCGTTCCGATCCTCACCGTCGGCGTTCCTGCGATGATCGTGCGGCTGCTGCTCGGAGCCACGCTCCTCGGCCTCATCGTCGGATCGGTGATCAGCATCGTGCTCTTCCTCACCTGGTGCCGGTTCGATCGCAGGCGACTGCACCTCGCAGACCTCGCGCTCATGGCGCGGAGCAGATAGCACGATCCGCGACGAATTCTCGCGAGACACTCTTGTGTAACCACCCGTTCACCCGCTAATCTCACGATTGTGCCGTTTCGCGGACGCCCTTTCGGCGTTCCATCGGCTCACCCGAAATTCCGAACACCCGCACCACGTAACGCCCGCACTAGTTAGCAACCGCAGTACCCGAACCCGCAGTACCCGAAACCGCAGTACAACACCCGCTGTACGAACACCCGACACCCGCACGAGAAATACCCGCACCACACCCGCCCCCGCTTCATCGGATTTCCGAACACTCCGAATACCCGCCTGAATACCCGCTTCTCCCTTACCGGAGACCTGTACTCTTCCCCCGAATTGCAGGAATACATGTTTGCCCCGTACCCAGGGCGTCGTGGAACTGTCGACACCCGAACCCCGCTGATCGCCCAGTCAGCCCACCGCCGCATCGTCGCGCCCACTGTGCTGCGAGGTGCTTCTCATGTCTAACGCCACCAAGACCCGTCCCGCCGGCGCCGAGCACGCGCCGACCGGAGACGAACAGGATCCGAAGACCGGCCTCAGCGGCCGCGCACGGGTCGTCATCATCGTCATCGCGATCGTGGCTGTTCTCGTGATCGCCGCCGCGATCATCTTCAACGCTCTCGCGCCCGGCGCGAAGTCGACGTCCTCCGCCAACTCGGCGAAAACCGGCACCTCTGCGACCAATGCGGCCCCGGCCAGGCTCACTCCAATCGCGGACACCCCGATGTCCAAGCCTCGCGCGGATGCCGCTCTGAAGGACTACCTCGGCAAGGTCTCCACGATCGGTCCGAAGACCAAGAACCTTTCGAACGTGCTGCTGAACGTCGCATCCGGCCCCATCGTGGCCGAACTCGAGAACACGCAGCAGGAGCTGACCACCGAGGGCTGGACGCTGAAGGGCGTTCCGACGGTGGTCTCCGTGAAGATCCTGAAGTCGAACCCTTCCGCAGCGAAGCCGACCGCGACCGTCGAGGCCTGCATCGACTCGAGCAAGGTCTTCACCTACGACTCCAAGGGCAAAGTCATCCCGACCGCCGGAGGCAAGGCCGCCGCGCGCGCGCTCAACATCTACTCGCTCCAGCGCACCGACGGTCACTGGCGAGTCGTTTCACGCACCTTCCCCAACAACCCAACCTGCTAACCCCCCACACCGCACCACCGTGTACCCGAACACAAGGAGATCGAACATGGCGCTTCGTCAACGCTTCACCCGGCGGTGGTCCCGCCCGGGCGCGCTCGTCACAGCAATCGCCGCCGTCGCGATCGGCATCGTCGCTCCGACGACGCTGGCCGCATCGAGCGCGGGGGCTGCGGCAATCCCCGGCCCTGACGGACTGACGCCCGCGACCGCGGCGGCATCCTGCTGGGAGATCGTCCAGTTGAACCCCTCCGCACCGAGCGGGGTCTACTGGCTCGAGACACCAGCCCTCGGGGCTCCGGCGCAGTTCTACTGCGACGAGACCACGAGCGGTGGTGGCTGGGTGCTCGTCGGGCGCGGCCGCGACAACTGGAGCACGACGGCAGAGGGGATGGGCACGCCGGCTGATGTTTCGTCGACGATCACCGGAACCGCAGCGTTCGCGCCCAAGGAGCTGTCCGTCACCACGATTGACGCGCTGAACAACAACCAGCCGATCTCGTCGATGACCGACGGTATCCGGCTGCGCCGCGCCGTCGACGTCGCGGGCACGACCTTCCAGGAGGCGACCTTCAAGATCACGTCGCCGCTGCCGCAGTGGGACTGGATGTTCAACAACCAGCAGCGCGTTGGCACCTGGAACATCGGTGGAGTCACCGGTTCGGGCGGCAACACGAGCAACTTCGGCTCAGGCAACACCCTGAACCGCATCGCCACCCTGGCGGATGCGAGCCACGGCGACTACTCGCCGGGCTTCGGCTACGGCCCGAGCACGAGTGGAACGACCTCGGCGACCAGCTACCTGTGGTCCCCGACGACGACATCCGGCTACGCGCGGCCGTTCACCCAGGTGTTCATCCGCCCGAAGCTGATGAGCTCGACGACCTTCAGCGCGATCCCGGACTCCGGCACGACGGCCAAGGCCCAGCAGAGCGTCGCGTCGAGCTTCGCTGACCCGACCAACTGGGGCGTCTCCGGCCTCGGTGCCGGCCCGGCCTCGATCGAGGGCTCGAACGAGGTCTCGGCCTTCGCTGAGAGCAAGGGCATCGTCTACGTCGGGGGAAACTTCACCTCCGTGCAGCAGAGCTCGGCCGGACTGAACGCGGTTTCGCAGTCATACCTCGCCGCGTTCGACGTGAACACGGATGCCTGGATCTCCAGCTTCCGCCCGACGTTCAACAACCAGGTCAAGTCGCTCGCGGTTCTGCCGAACGGCGACATCGCCGTCGGTGGATTCTTCACCCAGGCCAACGGTGAAACGCGCGGCGGGTT